>Ga0315274_10006694_pt1 | contig 16764 bp, 7 predicted proteins | sample YL17G02_20_MG_FD_203700 | JGI IMG/M metagenome (GOLD analysis project Ga0315274, IMG submission 203700) | Sediment microbial communities from Yellowstone Lake, YNP, Wyoming, USA - YL17G02_20 | ecosystem: Environmental > Aquatic > Freshwater > Lake > Sediment | place: USA: Wyoming | collected...
CCCCATTCCTGAAGCAGAGACTGCAGGCGCAGGTAGGCGGGCTTGGGAGAAAGATCGCCTCTGAGCAAACCTCCGTAGGGCCAGAACGAGACGGCGTCGGCGAGGTCCCACCAGGATATCGCCTTGATGTACGGCTTGCTGTAGCAGATGGTGTAGATGCCCTCGACCCAGTCCGCCTGCATCTCCTCGGTCCAGGGGCCGTGCCAGCCGGCGGATGCTCTCTTCCGCTGGGCGTTCGGGTCCAGGCCGGGAGCGGAGGAACAGCCCATCTCCGTGATGTGGATCGGCTTGCCGAGCCCGGCATAGCGGTCGAGGAGCCGGTCTATCTCAAGCAGGTCGTATTCCGGGTAGTACATCTGCAGGCCGACGATCTCGAAGCCCACACCGGCCTTGACGCAGTCGCGCAGATAGGCATAGGGAGAGCGGCGATTCGGATAGGTCGCGCTCGATTCCCCGACGTACTCGCCCCAGAGATGGCAGCAGTTGATGATGCGCTTCACCTTCGGATCGCCTTCTCTCGCCGCCCTGGAGCAGACGCCCGCAAGGTCGGTCAAGTCCTCCGGCTTGAGCCGAAGCGAGTTCGAGTAGTCGTGGGCTTCGTTGACGATCTCGCAGAATTCTCCCCTGCCGGCATAGCGCGCGCAGACCTCCTTCACCAGGTCGTGGGCGATGCGCTGCACCTCCGAGTACGGCCTGTTCTTCAGCCACTCGGGGGTAACGCCGCCCGCGAGATAGAAAGGCGGGCAGGGCTTCGCGGCCATACCCATTGACAGAAGCCATTCCGTCTCGGCGTCGGTGCGGGCGTAGTCGCGCGTGGTCTCGGTCGGCGCATAGTGGCTGAGGTACAGGTTCGGCGTGCCGAAGTTGAAAAGCTCGCGGAACCGCCGGTCGTAGTCCGGGCCTCGAGAGGGATGTCCCATCGCGTTGCAGCCGAAGAGGAAGCCCTTCCGCGGGCCGTTCATCTTCTCGATCCTGTGCCGTGCCCGCGCGAGAGCGAGTTCCTCTCCGGCGGCCAGCGCGATCGCGAGGCACCTGTACGAAGACTGCCTCTCGGCGGCCACCAGCTTGCCCTGGAACCCTTTCGGCATCCGGACGCCCTCGGACTTCGCTTGTTTGAGAGCCGAGCGAACGCGCAGAAGCCGTGTTCCCGCAGCCTCCTTCACGAAATCCACCGTTCCCGGCTCCGAGTAGCCCTTGCCTTTTCCGTCCGCGCAAATCACGACCTCGCCGAAATCGGGGACTCTGAGGAGCGCGCAGACCTGAACCGGCTGATCGGGAAGGACGACGGTCGCATAGCCGTCGTGCACGTAGGTGCGCACCGGAATCGGCTCGTCGGACAGATTTCGGCAGTGGAATCCCCCGACCTCCGCCTTTGGAATCGGACCGCCCTCGGAATCCATGAAACGGACCCGCAGCTTGCGGTCTGCCTCTGCCGCGCCGAGGACCGCCGAACCAGCGAGAAAAAGCACGAGTACGAACAGCAGCACCGGCGGCGCCTTCCGAGCAACCTCACGCATCACTTCGCAACCTCCGCCAGTACCGGGACCATCGGCATGAGCTTGAGGACCTTCTGGTCTCCACCCAGGCCGAGGAGGTTTCTGGCGCTGACCGGGTCGCCGCGTGAGAAGATCTGCACCTCCACGGGCGCGTCGCGCAGATTGATGAGATTCACGACCGTCCGGCCGTTCACCTTCGCGGGCAGCCACTCGACTCCCCAGACCGGATTCTCGGTTGCGGCGCCGAGCACCAGGATGTCCGGCAGCGCACCCAGGAAGGCGAGCTCGAACTGAAGGCGGGTCCACATCTTCTCGGAGTCCGCGTCGGCCGGAAACGCGCCGGCCCGCGCGGTTATGCCGCTCACCTTATCCGCGGCGAAGTCCCTGCCGTATGGATCCTTCTGAGGGGCGTCGCCGAGGATGACAAGCCGGGTCGTCTCCGGGAGGCTGCACAGTGCCTCGAAGGTCGCCGCGGGAAGATGTGTGGCATCCGGAAGGACGATCATCCGGTAGTCCTTTCCGCTGCCTGCCGCGAGCTGCTTTTCGGAGATGAAGTCAATCTTCGCGCCGCAGAAGTTGAGCGCGGAGTATGCCCGGCCGACCGCGTCGAGGTAGCGCGGATTCCGAGCAATGGAGGAGATCGAGTATAGAATCGCGACCGGAGCGCGCACGTTTTGCAGAGCGGTGACCTCTTCCGCAAAGCGGTTCAGGTCGAGGCAGGTTCTTCCCACGGCTTCGGCGCACCCGGGCCGCTGCATCACGTTGCCGTAGAAGTCGGAGCCCTTGTCGTATGTTCGCTCCCAGACCCATATTGTCGTCGCGCCCTGTCCGTGTATCGCTCCCTGCCAGAGCGCGGTGCGGAAGTGCTCCGGCGGAACGTAGTAGGTCGAGCGGTCAGGCGTGAGGTGGTTCTCCGAGTTGAAGATCGGCTGCCGAACGACCGAGCGCTGGAGGTCGTAGGCCATATTCTGGCCGTGCCAGGAGATCGCCCATCCGCCTCCTCCGCCGGGCCACATCGCGCAGTCGTTGCCGTTGATCTGCGAGAACCCGCCGAAGCGCTCGGCATCCGTGCCCCAGGCGATCGTATTGCGCATGAAGAAGGTCCACGCCATGACCTTCGCATGCACCGGCACTTCAGGCGCCATCTCGTGGATTATGTCGGCCATCCACTTGTGCCAGGCGGCGAAGCGCTCCTGGTTGAACGCGCAGTAGTCGTAGAACTGGGGCGCGGTGTACGCGTCGTTCCCCGGAATCGGAACGTCGGCGAAGGAGGAGTAGGCCGTCCCATAGCGGTCGTTCATCGCCTGCACGTCGCCGTGCACGCGGGCGAGATAGTCCGCCCACATAGGCTTCGTGTTCTCGCAGCCGGCAGTTCGGTCGAAGAGCGGCTCGTTCGACAGGCAAAAGCTGTGAAGCGCGGGCTTCCCGCGGAACAGGGGAACCACCGCGCGCAGGAACTTCTCGATGACCTGCTTAGCTTCCGGCGCGTCAACGCAATAGCCGAGGAATCCTCCGCCGCCCTTTGCGAGATGCGGCCATTTCTCCATCGCCCATCCCGGGAAATAGTGCGGCGAGAGAAGGATGTTCACCATCACGTTGTGCTTTGCCGCATTGTCTAGGACCTCGACGATGTCATTCGCCGCCTTCAGCGAGATCTCGTTCTCCGACGGCATGGTGATGCTCGGACCGACCTCTATCTGGATGATGTTCACGCCGTATCCGGGAAACCGGGGGATGTCCGCGCGCACCTGGCCGAAGTGCCCGTAGCCGCAGAAGAAGACCGGGCCCCGGCTCTTCCTGCCCTTGGTGTCCTTGCGATCGCCGATGAAGCTGACGCCCGCTATGTCAACCTTGCCCGTCTGATATCTCCTGGCATTCGGCGCGAGCTTGGGATTCTTGAGGTAGGCGCGCATCTCCGCGATCGCGCGGTCGAGCGAGCGGGCGAAATCCTTCACGGCGTAATCGGCACGGACTTCCTCGTTCTTCTGGAGATCCTCCCTGGTGAGCGGGATGAACTGCGCCAGCATGGTTCGGGCTGCCGTGGGATAATCGAGCGGGATGCCTTTCGCGCGGCACTTCTCGTAGAGGGCATTGAACTCCTTCAGCCGCGCCTCGACGCGGTCAATGTCGCCTGCGATCACCGCCGGGCTCAGCTTCTCGACTTTCTGGGACGCGGAGGCGATGACCCTGCCCTTGCCGTCCAGCACCCGCACGAGGAAATCAAGCTGTCGAACGGCGGCGGAACCGCTGTCCCATTCCCACTCGATGGTGTTCTCGCCGGGGTTGACGGGACTGCTCTTGTGAAAGATCGTCTCCTTGCCCGCGGTGATAGTGGCCTTGACAGTGGCCGCTCCTTCCAGGGCTGACGTTATGAGGATGCCGAGGTATGCGGGCCGCTTGTCACCCTCGACCTGGCCCGGCACGAGATACGAGCCCTCGATGCCCTCCCCTTTCAGCGGGCTTCCGATCGGGCGAAGCGAGACGTCGTCTATCGCGAGCGCCCTGCACCGGTTGACCACGTTTATTCCCAAGTTCAGCGAGTGCTGGTCGTTCTTCGTCCTAAAGACCGTGGATATCTGCTGCCAGTCATACGTGCCCTCCGGAACGTTCAGCGTATAGCTGTTCCAGTCGGTGAAGTGTATGGCGGAGGCGACTTCCTCGGCCCGCACCCAGACGCTCAGCTCGTATTCGATGCCCGGGAGCACGGCGACGTTCTGGAACAGCCGGCCGTACACCTCCGGCGCGAGATCGCTCCCATTCGTGAAGACGAGGCACCGGGCCCCGGAATGTGGGTTCTGGGTCTCGGACCGGAAGCTCGCCGTCGCCCGGTTATACCAGCCCCAGCCGGGAGCGTCGTTGCCCGGAGCGGTCTCTTCAAAGCCGGGATTGGCTATGGCAGGCACCAGCGGAGAAGCGGATGAGGGAACGGTCAACGCCAAGCAGATCAGGATCAAGCTCAAGATGCGCATCGTGGGCCTCCGAAGTGTTGGTTTCCAGGCATGGTGGTTCACGTACACTAGGATGTCACCACGGCGAATCCTTGTCAAGGGCCGAGGTTATGCCGCAGGGCATTCCGCCGTTGGGTAGGGATTTCCGAATCCCTACCCAACCAGGTGGCGATTCGGAAATCGCCACCTATCGGGCCGTCAAGGGCCGAGGCCGCAACCGCACGGCGGACGGAGGAAATGCGTGCAGTCCGGACTAAGAGGAAGAGTGTCACATACGGCTGAGCCGGCAAGGGCAATCGGATGCGCGTGAACCTAAACGGCGTTCGTCCGTCAGGTATGTGGGAATGACCGACAACTAACGAAAGGGGAACGCAATGCCATCGGATAGATCAAAGGGCGTCACCCGACGAGAGTTCATCGCACGCGGCGCGGGCTTTGTGGCCGGAGCGACGCTGCTGGGGAGTCTCGGCGAGATAGCCTCCTGCGCCAAACAGGAGCAGCGCAGGCCGAACGTTCTCTTCGTCTTTGCCGATCAGATGCGCGCGGCATCGCTCGGATGCATGGGCAACTCGGAGGTCCGCACGCCGAACATGGACGAGCTTGCGAAGCAGGGCCTCCTGTTCACCAACGCCATCAGCGGCTATCCGCTCTGCTCGCCGTACCGGGCGATGCTCCTCACAGGGCGATACGGCTCCACGACCGGGGAAGTTGCGAACGCCATCGAGCTGCCTGACAGCGAGATCACCATCGCGAAGGCGCTCAAGCAGCAGGGATACAAGACGGGCTACATCGGCAAGTGGCACCTCGAGAAGAGCCACGATCCGTTCGTTCCCAAGAACCGGCGGCTTGGCTTCGACGACTACTGGGCTTCGAGGAACCTGGGCGGCGAGACGATGTTCGACAACTTCTACTGCGCCGACACCCCTGAGCAGATCACAATGCCGGGATACGACGCGGACTGCCAGACCGACCTCGCTGTGGAGTTCATGAAGAAGCATGCGGAGGACCCCTTCTGCCTGTATCTCTCCTGGAGGCCGCCGCATCCACCGCGCCAGGCGCCCAAGGAATACCTGGATATGTTCGACCCGAAGAAGCTCACCCAGCGGCCGAACGTCCCGAAGGGCACCGACGATCGGAAGAATATGCAGGTCTACTACGCCATGATCGCCGATCTTGACTACAACATCGGCAGGCTGACGAAGGCACTGGAGGAGCTCGGGATCGCCGAGGATACGATCATCTGCTTCTCGAGCGACCACGGGGATATGCTCGCAAGCCAGGGCCTGCAGGGGAAGAACGTGCCCTATGAGGAGAGCATTCACATCCCGTTCATCCTGCGCTATCCGCGGCGCGTGAAGGCCGGCGGGAAGACGGATGTGCTTTTCAACTCCGTGGACGTGATGCCGACCTTGCTCGGGCTGTGCGGCGCTCCGATCCCGAAGGCCGTGCAGGGCACGGATCTCTCGAGCTTCGTTCTCGGCAAAGGCGGAAAGAAGCCGGACGCAGTGCTTCTCCAGCGCATAGTCGGCAGGGACAAGAGAAGCAGCGAGTGGCGAGGCGTGCGCACGGACCGCTATACGTACGCGCGCACCAAGACCAAGGGCTGGCTCCTGTTCGACAACGAGAAGGATCCCTATCAGACGAACAATCTGATAGACAAGCCTGAGTACAAGGAAGTGCAGGACAAGCTGGAGGCGGAGCTTCAGAAGCTGCTGAAGAAGGCGGGCGACGACTTCGCTCCGACGGAGGAATGGATCCGGCGTGCGAAGGGCCGTCTCAGCCGCAGGTGGCAGCGCGCGGCGGAAGAGTAGAGACCCGGCGAGAGCGCCATGGAGCGACGCGCGGAAAGGAAGTTCGTTGTGCCGAAGACCCTGTTCCTGGTTGTGCTGCTTTTCGCCATGACCGCATACTGTGCAAGCGGCAGGCGGCTGGACGTGCTTCTGCTGACCGAGCCGTTTCCGGGCACTGATTGCGCATTCGTTGAAGTTCTAAGGAGTTCGCTTGAGGCACAGGGCTTTGTGGTAAAGCCGGTTGATGCCGTCTCGCTGACCGCCGAACTGACGGGCAAAGCCGACCGCTCCCGAATCCTGGTACTTCCGAACGCCGCCTGCTTCCCGGTAAACGCCACACCGGCGCTGAAGACCTACCTTGCTGAAGGCGGAAACCTCCTGACAATCGGAGGGCCGCCGTTCTCCAGGCAGGTCGTTCGGGTGGATGGAGAGTGGCTGACCGAGCAGATGCTGCTCGACAAGCTGGCGGCGATGCCGCCGGGCGTGACTCTGCTGGACTTCGGCCGCCTCGACCTCTCGGGGGTTGAGCGCGATACGGGCACGCCGGACACGAAGCCGACGGTTCGAGTCGTGCCCTCCGACCTGAAGGAGGCAGGATCCGCGCTGGAAGTCAGCGCGCCGAGCGTCGAGCTCTGGGAGTTCCGGAACATCCCGCTTCACACCGGATTCCCCGCGGGCGAAACGGTCACGACTTTCTGGGCGAAGGGCAGCCCGAATGCCCGGCTGCTCACGGTCGCGTGGACAGATTCCGACGGCGCCAGGTGGAACACGCGCATCAACCTGACTAGCTCGTGGAAGCGTTGTGCCTTGACCGCCGATCTGTTCGACCACTGGCAGGGGCCCGGCGGCCCTGATGATCGCCTGCAGACGCGGAAGGTCGTCAAGTTCAAGGTCGGCTTCGAGAACCACAACCTGCGGAATCCGAAGCAGCCGGTGTCCTTCCGGATCACCGACATCCGCTCGATGCCGAACCCAGCCGGCGATCCCGATTTCACGCAGCCGACGCTGGAAACGTTGAGCCCGGCGTACAAGACCCATGCGACCACCGCCGACGCATACGTCCAGACCTCCGGATCATACGAAGATATCGCCTCCGAGCCCGCGATCACCGGAAAGGCTCATACGATCTGCTCTCTTCCCCGCTACCGGGGACTCGGCTTCAACAAGACCGCGCCGCACAGATGGATTCCCACGCTCGCGGTGAAGATGGGCGACAGTCACGTCGGCGGAGCGGCGGCGGCGCTCTACGTCCAGGACGATGAGACGTACAAGGGCAGCGTGTGGGCAACTTTCGGCCTTGAGGACGCGGCTTTTCTGGCATCGCATCGCGAAGAAGCCGCAGGAGAGGTCGTCTCACTCGTCGAGCGCATTGATGACGGGCTGTACCTGCTGTCGGCGGGAGTTGACCGCGCCTCGTATTTCGAGGAGACGCCGGTTGCCGGCGCGGTCGTGCTCAATCTCGGAGAGAGCACCGGATCGGTGGACGTCAGGTGCACGATCGCCCCGGATCCGAACTACCCCCCACAGAAAAACGACAAACCTCCCCTCCTTGCGAAGGAGGGGCCGGCCTTAGGCCGGGGGAGGTCAGACCCCCTCGGTTCGCCGGAGCGGACCGGTCCCCCTTGGCAAGGGGGACAGCTTCTCTCCCTCACCGGCAAGCGGACAATCTGCGAGCTCGGGCCGGTCACCGGCCTGTCACCCGGCTTCTACGTCGCCACCGTCTCGATGTACAGAGACGGCAAGCTCCTGGACGAGATACGCCAGCCGTTCTCAGTCGTGGAGTCCAGGCCCGTGCCGAAGTCCGAGCTTGTGACCATCAAGGGCGATCAGTTCTACTACAAGGGGAAGCCGTGGTACTCGCTGGGGATCAACTACCGGCCGCTCTACGTTGCCTCGATGGAGGAAGGCCCTTTCTGGCAGCACTGGTGCCATCCTGACCAGTACGACGCGGAGATCATCGAGATGGAGCTGGCTCTGATGAACCGCATCGGACTGAATACGGTTGCGCTCATTTACGAGAACCCGAACGAAATCCCGCCGGGGTTCGTGGACTTCATGGAGCGCGCGCACAGGCACGGGCTGAAGTGCCACGTCTACATCGCAGGGCTTGAACCCATGTGGCCGAATCCCGAAAAGGCTGAGAAGCTCATCAATGCCGCACGCCTGTGGGAGCGTCCGGCGATGTTCGCATACGACCTCGGCTGGGAGGTTCGCATCGGTACGGAGGCAAGGCGTCAGGGCGCAGATGCCCACTGGAAGCGCTGGATCGAGGATCGGTATGGCAGCATCGAGAACGCGGAGCGAGACTGGGGCTTCGAGCTTGGGAAAGACCCGAAGGGTCGGGTGCACGGCCCCTCCGACGAGCAGGTCTCCCGCGACGGTCCGTGGAGTCGGATGGTCGCGGCATATCGCCGGTTCTGGGATGACCGCATCAGCAGGAGATACCTGGAGACCGAGCGCTTCATCCGCGGACTGGATCCGCATCATCCCATCAGCGTGCGGAGCGGCTTCAACGGCACCGGCTCGCTTTTCGCGGTTCCGCAGATGCCGTTCGATCTGCTCTCCGGCGCGAAGCACCTGGACTACATCTCCCCGGAGGGCTACAACTTCACCGGCGACCGGCAGAGCTTCCGAGAGGGCGGCTTCACAACACTTTACGGCAAGTTCGCGAGCGGGGGAAAGCCGATCTACTGGGCTGAGTTGGGCCATTCGGCGTCCCCGAACCCGACACCTGAAACCCTCGAGGCCCAGCGGGAGTACTATGAGAAGATATACGAGGTGTTCTACGAGACGCGGTCGGCAGGCTCGGCGGCATGGTGGTGGCCCGGCTACCTGATCTGGGAGAAGAGCGACTTCTCGATCATCAACCCGGACTTCACGCTTCGCCCGGCGGCGCACGAGTTCACGAAGATGGCGAAGCTCGCCGCGAAGCCTTATCCTGCGAGGAAGCCGGACTACTGGATCGAGATTGACCGGGACCTGTACGCGAATGGGTACGCCGGTATGCTGCTGGCCAAGAGGGCGGAGTACGGAAAGGCGGTCAGCGAGGGCAAGACGGTCGGGCTTCGCACGAAGGGGACGGGCACGGATTCCGCTACGTTCCCCAGGATCGCCGTCGGGAACACACCTTTGACCGGCACGAACCCGCCGAAGTTCCTGAACGCGGAGTTCAACTCGCTGGAGATTCAGGACGCAGACGGACGGTGGAAGGCGGTCGAGGACGGCGGCGAGGTCACTGTTCAGGCGGGCGAACCGGTATATGCGCGCGCGTCGCTCGGAAATATCGCGGAGGCGAAGTGGCTCGCGCCGAAGGGGAATCGCGCGGGCGCGGTCTATCTCAAGGCCGTGGTAGGAGACACCTCAGTGCTCGCGCCGATCTCGAAGGACACACCGTTCCTCTCGGACGCGGACGTGCCGGAGTTCAAGTTGACCGACGGGATATCGGGCGAGACGCGCGCGAGCTTCCAGATGGCGACCGGAGACGTCGTTTTCGGCGAGAAGAGGTACGTCACGCTCGTGCCGGCGAGATAGGGGAGATGAGGAGTGAGGCGTGAGGAGTGACGAGTGAGAGAAACCCTTCGCTCATCACCGGTCACTCATCACTTATCACTCTTCACTCGTCGGTGTGATCCGCGTTCTAACGAGAGGGGCAATTCATGGGCAAGCTGGCAGTCACGGGTGGGGAGCCGATACGGACCAAGCCCTGGCCGGGTTGGCCGATCCGCGGCGAGCGCGAAGAGGAGCTGCTGCTTCAGGTCTGCCGGAGCGGAGACTGGGCTGCCGCCAACCGGCCGATGGAGGCGGAGTTCGCCGAGAAGTTCGCGGCGTTCTCCAGGGCGAAGTATGCTGTGTGCCTGATGAACGGCACCGTCGCACTCCAGCTCGCACTCGAGGCGCTCGATATCGGCGCGGGCGATGAGGTCATCGTGCCCGGCTATACCTGGCAGGCAACGGCCGCCGCGTGCCTCGACGTGAATGCCATCCCGATCATCGTGGACGTTGACCCCGAGACCTACTGCATTGACGCCGAACTCGTCGAAGCCGCAATCACTCCCAGGACCCGCGCGGTCATCCCCGTGCATCTTTACTGCTGCATGGCGGACATGGACCGGATCATGGAGATCGCCGGGAAGCACGACCTGAAGGTGGTGGAGGACTGCGCGCAGACTCACGGCTCGCGCTGGAGGGAGATGGGCGCGGGAGCGATCGGAGACATCGGCTCATTCAGCATGCAGCACAGCAAGGTCATCACCTCCGGGGAAGGCGGCGCGGCGATTACGAATGACGATACGCTATACGACCGGCTCTGCGCTCTTCGCCACTGCGGTCGGCCGAGACAGGGCGACAAGTCGCCGATCCAGAGCGGCAACTACCGCATGACCGAGTTTCAGGCGGCGGTACTCCTGGCGCAGCTCGAACGGCTCGAAGAGCAGACCAACCTGCGCGATGAGAACGCCTTGTACCTGAACAAGCGGCTGGCGGAGATCCCGGGCATCAGGCCTATGAAGCGCCATCCTCAGATCACCCGTCAGGCGTATTTCTCGTTCGTGTTCCGATACGATTCGCCGGCCTTCGCGGGAGCGCCCCGCCTGGCGTTCACGAAGGCGCTCGCGGCGGAAATCGGGCTAGGCCCGTGGATCATCTTCCAGCCTCTGAGCGAGGCCACGCTGTACAATCCGCAGACCAAGAAGCGCCATCACTGGAGCGAGGAATACTGGCGCGCCATAGACCCCAGCCGGTTCGAGCTGCCGGTCTGCGAGAAGGCATTTCGGGAGGAGTGCGTGGCCTTCCATCACCCGTTCCTGCTCGGCACGAAGGCGGACATGGACGATTTCGCGGACGGTGTTGCGAAGGTTTACGAGCACGCCGACGAGCTGCGCGGGGTAGACTAGTGCCTGTGCAACTTAATAGGCCGCACTCCCTCCCAGGGTTCGAAACCCTGGGCTAATGAAGAGCAAAGTCCTGCCGGACTGAAAGGATGCCGAACCCGGAGGGTTTTGCCCGAGGGTAGCCCAGGAATTCATTCCTGGGATTCTAGGCTATACAAGCTGCGGGCGCACTAGAAAGGAATTCGACGCCGCGTCCCCCAAAGATAACCTGGCCGTAACGCTGCGCAGACTCCCGGAGGAACAATGATTTGAGCACCATCACGCGCACCTGGAAACTCGCCATTTTGATATTCGCAATCATCCTGCCGACGAACGCCCGGGCGGAGTCCGTGCCGTCAATCGTGGTGCGGAACAATCACGACCTGCCATATAGCGGGCCGGTGACCTTCCGCACCAGCCTGCCGGACGGATTCTATCGGGGCAGCGGCGCACAGGCGGAAGTGAGCGGGGGAACCGCGCGGGCCGTCGTCAACCTGCCCGCCGAGTCTCAGGCCAAGCTGGAAAAGCGCGGATCGGCGTGGAGCAGGCCTCTCTCGCCCGGTCCGTTCTCTATCAGGCCGGAGGTCGTGCTGAAACGAACCGTCAGGCTGCTCCGGGACCGAGAGGAAGTGGGACGCTTGGACTTCGGGCTGGCGGTCATCCCCGGGAGAGATGCGGGTCCGGCTGATGCGGTGACCTCCTTCAAGCCTCTCGACCTGAAGCTGACCCGGAAGGGGCCCGGAGTATTGGCGGGGAAATGCTGGAGCAGCGGCTACGAGATAGAGATCACGCTGACCTCGTACGGCGGCGGCTGGATGGATGTTGACGCGAGCCTGACGCGCGTCGAGGACGGCCCGGATTCGGCGTACGTCGCCCTGGTTCGGCGCGTCACGATGCCCGGCGTGGAAGGCGTGCGGATGCGCTGGAACGGCCGGGAGATGGACGGCACGGCCGAGCCGGCTCAGTACGACAGAGTATTCATCCTCACGCACGGAGTTGACTGGTGCGCGTGGAAGCTGGGGAATCTCTCGTTCGCGGCGGTCAACAAGTTCACGCCGGGTTTCACTTATGAGCACAGCACGGGGCGCTGGTACAACGCGAACTACTTCTACGCGCAGGAACGCGCGCGCCGGGAAGGTGACAGCCTGTACCTCATCTCGGAGATCGCCGGCCCGAACCCCGAGCAGGAGAAGGTCCGCTACCTGGGAGTGAGAGCGTACACGCCGCCGCTCAAAGGCGAGACCGTTCGCCTGGGTTGGCGGCTTGCGGTCGCCATGTCGCCGCAGCCCGAATGGCAGGAAAGCCAGCTTCGTGCTTACGCCGGTTATCGCAATGTCACCGAGTCCGGAGATACCGCCACAGTTGACCTCGGCGTGCCGTGGGTCGAGTTCGGGACGAGCTACTTCCCCTACTCCACGATGTGCGAGAACTTCGACTTCTACCGCACGGCCGACCTCGACCGCGAAAGCTGGTGGCCCTTCTCGCCGAGGATGTGGGAGGATTGGCGCGCATACGTGCCTCAGATGAAAACGGATCTCCGCATCATCCGGGCCATGGGGTTCGAGTGGGTCAGACTGCACCATCTCGAACTCCTCGGCGATATGGACCGGAAGAACGCCATCGCCTTCCTGGACTTCTACATGGACGAGTGCCGGAAGCTGGGCCTGAAGGTGCTGGTGGATACCGCGGGTTCGCCCGAATGGATGAAGCTGATCGCCGGGCGATACAAGGACGCGGTCAAGATGGTGGAGCTGGAGAACGAGATCCTGATCGGCGGGATCAGGCCGGGCGATGCCGAGCGGTGGACCTCGTGCTACAGGGCCATCAAGGAGATCGCGCCAGATACGCAGGTCTTTCTGACCGGCTCGTGCAACCAGGGGATGTTCGAGCGGCTCGTGCGGCTGGGAGTGCCGTTCGACCGGGTCGGATTTCACAACTACAAGCACGGGCCGGCATGGAAGGAGACAAACTCGTCAATCGCGCTGGGCCTGGCCGGACACGGCGACGCGCTGGAGCGGCCGTCCGTTCTGGGCGAGTTCAACTGGAAGAAGCTGACCGAGTTTTCCCCGGAGGCCCGGGCGAAGGAGTTCGCCGAGATATACGGCAAGATGCTCGAGCCGCGCGCGATCCCGCACTTCTTCCAATTCCACTGGCAGGAGACGCTTTCGGTGAACCCGAGGCTCACCAGGCAGGGGATTCGGCACTATGAGACGATACACCTGGACCGCCGGCCCAAGCCGGAAGCAGTCGAGTTGATGGAGCTCATCCGGCAGTACTGCCGGAAGGACTCGCCGGTTCGGGAGCTGCGAATCCTGATAATGAATGCGCAGTTCGAGAACGGCCGTGGACACGCCGGATTCCTGATCGAGAACAATACGAATCGCACACTGAACGTGAAGATTACCCCCGAGTGCTTCAGCGGCATCCAGTTCGAGGTCGTCTACGGGGATGCCGCGCCGCTCAGGCCCGGAGAGCAACTGAAGAGGAGGCTGGAGCTGAAGCTCGACCCGGGCGCCCCACCCGGCGTGTATCACTACTTCCTCAGGGTTGACTATTCCGGCAACACGGCATACGGCTGGGGGATCGCATCCAATCCCGGAAAGCCTCAGTTCGACAAAGATTCCGTGCTGCCGGACCTGGTGGAGTATCCGCAGGGCGCGTCAGTTGTGGAGAGCCTGGATTTCAGGCGTGCGACCTGCGTTGCCTTTGGGAAGGGCGCGCCGGTAATCGAGATGGAGATGGCCTACCAGGTGTTCAACACACTTCAATCCGCGACCGGGCGCGAGATGAGGCTCTGCAGCACCGCCGATATCCCGGAGAGCTTCATGAAGCACGGGAACCTCATACTGGTGGGCACTGCGGCGACGAATCCATTGATTGCACAGTCGTCTCCCAAAGTTGCGGCGGGCAGAGGGACCATCCTTCTGCACGATGCGGGGGATGACCGGCAGTGGCTGCTTCTCACGGGCGACGGGCCGGATGCCGTTCGCGCGGCGGCGACCGACTTCGTGCTTCGATACTGGCAGAACGCGAAGGACTCGACAATCAGGGTCTCGGGCATGGAGAAGGGCGCGGCGCTTGGAGACCGTGCGGTCCTGGGAGAAGTGGACCTGCCGTAGAGCCGGAAGTACGTGCCGCGTCCACGCGAAAGGAGATTCGCTTTGAAGCAGACACCGCACCTGAGATGGTACATCCTGGCGCTGATCTTCCTGGCGACCATCATCAACTACCTGGACCGCATGACGATCAACGTCTCAGCGCCGAAGATCGCGGAACTCTATCACCTGGACAACAGCACTCTGGCGGTGATATTCTCGGCCTTTCTGTGGGCCTACACGCTCGGCCCTACGCCGATGGGCTGGCTGATGGACAGGTTCGGCTCCAGGCGCGGCTACGTTCTCTCGATGGGGCTGTGGTCGGCGGCGGGGATATTGACCGCGTTCGCGCTGACCATAGGACGCGGCGTATCCGTCGTCGTTCCCGTCGCCATCGCGCCGATCGTGCTGGGGTTCATGGTCTGCCGGTTCATCCTGGGGCTGGGCGAATCGGCCAACTGGCCGGTCGCGATCAAGGCGATCTCCGAGTGGTTTCCCACCAGAGAGCGGGCGTTCGCAATCGGCTGGTTCAACAGCGGCTCGTCGGTCGGTGTCGCAGTCGCGCCCGGACTTGTGACGTACCTGCTGATTCGCTACGGCTGGCAGATGGCATTCATCCTGGTCGGGCTGATCGGATTCGCCTGGGTGCTGGCATGGCTCGCGCTCTATCGCGACCCGTCCGAACATCCGCGCCTCACCGAGAAGGAACGGCAGTACATCCAGAGCTCAGACACGGAGGAACATTCGCCCGAAGCGTCCAAGGGAATCGGGTGGCTCGACCTGCTTCGGGTCAGACAGATCCGCGGAGTCGTCCTCACAAGGTTCTTCATGGATCCGATCTGGTGGTTCTACACGTTCTGGCTTCCGACGTACTTCGTGCAGGACAGAGGACTGGACCTGAAGAAGATGGCGATCTTCACGACGCTTTCCTTCATCGCGTCGGACCTCGGCAATCTGTTCGGCGGCTGGGCATCGAGCGGTCTCATCAAGCGCGGGTGGAGCGTCAACGCCGCGCGGAAGACGGTCATGGTGCCTTGCGCGGTGCTGATGATGCTGGGGCTGGCCGTGCCGTTCGCGGCCAGCAAGCTCGCGGTCGGGATGATTGCGCTCGTGATGTTCTGCTATCAGAGTTGGTCGGTGAATATGCTGACCATCCCGACGGACGTGGTCCCGAAGCGCATCGTGGGATCGGCCGCTGGACTATCGCACATGGGAGCGGGGTTCGGCGGCATAGTGGTGACCTACATAGCGGGGCATCTGTCCGACCTGACCGGCTCGTTCACTTCCACCGTCATGCTGATGGGCGCGATGCCGGTCCTCGGCATCACGTTCCTGTTCCTGCTGATCGGCCGCATTGCACCATACCGAAAGGCGGAACGGTAGAACGGTAACAAGCCGGGATCAGCAAGTCAAGGCTACTCGGCGGCGACTGCTTCCAGGACTTCCTCGGGGACGTCGAAGTTCGCGTAGACCTGCTGCACGTCGTCGTGATCCTCGAGCTGGTCCATCATGCGGAGCACCTGAGTGGCCTCCTTGCCTTCGAGCCGTATCGTGCTCTTCGGCAGCATCGTGGTCTCCGCGCTGACGAACCGGATGCCCGCGTCGGTCATCGCCTGGCGCAGATTCGGCAGGTCATCGGGCGCAGCGATCACCTCGTACGTGTCGCCCTCGATTCGTATGTCTTCAGCACCGGCGTCGAGAGCGACCATCATGAGCGAATCTTCGTCAACGGCATCCTTCTGCACGGTAACCATGCCCTTCGAGTCGAACATCCAGGCGACGCATCCGGATTCCCCGAGGCTGCCGCCGTTCCTCGAGAAGATCGCCCTCACGTCGGCGACCGTTCGCTTTCTATTGTCCGTGAGGCAGGAGACCATGACGGCGACTCCGCCCGGCCCGTATCCCTCGTAGTTGACTTCCTCGTACTGAGCGCCTTCGATCTCGCCGGTGCCGCGCTGGATCGCGCGTTTGATGTTGTCCGCCGGCATGCTGGCATCGCGCGCTTTCTGGATGGCGAGCCGCAGGCGCACGTTCGTATCGGGACTGCCGCCGCCTTCACGCGCCGCCACGGTAATCTCTCGGGCTACCTTGGTGAAAGTCTTGCCGCGTTCGGCATCCTGCTTGCCCTTGCGGAGACGTATGTTATGCCACTTCGAATGACCGGACACCTGTGAATCCACTCCCTTGGGCCGCGTGCGGGGTGCAGCGCTCGAACGACGCGCGTGAATTATAGCACCGGACGCGGCACTCAGTCAATCAGAAGCGGAGAGGAGGATCTCGGCTGACCCGGGAGTGAACTCCCGGGCATGTGCGGCCTCCGCGTTGACCCAGGAATGAATTCCTGGGCTACACACGAGCGAAATCCGCTGAAGCGGATTGCACTGATCCAAGTCCGCCAGGACTTTGCTCCTATGTAGCCCAGGGTTTCCAACCTTGGGCCCGGCTGCACTCGGGCAAAACCCGATCAAGCCTCCGCGTTGACCCAGGAATGAATTCCTGGGCTACACACGAGCGAAATCCGCTGAAGCGGATTGCACTGATCCAAGTCCGCCAGGACTTTGCTCCTA
>Ga0315274_10006695_pt1 | contig 16763 bp, 16 predicted proteins | sample YL17G02_20_MG_FD_203700 | JGI IMG/M metagenome (GOLD analysis project Ga0315274, IMG submission 203700) | Sediment microbial communities from Yellowstone Lake, YNP, Wyoming, USA - YL17G02_20 | ecosystem: Environmental > Aquatic > Freshwater > Lake > Sediment | place: USA: Wyoming | collected...
CGTCATCGACTCGGGCCTCGCGAAGATCAACTACTACAGCCCCAAGACCTTCACGGAATCCCTCGTGGAGGTCCCGGTCTCGAAGGCCTCCTGCAACCAGCGCCGCGGCAGGGCGGGACGCACGGCCTCGGGCGTCTGCTACCGGTTGTACGGGCGCACGGACTACGAGGCGCGGCCGATGTACACGACCGAGGAGATCCTCCGCACGGACCTCTCGGAGGTCGTGCTGCGCATGGCGGAGCTGGGCATCCGGGATTTCGAATCCTTCGATTTCCTCTCCCCGCCGGGGCAGGACGGGATGCTCGCCGCGATCGAGACGCTGCGCCTGCTGGACGCACTGGACGACGAGAGGGCCCTCACCGAGACGGGAGCCATGATGTGCAGGTTCCCGATCCTCCCCAAGCACGCGCGTATGATCGTCGAGGCGATCCGCCAGTACCCGTCCGTGATCGAGGAGGTGATCATCGCCGCGACCTTCCTCTCGGTGAACTCGCCGTTCCTCCTCCCCGCCGGCGAGGAACTGGAGGCGCGCAGGGCGCACCATTCCTTCCGCGACCCTCTGGGCGACTTCATCTCGTACCTGCAGATGTTCGAGGACTTCTCCCGCACGGCCAACAGGGCGCGGTTCTGCGAGCGCTCCTACCTCGACCTGCGCACGATGAACGAGATCGACAACATCAAGGGTCAGCTGGAGCAGATCGTGGGCTCCCTCGGCGTGCCGATCGGGTCGGGGGGGCCGTACGACGATTACCTGTGCGCGGTGTCGCGCGGGCTCATCCAGTTCGTCTGCGAGAGGAGCGGCAAGGGCGTCTACAGGAGCCTGACCGCGGACAGGATACAGATCCATCCCGGATCACTCATGTTCCGGGAAACCCCCGCCTACATCGTGGCGGGCGAGATCGTGCGCACGACTCGGATGTACGCCCGCTCGGTCTCCCCCCTGCGCAAGGACATACTGGGCCGCATCTCTCCCCTCCTGCGCGCGGCCTTCGTCAAGGGCGTGCCGTTCAAGGGCGGGAAGGAGAAAGCGCGCGAGCCGGCCAGCCAGGTCAGGATCGGCGCCGAGGTCTTCCCCGTCCGCACGCTGAAGGGCAACAGGAAGGCGGCGGTCCTGGACTGGGAGAGGCTGCGGCCCGTGCTGCAGGAGATCTCCCCCGCCAGCCTCCCCTCGTACAAGAACCTCCGCGGAACGATCGTGTGGAAAGACTGGGAGATCTTCGACGGGATGAAGCTGGGCACGATCCTCTCCATGGCGCCGTTCATCCGGCCCGAGGAAGGCGCCTGGGAGAAGTGGCCGGCGGGGAAGACCTTCTCGTTCGCGAAAAGCGGGGGGGAGATTGCGGCTCACCTCGAGCGGCTTCTCACCCTCTGCCCTGTCAGGCGCGGGAGCAAGCGGCTCGGATTCCTCACGCTGTTCACCGACTGGAAAGGGACGTACTGGTTCAAGTCTGAGAAGAGCCTGCTCACGGCGCGCCTTGAGAGCCTCGCGAGCCTCGAGAAGCTGATCGACGAGCCTGGCGATGTGCTGGGCCCCGCCGACCGCGAGACCGTCGCGCGGCTGTATCACTCGCTGTCGGACATGCTGGAAAACTAGTCGGGCCGCCCGATTAGTCGGGCCGTCCGATTAGTCGGACAAGGCGATCCCCTCCTTGGGCTCGACGAGGATCTCCTCTTTTCCCCGCGCCGAGTACGCGATGAACTCCCTCTTTATAAGGTGGGCGAGGATGGCCTGCACGTCCTTCTCGGACATGCCGAGATGCTCCGAGGCCCACTGGATGAAATCCGACACCGTCACCCTGCTGCCCTTGAAGGTCGACACGCCGCGCTCCTTCGCATACTGGAGCAGGCCGACCCACAGCTGGTTCTGCCTGTTCGTCGTCATGAGGCTCTGGATGATGGCGTTGGCCTTGCGGACCCGCTCGGAGAGCAGGCGGTTCATCTTCCGCGCGAAATCGGGGTTCGTGGCGACCATCGACTCGTAGAGCTTCTCGTTCAGCACGAGCAGGCGCGACGGCTGCGTTGCCACGGCGGTGGCCGAGCGCGGCTTCTTCTCGATGATCGCCATCTCGCCGAAAAGGTCCCCCTTTCTCAGCACGGTGAGGGTCTTGTTCGACGAGGGGCCCGTGGCCTTGCGGATCTCCACCTCACCCTGGATGATGAGGTACATCTCGCTGCCCGGGTCGTTCTCGCGGAAGACCACGGCGCCCTCGTCGAGGAACCGCAGGTGACTTTCGAAGGTGCCCTTGTCGATCTTCATGGGCTGTCCCGCTCCTCTCTCAGGTCTCCAGGACCCCCGCAATCGCCCCCTCGTCCACCTCGCGCACGACCACCTCGCAGTGCCCGCGGGGGATGGCGAGGCGCAGCCGGCCTCCGCGGCGCTTCTTGTCACGGGCGAGGGCGGACGCGAGGTCCGAGAACCGCACGCCGGCGTCCAGACGGAAGCCGTACAGGCGCAGGATATCCTCGACCTCGCCGGCGAACCGGCCGTCGGTCAGACCCAGGCGAAGCCCCAGGGCCGTCGCCCTGCCGATGCCCCAGGCGACCGCCTCCCCATGGCGCCACTGCGAAAGGCCGGTGGCGCTCTCGAGGGCGTGGCCGAAAGTGTGGCCGAGGTTCAGCTGGGCTCGGATGCCATCCTCCGTGGGGTCTTCCTCGACGATCCGTCCCTTCACGGCAAGGCAGCGGCCCACGACCTCCGCGAGCAGTCCCTCGCTGCGGGCCGCGATCTCGGCCTTCCTGTCGCGCAGCAGCTCGAAGAGGGCCCGGTCGCCGATGATCGCCGTCTTGATCGCCTCGGCGATGCCCGAGAGGAACTCGGCCTGCGGCAGATGGCGGAGGCTCGAGGTCGCGATGACGATGAGCTGGGCGGGGTAGAAGGTCCCGACGAGATTCTTGTATCCCCGGAAATCGATGCCCGTCTTGCCGCCGAGGCACGCGTCGACCATCGCGAGCAGCGTCGTGGGCGCCAGGACGAGGCCGCACCCCCTCATGTAGAGCGAGGCGCTGAACGCGGCCAGATCGCAGACCACGCCGCCGCCGACCCCGATCAGGCAGCCGTCCCTGCCGATTCCGACAGCCGCGCATCGCGCGAGAATGGCCTCCGCGCTCGCCCACTGCTTGGCCGATTCACCCGGCGCCAGCACGAGGGGGTTTTCCGCCCCCGACCCGAACAGCGCGTACGTCCGCTGGTCGAAGACGGTCACGCGCGCGCCGGCCTCGCCGATGCCGGCGAGATCGAGTGACTCGCCGATGCGCACCTCGGTCGTCCGGCCCCCGACGGCGAATCTCAGGCCGGCGCTCACGCGACCTCCCCGCCAAGCCTGCGGAAGTCCTCTGCGAAATCCGGATACGACACGCGCGCGCACTCGAAGCCGCGGACGGTCACCCCGTCGCGAATGCCGGCCGCAGCGGCGGCTGCAGCCATGGCGATGCGGTGGTCGCCGCCCGGGTCCACGACCCCGGCCCGGAGCGCCTGCGGGCCCTCGATGGAGAACCCGTCGTCGAACAGCGCGATCCTGCCCCCGAGGCTGGCGGCCATGGCCGCGATGCCGGCCAGCCTGTCGCTCTCCTTGTGCCGCAGCTCCTCCGCCCCCCGCACCTCCGTCACCCCGCTGCTGAACAGCCCCAGCACGGCGAGGAGGGGGATCTCATCGATCAGATCGGGGACCTCTTCGGCGCGCACAGTGGTTCCCACGAGCCCGGCCGGCGACACCCGGATCCTCCCCGTGGGCTCGCCGAGCTGCCAGCCGTCCTCGCTCACCTCGATGGACGCGCGCATGCGGCGCATGACTTCGAGCAGGCCCAGACGGGTGGGGTTCAGTCCGCAGCCGCGGACAACCAGCTCGCGGCCCGAGATCGCGGCTGCCGTGATGAGGAAGGCGGCTGAAGAGACGTCGCCGGGGATCCGCATGTCGAAGGGAGGGATCGCGGAAACGGGTTCGATGCTGATGCGTCCGGCCTCGAAGCTCACGGGAGCCCCCAGGGCGGCGAGCATCCTCTCGGTGTGATCGCGCGAGCCGATTTTGCCGCCGATGATCGTTCGCCCCTCGGCGCGGAAGCCCGCGAAGATGATCGCGCTCTTCACCTGGGCGCTCGCCACGGCAAGGTCAGTCTCGATCGGCCTGAGGCTCCCCGAACCCGGCAGGAAACACACAGGGGCGAAGCGCCCCCCTTCCCTCCCCTCGATCCTGGCGCCCATGCGCTTCAGCGGCTCGATCACGCGCGCCATGGGCCGCTGCCTGAGGGAGGCGTCGCCTGTCAGCACGGCGAACAGCGGAAGACCCGCGATGAGGCCCGCGAGCAGGCGTGTCGTGGTGCCGGAGTTCTCCGCGTCGAGGAGCTCGCGGGGCTCGCGAAAGCCGCGGATCCCCACCCCGCGCGCGACAAGCCCGTCGTCGACGCGCTCGAAGGAGCAGCCCAGTGCTGCGAGGCACCGCCGGGTGGACAGGCAGTCGCCGGTCTCCAGCGCGCCGCGGATGCGGCTGGCTCCCGCACCGACCGCCGCAAGCATGAGCGCCCGATGGGTGATCGATTTGTCCGGCGGCGGCGCGAACTCGCCTCCCACCCCGCGCGGCGCACGGAAGGCCGCATCCATGGAACGAGAGTATGCAATGAGGTATACTCGTGTCAAATGATCGATCTCCATACCCACTCGACCGCGTCGGACGGCTCCTGCGCGCCCGAGAGGCTGGTCTCACTCGCCCTCGAGGGCGGGCTCTCGGCCCTCGCCCTCACCGACCACGACACGCTGGCGGGCATCGAGAGGGCCCGCGAAGCCGCGGCGGGAACCAGCCTTCGCCTGCTGGCAGGAGTGGAGATCGAGATTGCGCGCGAGGCAGGCGAGTTCCACCTTCTCGGTCTGGGGCTGTCCGACCGGCGAGACGGCCTGGAGGCGGCCCTCGCGAAGGTGCGCACGGACAGGAACGCGCGAAACCTCCTCATGATCGCCCGCCTGCGGGAGGCGGGGTTCCCCGTCTCGATGGAGGAGCTGCGGGAACTCGCCGGCGGCGAGGTCGTCAGCCGCGCGCATTTCGCCCGGCTTCTCGTGCGCAAGGGCGTCGCGAGCTCGACGGAGGCCGCCTTCTCGCGCTTCATCGGGAAGGGGAAGGACTTCTACGAGTCCCGGGCCTGCTTGGCGCTCGGCGAGGCCTGCGCCCTCATTCGAGCATCGGACGGCCTGCCGATCGTCGCGCATCCGCTGTCCCTCGGCATTCGGGGCCCCGCCCTGCGCCAGGAGCTCTCCTCGGCCAAGGCCGCCGGCGTGGCCGGGATCGAGGCATGGCATCCCAACCAGTCCGTGAAGGACTGCCGGATGCTGGCCCGTCTTGCGCGCTCGCTCGGCATGGCCGTCACCGGAGGCTCGGACTTCCACGGCGAGCACATGCCCCGGAGGAAGCTCGGACGGACGGCCGGCGGCCGCGAAATCCCCGATGAGCTGCTGGACGCCCTCGCGTTGCATCGCGTCGGCGGTTGAACTATACTCGGGGCCTGAGGGAATGGTGATGGTTGCCGCGCTCGGCCGGTGGGCGAACCGCAAAGCCCGAGATCTCTCCTACGCACTGGGCTTCTTCTTCCAGGTCATCTCGGAAACCGTCCTGTTCATGCGGCGCAAGCAGGTCGCCTTCCGCGTCCTGGTGCTGCAGATCCTCTTCACCGGCGTGGAGGCGATGGGCATCGTCTCGCTCGTCGCCCTCTCGATCGGCGCGGTCATCATCGTCGAGGGCGGGACCATCCTCCCCCGATTCGGCCAGACCAGCCTCCTGTACTCCATCCTCATCGTGGTCATCACCCGGGAGCTCGGCCCGATCCTCACCGCCTTCATCATCATCGCCCGGTCTGGCACGGCGATCGCCACCGAGCTGGGCAACATGGTGGTGTCCCACGAGATCGAAGCCTACATGTCCGTGGGCATCAACCCCATCTCGTACCTCGTGGTGCCCCGCGTGCTGGGCGTGACGATCTCGATGATGGCGCTCACCGTGTACTTCAATTTCTTCGGCCTCGTCGGGTCGTTCCTCGTCTCGCAGCTCGTGAATCCCGTCCCCTTCGGGGAGTACTTCCGGGAGCTGCTCGCGACGATCACCCCGACCGACATCCTGTCCACGCTGCTCAAGAGCTTCCTCTTCGGCGTCATCACCTCGGTCGTCGCCACCTTCCAGGGCTTCAAGGTGAGCCTCTCGGTCACCGAGATCCCCCGGGCGGCGATCAAGGCCGTCGGGCAGGGATTCGTGCTGTGCTTCATCGCCAACGCCCTCATCACGGTGATCTCCTATGTCTGAGCCCCCGCTGATCGAGCTGCGCGAGGTCACCGTCACCTCGGGCGGGTACGACGCCCTGGCCGAGGCGAGCGCCTCCTTCCCCGAGGGCAGAAGCACGGTCATCATGGGGCCGTCGGGCTGCGGGAAGAGCACCCTGCTCAAGGTCGCGGCCGGCCTGGTCCCGCCCGATCGGGGGAGGGTCCTGTACAGCGGCGAGGACCTCTTCGGCCTCTCGGCCCGGCGCATGCACGCCCTGCGGGCGGCGAGCGGGTTCGTCTTCCAAGACGGCGCGCTGTGGGAGAACAAGAGCGTCTTCGAGAACCTCGCCCTGCCTCTCCAGATCCACGCCTCCTCGCTCGCCCGGACCGACGTCGAGAAGAAAGTCGCGCGGATGCTCGAGCGCGGCGGACTGGCAGATTCGGCGAACCTGCGGCCGGCGCAGCTGTCCGCCGGGGAGCGCAAGATCGTCTCGTTCCTGCGCGCGCTCATGAACGAGCCGTCCCTGGTCTACCTCGACGAACCGACAGTATCGATCGACCATGTCGCGGCCGAGAAGATCGGCCTGATGATCCGCGAGCTGAAGGCGCGCGGCTGCTCGATCGTCGCGGTGACGCACGACTCCCGCCTCGCCTCCACTCTGGCGGACAGGATGGTCGTGCTCTCGGCCGGACGGGTGCTGGCCGAGGGGGAGTTCGACGCGGTGAAGTCGAACGGGGACCCCCGCGTCCGGGGGATCCTCTCCCAGGTCCTGGGCGAGATCGCCTCCTTCGACACGGATCTGCTGGAGCTGCTGGACACCCATGAGAATTGACAGCCGGCGGACGGCGGGAGTACAGTCGGGGGGAGAATGAAGTTCAAGATCCGTTTCGCGGACCAGATCGTCGGGATCTTCGTCCTTGTGGCGATCCTCGCCGTCGCGGCGATCCTGATCTTCATCGGGATCAACCAGCGCTGGTTCGCCCGCAACTACAACTTCACGAGCCGCTTCGACTCCGCGGGCGGGCTCTCGGCCGGCATGCCGATCATGCTGAAGGGCTTCGAGATCGGGAAGATCTCGCGCATCGCGCTGAACGAGGCGAACCAGGTCGACATCGAGTTTTCCGTCCAGGACACCTACTACGACAAGGTCCTTCCCAACTCCGTGCTGGAGCTGACCTCGAGCCCCATCGGCCTGGGGGTATCGCTGAAGTTCCACCCCGGCGCAGGCGGCGGGCCGCCGGTCGAGGAGGGCTCCTTCATCCCGTCGCTGGACTTCCCGGAGGGCCGGCGCCTCGTCGAGGAGGGGCTGGTCGTGATTCCCAAGGGCGAGGACGTGATCGGCTCGGTGATCGCCAAGGTGAACCCCCTCCTCGAGGAGGCGCGCACCAGCCTCACCCAGATCAAGAAGCTGGTCGCCACGGTGGACACCGCCCTGGCGGGAAAGGGCGGCCCGGTGGGCGAGGCGGTCACCGGCCTCGCTGCCACGCCGGTGAAGGTCAACAGGGTCATCGACGACCTCGGCGCGAAGGTGGGCGACATCACGGGCCGGGTGAACGCCGTGCTGGACAAGATCGACGCGGTGTCCGTCGACCTCGGGGAAATCTCGCGCACGACAAAGGGCACCCTCGGCACGCTGTCGACGAACCTCGAGAGCATCACGGAGAATCTGAAGGTGACCTCCGAGGGTCTGAAGGACACGCGGGGCCTCGCGACCCGGCTGCTCGACCCGAAGGGGTCCCTCGACACGATCCTGAACGACCAGAACGCGCTGTACAAGCAGGTGGACAGCGCCCTGCAGAGCACCAATGCCATCATCGCCCAGATCAAGGGCTTCGTGGAGTACATCAACAGCACCCGGCCGCAGATCTCGAGCATCCTCGAGAAGGGCCGCGACACCCTCGATCAGGGCAAGGACGTGCTGGAGGCGGTCAAGAACAATCCGCTGCTCAAGGGCGGCGTTCCCGCGCAGAAAGAGCAGACCTCCACGCTCAAGAGCTACAGGGACGAGGATTTCTGATGAGCGCGCGACCGTTTCCCGCAGCCCCCCTCCTGCTCGCCGCCCTCTGCCTGCTCGCGGTCTCCTGCTCATCGGCCCCGAAGAAGACCGAGACGGTCACGGAGTCGAAGAACAGGGCGGCCGAGGCGACCGACATCGGCAACGCGTACTTCCGTCAGGGCCGCTACGACCTGGCCCTGCGCTTCTTCACGCAGGCCCTCGACACCAACACCTCCGTCGACAACGAGGAGGGGATCGTCCAGTCCTCCAACTCCATCGGAAAGGTCTACATGGCCGTCGGCTCCTTCGACGCCGCCGAGGAGATCTTCACCCGCGCCCTCGCCCGCTCAGCGGGCGGGAGCGTGGAGCTTTTCTTCGTGTCGTCGAACAATCTCGGGGAGCTGTATTTACAGAAGGGGGAGCCGGCAAAGGCCCTGGCGACCTTCGAGCAGGTCCTCGCCCCCCCCTTGGGGGCGCCCTCGGGGGCGCCCTCGGGGGCGCCCTCGGGCGGGCTCAGCGACGTGCAGCGGGCCGTGTTGTACCACAACATGGGAACTGCTCACAAGAACCTCGGCGATCTGGCCAGGGCGCGGGAGGATCTCGAGAAGTCCCTCGCGATCAACCTGGCGCACAAGCTGGCCGAGGAGACCGCCGCCGACTACTACATGCTCGCCTCCGTGGATTCCAAGCAGGGGGACCTCGAGAGCGCGATGAAGAATGCCCAGCTCGCCCTTGCGACGGACAAGAAGATCGAGAACTCCGTCGGCATCGCGATGGACCTCTATGCGCTGGGCGTCATCTCTTCAAAGCGCAAGGACACAGCGGCCGCATATGACTATTTCCAGCGCTCGTATCTCGTTTCCACGACCCTTTCGATGAAATCCGACATGCGCAAGGCCCTCGTGGAGCTGATCAGCGCGGCCGACGCGCTGGGCAGGAAGGCGGAGGCCGAGAACTACCGCCAGGCGCTCGCAGAGCTGGATTCCCCGCCGTGACGCACATCCCCTCCAGAATCCTGAAGGGGTGGATCTCCCTCGCCCGTCGGGCGGGTTTCTTCCTCTTCATCGCGGCGGGGAGCGCGGCCCTCGCGCTGGCGATCGCCCTCCCCCTCTGGTACGCCTCGACGAGGCGGCCGGCGGCGTATTCCATCGCCGTCGTCGCCCTCCTCATCGCGGTCGGGGTTTTCTCCGCTGTCCGCTCCGCCGTGCGCGCACGCAGCCTGCCCCGCGACCCCTCCCGTCCGCGGCGGACCCTCGGGTCGGTCCTGCTCGCGGTGCTGGGCATCATCGTCCTTGCCGGCGGCCTGTACGGCGCGCTCTTCCTCGCTTTGCGGGGCATGTGGGCCTTCGCCGTCCCCGCGATCGCCGTCTGGCTGGTGCTGCTGGGATGGGCGGGGTCCCGAAGAAGCGCGGGAAACACTCGATAGCCCCCGGGAAACTGCCGAAAATAAGGGGAAGTGAAGCACCCCGGCGTTCACCTCCTCATCCTCCCGCTGCTCTTCCTGCTCCCCGCCGCATCGGGATTCGCGGTCGACTATCCCGAGATCCGGGTCCTCACACGCGACGACCTGCTGTTCATCCAGCAGCAGGCGGAGCTGGAGGACTACTACCGCCTCTCGAGAGCCGTCGGCGAGCCCGAGCTGCCCTCGGTGAGCCTCTTCACCTACAGGAAGAGAGCCGACGAGGACATCTTCTCCCTGAACGCCCGGCTCGGTCTGCCCTACGACACCCTGGCGACGCTGAACGGGGCGGCTGACGCCCGGTCGTTCAACAGGCTCACCCGCGTTCTCGTGCCGACGCAGCCCGGCATTTTCGTGCATGTCCCCCCTCGCAACGCCTTCGAGGACATGCTGCTCTCCTCCCGGCTCGCCGGCGGCAGCACGCCGCGCTCGCTCCTGGTGGCCCGGGCCGGCAGGGCGGAGAGCATCTCCTTCTTCCCCGGAGAGACGTTCAGCTCCGTGGAGCGGGCCTACTTCCTCGGCATCCTCTTCCAGTTCCCCATCACCTTCACGGTGGCAAGGGGACAGATCACCTCGCGCTACGGCATGCGGGCTGACCCCTTCTCGGGGCACCCCGAGTTCCACAACGGGGTGGACATCGGCGCGCCGGAAGGCGCGGCGGTGCGCGCGGCGCGCGACGGGGTGGTGAGCGAGAAGGGCTCGAGTGATATCCTCGGCACCTACCTCGTGCTTTCCCACCCGGGGGGGTGGGAGACCGTGTATGGACATCTTTCCTCGATCCGTGTTACTCTTCACCAAGAGGTGGCGGCTGGACAGGAGATCGGGGCGGTGGGGAGGACCGGCCGGGCGACCGGTTCACACCTGCACTTCGAGGTCAGGAAGAAGGGAAGCACCACGGATCCCTTCCCCCTTCTCGCCCTTGCGGGAGGAAAACGCTAAAGGTTTTCGTGGCATGATGACGATAAGAAAGGTGTTGGTGTCCAAGATATAGTTCCCCTCCCAGTTTACTATATTCGGAAGACACCACACCAGGAAGGCCGGCTCCCTCGGGAGCCGGCCTCTTTTTTTCTCGCGTGCCCTGCGGGCTCTGGGCTGTCGCGCTCGCGCGCATTCGGCGCGCTGGATTGACATCTCCCCCCTCCCTCCCTATCCTATGCGCGTGCGGAAACCCGTCGGCCGAGAGCCGCAAAGGAAAAAACCCCTCTTCGAGATCCTTCTGGGCGCTGCGTTCCTCGGCGCGATCGTGATCGGCGTGTCCCTTGGGCTCGCCCTCGCGGCGACGCGCACGATCCAGCGCCGTGAGGCCTTCGGCGAGCACAACCCCGCCCTGCCGACCAAGATCCTCGATATCAACGACAGGCCGATCACCGAGTTCTTCGGCGATGAGAAGCGGGAGCTGGTCACAATCGACCAGGCGCCCCCGCACCTGCTGGAAGCCCTCCTCACCCGCGAGGACAGGAACTTCTACTCCCACCACGGCTTCAGCGTTCGCGGCCTGGTGCGCGCCGTCTTCAAGATCGTCACCGGGCAGTACGTCTCGGGGGCGAGCACGATCACCCAGCAGCTCGCAGGCCGGCTGTACGCCGACAGGTCGGACATCTCCATCCGGCGAAAACTCGTCGAACTGTGGTGGGCGATCCAGATGGAGCGCAGGTACACGAAGCGGGAGATCCTCGAGATGTACCTCAACGAGATGCCCTTCGGGCACAACACACAGGGCGTCGGGGCGGCGAGCGTGTTCTTCTTCCGCAAGCCCGTCCAGGAGGTCACCCTCGCGGAATCCGCCATGCTGGTGATCCAGCTCGCCAAGCCGGGGCTGTACTCCCCGATCAAGAACCCCCAGCGCGCCCAGAAGCTCCAGCGGGAGATCCTCTCGCAGATGGTCCAGCTGGGCTACGTCACCCGGCAGGAAGCGGACGCCTCCTTCGACGAGTACTGGACGCGGTGGGACCCCACGCGGACAGGCACCGCCTTCTCGGAGCGCGAGGACAAGGCGCCGTACTTCAGCGAGTACATCCGCGGCCAGCTGGACGAGATGCTGTTCGGCTCCTACGACTATCTCAGGGACGGCCTGGTCGTGCACACGACCCTCAACCTCGACGACCAGAAGGTCGCCGACAGGATCATGGCCGAGGGCATCGAGGACGTGAACGCCCGCTACCTCGCCCTGGCGAACAACAGGGTCACCTTCTCGAACGCCGCCTACCTGCCCCTCATCGACCTGCTGGGCCTCACGTTCAACATCGACGACCTCATGTACAGGAACCGGGGTGAGAAGAGCAAGGCGAAGGCCTTCTACACCCGGCAGCTGAATCCAGTGGTCGAGACGCTCACGGGGATGTTCTCGCTGGAGAGGGTGCAGGAGGTCGTCACGGCGGGCTTCGACTCCTCGCTGCTCGCCACGAAGAAGACGCAGGTGCAGGGCGCGCTGGTCGCGATCGACTCGCGCAAGGGCTATATCCTCGCAATGGTCGGCGGGCGGAAGTTCGAGCGCACCGACCAGTTCAACAGGGCGACCTCCGCGCAGGTGGAGCCCGGCTCCGCCTTCAAGCCCCTGTACTACTCGGCGGCCATCGACTCGCGCAAGTTCACCGCCGCCACGATGATCCTCGACGCCCCCGTCGTCTTCACGAACGCCGACGGCACCGCCTACGAACCGCTGAACTACAAGGGCAAGTGGCACGGGCGGGTGCTGCTGCGCAACGCGCTGGCCGAGAGCATGAACGTGCCCTCGCTGAAGGTCCTCGACGGCATCGGACTCGACGCGGCGATCCAACGGGCGAGCAGGATGCTCGGCATCGTGGACCCCGCGCAGATCGAGCGCGTCTTCCCCCGCTACTACCCTCTCGGCCTCGGGGTCATCACCGTGAGTCCGCTGCAGATGGCGCGCGCCTTCGCCACCTTCCCCAACGAGGGACGCGAGGTGGTTCCCCTCGCCATCCGCTACATCGAGGACAGGAACGGGAAGGTCATCCTCGAGCCCGAGAAGGAGCTGCGGGCGCAGGCGAGCCGCAAGGGCGGGGCGGCCCAGATCATGCCCCCGCAGACCGCCTTCATCATGACCAGCATCCTCCAGAGCACGATTCGTGAGGGGACTCTCGCGGGGGTCACCGGCATCCTCGAGGACATCCGCAAGCGGCCCATGGCCGGGAAAACCGGCACGACGCAGAACTGGTCCGACGCGTGGACCGTCGGGTTCTCCCCCCAGATCACCGCGGCGATCTGGTACGGGTTCGACGAAGGCAACCGCTCCCTCGGCACCGAGCTCACCGGCGCGGCCGTCGCGGGACCCGCGTGGGCTAGGTTCATGAGGGAGGTCCACGCGAACCTGCCCGCCCAGCAGTTCGCCCGGCCCGAGACCGGCCTGGTATCGGTGAACGTGAGCGCAACCTCGGGACTCCTGCCCACGGCTTTCACGAAAGAGGTCATCACCGAGGTCTTCCTCGCGGGGACGGAGCCGAAGGCGTTCGATCAGATCGACGAGTACAACAGCGCGAGCGCCCAGACGATCGAGGAAAACCTGCAGAACTCGCTGCTGGGCTCCACGCCGCTCGGCGGCGACACCGGCCTCCCGCCGCTCGATGCCACCGTTCCGCAGGTGGAGACGCCGACGTCGGGCAATCCGCTTCTGGACTGAGGGGGGCGCCGTGTATCGATATACGAAGGACCATGCCTGGGTGCTCGTCGACAGCACGCGCGCGCGGGTCGGGATCTCGGACTTCGCCCAGAAGGAGCTCGGCGACATCGCCTATGTTGCCCTGCCCCGGGCGGGACAGGCGCTCAGGCGGGGCGAAGTCGCCTGCACGGTGGATTCCCTCAAATCGTCGAGCGAGATCTACGCACCTGTCTCGGGGACAGTCGTGGAATCGAACGGCGCCCTCCTGCGCGGAGAGGGGGCCCGGGCGATCAACGCCGACCCCCTGGGCGAAGGGTGGCTCTTCGCCGTGGAGCTCGCCGATCCCTCGGAGCTCGAGTGGCTCCTTTCAGACGCTGAGTACGCCCGCTACATCGAGGGCAACTAGACCCGAAACAGCTTCCGCAGCGCCCGGCCGAGGCATAGCCGGCGCGGCTGCGCGGAGAAATCCTCCGCCGCTTCCTCCAGCGTGAAAATCGGCCCGTACCTGCGGTTCAGCTCGCTCCAGTGCTGCCCGATGAAGACGTACAGGTCGCCCTCTGTCTCGCGCGGAAACCTGCCCAGCAGCCCGGAGGTCTTGATGACAGCGACGATGGGCGAGTAGACGGTGTCGTACCAGGAGAGCAGGGCCTCCTCGTAGGGAATCTCAGCCGCCTTCTTGAGGTTGATGTACCACTTGTGCTCACGGATGTGCCTCAGGATCTCCTCGTAGCGCCCCACGGTCGTGAACTCCAGCCCGCAGCCGGGTCGCAGCTCATCCAGGCGCGTCAGCTCGAAGAACTTCTTCTTCTCGAAGGCGATCACCGCCCGGCGGAGATCTTCACCCGACATGCCCGGGGAGATGGCGATCTCCGTGGCGAGCGAGATGACCTCCGCGTCGATGAACTCGGCCCCCCGGGTCTTCGCGACGGAGACGCGGTGATTTCCGTCCCGCACGAAGTAGACCCCGCCGATCTCGAAGAGCTGGATCGGCGGGAGGATGACCTGGGCGTAGTGGGCGACGTCGATGCGCATCCACCTCCGCATGAGCTTGTCGTGCCGGGGAAGGAAGGCCTTGTTGAAGTCCTGGTACCTGCCCTCGCTGCCCACGATCTTCGCGATGGGCACCGTCCGCATCCCCCGGTAGGTTTCCGACTCGGGCTTCAGCAGCGAACGCACGTCGCCCAGCGACAGCATCTCGTCCTTCTGCGCCTTGAGCAGGGCGAGGATGCGCGACATGACCTCGCGCTTCCTCACGCGGCCGAAGTCCTCGCGGGCGAGCGAATAGTAGGCGCCGTCGTTCATCGGGGGATCTCCATTTTGATGACGGCATGGTCGTACGCGTTGACGATCGTCGTACCGGCGTACTGGGCTTCGCGCGCGGCGTTGCGGTCATACAGGTGCACGTGGCCGTGGACCAGGAAACGGGGCCGAAACACGCGCAGAAACCAGAGAAAGACCCTGAAGCCCATGTGGCAGGGATCCGGCAGGTCGTTGATCCCGTAGGGCGGGGAGTGCGTGACCAGGATGTCCAGGAACCGGCCCCGCAGGGCCTTGTTCCACAGCAGCAGCGGCAGAAGACGGAGGATCCAGAGGAACATGCCGAAATCGGTGAACTGGTTCTCCCCGCCGTTGTACCACATGCTGCCGCCCAGACCGGCGATGATCAAGCCTTTCGCGCGCACAACCCTCCCCTGCAGGTAAGTCGCCCCGACCCCCTCCTCCCATCGCCCCGGGGAGCGCTCGAACGGATCGGACGGGCGCTGGTAGCGGGAGCGGCCTTCCAGGTGGTGGTTGCCGAACACGAAGTACAGCGGCTTGTTCAGGGTGCTGACGATGTAGTCGTAGTAGTCCAACGACAGGTCCCCCGCACTCAGCACGAGGTCGACATCGGCGAAACGGGCCTTGAGCCCCGCGCTGTAGATGAAGGGATCGATGTGATCCGCTATGCAGAGGAGTTTCATCGCCGAATCTCATCATAGTGAAACGGATGGCCCGGTGCAACGAGCACGGCCGAATCCCGTCAAGGCGGTCGGCGCCGTGCCGACCATAGAAGAGAGGGGTCCGCCCATCCTCGCTGTGCGGCAGGGCGGCGGCGGTGTATACTTGATGAGGACGATGGACATGAAGAGGCTCCTCCCCGCGGCTTTCATCCTCGCGCTCTCGGCGGCGCTCGCCTTTCCGGCGTCGGCCTTCTTCGAGAAGGGAGAGGCGGCCTTCGCGGCCAACAGGCCGCAGGAGGCGCGTCCGCTGCTGGAGGGGGCGCTCGCCGAGGACCCCGCCAACGAGACGCTGTACCTCTACCTCGGCATCGTCTATCAGCAGCTGGGCGACAGGGAGAAGGCGATCGCGACGTTCAAGAGGGGGCTTGCGGTCCCGGGAACCCAGAAGGATCTCCTGTACTACAACATCGGGAACAACTTCTTCAGCCGCGGCGAGCACACGGCTGCCGAGGAGATGTACACCAGCGCGCTGGCGGTGAATGCCCGGTTGCCCGAGGCTTCCCTCAACAGGGCGAACGCCCGGCTCGCCCTCAAGAGCTACGAGGGGGCGATCGCGGACTACACCCTGTTCCTCCAGCTTCGGCCCCAGGACCCTCAGCGGCCGCGGATCGAGGAGGTGATCCGCCTGATCCGTCTGTCCCTCGACGACGAGGCGACAAAGCGCGCGGATGAGCTCGCCCGGCAGGCGGCGCTGATGAATGAGGTCATGAATGCGCTCAACAATGCCGGCGAGGGCGCCAAGAACCTCTCCGTCGAATCCATCCAGGTGAAGCAGGACCCGCTGGACGTCGACATCAAGGACTGACACGGTGAACAAGCCCGACACGAGGAAGACCAGAAGCGTCCCGCCAGCAAGCCGCACGCCGAAGAAGAGCTCGGCGGGAAAGGGCTCCCCCACAGGCCCGTTCAGTTCCCGCACCCTGCTCGTCGTGCTTGCCGTCGCCCTCTGTCTCGTGCTGATCGGCGCGGGGGCTCTTATCCTCGTGCAGTCGAAGGCGGGCGGGGCAGGGCGGTCGCGCGACAACGCGCTCAAGCTCGCGCGCCTTTACGCGGAGAAGGGAGAGTACGACCAGGCGCTCAAGCAGTTCGATTCGCTCGACATCGACGACCCCGCGGTCAAGGCCGCGCTGGAAGAGATCCTCGCGAAGAAGAAGACGGCCGACGAGGCTGCCCGGCAGTCCGACGAGGCTGCCCGGCAGTCCGACACTGCCGCCCTGAAAGCCCAGGCGGACCAGCTCAAGGCCGGCCTGACCGCGCTCAGCGACACCCTCAAGACGCCGCAGAAGATCGTGATCCAGGAAACCCCGAAGACGCCTGTGACCGACGATGCGGGAGCGAAGGAGAGGGAGCGACAGAAGAAGATCGTGGAACTGCTGAAGAAGGGGGCCGACCTCTTCAACGCCAACCGGTACGCCGAGGCGAGGAAGGCCTTCGACGGCGTTCTCGCGCTGGATCC
>Ga0315274_10006698_pt1 | contig 16757 bp, 16 predicted proteins | sample YL17G02_20_MG_FD_203700 | JGI IMG/M metagenome (GOLD analysis project Ga0315274, IMG submission 203700) | Sediment microbial communities from Yellowstone Lake, YNP, Wyoming, USA - YL17G02_20 | ecosystem: Environmental > Aquatic > Freshwater > Lake > Sediment | place: USA: Wyoming | collected...
GATGGCGCGATTTCCTTGATAAACGTTTCGTCTGTGATCGGCAGGGAGAGAAACTGCGTGTCAATTCCCGGTTCGCTGTACGAGATCGTGAACGAGATCGAAAGCTCGTCCGCTGGCAGCACAACCAAGTCCACACCGTCCTCCGAAACGTAAATCGGCTCTTTCGGCTTGAAGACGTTCTTTGGAGCGTCCTGAAGCTCCACCCCCGCCGACTGAATCATCTCCACGAACGGAAGGGCGCTCCCGTCCCCGACCGGCGGCTCGTTGCCAGCCACCTCCACGAGAAGGTTGTCAATCCCCAGACCCATCAACACCGCCAGCACGTGCTCCACCGTATGAATCTTCACGCCGTTTTTCCCGAGCGTCGTTCCCCGCAGAATGTCCACCACGTTTTCAATGACCGCCTCAATGGGACCTTCCTTCGGAGACTCCTTTCCCTGAAAGCGCACCCCGTACCCGGGGGGAGCCGGTTTGAACGTGATACTCGTCCGGTTTCCCGTGTGAACGCCAATTCCCGAGCGGCTGATTTCTCGCCCGATTGTCCGTTGTTGCTCCATGGATGAACTCCTGCCATCTCCTATTCTCTTATCGGACCCAAAACCGCACCTCCATTCGCGCGACCGTCCGGGGACGTGATCAACGCGCCCCAGCGCCGCGAGCTCCGCCCTTCTCTCCTCAGCTCTTCTCAGCCTCCGCGTTGTGGCTCGCTCCCCCGGAGGAAGACCCGTGCAGCAGCCCCTCCTCCAGCGCCCTCACTTTTTGCCGAAGTTCCTCGACTTCCCGCAGCAATTGCGGAATGCGATAGGTCGCCGCGACAGCTTTCCTCTCTTGATCGAGTGGACGCGCGGGAGTCCCCCCGACGATCGCGCCCGGGGGGACGTTCTTCGTAACGCCAGCCTGGGCCGTGACCCTGGCGCCATCTCCAATCTTAATGTGTCCCACAAGGCCGGCCTGCCCTGCCAGGATGACGTCCCGCCCGATCTCTGTGCTGCCGGAAATACCGACCTGAGCGATAATAATAGAGTTCTCCCCCACTTTCACGTTATGCGCCACCATCACCAGATTGTCAATTTTCGTGCCCCGGCCGATGACTGTTCTGCCAAACCGTGCCCTGTCAATCGTAGCGTTGGCGCCGATCTCCACATCGTCCTCAATACAGACGATCCCGGTCTGGGGTATCTTTACATGTCTTCCATCCACCGGAATGTACCCAAAGCCATCGGCTCCAATGACCGTCCCGCTGTGGATGATCACCCGGTCGCCAATAATCGTCCCTTCACGAACGGTCACGTTTGGGTAGATAACGCACTCGCTCCCGATCTGGGTGTCCTTTCCAACGTACACAAAGGGAAAAAGATGTGTCCGGTCGCCGATGCTCGCCCCCTCGGCAATCACCACATAGTCCTCGATCCCCACGTCCTTGCCCAGGCGTACCGACTCCCCGATGCATGCCTTTTCGGAGATGCCATTTCTCGCCGCGCTAAGAGGGGGAGAGAAAAGCGCCGTGACCTTCACGAACGCCATGGATGGGTTCTCGTGAACCAGCGCGTTTATCCCCGCCGGAACCTCAAGCTCCGGCGGCACGATCACTGCCGAGGCCCGCGTCTGGGGGAGAAGGCGAGCATACTTCCGGTTCGCAAGGAAGCTGATCTGTCCTTTTTCCGCCTCATCAATCGAGGCGACCGACACAATCGGACAGTCGGGGTCGCCCAGCAAGGTACCGCCGACGATATCGCAGATTTGCTGTAACGTTTTTTGGACTGACAAGCTCGTTTCCCTTGGAGGCGTCTCCGCGCTGCCGTCATCGCGTCCCTGGCCGTAGCCCTCGGGCAGGCGTTGGGCAGGCAATCGCCCGACAGTATATCATACTCCTTGACCTGTCGAGAACTCTTTCCTGTTTCAAAAAAAGAGACCGGTCCTTCTCCCTCCGCGGGAACAGACCGATCCGAACCTTCCTTTCTCAGGGGCGACCGCAGGGCCGCCGGCAAACCGCCCGCCGCCATCGGCCGCTACTTCGTCGCCTCGGTGGCATCCGCCTTGCCGGGCTGTTCTTCCGGGACCGGAACGCTATGCCCATCCGGGAACGTCACGCTCCCTCGCCCGTAAAGGTGTACCAGCCCAATGTCCTCTAAGAGAATGAACGCCAGCGGGCGATTCGTGTCCAGGCCCATAAACGTGTAACCCGACAAGGGCACTTTCCCCACAAACCGCCACACCGACTGATTCCCCATCGGCGGGCTGACCACTCCCCCAACGCCGCCGCCCATATCCTTCGGGTACTGTGCGACAAAGCGAACCCGCTCCCCTTCACCTTTCATCGTGATGCTCCCCGAAGCGGTCCCTTTCCGGGGCTGAATCTCCTTGACGGTGTACCGGTCGCGAACGCCGCTTTTGCTGACCTCCCCAATCAGGGCATCCTCCGCCGATACGGGCAGCGGCTCCACTGCCTCCGGGGCTCCTTCCTCCTTCGGCGTCGTCCCCGGTTCCGAGCGGCTCTTCAGATACTTGTCGTTCATCTGCACCAGGGTCCGAAACGTCAGGTCCGCCGATTCATTCTTGCACATCAGCACCTCGTCCAGCAGAACCCACGTGTACCCTTCCGCCTGGGCGACCTCTTTCACCGCCTCCGCGATTTCTCCTAAGATTTCCTTTTCGAACTTCAGTTGGCTTTTTTCGATCTCCTGCCGGATCTCCTTGTCGAACTGGAGCAACTCGGCCTTCTTCTGCTGGATTTTCTCATCTTCCTTGCGAGCCTGTTCCGGGCCGCTGAGGGCTTTAGCCGTCTCGAGGTCCTCGATCTGCTGTCGGATGGCGTCTCGGTCGGCTTTCTTCGACTCCAGGAACTTCTTAATCTCCTCCTCGAACGCCTTCTTGTGGAGGCTCTCATCCGAAATCTTTTTCAGGCTGATGAACCCGATCTTGCCCTTCTCTTCACAGGTTCCCGCCAGACACACCAGCAGCCCTGCCGCCATAGCCAACCACCCCACCGCCTTATAGCTCATCGGAAATCGTCTCCTTCCGTGTCTTCGTGCCCTTCGTGCTCTTCGTGGTGAATCCAACCCAAATCAGAAATTGAAGCCCATGGAGAAATCAAATCGTCCGCTCTTGCTCGCCCACTCGTCCCGGTCTATAGGCCAGCCGTAGTCCAAGTTGATGGGGATCGGCTGCCCCATTACAGGGATGATGATCCTCACTCCCACGCCGGCGCCCGCGCGCAAATCCGATGGGTCCACATCATACGAGTCGTACCACACATTCCCTGTATCATAGAAAATCGCTCCCCTCAGCGGCCCGTAGATCGGATAGTCGTATTCCGCCGACAGCATCAGCATGGACTTCCCGCCGATCGGCTCGCCGAGTTCGTCTTTTGGCCCCACCGTCCGGTACCGGAAGCCCCGGATCGTTGTCGGCCCCCCTAAGAACAGCCTCTCGAAAATCGGAACGTCATCCGCGTCGCCGATCTCCTGCGCGAAGCCCACCCTTCCCAACAGGCGCAGAATGTGTCTCCTTCCGTAAAGCCGAATGTAGTGCGCCGCCCGGTACTCGTGCTTGAAGAACTCCTCGTCTGAGCCTAAGAAACTTCCAGCCACCTGCCACGACCCGGAGAGCCTCGTTCCCCTCGTCGGCATCAGGTAGCTATCCGTCGTGTCGCGAACCGTCTCGAACTCCAGCGAGCTGACAGTGCTCTCGCCCTCTTCCTTCTTGATCGTTTCCGAAGCATCCTCATCCACGTTGAGGTCCACCCGTTCCAACTTGTAAATCACCCCCGCTCGCGTCGCCGGGGCGATGCTCTTGTACAGCTTCAGGTCAAATCCCGTGTTTTTCTGGTCGTAAAACTGCCTCTTGCTCAAGTACCGCTGGTCCGTGCGGAAGATATCGAATCCGAATGACAGTTGCCTGTCGAAGAGCCACGGTTCGGTAAAACTGAAAATGAAGTCCGTCCGCTTCGTCCCCACCAACGCCTTGACCCTTGCCTTTTGCCCGGCCCCTCTCAGAAACGGCGACCGCCACCGCTTCCAATCGAAGTTCGATTGCGTCACCTCGATCGTCCCGAAAACATCATATACTGAGCTGACGCCCCCGCCGAACCACAGTCTCCCGGTGGGCCGTTCCCTAACCTCGATGACCAGGTCCCGAACGCCTTCCACATCCGTCGGCCGGTCATAGGCGATGACCCCTTCCGCTGCCGGGTTCGCCAGGTCGCCGAAATAGTTGAGGTTCTTCAGCCGTTGCACCGAAAGGCGCACCTTCCGCATGTTGAACAGCTCACCCGGGTTGACCCCAATCTCCCTTCGAACGACCTTGTCCTTCGTGATGAGGTTGCCGGTGACTTCAATTTTCCCGATGCGAATCTGCTCGTTTTCCGTGATGGTATAGACCACATCCAGAACTTGTGGTTTATCGCTCGGTTTCCGTTCGAGACTCACCAATGCGTCAATGTACCCCCTCTCTCCGTACTTGTCGTAGACGGCCATCCGGTCCCTTTCCAGGGCAAACGGATCGAACGGCGAGCCTTGCTTCAGGGTACAAACCCCCAGAAGCTCCTCATCTGTTATGATGGCGTTCCCTTCGATTGTGAAACTCCCCGCGAAGTATTGCGGACCTTCGTACAACTGGACCGTCAACTGCATTTCCCGCTTCTTCGGAGGGACTTTCCAATCCCTGCCCAACTTGTTCAGGAGGGACTCGGTGGGGTCCGAAATGTGAGCCGTTTTCCCATCGGGAAGAACCGTCAGGTCAACCCCCAGCCGCTGGAAGGTTCCCTTCGGCTGCTTGCAGCTCGGGCATATCCAATCCTCAGGCAACTCTTCAAACGGTGTGCCAGGGAGAACGTTGTGCTCCATGTCCCCCTGGGAAGGATGGTAGATATATCCGCACTGCGCGCACCTCGCCCCCTGCACCGCGATGTCCAGAACCCCTTTCTGCTGGTACAACGCGCGGATGCGGTCGAGGTCTTCATCGAGAACGTATCGCTTCAGCTTCCCGCTGCCAAAAATGAACGGGAGGAACCACTTCCGGGTGCTTGTCTTGACCGCTTTCAGAATCTCTTTCGTCGAAACCGTCTGGTTTCCCACCACACGGATGCTGGTGATAAAAGCTTTCGGCCCCTCCTCGACCTCCACGTCAACCGTCACTTCATTGGTCTCTTTGTCTATCTCCGGAACGTGCCGGATGCTCGCGGCGAAGTAGCCCTTCTTTTCGTAATAGTCCTTGACCTCCGTAACGCCGCGCTCAATCTCGGCGGGGTCATACACGGAGCCGACAAGGCTCGGCGCCCCGGGAACGGGAATTCGGCTGAGGAGGCCGGGCTTCTTCTTCTCCTCCTCCTTTGGCTTCATCTTCCGCAGGAGTCTCTTGCTGGCGATGGTTTCGTTTCCCACGAAAGCAACGCTCCGCACCACCGGGTTCTCCTCGAATACGTAGGCCAGAACCACCCCCTCCGGCGTCTCATCCACTGCCACCGTCACATTTCGGAAGTCCCCTGTGGCCATCAGGTTCTTGATGTCCTGGTCCGCGATCTCCCGTGAAAAAACGTCTCCCGCCTTCGTCCTGATTTTCAGCCGCACAAAATCCTCGTTCGCTTGCCGAAGCCCCTCCAACCGAACTTCCTTCACCGTCTTCTGCTCTTCTCCGCCAAGGACTCCCGGCGCAAAAAGAAAAAGAGCAGACAGAATCAGAGCCGCCACTCTTCTCCCAGCAGGCATCAGCTCCTCCTTTCGGCATGTTCCATCGTGATTAAGGCTGTTCCTCCTCGAACTCCGAAAATCCATCCATCCCATCTGCCGCCCCGCCCTCGCGGGCAAGAGGCTCGAACCGCGTGCACTCCTTCAGAAACGCCAGCTCAATCCTTCCCACAGGGCCGTTTCTTTGCTTGGCGAGGATCAACTCTGCGACGCCGGGCCTCTTATTCGGGTCGTAGTACTCCGGCCGAACTAAGAGCAACACCACGTCCGCGTCCTGCTCGATCGCCCCTGACTCCCGCAGGTCCGACAACTGAGGCCGCTTGTCCTCCCGCGTCTCCACCTCCCGGTTCAACTGCGACAGCACTATCACCGGAATGTCCAGTTCCCGGGCCAGAGCCTTCAGCGAGCGCGACATGTCCGAAATCTCCTGCTGCCGGTTCTCGTACCTCCTGGATGTCGGGTGCAGCAGTTGCAGATAGTCCACAATCACCAACCGGACGTCGTTTGTGGACTTCAGCCTCCGCGAGATCGCCCTGAGCTGTAACACATTCAGACCGGCCGCGTCATTGATATATATCGGCGCCTCGCTCAGTTGCCCAGCCGCCGCGATAATATCGGGCCAGTCCCCCTTGCCCACGAACCCCCTGCGGACCTTGTGGCTGTCTATGGGGACCTCCCTTCCATGGCTTGCCCTTGAGCACAGCATACGTTGCGCAAGCTGGTCCGCGGAGGTCTCCAGGCTGAAAATCGCAACGCCCATACGCTTAACCACGGCCACGTATTCCGCGATGCACAGCGCCAGAGACGTCTTTCCCATCGAAGGCCTCGACGCTACCACTACCAGGTCTGAATTCTGAAAGCCTGACGTCAGTTGATCCAGAGCTTCGAAGCCGCTGGGCACCCCGGTCGTGTGGTGTTTGTCGTCGCACAGCTTCTCAATCTTGTCCACCACCCCCGTCACAACGCCCCGAATCGCCACGTAGCTTTCCTTGATCCTCTTCTCCGCGATGTCGAAGATGCTCGTCTCGGCGCCGTCTAAGAGCTCCTCCACTTCTCCGTCTTCCTCGTAGCACTTCCGCACGATCTCCGTCGAGGTGGAGATCAAATCCCGAAGGACCGCCTTGTCCGAGACGATCTTGAAATAGGAGTTGGCGTGGGCCGTCGTCGGGACAGAATCGTCCAGCTTCGCCAGGTACACGGCGCCTCCCACAGCGTCCAGTTTGCCGGCGCCGTCTAACTTGTTCGCCACCGTCACGGGGTCAACCACTTCCCCTGCCTGGTACAGGTCGCGCATGACGGAGAAAATCATGCGGTGCGCAGGGTCGTAGAACGATTCCGGAGTGAGCTTCTCCGCAGCGTGGTCCATCGCTTCTCGGCTCTGCAACATGCAACCCAGCGCGCTCATTTCCGCTTCAATGTTGCACGGAGGGACCCGATCCCAGCCCGGGGCGGGGTACTGCGCACCCATGACACACCTCCAATTTAGAGAGGAGAGGGTAGAAAGTCGAGAGTAGAGGTCCCTCTCTTCTCTCCTTTCTCGCCTCCACTTTCTCCTCTCTGCGCTATTCCTTCACCACCCAGAGCTTCAGCGCCGCCTCCACTTCCGGATGCAATCGCACCTTCACCGAGTAGATTCCGAGAGCTTTGATGGGGGTATCCAACAGGATTTTCTTCTTGTCGAGCTCGATCCCTTCCTTGCGAAGCGCGTCGGCAACGTCCGACGCCGTGACGGACCCGAACAACTTCTCCTCCTCACCGACCTTCGCCGAGATCGTGCACGAGAGGTTCTCAATCCTCCCCGCGAGCTCCTGGGAGGCATCGAGTTCCGCCTGAACTCGCGCCACCTTCTTTCTCTGGAGGCTCCTCTGGATGTCTGTGGCTCCTTTCGTGGCGGGAATGGCCAGCTTCTTCGGGATGAGGTAGTTTCTCGCGTAGCCATCGGCCACGTTCAGAATCTCGCCTTCTTTTCCCAGCTTCTCAATGTCTTTCAGCAGCAAGAGTTCCATTGAATCCGTTTTAGAGGGGAAAGGGTAGAAAGCAGAGAGTAGAAGCTCCCTCCACTTTCTCCTCTCTCCTTTCTCCTTTCCTCTTTGTTGTGCGGTCAGCAGGGTTTGCCGTTAAGTCACTCCACCACGTAGGGGAGCATCGCCATATATCTCGCTCTCTTGACGGCCGTGGCCAGTTGCCTCTGATGTTTTGCGCAGTTCCCCGACGTTCGCCTCGGAAAAATCTTCGCCCGGTCCGTCAGAAACTTCCGCAGCACCACAACGTCCTTGTAGTCAATCGTCTCCACTTTGTCCGCGCAGAACCGGCACGCCTTCTTCTTCCTGTCCGCCAGCAGTTTCGCCTTTTTCCTTCTTCTCGCCGCCGTCTTGCTTACTACCATTCACGTACCCTTTCGCCTACATGCTCAGTTCGTCTAAAACGGAATATCATCCTCTCTGTGGGGCTGGTCTATGTCCGCTTCCGGTGGCGGACCACTCTCTTCGTGCCCCTTCGCCGGGGACGACGTCTTCGGCCCCCTTCCTTTGAGGTCCAGGAATTGGATTCGCTCCGCCACCACGCGGTGGCGGGAGCGTTTCTCCCCCTGGGCCGTCTCCCAGGTATCGAGTTGCAGTCGCCCCTCCACGTACACCAGAGACCCCTTCGTCAGGAACTGCTCGCAGATTTCCGCTTGTTTCCGCCACGCCACCACGTCCACGAAGCACGTCTCGCTGTGCTTCTCCCCTTCTTTGTCGGTATAGTCCCTGTTGATGGCCATTCCGAAATCCGCTACGGCCGTCCCGTTTGGGATGTACCGCAGCTCCGGATCCCGGGTCAGGTTTCCGATCAGCATGACTTTATTCAAGGATGCCATGGGTCACTCCTCTTCTTCCCCGCTCTCGGCGGGGCTCGTTTTGTCACCCGCCCCTGGCCGTAGCCCTTGGGCAGGCAGTCGCACTTCCCCTGGCCGTAGCCCTTGGGCAGGCATCTCCTTCTTTTTCAGGATCAGGAAACGCAGAATGGATTCGTTCAGCCGGTACCCGGCTCTCAATTCGGATAGTAGGTCCCGCGCCAGGCGAAAATACATAAGAAAATAGAACCCATCTCTTTTTCTTCGAATCGAGTAGGCAAGGCGCTTCTTCCCGAGATGCTGGAGGTCAACAATCTCCCCTCCCTTTTGGACCATCTCCGCTTTCAGACGCTCCGCGAGAGTCTCAACCTCGTGCTCGCTGAGCCCCGGATCCGCAATGTACATCGCTTCATATAAGTCCAGCATGTTCCTCCGTCTGATTTTGACTGTCTTCACTTTCGGCGGTGGGCGGTGCCAGCCGGGGCATCTCAGCCCGATTCCGCCACTCGATTGTATTCGCTCATCGCGCTCTCCAAACCCTCTTTCACAATCGTCTCGATCGCCTCTGCGGCCTGCTCCACACCCGCTCGCATGACGGCCTTCTCCTCCTGTGTGAAGTCGCCCAGCACAAAATCCGTCACAGCCTCCGCTTCTCCGGTTCCTATCCCGAGACGAAGCCGTGGAAACTCCATGGTGCCCAGGCAAACGATGACCGACCTCAAGCCCTTGTGGCCGCCGGCGCTCCCTTCGCTGCGAATTCTCAGCCGGCCCAGCGGCAGGTTAATGTCGTCCGACACGACCAACACGTTCTTCGGGTGCGCCCCGTAAAAACTGACCAGCCGCGCCACCGCCTCGCCGCTTCGATTCATGAACGTCGTCGGAAGGGCTACAATCACCTTCTTCCCGCCGACATCCCCCCCGCCGACCCGCGAACGCAACTTTCCCTTTCGGCGCAGCACAATCCCGTGGCGACCTGAGAATTCCATTGCCACCGCATAGCCGACGTTGTGCCGGTTGCCTGCGTAGTCGCCGCCCGGATTTCCCAGCCCGACGATCAGAAAAAGCTCACTTTCTTCCCTCACGGTTTTCATCAGCGCGCCGTCCGACTTGTCCGACCTGCGATCTGGCGCCCGGCAATTCCGTTCCCGACCCAACCATGTTCCCCACGCCAGAAGGGGCGATGCTTAGCCAACCCCTATGCGCCTTTCTTCTCTTCTCCGCCCTTTTCCTCCTTTTCCGCTTCCTCTCGCTTCTTCTCGGTGATGACCTCAGGCTCGGCCGGTTCTGCCACCTTCTCGGCTGCCTCTTCCTCCGCCACCACGCGCGGCGCCATCACAGACACTACCGTGAGTTCCGGGTCGTTGAGAATCTCGACCTTGTCTCCTAACTTAATGTCTCGAACATGGATCGCCTGGCCCAACCCCAGCTCGCCGATGGACACCTCAACCTGTTCCGGCAAGTCCATCGCCAGGCACCGCACCTCGAGTTCTCTCAGCAAATGCTCTAAGATGCCCCCCGTCGCCACGCCGGGTGAGTCGCCAACTGTGATCACGGGGATACGCGCATGAATCTTCTCAGTCAGACTGACCTGGTGGAAATCCATGTGCAACACGTTGCCCTTGATGGGGTGGTGCTGGATTTCCGTGATTAGGGCCGGGCGCGCCTCGCTTTCCCCCCCGTCCTGCACCTCCAGCCATACGACCACACTTTCCAGAGACCCCGCGTGCCTGCCATGAGTGAGACCGTGAACATCCCGACCATCCAGCTCGATCGCAAGAGACTCCGCTCCTTTTGAGTACACGACAGCGGGGATTCTTCCCGTCGCCCGAAGTTTTTTTGCGACGCCTTTTCCGCCCGGTGTTCTCCTCCACGCCTTAATCCTGATTTCTGCCATGCTAAAATGCCCTCAACTTTTGCCGCGTTGGTGTCCGACCAGTCCGACCAGTCCGACTTGTCTGACTCGTCTGACCTGTCCGCCCCAGCTCTCACGAGAAAAGCGAACTTACCGATTCGTCCCTGTGGATGCGCATGATCGCTTCCCCCAGGAGGCCTGCCACGCTCAACCTTGTGATTTTCAGCTCCGAAGAATCGTCCACGGGATTGCGGACGCTGTCCGTGATAACTAACCTCTCAATAGCAGACTTCTTGATCCGTTCGACCGCTGGCGACACGAGAATGCCATGAACGACGAACGCCCAGATTTCTCCGGCGCCGTGTTCTTTCAGAATGCGGGCAGCCTCGGTCAAGGTCCCCGCGGTGCTCACAATGTCGTCCACGAGGATGACCTTCTTGCCCTTGACATCGCCAATGACCGTTGTCGCTTCGACCTCGTACTCTCCCACCCGCCGTTTATCCACCGTCGCCAGGGGGAGGTCCAACTTCGTGCTAAACAGGCTCGCCAATTTCATTGCACCGACGTCCGGCGACACGATAATCGCGTTTTCGAGGTGAACCTCCTTAATGTACTCCCGAAAGACGGGGAACGCATTCAAGTTATCCACGGGGATGTCGAAGAATCCCTGAATCTGCCCGGCGTGGAGGTCAATCGTCAACAACCGGTCTGTCCCGGCCGCCGTTAGCAGATTTGCGACCAACTTCGCGGAAATGGGCACACGGGGCAGGTCCTTGCGGTCCTGTCGTGCGTAGGCGTAACAGGGAACGACCGCGGTGACCCTCCACGCGGAGGCACGCTTCAGGGCGTCAATCAGCAGCAACAGCTCCATGATGTTCTCGTTCGGGTTCGGGACCGTCGGCTGAATCACAAAGGCGTCCCTGCCTCGAACATTCTCGAGTATCTTCACCCGGATCTCGCCGTCGGGAAACCGCGACACCACAAGCTTCCCTAGCGGAACGCCGATGCTTTCGCTGATCCGCTGGCTGAGCTCCGGGTCACCGTTTCCGGCAAACACTCTTATGGCGCCACCACGCATTCACCTATCCTTCCTGCTTCACCGGAGTGGGAAAATCAAACCGCCTGGAATACCAGGTTGTTGTGTTGCGTCACAAACAGGGATTTTTATCTGGCTGGGGCGGTAGGATTCGAACCTACGCATCCGAGGACCAAAACCTCGTGCCTTACCGCTTGGCTACGCCCCAGGGCTTCAGGTGGGGCACGGACTGAGGCGCCGCCCCACGCGCGCACGGGTGCCTCCGCAGCGCTTGCGGCTCATTATATAGACTCTCCCTCGCGGCGCCGTCAACAAAAAAATCCCCCTCGTCCGCCTCTCCTGTTTGTCCCTCTGTTGCAAAGGCGCGGGGGATGCCAGGATTGACAACATGTCCTGAGGCTGCTATCCTCTCGTCAATTCGAGAAGTGACAGAGAGAAAGGATTGACCGGTGCCTTTGTTCTATCGAGTCGTCGAAGGCGTCATCATCGCCTCTTTATGGGCCATGACCCTTCCCCGGCGGACCCTCGCATCCCGGAAAAGCGTGCCGAGAGTTCTCCTTTTTCTCCTGGCGGGGACGGCGTTCTTCGACCTGGAGGTTTACAAGGCCCGTGCCGCGGAGGTCACCGCGCTTGTGCTTTTGCCGCCGTTGGTCCTGATGTCGGTGATCCTGCACGAGGTCAGCCACGGATGGGTCGCGCTTCAGCTCGGCGACCCCACCGCCAGGAACCACGGAAGACTAACGTTCAATCCGTTGAAGCATATGAGCTTTCGCTGGACGGTTCTATTTCCAATCACCACAGTCTATCTTTTCGGTGTGGCGCTGATCATGCCCAAGCCCGTGCCGATTAACCCGAACAATTTCGAGGACCCGCGCAAAGGAATTATGTGGGTCGGTCTGGCGGGCCCCGCCGTCAACATTTTCTTTATGCTTTTCTTCGCGATCCTTCTCGGCAGTGGAGTTGTCCCCGCGCACGGCGTTGGCTCGTTCATCCGATTTCTCTTGACGGCCTTGATTATCATCAACATGATTCTGGCGACCTTCAACCTTCTCCCGATTCCGCCTCTGGACGGCTCCCGACTCCTGATCGGGTTGCTTCCCCCGAAGTTTGGCTTCTATCTGATCAAGGGGCAGCGTTTGGGACTGGGGCTCATTTTCGCTGTTGTCATTGGCACCGCGGTCTTCGTGGGCATGGAGAGGGTGTTCATTCCCTGGATCGAATTCGTGTGGCGGTTTCTTGGACTGGATGTGAATGACCTTTACCGCGCTTTCGGCGAGTGACGAGGACGGGGCCACGCGCGGAAGAGACAAAATGGGAAGGAGAAAGAACTGAACAAGGCAACTGTGAAGAGACTTTTCAGCGGCATTCAACCGAGCGGCGACCTTCATATCGGCAACTACCTCGGAGCCATCCGCAACTGGGTACGGATGCTCGATGACTACCAGTGCATCTTCTGCGTCGTGGATTATCACGCCATCACCGTGGATTACCAGGTCGAGGCGATGCGGCAGCGCATCTTCAACGCCGCAGCGGAATGCATGGCGTGCGGTTTGGACCCGGGGCGTTGTGTGATTTTCGTACAGTCCCATATTCCCGAGCACACCGAGTTAGCCTGGATTTTCAACACGGTTACGCCGATGGGTGACCTGGGGCGTATGACTCAGTTCAAAGAGAAGTCCGAGCAGCACAAGCACAACGTCAACGTCGGGCTTTTCGATTACCCGGTTCTTCAGGCAGCCGACATTCTCCTCTACAAAGCTGAAGCCGTTCCTGTGGGGGAAGACCAGATTCAGCACATCGAGTTCTCTCGCCGTGTGGCTCACGCTTTCAACTTGCGCTACGGCGAAACCTTCCCCGAACCCTACCACATCACCCCCAAGATTGGCCGAATCATGGGGCTTGACGGCAAAACCAAGATGAGCAAGAGCCTCAATAACTATATCTCTCTTTCGGATTCCCCCGAGACCGTCAGGAGCAAGCTCGCCACCGCCGTCACCGACGTCAACCGAAAGCGTCGCAGCGACCCCGGAAACCCCGAAGTGTGCAACATCTATACGCTGCACAGACTCCTTTCTTCCGACAGCGAGATCGAATACGTCAACACCGGATGCCGGACGGCGGGGATTGGATGCCTTGATTGCAAAGCCATTTTGGCGAAAAACATGATTGCGGAACTCGAACCAATTCAACAAAAAGCCAGGGAACTGAAAGAGCACCCCCAGCGGGTGTGGGAGGTGCTGGAAGCCAGCAGACAAACATGCAGCCCGATAGCCGTGGAAACTATGCGGGAAGTCAGGACCAAGATGGGGCTTCGGTAGATTCCTGCCGCGTGCAACTCGACATCTTCGAGGGGCCCCTCGACCTCCTTTTGTACCTGATCCGGAAGGGGGAGATTGACATCTACGATATTCCCGTCGCCCGCGTGGCGGACCAGTACCTCCGTTACCTCGATGTGATGCGGATGCTCAATCTGAACTTTGCCGGGGAATTCCTCGCCATGGCGGCCACTTTGCTCTACCTGAAGTCCAAAATGCTTCTGCCGCCGGAAGAAGCTACCGACCAGGACCTGGAGCCCGTCGAGGACCCCCGGGCCGAACTGGTCCGCCAACTGGTCGAGTACAAGCAGCTCAAAGACGCTGCGGACGACCTCGGAGAAATGGAATCTCAACAGCAGAACACCTTTCAGCGACGCGACACAACCCTTCCGCCGATGGAGGACCTGGACCGCCCCCTCTCCGACGTCACTCTCTTCGACCTCCTCAGCGCTTTTTCCGAAGCCCTCGAGCGAGCCGCCAAAGCCGAGAGCGTTCATGAAATCCCGGAGGAGGAAGTCACTGTCAGCGAGCAAATCGCGCTCATTCGAGCGCGATTGCAGAGTGAGAAGGAACTTCTTTTCCTTTCCCTGTTCGCCGAGCGAGCCGGCAGGATGGTCACTATCGTTACCTTCCTGGCGTTACTCGAGTTGATCCGCCTTGGGGAAGTCCGCGTCGTCCAGGACCGTCCCTTCGGTGAAATCCGAATCCTGAGGGGTCGAAGAAGAAGGGACCGCAGAGAACGCGGAGAGCACAGAGAAGAGGATGGAAGTTACCACGAAGGAGACGAAGGGCACGAAGAGAGGAAGGGATGAAGGCAGGATAGGTGAGGCGATGAGCGGGAAACGCGATAAGTGGGACAGCGCAAAAACTAAAGCCGTCGCCGAGGCGCTGCTCTTCGTCACCGAAAAGCCGGTCAAAGTCGCCGACATTGTCAAGGCTCTTGGCGACGATGCGTCCATCCCTCGCCTCGCGGTCGTGGCCGCTCTTGAAGAACTGAAAGTCGAGTACATCCAGTCCCAGAGAAGCTTCCGGCTGACGGAAATCGCCGGGGGCTATCAGTTGCGGACACTCCCCGAGTTCGCTCCTTACGTCGCCCGGTTTCTCTCGGGGCAGGAGAGGACTCGTCTGTCCCGCGCGGCTCTGGAAACGCTGGCGATTGTCGCGTACCGGCAACCGGTCACCCGCCCGCAGGTGGAAGCGATTCGCGGCGTGGACGTCGGCGGGATTCTGCGGATGTTTCAGGAACGTGGACTCATCAAAATAGTTGGGCAGAGCGATTCCCCCGGCAGACCCTTTCTTTACGGAACGACTTCCCTGTTCTTAGAGCATTTCGGTCTGAACAATCTTTCGGACCTTCCACGGGCAAGGGAACTGGCCGTCGGGAAGCCCGCCGCGAAAGACTCTTCCCCAGAAGGCGAGGATGAAGCGGAACCACGACGGGCACGAAGGGATGAAAGAAAAACGAGCCCAGAGGTTGTGATGCAGGCTTCCAGCCTGCCGAAAACGCAGAAGGCAGAACGCCAGGAACAAGATGAAAGAGAAACGAGCACATCGGAAACTACATCCCTACAGGAAGAAGATCGAGGAGCTTGACGCGCAGATTGTCGCGTTGATCAGCGAGCGAGCTCGGCAGGCTGTCGCCATTGGCAGGGTCAAAGAGCAACTCGGCGAAGAGGCTCTCGACCCCGTCCGCGAAAAGGAGGTGTACCAGCGCATCAGTCGCCTCAACAAAGGCCCGCTGCCGAACGAGGCCCTAAAAGCTGTTTACCGCGAAATCATGTCCGGTTCCCTCGCTCTCCAGAAGAGCGTCAAGGTCGCCTACCTCGGCCCGGAAGCTACGTTCACTCACCAGGCCGCTCAGGTGAAATTCGGACACGCGGTGGAGTACATCCCAACCATCTCCATCAACGACGTTTTCTACGAAGTCGAGACCCGCCGTGCGGATTACGGCGTCGTTCCCATTGAAAACTCCACCGACGGAGCCGTCAACCGCACTCTCGATATGTTCATTGATTCCGACCTGAAAATCAGTTCCGAAATCCTTTTCGAAATTTCGCACTGCCTCATGGCCCGCTGCCGCAAAGAGCAAATTAAGAAGGTCTATTCCAAAGGAGAGGTTTTCGGTCAGTGCAAGCTGTGGCTTCGGGCGAATCTCCCGCGTGCGGAGTACATCGAGACCTCCAGCACCACCACCGCTGCCCGAATGGCTCGGGACAAACCTGCTTCCGCGGCCATTGCCAGCGAGATCGCCGCGGACCTGTACGGGCTTCGCGTCGTCGCTCGCTCCATCCAGGACATCTCCCGCAACGTCACTCGTTTCTTGGTGGTCGGGCGAGGGGAGACTCCCCGCAGCGGAGATGACAAGACCTCCGTGATGTTCTATACCCGAGACCGTGTTGGCGCCCTTCACGATATCCTCCAGGTCTTCAAGGAGGAGGGAATCAACCTCACCATGATCGAGTCGCGCCCCTCGGGCAAGCAACCGTTCCAGTACTACTTTTTCGCCGACTTTGTCGGGCATATCAGCGACGTCAAAGTCGCCTCCACCTTGAAAAAGCTCAAACGCAAATGCGGCGTCCTGAAGGTGCTCGGGTCCTATCCGAGAAGTGCCTGATGAGAAAGGAGACAGGAGAGCGGAGACAGGAGAGCGGAATTCCATTCTCCACTTTCTCCTCTCGCCTCTTTAACACATGATTATTGTTCTCAAAGCAACAGCCACCGAGGAACAGAAGCGACACATTCTCGAGAAAATCGAGTCCCTGGGGCTCCGCCCTCACGTTTCCGTGGGAGTCAAAAGGACCGTCATCGGCGTCATCGGACCCGAGGACGCCGTCCGCAACGTCCCTCTGGCGGCGTTCCCTGGAGTCGAGACGGTTGTCCCCATTCTCCAGCCCTTCAAGCTCGTCAGTCGCGAGTTCAAAGAGGACGATACCATTGTCACCGTCCGCGGGGTCGAGATTGGGCGGAAGAAGGTTGTCGTCGGGGCCGGACCGTGCTCCGTGGAGGGCCGCGACATGCTCCTGGAAGTTGCAACGCA
>Ga0315274_10006701_pt1 | contig 16755 bp, 11 predicted proteins | sample YL17G02_20_MG_FD_203700 | JGI IMG/M metagenome (GOLD analysis project Ga0315274, IMG submission 203700) | Sediment microbial communities from Yellowstone Lake, YNP, Wyoming, USA - YL17G02_20 | ecosystem: Environmental > Aquatic > Freshwater > Lake > Sediment | place: USA: Wyoming | collected...
ACCAACTTGTGCCCGCCGTCTTCATGAGCTGAAGATTGGCGCCGTTGTTGCTCCACTGATTGCCCGACAGGTTCACCGCACCGAACAAGTCCAAGAAGCCTTGCAGCTCCATGCCCAGCGTGTACGAAACTTGGTAGGACGCGATAACGTTGTCAACGGCTACAAAGTTTATGTGCGAGAGACGCCCAAGGACGATGATGGACCGTTGCTGCGACAGCGTAAACGGCACGGATTGCTGAATGATGGCACCGGCAGACGAGAGCCCGATGAACGTAGTTTGCTGCGTCGCTAGGCCGGTTACCGTCACGGCGGTAAACGTGGACCAAACTACGTTCGTCACCGTCGGCGGGTACGCCACGTTATCGACCACCGTGCCGGTGCCGGCGGCCAAATCGAACAGCGCCGGGTTGCCGTTGATTGAGAGCGTGCCCCCTGTGAGCAACCCCGTAGCAAAGAGTGGCGCCAGGTCGGTCATGTTCGCCAGGATGTTCGCCCCCTGGCGAACACGCGTGGCCACCGTGTCGATCCACAATGTGGTCGTCGGCGAGGCGCCAGGATTCGCCGCCGTTGCAGTGAGCCCCAGGCCAGCGGCCCCCTCCAGCACACCCGTGACCGACTCCGACACGAACGCCGCTGGCTGGATGACCGTTCCCGAGGTTCCGGACCCGAGGGTCAGCCGCCGGTCAATGGTCCCCGCGGAGCCGGTGATCGTCCCCGAGCCACCACCCCCGCCACCGCCACTCCCGGAAAACAGGAGGCCGAAAACTCCCGCTGAAATGAACACGGCATCAGCGGCGAGGGACAGGTTCACGCACTGCTTCTTGACGACCAGCCGCGTGCAAAGCGTGATTTCCTTGAAGATTGAGTAGAACGTGAACGGGTCATCCGAGATGCCCGCTTTCGCCGCCGCAATGCTGGTGTACGTAGCCTGCCCGTACTGCACAAAGGTGCGACCACTTAGAGGTGCAAAGAAAATCCACTGCGTTGTAAAGCTGTTGTTCGGTACCGTGGCGAGCGTGCCCGTGCCATCGTCATACAACGTCGGATCGATGCTCCCTACGCTGCCAGCTACTGAAAATCCCGCAGGGTTTGCCGGATCTCGCTTCACGTAGAAAAGCGTAGCCGGAGCGAAAGCGCCGTCAGTCGTGACGCTAGGGTTTTGCCGTGAGTTGGCGAAGTTTAGGCCCGGAAAGAATGTCGAGCCCGCAGACTTCTTGATCGTCAAGTTCGCGGCATTAGCAGAATATGCATTGCCCGAGACGACCGCGGGGCCCATGACCGACAGCAGCGTGTGGAAATCCAGGTCGGTATCACTGGCTGATACCGGTTCCGTATTCGCAGACGAGATGCTCGTGTGCGTCGGATGGCTCAGGAATCCCAACTCGATGATCGTCCGCAGTTGCAACGAGGTGAACGCTGTTACTTGCTGCACCACCGCGCCGGCAGAGTTGATCCCCACCCACGTCTGATTGTTTGTGGCGATCCCCGTAATCGTTTGCGCCGTGAAAGCAGCCCAGCTAACCGGTGTGATGACCGAGGATGGCCCCGTGTAGTTGTCGATGACCCAGCCGTTGCCCGCCGCGACGTCGAACTTCGCTGGGTCGCCTCCATTGATCGTGAGCGTACCGCCGAACTGTAGCCCCGTACTCAGCCGCGGGTAAATCACGGACGTGCTCGGCACTTCGGACGTGTAGGCGAGCTGATTTACACCGATTTTTAATCGCCCGACGAACCCGTCTAGCCAAAGCGTGACCGCCGTGTCAGGGCCGGGCGCGGTGGAGTACCGTTCGAAGCGCACCGAGCGAGCCGTGGTGTCCGCGTTCTCGTCCCAGCCATGCACGTACCCTGCGACAAGCTGCACCGTGTCGACGACTGGCGCAGTGGTGATTGACGCAATCGTCCGCGTGATACGGATCCAGTACCGACTGTTGAGCCCCACCGTCCAGCCCGGGATGTCAAAGGCGTCGAATCGGATGTACCCGTCGTGCGTCAGCCCAGAAGTGCGGTCTTCGGCCGTAAACAGCGACCACGACCCGACGCCAGTGGAGTACTCCAGCGTGAAGTTGATTCCGTTGCCACTGGCCCACGTGCCAGTGTCCATTTTCATGTAGATCTGGTTGAAAACGTTGCCGTCACCGATTTGCAGGCCCGTTCCAGCCGAAGGGAATGCCGCAATGTTGCCAAGCCCACCGTTCGCCAGGGCGGTGGTCACGTCGGTTAGCGCGGGAACGGTCAGGATTTGCGGGGAGTTGAACTGCGAGCCCACCCATTGGCTCAGCGGAGCAACATCACCACCCACGGCCATCGCAACTGTTGCACCCGAGCCACCGTGCGTTACGTCGACGATGTTCGCCGTGGACGTAGCCCAGTTCGACGTGGAGTACACCGCTAGCGCGTTGGACGATGACGAAGCAGCTCCGCCGTACGTTTGCCCGAGCTCCACCGATGCAGCGCTGCCCCCCAGGAAGGAACTATCCATGCTCAGGAACAGCGTATTTTCGTTCGGCGCCGTCGGCAGGCGGCGCATGAATGCGCGCCCGTCGTTGACGAAGAGCTGGTAGATACTGAACTCTGAATCCGCCCCAATCCACACGTACGAAGCCCGGTGGATGCCGTTCAGCCCCATGTCCAGGTCGCCGGTCATCGCCGCGGAACCGTCGAGAGGCAGAAACGGGCCACCACCACTGGCCAGGGCGTCGAGAAGCTGTAGCGCCTGGAACAGCAGCTGCCTCGAAGGGTCGTTGTCGCCGTCCCACCCGAACGGCTGCCCGCCGAGGTTCATCTCATCCGCCTTGGCCCCCACACCGGTCAACGGCAGCTGGGCCGGGTTGCGCTGGTACGGCGGAGCAATCAGCCCGTTCGGGAAGGCCACGCAGAAGCACCGCATGTCGACGTTGACGTCGAGCGCCGTGATGCCAGTGACAGTCAGACGAAATCGGTACGTTCCCGCAACGTCTGGCGTGAACGTGAACGTTTGCGTCACCCCCGGGCCTTGTGTCACGGGAGCAACGGCGCTGCCCGGTGGGGAGTACAAAAGCTCGTACTTCCACGCAGTCACACCGGCGTCGTTCCCGTTGGAAACGATGCAAGCGCCGTCGACCAGCGTACCTTTGACGGCGCGCCCAGCGATGTCGGAGTTTGGGCCTTGAACAAATCGGAGCGCCGCTACAACTGCCATATTAGATGCCGATCCAGAACCCTTGCAGAGTGAGCTGCGAGTTGAACAGGTTGAACGAAACTGCGGCTGCACCGGTCATGGTGCAAGTTGCCTCCACGGATAGCGAGCTCGTACCGGGAGAGTTCACCCCGCCAATCGGAACGATGAAGTCGACGACCGATGACAGCCGCACGGTGAAGCTGTTGCCGAGGAACCCGTAGGATTGCCGGAATACCGGACTGATAACGGTGGCACCGCCCTTCAGAACGATGTCGACATGGCACTGCTCGACTTGGATACCAGGCGCCACGTCAAACTCCACGAGAACCCGAATGCCACTAACGTACATCGGCACGCCCGTATTGCTCGGTGGGCTGCCGAGCGCGTAGGTCGTGGTGTTCGGCGACGTCCCCGTGTCCCCTGTGCCTGCCACGATCAACATGCCACTAGGGTATGAAGTGTAGACAAGGCCGTCGCGACGCATCAGGGATGAAAGCGCGGACGCGAGCCCGTTTTGCCGGTACAAAGCCACGATTTGCGCTATGGGTTGGCTCGTCCCTAGCCCGTAGCCCGCAGGAATCGTGACGGTCACCAGGTTCCCGGGCACCGCAAAGGACCCAATACCAGCACGATCAGCAATGACGTACAGCCCCCAGTTGTCCGAGGGTTCGCGTTCCCCCGTGAGTGGGCTCACCGCCGTCGAGTACTTGGACCACCGCGGAAGACCAAACGGCTCAATCGACAGCACGTACATCCACCTGTCCGCGAGAGCGGCCCCCGTCGTCGCGGTGTAGTAGGGATTGCTGGCATTGGCCGTAGGCAGATCGAGGGTTTCCGCCGTTTGGCCCGCTGCGGGAAGGGTGCGGTTGAATCTCCCGAGCGCCCGGTATGGGCCGCCGTACACCGAAGCGGACGCCCCAAACGTCGTTTCGTAGATGTTGGCCGCCATGTCGAACGTCCCGGTCAGCCCTCCCGTGTCGTTGATACCGTAGAAGTGCTGGTTTCCAAGCTGGAACCCAGTACCGCGCAATTCGTTTCCACCGGGGTCACGCCGTCCGTGAATCATCGGGCGGACGTCGTAGAAGTCGACGTCAGCGAACGACGCAGAGTTGGCATGGTGAATGGCGACCGCTAGTGGCAGCCAGCCAGTCTGGCTGGCTGGGAATCCCGAGCCAGCGGTGCCTTGCCGAATACGGTAGTTCAGCACGACAGCTCGCCCCACGGTGAGCAACTGCGGTGGGTCGAACTGCCGAGTTATCGTGTTGTACACGTCCTGCGAGGCGGTAGTATCCTGCTCAAGCAATGAGCACTCAACGACGTCCACGCGCAAGCTGCCCGTCCCGTTAGCTACAAAAACCAGGACAGCCGATGACAAGACCCCCGGGTCGTCAATGAGCATGTACTGCGAGTCGGTAGCAGAATCGAAAGACGCCGTTGTAGCATGGGCCCCCAGCGTGCCCGGTTCAACGAGCAAAAATGTAGCGAACGGGCGAACTTTGAGGCCGCCAAACACGTTGGCCGAAAGCGGCGCGTCGTTGACCGTGGTGGAAAACGTTTTGCTCCGCGCGGGGGCGTAGAAGCCGCCCACCATGTGCTGGTCGTTGAGACTTCGCAAAAGGTCCTGCGCCTGCATTTCCGCGATCGGAAATTGCAGATCATTGACCGAAGAGCTCACCGCGCGAGTGCGCGTGTTGATGATTGTTTGACTGACACCGCTGTTGTTCGACATGTGGTCCTAGGTGGGAGGCGGAATGGGTGGGGGCACGGGGCTTGCCGTGAGAATCACGTCGTAACCGATGCCAGCGGCGTGCTTTGCCTCAATCAGATCGAGGATTGCCTGGTAGAGCGGCGCCGAGTAGGTGGCTTGGCCGTCCCACGAAGCATTCGGGGCGTCGTTTTCAGGCTGGTCCCACGCGTTGATGAGCTGGTTGGTCGGGTCCACTGCATCGTAGATCAGACCGAAGTCCGTGTAGATGCTGACATCGGGAATCTCCACCAGGAAAAACCCGCGAAACTCGATTGCGTCAAGCCAGGTCTTGAACCGGTCTTGGATGTTGTCGTCGGGGTTCATGTCCCACGCAAAATTCCAATCAGGATCTTGCGGAGAGTCAGCGCTACTCCCGGCGTCGAAGAAAATGCCCTGAAAGTTCGGATACCCCACTTCGTGGAGGACACACGTCCACGACGGGTTGACCGACTGCAAGAGCCGGTTGACGCCGCGGATGATGGCGTTGGGGGAAACGGTGTCGGGAGTTTCCTTGATCCTCAGCCGGTAGGCCGGGTCTTCCTCGCCAGGGACGCGAGTCACGAGCAAGTCTGCACCCAGGGCGTCAAGCGCCGCCTCCCGGCCGCCGTACGTCTCCAGGAGCTGCTTGATTTGGATCGTCGGGTCGAAGGTGGGCGGTGAAAGCGACAGCACCTCAATCCGCGTGATGGCCCCCGGGAGCACCTCGCCATTGAGGGCGACCACCTGACCGGGGGTGTTGTACTCGTAGCCAACGTCGACGGCCTGAATGGGCACCAGGAATGGGCCCAGGTTCATCGCATCGAAAGCTTGGTCCACGGTCGTGGCAAAGATGCGGCCGTCGGTAGTCGAGAATGTCGAGCCGCGCTGAAGAGTGAAGGCCGAGGTGTCCGTTTTCCAGATTTCAAGCGCGCCGACTGCTCGGCGCCCACCGTTTGCAGAGATGACGAACGAGTCGCACTCGAAGTTTGCGATGCCGATCGAAACACGCTCCCCGACTTTGGCGGCGGCGTAGAACTGCTCGTAGCCACTGTTTTGCGTGAGCTGAAGGCCTTGGATGTAGTCGTACGGGTAGCCACGGTTGAGAATCCCGAGCAAGTACGACTGATCGTAGGCATTCCCCGCGCAGGGAACGAACGCGCCCAGGTTTGGCGGCGGGGTGGGGGTGAGCGTCCACGACGTGATGCCCGCCGGCTCGGTCGCGGTGAACTGTAGGGAAACCGGCACTAGAGCACCTCTCCCGACGAGTTGTAGGCGAAGACCTGCAAAAGTGGGTTGTCGAGCCAGATCGGGTTTCCCGGCGCGGCCTGCCGGACCAAAGTCACACGAAACCGCGAGTAGCCGGCGTCCACAACGGCGATGATACTCGAACCCGCGAGAAAGAGCGGGTAGAACCCCGCTGCTCCGCCGGCGGGGTTGCCCGCGAACGCGAACTCTTGCATTTGCGCGCCTGCGTAGAATACGCCGACGACGACCCCGGTGAACGTGCTCGGGTTGTTCGTGCGCACGTCGAACGACAGCGCCTGCGTTGCACCGACGGGCCCGACCGGGGGAACGACGTTCAGAACTTCGATCATGTCGGCGTCCCCGTTTCGAAGCACTCGCCAATCGTGACCAGCGACGTGCTGGTGCGAAACACCTGCGTCGGCCCGGCAGCCATGTCCGCGGTCGGGGAAACGACCGAGCCCCCGAGCGGCTCCAAGCCAACCGCGCGGCTGATCGAGGCTTGCAAGTCCGCAATCACAAGCGACTGCCCGGCTGACAGAGCGTTCACGTAGGCTTGCGCAAACGCTTTGGCCTGGTTTCCGACGTTGACCGCATCGAAGCCGGCTCGCACGCGCAGAGCTAGCGTGATGCCCACGAGTTGCACGACCCCGACCAGTACCTGCACGTACATCCCCGCGGCGCGGAACTCCATGAGCGTTGCGGCCACCTGCACGGCCAAGTTTTGCGCTTGAGTTTCGTAACCAGCGGTCGTGCCGACCGTTTTCACAAATTGCTGCGTGAACTGGTCGGCGATGATGACTTGAACCCAGCGCGCCGGGTCGGCGCGAACGTTGGTCGCCTCGTAGGCCGTTGCCGTGCGCACGCCGGGTGTTGCCAGGGCGCCGCGCTCAAGCGCGGTCAGCGTGCCTCGCTGCGCGGTTGTGTAGTACAGGGCGGCACGGCTGCGCAGCTCTTCGTCCGTCTCGGCGTCACCCGCCCCCACGGTCGCCAGTGCATTCGATGCGGTCAACGATAGGGGGGCGCCCGGAATCGCCTTGGGGATGGACGTGATGACCCCGGGGCGCGCGTTTTGGTTGAGCCCTGCCAGAGTCGAGGTCACGGGTACGGTGATTGGGCCCGCACTTCCGCTGGGGAACAACACGGTTGCGGTGGTCTTGAACTGCAACCCGTCAGAGGTCTGCAAGCTCGTGCCAATGGGGATTGAGAACCCCACCACGACAGCCGGTGAAGTGCGAAATTGCACCTCGCCGAGCGCCGGGGTGGCGGGCTTGCGCAAAATCCCGTACCGGTCGAACACGAGCCGGTCGAGGTCCTTGGCCTGCGCCGATGACAGGTAGGTCGCCGCCTGCACCTGCACTAGCTGCCCCACCACCGAGTCACCGACGACCGCCCCGGCGGCAACCATGGCATTCGCATCCGTGCCCGGTCGGTCCACGACGGCGGCGGTTAGGGCGTTTGAGCGGATCAGCACTTCATCGCGAGCGATGCGCACCAGCTGCGGAAATGTCGGAAAGTCACCACTCATAGCTGCACTGCCAATGGGAGAGGGATGGACAACATGATTTGCTGGCCGGTGCGCTTCACCGTAGCCTGGACCGTCACGCTGAGCACATGGTTGGGGGTCAGCACTAGCGAAACGCGCACGCTTGAAATCTCGGGCTCCTTAGCGACCTCTTCGGCCATGCGCGTGCGCAGGACGATCAGGTCCGCCGTGGTTGGCAGCGACTTTGCCTCGATACCAAAACCGTACGAAATCCCTGCGAGGTGGTAGAACTCCGATTGCACGGTTATTATCCGGCGGACAATGAGCTTGCGCAGGAACGAGACGCCGCCCTCTTTGGTGTAGTCCCCGTCCGCTCCGATGATCAACCCGCCATTGAGGTTCTCTCCCGACGTCTGCGGGTTGTAGAGGTCGATGGTCGGGCGCAGAACTTTGATTGGCAACTGCGACGCCGCCATCCCGTCAAAGTCGGCTGACTTCGGGTCGATGAGTGGCTCTTCGAAGTAGCCGACCAGGTTTGCCGCAGTGATTCGGTACCCTGAAAGACTGCTCAAAAACTGCGAGGTCAGCACGTATTCGATGGCATTCACGTCCGCCGGAACAACGCGCGAGGCAAGCAGCAGCTGCTCCACGCCGGTGTCCAGGTTGACCAGAACAAAGTTCCCCAAGTTGCCGGCATCCCCCGCCCAAATGGGGGAGACAAAAGTCGGGCGCGCTGAGTAAACGACGACGAACGAGTTGGAGCTCGTGCTGTAGGCCGTGAGCACCCAAAACCCCTCAGCACCTTCGGCACCGCCCCATCCGCCGCCCCAACCGACTCCGAACCCGCTCATTCGCAAAGTCCTTTCGTTGACGCCGTGAAAATGACTCCGAGATCCGTGAGCGCGGGCGCCAGGAATGCCGCCACGGCTGCGCAGGCTACTGGCGCGGGTGGTAGAATGAGCCCGCCATTCGCCGTGGCGCTCGCCCCAATCGCTGTTATCGCTGCCGAAACCGCGCTCAGGAATGCAGCGCCGCCGACATCGGCCGCAACGATGTCGGTTAGCCGTGCGATGCCAAGCAAGGCGCTGCCACCGATTTGCACGACGCTCGCGTCAGCAACCACGGCCGTGTCACTGGAGATGCCGACCTTCGCGGTCCCCGTGATTTCCACCGTAGTGTCGGCCGAAATCACGACTTTCGAACCTCCCGTAGCGACGAGCTCAAATGTAGAGTTTCCGGAAAGCTCCAGTTTGATGGTGCCGCTCTCCCGCGCCACGATGCGCAAGGTGTTGCCGTTCTCGAGGCGGAAGGTCGGTGCCGCGGTGGGCTCGTCCGCGCCCGTGCTATCGCCTTGTGCGAGTTCTGGCGGGGGTTTGTCCGCCGCAGTCCAGATCCTGGAAAAGATGACCGGGCCCTCACCCGGGTCGCCTTGCGGGATGGCCACGAGCACGATGTCGCCGATTTTCAGTGGCGCGTAGGCGCCAAACCCATTGCCCGCGTACCCGGTGCCGATCAGGCACGTCTCGATCTCCCCGCCGGGGAGGAACTGCACGTCGGCAAACAGCCCGTTTTCCGCGTCATATCCGAGCTCCATGACGCGCGCGCGGGTGACCCACTCCCGAGGGTCAATCCCCGGCCGCTGCATGGCCGCCGCCAACCGCCCCGCGTCGATGCTCGTTCTGGCCCTCATTTTTGCCTCAGGGGGGACCGTGCCACAATGACGTGTGTGTCAGCAAAAGTGACGACCTGCACATCGGTGGGCGCAGGAACGGGTGTACGTCGGCGACTCGAGCTGTGCCGCAAGTTCCCCGCTCCCGTGATGACGTGCTCTTCTCCGGTGAAGTCAAACAACTGCGTTGGCGGGACAACGCCGGCGTTGTCATCCCACCGAGCGACGACGTAGTTGGTGAAGTCGAAATCAATTTTGATTCCGTCGTCGCCCCAGCCAAATTTTACGTTCGTGACGAGAAAAAATCTTTGCAGCTCGTTTACCTGCCCGCGTGCCGTGGCGACGATGACGCGCGCAAGCTGCTCATCACCGAGAAGCTGCTTCACCGAAGCCACTGCTTCAGTGAAGCTGTCGCGGTGATGGTCGGTGAGCGTGGAGACCAACGGCGCTCCAGAGTGCACGGATCTAGTGTCCACGAGCAGCTCCACACCGTCTCCCGGTGCCAGGCCGAGCAAATCGGGGTCGGTGTTGTCTCCACCGAAACTGCTCAAGTTGTTCGTCGTGACCGAGCCGCCCATTTCCGCACGCCCGAGCTGATTGAAGATCGACTCCGCAATCGCTGCAAGCGAAGCTGGGTTGGTCACCCCGCTAACCCGGTAGTTGACAATCTCCTCTTCGGGGGCGCCCTTGCCAGGTGCAGGTTTGGTTGCACGTGGCTTCTCGAGTTGTGGCGGGTAAAGCCCGTAGACCATGGTGCCGCCTTTTTTGCCCGAGTCAGGGTCCCAGCAAAACGTCCGCACGATTTTCGGCTTCGTCTCCCCGCCAAACTTGCGCTGAAAATCTAGGTTCACCACGTCTCGCCCGTAGACGAGCCGTCGGATTTTCAACGCGGGCGTGATCGCAACACCCGTCGTGAGATCCACCGCGCGTTCGCTGCCGTGAGCAAACGGCGTGGGGTTGGCAACCGGGTCAACGGGCTTCGCGAGCGTCCCATAGATGTCCTTGGCCGGGCGAATGACGATGCGCCCGAAGTTGTCCACATAGGGCACGGCGCCAACCAAGTAGCAAAACCGCACAACAAGGTCCCACACTTTGACGGCACCGCCGAGAGCGCTGGATGTCGCGCTTGGTGGCGTGCCACGTCCACTAGACCGTTTTCCTTTCGCGCCCTTGCGGTGGCGGGGCACCTTTTCGAGCCCACCCGGTGCGGGGATGACCCCGTTTGGCCACTCTCCCGCATTCGCGATAACGCTGTAATTAGCGAACGACTGCTCAAATCGGATGATCTGAAGGACGACTTCGTTGATTGGTCGGCTGAGATCCAGCTTATCAATCAGCTGATTGGCCTCAGCCGGGTCGGTGCCGATGGCCCGGTCGAGCAAAGCCCCGCGCATGTCCCGGCCGTTCATCTCCACAACGGAAGACTCGCCCGTGTGCCGGACAATCCACTCGTCGACGAAGCCAACCATGCGCAGCGTCTCGCTGTTGGGCGAGCCGTCCCGCCCAATCGTGCGCAACGTGGACAAGCGCGCGCCAGTCGTTTCACGCCCCGCCATACCTTTCGCGAAATCGCCGGGGTCAACCGTCCCAATGTGAATCTCAACCCACGCGGCCGCTACCGTGCGCGGGTCAATGGGCATGTCCTTGAAGTCAAAGCTGGCCGACCACTTGCCCGCTTGCCGGGTGCCCGGTTTCTCCATCGATGCGGAAAACGGCACGCGCGACAGCACGTGTGACAAGCCACCAGCGTCCAACTGCGAAACGAGTGGCTTTGGCGTACTCGGCGGGCCGGGCAAGCCGGGGTTGTTCAGGCCCTCTTGCGCGGACACGGCAACTTTGTCGTCGGCAAGGGTAAGCGTGGAGTCAAACTTCAGGGTGAAGTTCATAACCCACGAGGGAACAAAGTTGCTCACGCACCACCCCCAAGCTGCGACCCTTGGCCGGCGTTGAGTTGTGGAATTAGGACAATCTGGCCGGCAATGAGCTCCGCGCTCGCAAGATTGTTGAAGACCATAAGCCGGCGCCACTCATAGGGCGTCCCGTAGTACTTGAGTGAGACCTCACGTAGATCGTCAAGGTCTTGTGCCAAATACGTGGCCAAAAGGTCGCCGTTGACCTGCACGTCCATCTGCGACGCTAGCTCGTTGCTCAAACGGCGTAGCTCGTTTGCCCACGCGACCATTTCCCGCTGGTACCGTGCGGCCTCCATGCGCTGCGCGGGACTTATGGTGCCCCCTGGGTCCGCATCCACGTCCTCTTGCGGCGGGGAGGTCGTGGTGGTGCCAATCATGGCGCTCGGCACCTGTGAGTAGAGGAAGTCGCGGACCAACTTCGCTTCGGTGCCAACGCTTTTCAGGATCGCCACTAGCCCGCGCACGGCTTGAATGGGGTTCGTCACTTTGCGGACGAGGTTTGCAAGCCCATCTTCGAGGTTGAAAATGAGATTTTGCAAGCCATTGACTAAGCCAACGAGAGTTTGCGTGAACTCAGTGAACAGCCCAAAGTTGTCGGGAAGGCGGATTTGGTCCAGCAAGTCGAAGGCAGAGCGCGCGCGGCTAACCGAGTCGCCCATCGTTGTCTGCGTCGCAAACGCAACGGGCCCGGGAGCTTGCCCACGACTGACCCACACGAACGACATGGACCACGCCACGTCGTTGGAGTTCTCCCAGCTGACTTCGAACTCCTCCAAGAAGCCGATGCGCACGACAGTGAGCCAGGACACGCGCAACTGGCTACCCTCTTGGCAAATCGAGTCCAAGATTTTGACGGCTTCGGAGGCGCTGAGTACCGGCGTGTTCTGTAGTGAGAACGGGGGCTCCACACCGGGGCCGGCGTTCAAGTACTTGTCCTTCCACATCCCTCGCACGTTCGACGGCTTTTCCATCGCGCCGAGAATCGTGGACGTCGCAACCGGGGAGCCTGCGTTCCATCGCAAGGTCACGCGTTGCGCGGAGCCGAGTGTAAACGGGCGGTAGGGTAGCGCGCGACCAACGAGTTCGATGGACCTCTTAGATCCAGACAACTCCGTGATCGTGAATGGGCTGGCGTCGGCCATTACTGGATTCCGAAGAGTGGGCTAAAGGTGGACTCCATTCGCCGCTCGCCGAGCGTCGCGAGGTCCTTGGCGAACGCGACTGCAACTTGGTCGGGTGACAGGTCGCCCTCAAACTTCTGCGCAATGTCAAAGCGGGAGAAGCGAAAATCTTGGTTGACACGCCCACCCCCACCCCGTGCCCCAGGAGTGTTCACGCGGCCCCCCTCGGCGTCAGCGGCACTTGCCGTGGCCGCCCCAGTTGCGCTGGCGAACTTTGCCCCAAAATCGTCAAACCAACTCATGCTCGGCGCAGCGGATTCTTTCTGCTTGAGACTGATTCCTGCCTCCGCCTCATAGGCGTCTGCCGCCTTCCCAATCCACTTGCCAATCCACGAGAGCAACTGGCTGAAGCCCGTGATAACCCCGCTCACAATGCTTACCAAGACGTTGAAAACGGGTAAGAGGTACTGTTGGACGGCCCCGTACAAGCGAATGAGGAACGTCCCTGCGATGCGCAATACGGGGTTCAAGAACTCACCAACGGAACGGAAAAGCCCCCCGATAGCCTGACCAAGCATCAGCGCGGCCGGCCGAAGTTTCGTCATCAGTGTCGCCCCCATGGCGAACAAGTACCCGCCGACGAGAATGATAGGCTCAGCGACCATGAGGATCGCGGGCAAGAGACCAGCGAGCGCCCCCTGCAAAAGGTCGGCACCCACGACGCTCAACCCGTGCAAAAACCCGACGAGCGGACCAACTATCGTCGCTAGCAGGGAGATGCTATCGGCGAGGAAGGTGAGGACTCCCTCCACGACGTCACCACGTGAGGCAAGCTCACCGAGAATGCCCGCGAAAATAATCGCGGGCGCGGAAAGCATGGCGAGGGGGTTGCCCGCAATGGCCATGCCCGACGCAGCCGCAGACATCGCCCCACCGCCGGACACTAGCCCAGACGCGGCTTGACCGATCGCCCCCGCAGCACCGGCGAGTTTGCCGAAAATCGCTTGCGCTCCCGGAGAGTTCCAAATCTTCTCGAACCAGCCATAGAGGTCTTTCGCTACGGCCGCCGCAGCCTTGATTCCGGACACGATTCCCTCGCTAAAGAATCGACCGATGCCGACAATTCCGTTGCCAAACGCAGTCAGCTGCCCTTGCTCATCGCTTAGCAAGTTGTTGAACGCGCCCAGTCCAGATTTCATGCCCTCGAATAATGGCATAGTCGCCAGGCGGGTGATGTGCTTGACGTTGGAGATCGCCGAGCCCTTCATCGCGTCAAACGTGAATTTGGCTTTCTCCAACATCGGCTGCATTTTCGCCATCGTTGCAGTAAGCAGCGCGGCCCGCTCATGCGCCGTCATAGCGTTAAATGACGTGGTTGTGACTTTCGCTTGCCCGTCAACCTGGCGCATGAACGTCAACATGCGACCAAAAGATTTCGTCGTCTTGGTCACCCGCCCATCACCGGCTTGCAGCATCGAGTTCATATCTCGGGCCGCTTGTGCCGATTCGACGCCGAGGATGTTCGTGATCGCCGTATATTTGTTGCTGAAGTCGGTCATCTCCGCCATCGTCCCGCCAAGCGCGGAGTTGATGACGGGGAGTCCTATTTGGAACACCTCCAAGTATTCCTGCGCCTCACCAGGCAGAATGGCCGCGGCAACGCGGATGCGCTCCATGGTGTCCGCAGCAACCGTAAGCCCCTGGTCGATGTCCTTGGTGCGCCCGAGTGCAGTAAGGAACCCGGCGATGCGCAACTGGGTTCCCTCGAACTCGTCGCCGAGCTTCGCCGCGCCAGCAGCAAGCGCCCCGAAGCCGATGGTGGCTATCGCCGCGGGAAGGCTGAAGAGATGGCCGCCGAGCGAGCTAACGCTGGCACTGATACCCCCGAGCGCGCTCGTGGCAGCACCGCGCAAGCTCCCGAACGAGATGCCGAGTGCCTCGTTCCGTGCCACGAACTGCCCGAGAGCGCTGCGTGGCTGCGCGGATGACCGCGTGATCCCGGAAAACGCAGAGCCGATTTTGTTGCCAAGATCTGAGACTCCCGTGACGCTCTTCGAGAGCGTTGCGTTGAGGCCCGCTACCCTGGCGCTGATCGAAGAAATAACCGCCGAGGCCTTGTCGGCGACTGTGTAGACGGTCTGAACTACGAAGTTGTCGGCCATGGTCAGCTCTCGGGGACGTTTCCAGCTTTGCGTTCGTCTTCGAGGATGTCAGCGGTGCACCGCGCGAGTAGCCGAAGCTCGGAAACGGTCATTTGCTGCATGACGGCGACGGACTGGTGCGCGTAGCGTCCAAGGTAGGCGAAGAGGCGGTTTAGGCGCAGGGGCAATGGAGCAATCTCGCAAAACGCCAGGCACACGCTCGGGATAAGCGAGGCGACTACTTTATCTCCACGGCCACGCTGGACAAAAAATCCTCCGACTCATCCTGGCTCGGGTTGTGCAGTTGCATGTAGGCCGCCATGAGGAGCTGCCGGATTTTCGAGAACCCCGGGTCGGCCTTCGCCCACCACGTGTCCACGGACCCATCACCGGTCGACACGCGCGAAGTGCCAACGTACCGCAGAGATTCTTTGACGAGCTCGATTGCCAGGTTCAGGTTGCCCCCGGAGGCCTGCGCCCTCTTAGTCGCCATGAGCTCCTCGCTGGATTTCAGCTCGATCATGCGTACTTTGGTGACGCCAGTCTGCCGCGCCAAGCTAGCGGGGATCGCGAATGCGTAGAGTGGCCGCGCGGCGTCGGCCGCGACCATGGTTTGCTCGATGCTGTGAAGGTCGTTCATGTTGGGAGAACATTCGCGTCAGACGCGGAAAAGGCAATCTTGAAGGTGGCGAACTCGGAGCGTCCGCCGATTCCGAATGGCATCGGCCCAAACTCTGCGTCGCGAATCACTACGCGAGCTCGCCGACCGGAGGGGAACTGGTATGTGCACTTGATGTTGATCTGCGTGCCCGAATCTCGCCGCCGCGCTTTGTTGACTAGCGCCGCAGCAAGGGCGAACGGGGCCGCGTTGCCGAAGTGGAACTCCGCATTCCCCTCAACCCCGTCGAACACTGCATCGTACTGCTGCGTCGTTTCGCCAAGATAGCCCTCTTCGAGGATCTTGTTCTTGAAAGTGAACTCCAGTGACTTCACGTTCTGCAACGTGTCAACGGGCTCGCCGTTGAGCAAAATTTCCATGGAGACTTCCTGCCCTTTTACTCTGGATCCACTCATTTGGCCTTTTTCCGCTTGCCTTAGCGGTTGTCATGGTCCGTTGCTTGTGTTGCTACTCCCGTGATGCGCAAACATGACATCACGGGAAAGGTGGTCGGAAGACCGACGGCGCTTCCGCCACCGACGAGCGGAAGCGTGGTCGGCAAGTGTGGGAGTGCCTTTGTGCATGTGGCACCACGAAAAGCTGCGACTGCCTTCGCCGGGAGCTTGGCCGGGCGTGCGGTGCTGGCATGACGCCGGAGGAGGCGCTCGCAGATCTGGCCGTGGGGTGAAGTAGCCATGGCGGAAAAAAGAAAAGCCCGCTCAGCGTGTGAAGCTGAGCGGGCCTATTCTCCCAATGAGCACGGGAGCGCGACCGCAGACACCGGCAAAGGTGATAGCCGCAGCCTACCTGGCGTGCACGGGTGGGTCAAGCGCGCAAAAAGCGCGCAATAAAAAACCCACCGGCGAAGGTGGGTTTGGTGCTGTCTTTCCAGCTGTCCGTGTCCCCAAATATCCGTCTTTCTGACACGTGTGCACCTTAGCCCGATCGGTTGGGCCGACAAGGCTAGCGGGGCGTCCCCAGTAACGGCTTGCCGGGTTGCTCGCGGGTCCGCGAGCGGTGCAGAAAGTCACCCTACGTTATCCAGTGGCGAGCTGTCAAGCGCCGGAGTTCTCCTCAACTTTGGGCGAGAGCTGGGCGTCGAGGTTTGCTTGCCGGTTCAACCAGGATTCTTTGGCTGCCTTAGCCACTAGTTTCTCTCGCTCCACGCCCACCGCCGGGACAATCTTGGGTGCCTCAGCCGGCCAACGCTTCATCATTAACTTTACTGGCTCGGGTTTCCCGTTCGAATGGCACGCTGGCTCTTCCATTGCGGGCCACGCCGCGCAAAAGGGGGTGAGCGTCCGTGGCGACCCTCCGGTGCGCGGCGTGGCCCGCAATGGAAGAGCCATTGCCTCCCCGGGCGACTCAGCGTGGATGGCATCCCGCAGCGCGATGTAGGCCGCCACGTACTTCGCTTTGCTCGTGGGCCCCTCGCGCTCGAGATCCTTCAGTGCTTTACGCGCTCGCGCGGCCCACGCCCGAAACCAAGACGTCAACTTTTTGCTCGCCCGTGCGGCCTCCCCCTGCGCACGCTCGGGACTGCGAAACCTGGTAGGCGGCGTCGGCTCGTTATCGATTGTGGCCTGAATCCGGGCGAACAGCTCAGGGTCGTCGCACGCGAAGCCGTGGGTGACATCCACGA
>Ga0315274_10006702_pt1 | contig 16754 bp, 18 predicted proteins | sample YL17G02_20_MG_FD_203700 | JGI IMG/M metagenome (GOLD analysis project Ga0315274, IMG submission 203700) | Sediment microbial communities from Yellowstone Lake, YNP, Wyoming, USA - YL17G02_20 | ecosystem: Environmental > Aquatic > Freshwater > Lake > Sediment | place: USA: Wyoming | collected...
CTTTGTGGATCCACAGAATCGGTATGGATTTTACCGATGAGGCAATCCATTTCCGAGATGCGGCTCTAAACTCTGGAGTAGCATTTACCCCCATTTCTGGTGGGGGTATGAAAGCAGATGTCAAAGTCACCACTTTGAGCGGCAACTACGTTCTTGGGCTCCAAGCGGATTCTGGGGACTTTCTCAGAATGTATTCTACTGCGTCGGCTCGTCAGTTCTTTATGGGTCTTAGGTCGGCCGGCAACTTCTACTTCAAGGTGGGCAGTAACAATATTTTTGTTGTTGACCCGGTCACTGGATTTGTTGGGGTTGGTCTTTCTACACTAGATTCTACCCCTGTGGCTGGTTTGGAGGCTAGGTCATCTGGAGCATCCTCCGGATTACTAGGATATGCCCTTGGGTCTTCTTCAGGTGTGGTGGGTCATGGAACTATAGGGCCCGGCGTTTCTGGATTTACGGACAACATTAACGGTGTTGGAGTTATCGGTAATTCTACTGACGGTATTGGCGTTAACGGGATTGGTGGTGGAACCTACACTAGTATAGGGGTGAGGGGTTCCGGAGCCCAGTTTGGGGTGCAGGGAGTTAGTACCATAGGATTCGGTGGGTACTTTTTCTCCTCGTCTGCCGGCACAACTTCTTTGCGCATAGGACCACAACCAAATACGGTGTTTAGTCTTGTGGGGGTCCAAGGATCCACCGGTATTAGCAATACCTCTGGAAGATTAAGCATTAGCAACGGCGCAACATGGGACCGGTATACGGCCAAGGTTTATACTCTGGATGCCCCAGTATCGAACTCTACTAATAACACAGCATTTAGTAAAATTTTCTCTATTCCAGCGAACTCATTAAGGGCTGGTTCTACCATTAGAGTCCGGGCTGGATTATTGGTTACCGCTCAAGTAGCCTCTCCAGGAATCTCTGTACAAATTCGTTTGGGAGGAACTACCCCAACCGACGGAAGAATAGCTTATGCAAACCAACCAGCAGCTGTTGTCAATAACCAGGTTTGGTTAGATGGGTGTGCTACGGTGCTGGGAGACCCCTCTGGTAGCACCACTATAAATGCGGGTGGGTCAGGACTGTTCGCCCAGCCGGCTGCAGGCGGTAGTGCCGCCACAGTTTGTGGTACGGAAAGTGTGCTAAGCAAAGCCACTAACACCGCTTTGACAGTGGATGTGTACATAACGATCGCTGGGGGTACGGCCACTCTTTCATTGAGACAATTCATAGTCGACATTTCAGATTAGGAGGCATCATGCCAGTATTGCTTACAACAGCTTTTGACCCCGGAGATCTTGACGTAGGTAATACGTATCCCAGGGCCATTATCATCCTGCAACAAATCCAGCCGGAACTCCGACAGATTATGGTGGCTTACCAATTCGGAAATATGGTGGAAGGTGCCTGGGTGAAGGGTATGGTATCTCCTGATAAAACTGTGACCATTACGGGAGAAGATTACGACGCGTTAGTTGCGGAGGCCGCCATTGAAGATGAGGACTACAACATCTACGCGGGGGCAAAAAGGATTCTTTACGAATACCTAATTGACAAGGGGTATATCGTAGGGGCTATAGAGTGATTTCAACTGGCTAACCAAAGGAGACCAAAATGACACCCAGCCAGCAGGAAGTACAGAAGTATATCCAAACTGTTCTCAACAATCTCAAATCTGCCCCAGACATGCTGACCAAGGAAGAGAGACGACTCGGGGATCGATATCAAGTGGAGATGAGCCATATGAACCAACTCAACGCGGATATCGGATCATACCGAGATCAGATTCGACAAGCTGACGCCCGGCTCCGTTCATTGGAACTTCAACTGGCTGATTCTCAAGGCAAGGCCAGTGCCTATCTGGATTATCTGGCCGCATTGCAGTTCGAGGATATTCCAGACAAGGTAGAAGCTGACAGTGTAACTCCAAATAATGGGAAAAGAGTCATCCAACCAAAAGCAGCCTAAGGAGATCCCAATGCGCCTATTCCTTCTTTCACTGGTTTGCCTTCTTTCATTTTCAGCCTTTGCCCAAGATCCAGTAAAACCTGCTGCTCCCGCGGTCGCGGCACCAGCAGCTCCTGCGGTAGTTCCGGTACCGGTAGTTATTCCTGCTCCCGCGGTGACTCCTCTACCAGTATCCGATCCTGCCATAGTCCCAGTTCCCTCTTTGGTCAAAGTGGACGGTGACAAAGTCACAGTGGATGACCTTGTGACCAATGCCACCGAGGTTGCTGCTGCTTTGAAAGCATATAAGGGTGCTCAGCCTGACAAGACAGCTGCTCGCCTGGGCCTTATGCTGCTTTTGGCTGCGGTCTTCAAACTGCTTTTGAGCGGGTTGAAATTTACGAGTGAGTTCTGGAAAGGCGATAAGGGCAAGTTGGTTCTTCGTCTGTCAACTATCGTACTTGGTGTTGGAGTTTTGTTGGCGTCACGGCTGGGAGCTGGCGATACCTGGATGAACGCCATGCTCTTAGCTGTATCGGGGCCGTTGGCGATTTCGTTCCATGAGCTGTTCGACATTGTAATGCAGCTTATGAAGAAGAAAACACCGGTCGCCCCATGACGGACGCTGGAAAACCGGAAGAGAAATCCGGACTTCAAAAGTTGTTAAACTCAGTGACCGGCACGGGGGCAGAAAAAGCTTCTTGGCCGGTTGCAGTGTTTCTTCTTTCGCTGTTCGTCATTATTCTTTCGTTCTTGGGTGTCAAGCTGGCACTGGCTAAGCGAAAGGCCGCGGAGCTGGCAAGCCAGCTTAGACTTCAGCAAGAGGTCGCGACAGTAGCCAAAGAGGACGAAAAGATGGCTGGTAACGATACAGAGCGCCAGCACGCCCGGGCAGTAATTGAGGAAGTCAACGAGGTGATCACGGATCTGCAAAAAGAGCTTGATGCTCGTAAAGCAGAGCATGACGGCTACGTTAAAGAACTGGAATCAGTGGCCGGTTGGGAGGGTATTACTGTGGTCGATTCGAGGGGCCCTAATGCGTAACCTTTTGGCTCTGGTCTTCTTTGCCGTCTCCTTTTCAGATCCCAGACCTCTCCAAGCTCAGGTCGTAGTGACCTTCAAAGCTCTTCCTCCGGGGCATGACGGCCAGGTTCAAGGGGTAGGACGTGCCCGGTATTATCTGTTGAACGAGTACCTAAAGCTTGCAGAGTTCGATTCTGAGCTGTTTAGACTGAGAGCAGATACCAAGAGCCTCACCGACATTGAAACAGGGCTAAAAAAAGAGCTAGAGGCCAAGGACGTCATCATTCGGACCCTAGAGTCAGACAAGAAGATCCTAGAGGACCGAAGTCAGCGGCTAAACGAAAACTGGCAGAAATGTGAGAAAGCCCTAGCTGCTTGCTCTCCTATTTGGCCCTACGTTGTAGGAATCCTGGGAGCGTCTATAGGGCTAGTGGGTTTTGGTATCTGGGTGGGAATTCAGTGAATTAATGACCGGGTCATTAATGACCCGGTCATTAGCTCTCAGTCTTCTAAGGCCTCGATCGCTGCCAAACAGATTGCCGCAACCTGTACCAGTCTCTTGCGATATCCTTTTCGGTCTTGCTCCGGGTTAGGTTGCTTGTCCAAAAAAGCATAAGGGTGAACATTTGATGCGGCTTTACCTAGCCAGACGGTAAGGATCACTAGCCAGTCTTGGGCCGTGTGCTTAGCGTCATGTTCAATTCCCCAGCGCTTTTCTTGGTAACTGCGCTCCTGCAAAATCTCGTCGAGGACCTCCCTCATTTTGATGGAGTGCCTTCGTTGTTCGGTAATATCACTCATAGATTTACTCCATAGACCCCTCAAAACGAAGTCTATTACGAAGGTCGGTTTCATCGAGCCCAACGTAACCTACGCCAACCTGGTCAGCCAACTCTTTGAGTTGGTTGAACCCAAGGTGGCGTAGGTCTGTGTCGCTGAGGACAATCCCAGGTGTCGAACCGCTGGTTTTCGGCACCTCTACTGTTTTATGTAGTCAAGGATCTTGTCTTCACATTCGAACTTCTGCTCCAGAGCTGAACCATCAGTTGTAAAGGTTCCACCCGTTTGGCACGCGAGGTCGTGCAGAATCGTGATGGCTGAAATACCTTTGTTGGCACCCTCTTCAACCTTGGCTGAGAGCTCCGCTATGATCTCGTTCTTTAGGGCCACTAGTTCCGCCTTAATAACCTGCTTAACGATGATCTGAAACTCCGGAAGGATATCCCGAAGTTCAATGCTGGCTGCCCCAGCTGTAGCTGCAGGAGGTGTCCCGCCCGTGTTGAGGCGCTTCGGCGGCTGAGCTACCTTGGCCATCCCAACTCGAGGCAAGCCAACGGGCCCCAATTTGGGTCCAGACGGTGGAGGCGCCGGGGGTGCAGACTCGTCTTGCTGAACCTGGGCTTCTGCGGGGGCTGTTGCCGCTACGGTAGTCGGGCGGATGATTTTACGTCCTTCGATAGGCATTTGGGTCTCCTTTTGGTTTGGTTCTGCGTACGATGATACGTCCGCAACTTGATTTTCTTTCTTGGGCCGCTTGGATTTTACCAATAGGCCTTGTTCTACTTCTCTGTCTAGGATGTACTTGATGACCTCGTCGGTCTTGTAGAATATCCCAGAGCTGTGGTCGAGCTGGATGTGTTGCTGGGGATCACAGGCAAATCTACTGATCACATATTGAGGCCGGGGGCGAGTTTGCCCTTGCTCATCTACGGTTACAACCCCATTTTCATCAGTCTCGAACCTAAGTTGTTCTTCCCGCTCTGCGGTGGTCAAACCCTCGCGGAGCATGGCAGAAAAGTTTGGGTTGTCGTCAATGTTCATTTCTTCCTCTTCCTGCTCCGTTTGAACTAGGTCTTTCACTAGGATTCTTGGCAACTGGTGTAGCACTCGAACAGCACCTTCGCCCTGCAAACTGAACAGTGCATCACGGGTCCATTTCTGGCGGGGACCTACTTGGTTCCAGTCCGGGCACTCGTGGAAATTATCTTCCGTGATAGCCCGTTCTGGAACAAATACCCCTCCAGAATCCGAAAGATACTTGCAGCCCATAACTTCGGCGCAATTGAGGCACGTTCTGGGTAGATCATCCATTAGCGTCCCTCAATGTTCTTTCGGTTGATGTCGTAACACACTACGACTTGTAGATCCCGGCAGTTTGAGCAATTAGGGCAAACCTTCCTGCGCATTTGCATTCGAATGTGTTCCCAGTATCGCTGGAGCCACAAACTCAACTTCTCTCTACGGGTGTCTAACAAGTCAGGAACCTGGTAGTCCTCAAATTGTTCCAGCGACTGGACCAATAACCATCGAGGCCATGCCCTATTTGTTTTGATTCCTTGATAACGGCAGAGCGCCACCAGTTCCGACTCGTTGAGTTCGTGTAGCCCGACTTTCGGAATCTCAGGTAGCTTTGGCATCTTCTCTCCTTTCTTCGAAAAACTCGTCCCGGTGTCTTACTCGAATCTCGACGTCGGCGCGAGGGTTATTAGGGTCTTCTCTCTTCTCTTGTTCCCCACGAAAGATTTGGCAGTCATCGGGAATACCGATGGCACTGACTATGCAATCCTGAAGGAACTTAATGCGATTGTCATAATCAATTACCTTGTACCGACTTTCTGCCTTTCTTTTACCGGCCTCACACTTGAGTTCACCCTTCTTGTGCTTACCGTCTTTGGAGTCTTTGGTGTAATACTTATCCTTTTCCCATGTCTCAAACCATCCGGGGTTCTCCAATTGCTCAAAGTATAGGGTGATGTTGCACTGGTACACAGTGTCATGATCCAAGGGAAAGCCCGCCAACTTTGGGAGGAAATCCCTAATGTTGCGCTTTACGTCCTCTTGGAACTGCTTGGCTGTGTCCGTCAACGATAGTCCTCCCTTTCTAGTTCGTTGGTATAGACGGTTGGTAGACGGGGGCAGAGGCAGTGTAGTACGGAATACCTTGTATGTTCCTGTCTCTGCTCCGGAAAGATCCAACCTCCCCATATAGTGGGGCTCACTTGCTAGATAGACCTCACCCAGAGCCGGGCCGGCGGATACGGACTGTCGGTCTCTTTGGAGATGCGCTTTGATCTTCACTTCCGTCACTCGCTTCCTCAGGAGCATCCTGTGCCCCCCGATTTACAGACCAAGGGCGACTGTTCATCACCCGTTCTTTGAAGCCGGAGCCCATGACATCCTTTGCCATCTTGGCCTGATTGATAGTGACCTCACGGGAGATCATCTTCATATCCTGCTCTGTAACCTCCAGAGTGGCCAACATTACCTCCCACAGGACATTCAGCTCGGCATACCTAGCGTTTGCCCGGGCAAACCGATAGTCTCCGCGGGCTAGGTCACTGGCGGCCTGATCTGTATTCCTTGTACCGTCGTCAGTGTGCTTATACAGCTTCCGGATGTGTGACCACAAAAACTCCTTCTGCTTCAATGATTCAGATCTCTCTATCGCCACGACACTGGTCTGAAATGTCAGGTAGCTGTACCAACTGGTGAAGAGAGAGTAGAGGGCTGAGAGTTGATCTAGGTTCAGCTTTCGGATGACTACCGGCATTCTCCCATTGAAGTAGTCACCCGGTTTGAGACCGGGAAAGACCCCTCGGTGGTCCTCCTCTAGTTTAGGGCGTTGGGTCTGATCCCCAATACCAATCTCGGTCAGCCGAGCTTTGAGTCTGTCTGAAAACGTGTAGAGGTTGATACCAGTGATTTCGTCAGTGACAAAATCCTCAACACCCAGTTCAAGGCTGCTTCCAGGATCTTGTTGTACCCTTGGCATAGGACTGCTCCTCCTTTACTGCAGAACATCCACGGTAGAATGAGCACTGTTTGCAATGCCACCCGACGGTTGCCTTCACCATCGGGCCGCCTGCATAGGCTGCTGCTACTACGGGTTCTACTGTTGTTTGACAAATAATAGCCCATACAGCCGGGTCAAAGATGATAGGGTGCTCTTTGAACTCCCCATTGTTCTTACAGACGTAGAAGATGATAGCGAAGGGGGTATTGGACAGCCTCATATAGAAGTAGGCTTGCCTGACATTGTCTTCCATCGGGGCCTGCTGAACCTTCGCCCAACCAAAGTTCCCACCTTCTTTTATCGACTTTATCTCAAGAACGATACGCACTCTGTCGAAATCAAAGATCCCGTCGGCGCTGCTCTTGATATGAAGTCTATCATCCGACAACTTCACTTCATCTTTGAACCGGTCTCCATACATCTCCCTGAAGTGTGCTTGGTGTAAATCATGAAGCAGACTTCCAGTGTCCCAGATCTGTTGAAATTTTTGGTCGTAAGTCCTTTCTGGTGTAACCTTACCAGTGCACTCATAGTAGAGCTTGAGCAGACAGGCTCCGCTTTTTGCTGCGGACGACGGGTGGATTCCAAGCTCCCGGGACTGATGCCGGTTCAGCCTGGAAACCACCGTGATAGATGCCTGTGCGTCGTGCAACCACTTGAGGTACCGTTCCAAATCTGCAAGCACTGTGACTTGTTTGAAACATTCCTCCACTAGAGAAGGGTTGTTCTCTGTGGCCCAAATAAGATCATCAACGGTTTTGATGACGTTTTGATTCTGAGGACCGCTTTTCATAATGATTTTGGCACCTCCTCCAGGTTGGCATAATGGTCATATAGCCAGCCTGGAAGGACTACATACCTTTTGGTGGGAAAGACTCCCTGAAACTCGATCTCGAAGATGGGTTTTTCCCCAGTGGTGCACTCCCGCTCAATCTTCTGTAGCAGGTCAAGCCGTAAGCTGTACGAACTGGCCCGGGTGAGTTTGCACTCCATGCGGAGCTCACCAGGTACCCGAACATCACCCTTGGCCCGGCCCGCGCCGGAGGCAGGCTGGACCCTGCCCCCAACGCGCTTTGCTGCCCTCTTCTCCTGTAGCTTACTTCGACGCTGACTGTCTGTGCGTCCAGATTTAGGATAGACACATACAGTTTGTTCCCCACAGGCTCCACACATAGGGAAGAGACCAGCTCTTCTCCTAATTGCTACGACTTGTGGGGTTGCATCGACCCGTATCTGGCAGTTATTGCAAAAGAATTTCATGTGTACCTTACCTGAAGATTGGCAACGTACAAGCACCTATCCAGAAGCCTCTTCTCCAGTTCTGGATCTGCCGCTAGAACCTCAACCATCTTCTGGGTTCCTTGGCACCGTACTACTACGTTCTCTCCCTCTGACCAGGTCATCCAGGAGCCCGCGACTTCGATGATCCCAAGCCGTGTGGACTCTTCAACCAGGTCAGTGATGATGTCGATTCCCCAGCTCAAGCCATCAGTGTTAACCTTGGACCAGAACATGGGGTTGTCATCGGGTACGTGGTAGTAGTTGTAGGTACCTTTCCTACCGTCATGTGTGCCCGCTTTGCCTTTTGTGATCTCCCAACGAACCTCACGGCCAATCACTGGACCGTTTTCGTTGCCCTTGATTGGTGAGGATTTGTTGAGTTCGATACTGGCAAGGAGAGCGTGCTTCACCGCATACGCCCCGGCCGCTGCATGAGTCTTTGGACCTCGGGGACTCCCCCCGATTTCTGCTCGTGCCTGATTGATGAGGAAGACGGTAGTCTCCAACATCGATCCATCCGGCCGGTTCATCATGAAGTAGGTATAGACCTTGTTCACAAAGTTGGTCAGGATAGCAGCACTACCACCGTATACACGGTCTCCAGTATCACCAGCTTCCTGGTCTGGAGTCAGAATGGCACCCAAAGATTCAAAGATGATGAGGTCAAAAGCCCCCATCTCCATAGCTTTTACAACAGCGTCGAGCTGCTTATCCCCTGTGGAGCCCACGTCGTAGAAGACCTTGCCAATTTGTAGCTGCAGATCAGCTATTTCTTCGGGGGTGAACGGGGGAAGGTTTCTTTCTAGTCTCTTTTGGTTGAACAGGGCTATCTCTCGAGGAGAATAGGCTATGCAGAACCCTGCCTTTCGAGCGAAGGTTTTGTCAGTCCTAATCTCGGTCGGAACAATGAGAATACGAGCACGATCCCCGTAGTTCCTCTGGAGTATACCTGCCGTGCGGTATGCCAAAAAGGTTTTGCCAACCGATTCAGCCCCATAGACTTGGACAAAACCCCCGGCGTGGAATCCTCCGCCCAAGGCAATATCAAGACTAGGGATCCCAGAGGGACGACGCAAATCGTAAGGAGTATCAATGTCGCTAGCGTACCCGACTTGAACCACTCCTTTGAACTTCTCGGACTTATTGATCTGGGCTGCCCAGGCGTCGGGGCTATTGTCATTAGCTTTTCCTACGAACTTCTCTTCAGCGGCTTTCCTTGCTTGCCGTTTGGTGAGTTTCTTCTTTTCATTCTTCTTGATTTTTGGTGCTCGTTCAGGGGGTGCCGAACGGGATGAAGATTCTTTCACGCTCGGAGACGAGCCGGAGTGGCCGACCGTCTGCGCCTTGATTCGGGGCATTGTTGTTCCTTTCTCTGAACCAGGCCCACAGGTCTCCCTGTGCGTCAGCCTGGTTGTGGTAAGGTCCGGTTGTAGTTCCGTCCGTCCCTACTAAGTAGACTCCATCTTTGTATTCGAAGAAGTTGGGGAGCAAGCCTAGATCTCCAGACTTGCCACCACATTCTGGACAGAACTCAGATTCTTTCTCTTCAAGATTAGAAAAGTAGAGGTTGCGGCTGTAAATCGCTCCACATACCACGCAACCCCATACTTTAACCGTTGGTGCTGAGACTTCAGTGACCGATATTTCGTCGTCGACTCGGTTCAAAAGGCTCAGTACCATGCTCTGGGCATGCACCAGCATTGTCAAGAGTCTTGCCGCAACGGGGGCAAGTAGACGCTGGAGAATTCTCTGCAGTCTTAGTTTTGTCGGCATCCAGCTCCACTCCATATTTTGTGAGGCCTTCATCAGTTTCTTTGGTGTTCATTTTGCATCGCTCCATTTTGAAATAATCCGAAGATCGACGGGAATAGGAATGCACAATGCCTCCACATCGTCGCCGAACGGGTGTTCCATATACTGTTTCACAATGACTTTGGCCTCTTCAGCAGTTCCTTCGGGAACTTCCATAACGATCTCGTCATGGACCTGGTTTAGAACTAGGACCCCCAACCGGTTAAGAACAGGGCATCCATCTATTCTGAGCATGGCAGCCTTGGCAATATCCGCAGCAGTTCCTTGAATTCGGGAATTGACCGCTTGCCGGTCCGCTTCAGAACGGTAGAAGTAGTTTTTATGGTCGATGTCTTCCAGTCTCCGGTACCGCCCGCTCAGTGTTTGAACGTACCCGAACGACTGAAAGTGACCAGAAGTGGTGGTAAGCTTAGCACCAGGAATACGCTCCTCTAAAGACCAGTCAGCCGCTGTAGTCTGCCCATTTGGTAGAGTCCGATACTTCAAACGGTACCTAGCCTGTTGAGGAGTAGCCTCCATGAAGGCCTTTACCCCAGGGAACGCCTCAAAGTAATCGGAGATTTTCTGTCCGGCTACTGAGTGACGTCCTACTTGCTCTACTGCTTGGGCTTCAGTTAACAGAGGATTCTTGTCCATCATACGGGTGACACGACGAACAAAAGTTTCTTCGTCCATGTCATGTATTTTCTGTTGCCATTCCTCCTCGCTGATTTCAATAGCAGTAGAAATCTTGGGAGGACCGGCCCCATAGATGATTCCGAATCCCACAGCTTTCTTTTCCTGCCGCATGATCTTCAGCTTCTTCTGCCTCTCTGTAGGTTCTTCGGCCTTCTTCGCTGCAACTACTTCTTCGTAGCTTACCCCTGGCTCCATGAGCGCAACCGTAAACGAGTGTAGATCTTTACCGGAACGAATGGCTCCAATCATTTTCTCATCACCCGAGAAGTCCGCCATGATACGCATCTCAACTTGCTCATAGTCACCCACCAGAAGCTTCTTTCCAGGTGGAGCAATAAACGCCTGCCTAATTCCCCACTCGTCAGTATCCGGACGTGGGAAATTTTGTGATTGGCCCGATATGCAAACTTTTCCATTTCTACGGACCACCACAAACCCAGAAGGAACGGTAAGACAGTAAACTCTCCCTTCTGAAGGTTGATGGGTGATCTCTACATTAGTAGTCCAACTGTAGTTTCTTTTGACGGTGTCCAGCTGATAATTGGGTCTTTGGCTCGGCGGTAGATATACCCTCATCTTAGAACGCCGATCGCTAAGAGCCAGAGCAATTTGAGCCCAATCAGCATTGATGTGTGCCGATGAGAAGTACATAGTTTCTCCCGCGGCATACCCATCCCAAAAGAACAGTTCGTCACAGAAGACATCCAGTTGATGCCGAGTCATTTTTAGAATCCATGGTCCAAACACTTTGTGGTTCCCTAGTAGATTCTTCAACCGCTGGACTACTAGACCTCGTACACGGATCCTCGAAACGGTATAACCAGCCTTTTTTAGCTGATCGCTACAATCAAAGTCCGCGTCTACTGATTTTAAGAGTTTTTGAAGACGCTGAATCTTCCTTTTCTTAGTGAATCCAAAGTCTAACTGGGACCATGACCAACTTCCGTCTGCCTGGGTGGCAACCAAAAGTCGGATCATATCATCTCCTAATGGTAGCCCTGTACCTCCTTGATATATTCCGGCATGAAGTTGTTGCCGGTCAGACTGATAATTGTTGGCTTCTACAATTTCAAATCTTCCACTTCGTTTGACTAAAGGACAACGGTGATTGGGTGTAAGTACCAAATCGATATGTTGATTCTGGATACTAACCATCTCTCCCGTATACTGTTCCTTTACCACTCGCAGAGGCTGTACGAAGTCAATGACACCATTTTCTTTATGCCACTGTGCCACACAATCTTTCTTTGACAGATACTGAAGGCCAACCCACCCTGTTTTGGTCAAGATTTCTGTCTGTGAGTCAAAACAGTTTGGGGTAGTAGTTGACAGCCTACCCGTATTGTGGGTCACTACTCCACCAGTTACATGAGAATGATCTTCTTCTACTGTAAGCCCATATGTCATCTCTTCTGGTAATTTTGCAATCTCAACTACCGTGGTTGCAAAGAAGGTTGCACGACCTCCCGCAATCTCTGGCCCTGGTTTACGTCTTTTGAATGTCCTAATGTCTCGAACATGCTCCCGACTTATGTTTAGTTGTTTTGCCAATCGGTAGTCAGACCCCCGCGTGAATTCAGTAGTACGTATTATTTTTACCGTTTCGTCTGTTACTACCAATCTACTGGGGTCACTCTTTAACATTGTGCCGTGTTTTATTGCATCCTGTCTGTTCTCCTTTGAGGTACCCCAACATAGGTTACCTACGGTATTATCCCACGCGATGCCGTTGAGGTGTCTGATTTCCTGACCCTTCCGAGGTTTCTCTAGAAAAGCCCGTGCTACTAGTTGATGTACAGAAAAATCCTTGAAGTTGGACCCCCTCTTTTGGGATCCGTTATTTCGCAAGGCTACTTTTCTATGCCCCCATTTTCCTTTAGGCCATTGTGTTACAAACCTCTGAACTTTGTTGTTGAATACTCGGCCCCACGAACTTACTGAAAAGTCAGGCCATCCCACAATTGAGGCCCATTCTTCCGGCCCGGAGTGTGCGTAAACTGTAGCACCCTCCTGCAGATTTTGGGCTTCTACCCATCCGAGATCTGTCAAATACGCATGGTTCTCCGTGGTTCGCAGGGAGAGTCCATTACTGAGAGTCACTTTACATATAGGTTTGACTCCGTTTTGGATTACATCCGTTACTACCCGCGGCAATCCAGTATGGGATATTACCAAATCCCCCTTGTTGACTCTCTCAACTGGTAGATAGCCTCTGTTCGTAAGTACCAATTCTCCTACCGGGAGGCATCGGGCTCCTAGTTGGTTGAAGTTGGGGTGAATGCGCTTGTCATCAAAGTAGTCCGCTAGATGAAGAAGAGCCTCCACGTAAGTATTCTTGGTTTTACTAAGACCACGAGCCTCTAAGACCTTTTTGGCTACAGGAACACCAGCCTCTGCCAATGCTTCCATAACCTCTACATCTGTAGACGGCTGATTAGTGGCGGTCATCTTTACAGGCTTCAACCCAAGTTGGTTGGGTCCCGTACCAAAGAAGTACGCAGCAAGCTGCTTCGGAGAATCCAAGTTGAGGGGCCGCGCGGAATCACGGTTGATGTCATTCTCAATCTCTGATAACCGACGGTTCAGCTCGGGCAGCTTGGACCTCAAGTAATCCCTGTCTAAGTAGATACCGCGTCGCTCCATCCTCCACAGGAGTTCCGTAATGTACATCTCCGTTTCGAAGAAGTAATCCAGAAGAGATTTCCCTTCCCCCACCGGAGTTTCTTTTAGCCGCTCCATCAGCCATTCCACTGTTTTCAGATGGGCGAAGGCATCATAGGAAGCGTAGTCTGCAACTCTATCCTGGTGACCTTGTTGAACAAGGTCCAATAGGGATGTTTCGTACTCCTTTGCCTTTTTGCCCGAGGAATCTCGTATTCCATCGAACAGGGATTTGTAGGGGGTCATCTGCAAACCCACCCAGTCTTCTGCGCACGTCTTCAAACCGTGACTATGCCGATTCTCGTCGTGAAGTTGAGCTAGTACCAACCCGTCCACTGGTCGTCGTGAGTTCCAAATATTGATCCGGCAGTTCCATGCAATGTGAGCATCATACTTCAGGTTCCATCCTGCGATGTTGAAGCCGGGATTCTCCAAGAATGGGGAGAAGAAATGGAAGTGCTCTTGACGTAGACACCACCTACGGTATTTAGGTTCCCCACCTTCGCGTAGTGCAAAAGATAGGGACCAAAACGTGACGGTGTCGTTCATCCAGTCCAGAGGTTTTGAGTCAATGGGTATTTTTTTCCCGTGAGTCTCTGTATCCCATCCGATGAAATCGTTGGGGTCTACCTCTATCTTGCGGAGGCACAGCCGCAAGAGTTCTGCGGCGTCCTGGTCAGTGTTCACGAACTCTGGAACCGGGACGTCAATGTTGAATTGTCCCTTTGCCATTTGTTTTCCTAAGAAAAGATGAACTGGGGGCAGAGTTCCCCCTGCCCCCCAGTTCGTTGACGGGTTACCTACGAATGTTTACGCTTCTCGCAATCGCAGGCCCTTTAGGTGGCTGTCGTACGACAGCGCTCTCATCTGCTACTTCCGGGGGGGCTTCGGCCTCCTCGTACCCCGATTCAACAGGGGCTTGAGCTGCCGCGGTAGCTCCTCTGTTGTAGGACTTGACCTGTGTTCCACCCGAACTGTTCGGGTTGAACGGATTTTGGACGTTGAGGATCTGGGCCTCTTCGTCAGGAGTGGGAGGAGACAGAAGATAGTTCAGGTCGAGAGGTTTCTTGTTGGCCTCTGCGATCTTGATAGCATCTTCAGCCACCGGACCCTGGTACTTGGTGTCGAACAACTTGGTGTCCGGCTCCTGGATGTTGATGTTGTCCACCTTCATCTCTTTGAACTTACCGTCGGGCGAGCCAACCATTTGGATCGTCATCTGGCAGTCAAACAGATTGTAGCTGTCGGGCTTCTCACACTTAGTGCATTGGGAAACCGGAGAAGGGACAGCCTTGGTACGACAATGGGGGCAGTCCATTTCCTTGTGGACTTCTTTTGCAATCTCTGGATTTTTGTCTTCGTAAAGACTCCAGCTAGACTGGCATCCATTGCACACTGCTTCAGCCTTATCGGCGTCGATACCGATGTCGGTCCCTTGGCAGTTGAAGCACTGATTTGCCATGTCTACCATCAGTCCGTGGCATTTCGGGCACTCATAGTGGATTTTGTAGATGAAACCACCGCACTTGCAGTTGCTTTCAATGTACTCGTTGACTCCATAAAGGGACTCATTCCAGTGGGTACGGGCAATCTCGAAGTACACCCTTTTTCCGAAGACCTTGGGTACTTGAGTCTGGCAATACTCACAACCGCGGCCGACGCAGCGTTCCCTTTCATAGTACTCTTTTCCGGTCTCAGCATTTTTGTCTTTGACCCGGTGGAACCATTCTTCCACCCAACCACTCACGGCGTAGTAGATCTTGGGGTCGAGTTTTCCGTAGGCGTCGTTCTTCATGCCAGGGTCTAGTCCATACTGTGCCGGATTGCGGTATGCTTCGACGACGGACTTCTCACCAACCTCGATGTACGCGCCCTTGCCGTTCTTTCCTGCCCACGGAACGTAGTATCGAACTCCCGTTCTCCACGGGAGCTCAACACCAGTATCCGGGTGGACATAAAGTTTTTCTGGCATGGAGAAATGGATTTTGGTGGGAACCTGATCGAACTTAAAACGGTATCCGTACTTACGTCCTCCTGCGCCACGGGAACTTTTCTGTGTGTCTTTTTTCTTTGTTTCGGTCCAACCTGTGCTTAGTGAAGGCATTGTACCTTCCTCCTGCTCTTTTAGAGCTGTTGAGAGCTGCATCCAGCTCTTGTTCTGACAACCCATCGGGTTGTGCTGTTTCATCCTGGTCTGGGGGGTAAAATACCCTGTAGACCGGAAATGAGCTTACCGCTAACCTCTGACACCATTGTTTAGCTGCATCAAGACCGGGTTGGTTATTGTCGGTCATCACAAACACGTCTACTCCAAGGCGGCGAATGATGCGTTCTTGCATCTTGGTCATCTTGGTTCCCATCATTGCTACACAGTCGTAGCCGCATTGTGATACCCACATCTTGGCTTTGTAGCCTTCCACTAGGACTAGCTGCCCGCCTTCTTTGAAGAGTCTATCGTAGACCGTGTGAGCGCCCCACAAGTGGTTCCGGACTTCTTCATTGGTGTAGTCTGGATACCACTCGCCTAGCTCTCCCATGCTCTCCTTCCCCTCGATGTTTCGCCGTCCGCTATACACCAGGTATTTAGGTGCTTCCCCGGGTATGGTAGACCGACCACTAATTCCGATGAGGCCGCCGTATAGATCCCGAATGGGAAATGTAATACGGTTGTTTCTCTGGTCGAAACCAACTTCGTGGGACATCAATGTTTCTTCGGTGAACCCGCATTCTAGAAGGCTTACGGGGCAGAAATCGAAAACTCCGAGCAGAGCATCGGGGAGTACACAGGTCCCCCTAAAGTCTGCTCGGGCTTTCTTCTCAGCTTTGGCTTTGATGAGTACAAAGTTTTTCTTAGCACTCTTCTCAGCTTCTGCGATCTCCGCCTCGATCTTCCAGTTTCCGACCTCCAAATCTTTCAAGAGCTGGCGTAGAGACCTACCCTTTGCGGTGCAAGTGAAACAACCCCAGGCACCGCTCTCTCGATCGATCCAGAATGACGGATGACGTTCTTGCCCACCTTTGTGGAAAGGGCAGGCGGCTGAAATAAACTGGTCTTTGGTGCGAACCCTTTTTAGATATTCCTTGGCTATGTCGTCTACGACGCCAAGCATTATTTCCTTCCTTTCACCTCCGGCTTACGGAAGTTCTTGAATGTCTCGCCAGAGAAATCTGGTTTCTTTATTCCAGGTTGTTTGAATGCGGCCTTTGGCTTTTCTTCATCATCTTCTCCAACCCATTCCTCAATTTCCTTTAAGGAATAGTCGGAGCTGATGAACTCAAAGTTGTAGCCAGGGACTGCATTAATCGTGAAGGCGTTCAATACACCTTCACGATTTCCACCGAGAACCAGGGCTAGCTCTGTTCCCAAACGGGGCTCCTCTAGGTCATCCGGGTTCTCTTTCTCTAGCTTCTCTTGTTCCTCTACGGTTTTTGCTTCTTCTTCCACCTTTGGGGGCAGTGGCCGCTTACCTATTTGGATACGTGGTCTTCCCGCCCTAGGAGACTCTGCTATGATCCTTGTAGCTTCTTGCTTTGCTCGGGCAGTCTCGACTTCGTA
>Ga0315274_10006703_pt1 | contig 16753 bp, 14 predicted proteins | sample YL17G02_20_MG_FD_203700 | JGI IMG/M metagenome (GOLD analysis project Ga0315274, IMG submission 203700) | Sediment microbial communities from Yellowstone Lake, YNP, Wyoming, USA - YL17G02_20 | ecosystem: Environmental > Aquatic > Freshwater > Lake > Sediment | place: USA: Wyoming | collected...
TGGGTATAGCCGTTGGTAATTCCTCCACCATGAAGGAAACAGACGAAACACCTCTGCCATTCGAGTCCTGTACAACCACAGGATATGTACCAACCCCCAAGGTTGTCGGAACAGTAGCCGTGATCGCGTTGAAGTCTCTGCCTATGATCTGTAAAGGGACACCAATTGTGAGAGTAACAGGGGAGGTGAAGTTCTCTCCCTTGACCACTACCTGCTTCTCAGTACCTCGAAATGTGCTTGGCGGCGATATGCTATGCACGACCGGGGCGGGCGGAAGAACGTGGAAATGACGCCATTCGGATTCCTCGCTTACCATCTCAGATGTGGAACGTAGTACGGCAACAGCCCACTTGTATTCCCCTGGTGGAAGGCTATTGAGATGGTAGTGATCCTCTTTCGTAGGATAGAGAATAGGATAGTCTTGCTCTTTCGGCTGCACCCTTAACTGGTAATGCTCGTTGTGCAGCAGCTCATAGGGACAACTCCATAACGTTATTGCTGCTCCATAGTCAAAGCGGAAATCATCCACTGGCTCTATGAGCGTCACTGGTGAACTCAACGTGAGTGTTCGTGTCAGAGATACAGTTAAAGTCGGGGTAGTGGTGGGTGTTGGGGCGGGCCGCGTGTTTCTCGGTGGGGTCAGGTTCGGCGATACATATGTTGATGCTGGAGTAACTGTCACGGTCGGCGTTGGGAAACACTCCTCTTCCGACAGTGGCGACGCACACACTGCCACTACCAAGGACACACAAAGTGCAGTCAAAATGCCAAGCAGGGCACCCAACAAAGGTTGTCTTGCATCGTCAGGCAGCCCAGGCAGGATTTGAAGAAAGACTGCTCCTGCACCACCAGCGAAACCAAGAATTATGACAGCATTGACCTCGTTTATGCGATACTCTAGCAGACACTGAAGCGTTCGGATGAGACAAAGAGTAACGGCTAAGGTAATGAGGAGGCCCAACAGGAAGGACCCCACCAACAGCAGCCATTTGAGAACATTACGGCCCATTGCTCGCTCCTCAATGTATGCAACCAAAATGTATGGAGAGAACGATCACACAGCACATCTCTCAAAGCCGCTAGGATACTATGCAACAGTCAATCTGTTTATATTGCAACAATAATTGTGACGCGCGTGTGGCATAGGCAAGATTTTCAAGTAGTCGCAGTAAAATTGCAGAGGGTGGTGCTACATCGTGTAAATCACAAGAAAGTCAATCAATCTCCACGTCATCAACGTACGTCCATGTGTTCCACCATTCATACATCCCGTTTACATTGCGGAGAAATACTTCTACGCTTTTTCCCTTGTAGAGGCTCAAATCAAACTGTACAGATTGCCACCCCGAATCCCAGGCTTCACGGTCGCAACTGGACTCAGCCCACTCCGGGTTTCCAGATTGAAAAAGTGGCTCGCCGTCAGCACTCACCTGGAAAAAGTCCAGGTTGTCCAGATCATAACTGAAGACTCGATATCTCAACGAAAGTGTAGGGCTGACAGTCAGCGGTACCTGGAAAGATTGCCCTATCCAGGCTTCCCCTAGCGGCACACCACCCTCACAATTATAGCTGGGGTCACCAAGAACAGCGTAGCATTGGCCTCCATCACACTTAACATCCTGATGAAGCTCACCTCCATGTTGCCAGCATTCGAAGTCATCTTCGAAATTACCATTACAGAATGTTGCAGGCTCTGGTGTTGGTGTTCCCGTAGGCGCTACCTCGGGAGCCAAAGCCATCACTACGAATATCAACAAGCCAGATGTCACTAGCAATACCACCAAAGCCACACACCCCCGCAGCCGTATGTTCTTCTTCAGCAGCTCGTACAAACTCTCAGCAGGTATCAGTAGTCCAATGATACTAACAATCAACCCGAGCGCGCCAACTACCGCACCTACAGATTCCCATGTAACCGCCAGGCGACGAAATGCTGACCGCATCTCAGCTAACCTGAATACAGATATTAGAAGCAGTATTACACCCACAGCCATGACCACTGGAAGACCCCACCGACGGATAGGGTCGGCACGGCGCATGAATCTGGAGCGCAGATCCCGCTGGAGAGCAGTCTGATCTTGCACCTGGATCAACGCGGGGAGGTCTCTAGTGGCCTCGTGCTTCTTGCCTTGCTCGCGGAGAGTATCCAGTTGCTGGTGTTTCTTTGCCTCAGCCAGGAGTGACCGAATATCCTGATAATTGTACAGGTCCAGATCGGCACTCTTAGCCACCTCCAAGGCTTTCTCGAACTTGACAACAGCCTCGTCCCACTGGCCGGCCTCGTAGTCTCGTTTTGCCCGCCAATACGTATCTTCGAATTTCCGCCACTGCTGCACACGATCGTACTGTTGGTGAGCCCACTGGTCGTCAGGTTCTTGATATAGCAAGTCTGCCAGCAATTTCTCTGCCTTTGGCCACTGTCGCGCTTCTATCGCCCGTTCCGCCTCTCGACGCAGTTGTCCTACCTGTTGCCGCCGCTCAGCATCTACGAGCAAAACGGCAGCGTCTTTATAGTTCGGTTTGATCGAGGTAATGCTTCGCAGAGTTTTTACAGCGCTGTCCAAATCCCCACTCGCTAACTCAGCCTTTGCCTGGGCATACAGTCGGTCGAGTTCAAGCTGGCGCTGAGCATGGCTGCGCTGGCGAGTAGCCTCGGGATCACCTGGCCTTCCCTCAAGTATCTGCTCGTAGACCTTGATAGCCTCTTCCCATTTCTCCTGTTGAATTAGCTCTTTTCCCTGTGCCCGTAGCTCTTCTAGGCGTTCCTCTTCCCGCAGGTGATTCAGTCTTTGGGCGACGTCATCATAGCGGGAATTCACAGCTAGAATCTGAACATAGAGAGCAATGGCTTGTTGTCTATGCCCTGCACCTTCAGCTGCTTGTGCATCGCGGTATAGGTCGTCAAGCCTCTGCTGCAACTCAGCATATTCGATCTTCTCTTTTACCTCTTCCGCGCGATACTTTGGGTCAAGCGTACTGATCTGCTTCAATTGCCTCAACGCGTCTTTCCACTTCTTCTCTTCCAGCCGCCTTTTCGCTTCACGCCACCCGGTTTCCCACTCCAGTCGCAACCGAGCGTCTTTCAATCGCCGTTCAACATCGCCCGTTTCCGGGTCCAGGTCGTATGCCTGCTCAAAGGCTTCAACGACCTCCGGCCATTTCTTATGCTCTATCAAACGAAGACCCTGCTTGTACATTGTGTCTGCTCGTGCGTGCTGTTCTGCGCAGAGCTCTCTCGCTTCCTGCAAAGCAGCGAGCATGGACATAGCGTCAGGGAATTGCTCAGAGGGCAACCTCGCCAGCGCGGTGAGAACCAACTGGTTCAACTTTGGAAAGACCGCCGGACGAAGCGTGTGGGGCGGGACTATGTTTTCATAAGCGTGACCGGCAACTACGGCTGTCTGATCGCCACTAAACGGTGACTTCCCTACCAGCATTTCGTATAGCACTTTTCCCAGGGAGTAAAGATCAACTTGCTTGTCCACCGTCTCTTCTGGCAGGCCAAAGTCGGCAATCTTTGCTACCACCTGGCCGTTGTCACGGAAAAGCAAGATATTGCTGAGCTTGATGTTTCCGTGGATGATATTTCTGCGATGGATGTGCTCTAACGCCGTGCATACCTGAATTCCGATATCCAACGCGCTCTCGAGCGTAAGGCGACCTTGGCTATTGATCAGGTCAGCCAGTGTACCGCCATTTGCATATTCCATGACCGCAAAACAGTCACCTGATTCGGGATTCCTTACTATGTCGTGCACAATCACCACATTCGGGTTGCGCAAACGGAAAGCCTCGCGCGCTCCTCGATACAACCTTCTGATGTGAGCCTGGTCATCCGGCGTGAGCGCTTGGCAGTGTTTCAAGACCACTTGCTGTTGCAATTCCTCATGTCGTGCCAAGTAGACCCGTGTGTTGCCTCTTCTACTCAACTCGCGCTCGATTAGATAATTGCCCAACCGCGTCTGACCATTCTCCGCTGCCATGTTCCCTCCCGATGCTAAGGCTTCGGCTCCACTCCCCGTTGTGCATCCGACATCTTCTCGTTGTAAGTGTTCAGGTAGTTCTTGTCCCGTAGTGGACGTGCTCAAGCCGCACAGATCACTGAAAGATACACCCAGTGCAGACAACGCAAACGCATTCAGTTGATCAATGATTTCCGCTCGTTCAGCCTTACGAGTGGCGGTATCACCATATCGGCGGGACTGAGTGATGTTCTCAATCAGTCGTTGCCGATAAACGAGGGCCTCAGGATAGTCAGGATGGCCTTGCCCTATTCGGTCTACCAATTGACGTAGTCCAATTTCGTAGAGGGCATAGATGTCAGGAGGGTGACCATCTATCTCCGGTGCTATCATATCCTCAAGAGATGCCTCTTTATGAGCTGAATAAGGTTCGGGCAGTCCGGATTTCTGATCAACAGGCTGGGTTACCTCCCCTCGACGCTCCATCCCCACCCGTATTGCGTTTACTAATCGTTCCCAACCATCTGCCTCAAACAGGTTCACCCACTGAAACTCACGTAGACTTACTGGTACCTCGCAATCTTCCAGACGTACAGGAATTAGATAAATATCCTCTTCCAACATTCCTTGCCAGATGTCCAAAGCGAACTTGATTTCTTTCTGCAAATAACCCCTCTTACTAACCGAGTTCTTCGACAGGCACGCCAGGAAGAAATGAGAACTCTGCACAGCCCTTTGGATACTAGACTTCCATACTTCCCCTGCCAGGATATCCTTGTCCATCCAAGGTCTGAACCTCGCATCAGCTAATTTCTGGTACAGATCCTCTACTATATTTCTATCCTGCCGTGCATAGCTTAGGAAAATGCGAGCCGACGCTGTCATTTGAAGTTCTCCATCTGTTTCCGCAAGTCCTTCCATTGCATGATTTCTGGAGCCTTTCTTTCGATGTCATCCATGGTAACCTTGAACATGGTGCATCCTTTCCGCGGCTCCTATTGCGGCTCTTGGGTGTTTGGTTGCCCCAAGGACACGCTACCTTCATTGTTTTGGCAATCCACAACTTTCGATTATGACTCTTTGGCAAAAGACAATCGCAGAGGTGATATGCTAATTGGGGACAGTCAGAGGAGCATAGTCGGCTTGCCCGACTGTGCCAGGTGTAACAAATTGCAGGATGTCCATTCTCCCTGCGCATGGTAGCCCCCGCCCATAATCTGCCCTCTCGGGTCGCCCAAGCCCGAAAGGTTGCACTACAGTGTTGAAAAAGGGATTGCCCCTTGGGGTAAATCATATTGTACTACATGATGACCGCAAAGTCAATAGCAGGGCAAGAAAATTCCTTGCACGTCACAAAGAGAAGATGTCCACGATTCCGCCTGAGTTATAAAGTATAGCACAGGGCTCTGAACGAACCTCTGAACAGCCGGTTAAACAGAGTCAACCGTTCACCGGCCCAGGCGGCGCTCACGTACACGGCTCGTCCACAGATTTGCACACCAAAAAGATAGGAGTATACTACCCCTGCGAGAACACTGGCCATTGTGCTTGCGGAGGAGGACCCATCCCGTATGTCCCCGAACAACCAAACCCTGGACATCACCACGCTCGAAACCTGGCTGTGGGAGGCGGCGTGCAAGATCCGCGGGCCGGTGGATGCACCCAAGTTCAAGGACTATATCCTGCCCCTGGTCTTCCTCAAGCGCCTGTCCGACGTCTTCGACGACGAGGTCGCCCGCCTGGGGGAGGAGTTCAGCAGCCGCGCGACCGCCGAGCGGCTGGTCGAGGATGACCACGACCCGGTGCGCTTCTACCTGCCGCCGGCCGCCCGCTGGAGCCACCTGGCCAAACTGACCACCGGCCTGGGGGAGGCGCTCACCGACGCGGTGCGCGCCGTCTCGCGCGAGAACCCCAAACTGGCGGGGGTGATTGACGCGGTGGATTTCAACGCCACGCAGGCAGGCCAGCGCATGGTGGGGGATGACCGGCTGCGGGAACTGGTGCAGTACGGATCGGCGCAGTAGGGGTGCTCTACGCTGCGCCTGGACTCGTGCGAGCCTCAGCCCACCACAGCGCTTGCGCTGAAGGGGGAGAGGAGTATAGCCCACCAGGTTGACGCGATCAGTCCTTGAAGGCTTGGAGATAGCGTAGAGAGTTGCGCATCTCGTCGGCTGAAACGCGCTGAAGTAATCGCTCAATACGCCGGAGTAACTCCCCGATGGGGATCTGGTCCGAGAGGATGATGCCCGCGTGCTCTTTACCGGTGAAGAACCAGTCGGCTGCCAACAGTTCGAAATCGGCTACGTTGAACGTGAGGACAGCACGCCCCTGGTCTGCTGCATAAGCCAGATGATCATCATCGTCCCAGGCGATGTGGCCCAGTGCACAGGCGTGTACGGCGTCATAGCCGCGTTGGACCAGGGCCTCGGACAATCCACGCCAGATATGCTCGTCCAGGTAAAGCCTGATAGAGACAGAATCAGTCACGGTTGTGCGACCTGGTCGGTCAGGCGGAGAAAGGCATCATCACCCAGGCGCTCGCGCACGCGCGCCTGGGAAGCAGCCTCGGTATTGCGGATTAACTCAGCCTCAATCTCATCCTGGTGTTCGTAATAGTAGCTGAGTGCATCGTGAATCTGCGCCAACGTGAGATGGGGCAAGACACTCTGCGCAATGGACTCGGGCGACTCACCCAGCCGGATATAGCCAACGATGGTGCTCACGGCAATGCGGGTGCCTTTGATCATGGCCTTCGAACCAGAACGTGTGGCAACCATCTCAATGTATGGATGAGCAGGGGATAGATGTGCGCGCAACACCTCGTCGGCCACTTCGTCGGGGTCGCGTTTCATCTCGTGCGAGCGCCTGCGCAGCAAAGCATACGTTTCCCTGGTGAGTTGAACACCATAGTTCATTCGACACCTCGTTAGGAATTATACTGGCATGGAATAGGAGTGTCAAGTGACCTGGAATGCGGAGAACAGGCGGGATGAGCCGGTCTGTTAACTCCAGGGATTTGCACAGAAACGGGAGAGGGGTATACTAACCCTGCGACAACCCTGGCCGTTTCGCCTTGAGAGGAGGACCCATCCCGTATGTCCCCGAACAACCATACACTGGACATCACCACCCTCGAAACGTGGCTGTGGGAGGCCGCTTGCAAGATCCGCGGGCCGGTGGATGCACCCAAGTTCAAGGACTATATCCTCCCCCTGGTCTTCCTCAAGCGCCTGTCCGACGTCTTCGATGACGAGGTCGCCCGCCTGGGCAACGAGTTCGGCAGCCGCGCGACCGCCGAGCGCCTGGTCGAGGACGACCACGACCTGGTGCGCTTTTACCTGCCGCTGGCCGCCCGCTGGAGCCACCTGGCCAAACTGACCACCGGGCTGGGCGAAGCGCTCACCGACGCGGTGCGCGCCGTCTCCCGCGAGAACCCCAAACTGGCCGGCGTGATTGACGTGGTGGATTTCAACGCCACGCAGGCGGGCCAGCGCATGGTAGGGGATGACCGGCTGCGGGAACTGGTGCAGGTGCTGGGCCAGCACCGGTTGGGCCTGCGCGACGTCGAGCCCGACATCCTGGGCCGCGCCTACGAGTACCTCCTGCGCAAGTTCGCCGAGGGGCAGGGGCAGAGCGCGGGTGAGTTCTACACCCCGCGCCAGGTGGGGGTGCTGATGGCCCACCTGCTCGACCCCCAGCCGGGCATGACCCTCTACGATCCGACCTGTGGGTCGGGCGGACTGCTCATCAAGCCCCACCTGCGGCTGCTGGAGACGCACGGCGTCCAGCAGAACGGGCGGCAAGTGCTTCCGCCAGAGGTCGCCCCGCTGCGGGTGTTTGGGCAGGAGATCAACCCCAGCACGTTCGCCATGGCACGCATGAACGCCTTCATCCACGACATGGAGGCCGAGATTGCCCTGGGCGACACGATGGCCCGCCCCGCCTTCATCAACGACGATGGCTCGCTGCGCCGCTTCGACCTGGTAGCCGCCAACCCGATGTGGAACCAGGACATCCCCACCGGCGTGTACGAGAACGACCCCTACGGGCGCTTCGAGCGGGGCACGCTGCCCGGCTCCAGCGCCGACTGGGGCTGGGTGCAGCACATGGTCGCCTCGCTGGAACCGCGCGGGCGCATGGCGGTGGTGCTCGACACCGGCGCGGTGAGCCGTGGCAGCGGCAACCAGGGCTCGAACCGCGAGCGCGACGTCCGCCGGGCCTTCGTCGAGGGAGACCTGGTGACGCAGGGGGACCTGATCGAGGCGGTGGTCCTGCTGCCGGAGAACCTGTTCTACAACACGACCGCGCCGGGCATCGTCATGGTGCTCAACAAGGCCAGGCGTCACCCCGGCGAAATCCTGCTGGTCAACGGTAGTTCCCTGTTCGTCAAGGGTCGCCCGAAGAACGAACTGACCGACGAGCACGTGGCGCACATCGCGGCGCTATATCACGAATGGAAGGCGGAGGAGGGGCTCTCGGCCATCATCACCACGGCCGAGGCCGCCCGCAACGACTACAACCTGAGCCCCAGCCGCTACGTGGCCACCGGCGGCGGGGAGGAGGTGCTGCCGCTGGAGGAGGCCATGACGCTCGTGCGCGAGGCGGAGGAGGAGCGCGCCGGGGCCGACGCTGCGATGCGCGAGGTGCTGGCCGCCCTCGGGTTGGCGCCGTGACAGATTCCTGGTCCTGGTTTACAAAATAGAAAATTTCTGATACAATGTAAACCAGAGGAGCATGAAAGCGAGAACGTGGCTCCTCATAGATAGGGGGAGCAAAATGAGTGTGGGAGAACGGATCAAAATGGCCCGCCGGATGGCGGGTCTGAGTATGGACGACCTGGCCACGGTGGCAGGCGTGAGCAAGATGGCGATCTCGAAATACGAACGCGGTATCAACGTGCCCAGTACTGGCGTGTTGATTCGCCTGGCTCAGGCGCTGGACGTCAAGGTAGCGTACTTTTTGTACCCGGTCAGCGTCTCGCTATCGCCGCCGGTCTACCGCCGCCGCAAATCGCTGCGCGTCAAAGACCAGAACGCAGTCCTGGGGCGAACTCAGGAGTGGCTGGAGCGATACCTGGACGTCGAGAGCCTGTTCGGATCGCCCGTGAGATTCACCCTGCCCGAGATCAACCGCCGCATCACCCGCCTGGACGAAGTCGAGCGGGCAGCGCTCGAACTACGCCAGGTGTGGCAACTCGGCCTCGATCCTATCGAAAACCTGGTCGAACTCCTCGAAACCAGGGGCATAAAAGTGGGGATGGTGGATGGGCCGGATGAATTCGACGCTCTGACCATATGGGCCAATGGCTCGCTGCCCGTCATCGTCGTCAAGCGCAACTCACCGGGCGACCGCCAGCGTCTCAACCTGGCCCACGAACTGGGCCACCTGGTGCTGGAACCGGTTGAGGACGTGGACGAGGAAAAGGCCGCCTATCGCTTCGCCGCCGCCTTCCTGGTGCCCGAACCCGTCGCCCGCGCCGAACTGGGCGACCATCGCAAAACGCTCGACTTGTACGAACTGCATCTGCTCAAGCACAAATATGGCCTCAGCATGCAGGCGTGGGTCTACCGGGCGAAAGACCTGGGCATCATCTCGTCGTCCGTCGCTGCCAGTCTGTTCCAGAAGTTTCGCCAGGAAAACTGGCACCACCAGGAGCCGGGCGACCCCATCCCACCGGAAGAGCCAGGGCGAATGAAGCGGTTCGTGCTGCGCGCGTTGGCCGAGGATGTCATCTCCCCATCCCGTGCGGCCGAACTGCTTGGCATGCCCCTGGCCCAATTCTGGCACGAGGAAGCCACCCACCATGACGGATTCCCCCTCCCTGTGTATTGCTGATACCAACGTTCTGATTGACCTGCATAACGGAGGAGTGCTGGCGGCCATGTTCTTGCTTCCTTACACGTTTGGCGCGCCGGATGTGATCGTGGCCGAACTACAAGTGCCCGATGGCCAGAGCCTGGTCAGCATGGGCCTGTGCAGCGAGGAACTCCCGGCAGAGCAAGTGCTGGAAGTCGCCACTCTGGCTGAGCAGCACCGTACTGTGTCTGTCAACGATCTGTTTGCGCTGGTGCTGGCACGGTACAAGAGTGCTACATTGTTGACTGGCGACCGGCGACTGCGCCAACTGGCGGATCAAGAGGGCATCCGGGTCCATGGGGTGCTGTGGGTGCTGGACGAGATGGTGCGGCTGGGGAAGATTTCTCCTGCCCAGGCTGTTACAGCCCTGGAAGCGATGTTAGCGTGCGGTGCGCGCCTTCCTCGGGCCGAGTGCGATGGCCGGCTCAGGCGATGGACAATGTGAGTGCCGGTACGCTCAAACTTTCGGTGACACCTGGCGCTCTGTGCGAGGTCACCGGCCACGCCCGCAACCGGGTCTACCGGGCCGACGAAATCCTGCAGGCCATCGAGGGACCGGTGGAGGTGTGAGGATGGGGGCGGAGTTGAACGCAAAGACGCAAGGACGCAAAGACGCGAGGGGTATAGGGGGCCTGGCGTCCTTGTGCCCTGGCGACCTTGCATTGTCCGAAGGCTTCCGCGACACGCCCCTGGGGCCGCTGCCGGAGACGTGGAAGGTGGTGCGGTTGGGGGATATACTCACCCAGAGGATCCGTAAAGTGAGGGTTGAGCCTAACCAAAGATATACCCGGCTTGGAGTTCATTGGTATGCTGAAGGCCCTTTCAGGAAAGATGAGGTCTTGGGAGAGACTATCAGGGGAACCACTCTATATACCGTCGAACCGGGAGAATTGATATACAATCGGCTATTCGCGTGGAAAGGATCATTCGGCGTGATTTCAAATGACATGGCCGGTTGCTATGTCTCAGGCGAGTTTCCGGTTTTTGAAGTAGATCGTAACAGGGCTGATCCTTGGTATTTGTGGCGTTGGCTTAGTCTGCCCTCTGTGTGGAAGACGGCTGAAGACAGAAGTATGGGCACTACACGTACTAGCCGGCTGCGGTTCAAGGTAGATGATTTGTTTTTGATGCATGTTCCCCTACCTCCCCTCCCCGAACAACGCGCTATCGCCCACGCGCTGCGGACGGTGCAGGAGGCGCGGGAGGCCACGGGGCGCGTCATCACCGCCGCACGCGAACTCAAGCGCTCGCTGATGCGCCACCTCTTCATCTATGGGCCTGTTCCTATATCCCAGATCGCCCGGGTGGAGTTACAGGAAACCGAGGTCGGGCCGATTCCGGCGCATTGGAGGATGGCACGACTAGGAGAGATAGCTGATATCACCTCTGGGGGAACACCTAGCAGAAGTAAACCTGAGTACTGGAGCGGTGAAATTCCTTGGGTCAAGACAGGTGAGATCAACTATAATCTCATCACCAATACCGAGGAAAGAATCACCAGAGAGGGACTTGAAAACTCGTCGGCAAAGATCATCCCCAGAGGAACGCTTTTGATGGCAATGTACGGGCAAGGGGTTACACGAGGACGCGTGGCAATACTAGGAATTGATGCAGCTCTCAACCAAGCCTGCGCTGCCATACTTGTTCCTGAAGGCACCATTGACAAGCGTTTTCTCTTCCAGTTCTTTGCTTTCCGCTATGAAAGCATCAGAAACTTGGGACATGGTACACATCAGACAAATCTAAGTGCGACCTTACTTAAAAAGGTGCCTATCCTCTTACCTGGATTGGAAGAGCAGCGTACAATTGCACGCATCCTCGCCACCGTGGACGCCAAGATCGCGGCGGAGGAGGGGCGGCGGGGGGCGCTGGAGGCGCTCTTCCATAGCCTGCTCTATCACCTGATGACGGGCAAGATTAGAACGCAAGGACGCAAAGACGCAAAGCAAAACATAAATAGCCCTTGCGTCTTTGCGTCTTGGCGCCTTTGCGTTAAACAAGAATAACTCCTTGCGTCCTGGCGCCTTTGCGCCTTTGCGTTGAAATAGGAGAACCATGGACGAGAACCAGATCAGCCGCGTGATCGTACAGTCCGCCATTGAGGTGCACCGCACCCTGGGTGGGCCAGGTTTGCTCGAAGGTGTCTACGAAGAAGCCCTGGCCTGGGAACTGACCTCTCGAGGCCTCACCGTCGAGCGGCAGAAAGTCGTGCCCATCGTGTACAAGGGCCATACCCTGGCCACACCTCTGCGCCTGGATCTGCTGGTCAACGGCCAGGTCATCGTCGAGTGCAAAGCCACCACCCAGTACAACGATATCTTTGAAGTACAAGTGCTTACCTACCTGCGGCTCACTGGACTCAAACTGGGGCTCGTCATTAACTTTGGAGAGCGATGGGTCAAGGATGGCATCCACCGGGTGGTGAATAATCTTTAACGCAAAGACGCCAGGACGCCAGGACGCAAAGGAAGATATAAGAGTTCCTTGCGCCCTTGCGCCTTTGCGCCTTTGCGTTGAAACTGCGGTTGCGCTGCCGGTACGGGCGCGTATAATTGAGGGTAGCCGTGGAGGTGGTTATGGAAAGCGAGACCGTGTTAGCGCGCATCCGGGAACACCGCGACACCCTGGAACGCCTGGGCGTCAAGTCCCTGGCCCTGTTTGGCTCCGCGGCGCGCGGCCAAGCCGGGCCAGAGAGCGATGTGGACCTGCTGGTTGAGTTCTCCGAGCCGGTGGGGCTGTTCGAGTTCGTGCGGGTCAAACGTGCCCTGGAAAAGATTCTGCAATGTGACGTAGACCTGGTCACTCCCGATGCCCTCAGAGAATCTATGAAAGCCGAAATCCTCGCGGAGGCCATCCGTGTCGCCCCGTGAGTGGAACCTGCGCGTCGAGGACATCCTGCAAGCGATCGGGCGAATCGCGCAGTACACCGCTTACCCCCACATCCCCTGGGACGAAATGCGCGGAATGCGCAATATCCTGATTCACGAGTACTTCCTGGTCAGCGTGCCCACCCTCTGGCAGACGGTGACCCAAAACCTGCCGCCCCTCGCCCTGCAGTTGCAGCGCATCCTGGACGAGAACAGATGACATTCGGCGGTGAACGCTCTGCAGTCCAAAACCCCTTCATCCGCTACGCGGTCGAGGCGGGCTGGACCTACCTCGCGCCGGAAGAGGCGCTGCGCCTGCGGGGTGGACCGGAGCACGTGCTGCTGCGCCCGGTCTTCGTGGAGATGGTACAGCGGCTCAACCCCCACGTGGACACGGCACGGGCCGAAGACCTGGCCCGCCGCGTCGAGCGGGTCGCGCCGCGCATCGAGGGCAACCTCGACGCCTGGGAGTACCTCAAGGGGCTCAAGACCGTCTTCGTACCGGAGGAAAAGCGCGAGCGCAACGTGCGGTTGGTGGATGCCGATCACTGGGACCAGAACCGGTTCCACGTCACCGACGAGCTGCCCTTCACCAACGGCACCCACCGCATCCGCCCCGACCTCGTGTTCTTCGTCAACGGCGTCCCCGTCCTGGTGGTCGAGACCAAGTCCGCCCACCAGCAGGAGGGCATCGCCAAGGCGCTCGACCACCTGCGCCGCTACCATTGGCAGGGACCGGAGTTGATGGCCGTCCTGCAGGTACACGCCCTCACCCACCTGGTCCAGTTCTATTACGGGCCCACCTGGAACCTCACTCGCAAGGGGTTGTTCAACTGGAAGGACCAGGCCGCCAGCGACTATGAGACGCTGGTCAAGACCTTTGTCCACCCGCAGCGCATGCTGCGCGTGCTGCTGGATTTCGTCCTCTTCACCCACAAGGACGACGTGCTGAGCAAGGTCATCCTGCACCCCCACCAGATGCGGGCCGTGGAGCGGGTCGTCCGCCGCGCCGCTGCCGGTGTGGCCGGCCCCGCCCACCGGCGCGGGCTGGTCTGGCACACGCAAGGCTCCGGTAAGACCTACACCATGATCGCCGTGGCCCAGCAACTGGTCGAGCACCCGCTGTTCGAGAATCCCACCGTGCTGATGCTGGTGGACCGCAACGAGTTGGAAAGCCAACTGTTCGGAAACCTCAAATCGGTGGGAGTGGAATACATTGAGGCGGAGTCGAAGCGCCACTTGCAGGACCTGCTGGCGGGCGACCGGCGCGGCGTGATCGTCAGCACGATCCACAAGTTCGATGGGATGCCCGCTGCGATTAACTCGCGCGCCAACGTGTTCGCCCTGGTGGACGAGGCGCACCGCACGACCGGCGGCACGCTGGGCACCTACCTGATGGCGGCGCTGCCCAATGGTACGCTGATCGGCTTCACCGGCACGCCGATTGACCGGGGGGCGCGCGGCCGCGGCACCTTCCAGGTCTTTGGGCGCGACGACCCGCAGGGCTACCTGGACAAGTACTCTATCGCCGAGTCCATCGCCGACGGCACCACCGTCCCCCTGCACTACGCGCTGGCCCCCAGTGAGTTGCGCGTGGAGCGCGAGACGCTCGAGCGCGAGTTCCTGGACCTCAAGGAGGCCGAGGGCATCAGCGACGTAGAGGAGCTGGACCGCATCCTGCAACATGCGGTCACGCTGCGCCACGTGCTCAAGAACCCCACGCGCATGGAACGGGTGGCAGCCTACGTGGCCGAGCACTACCTGCACACGGTCGAGCCGATGGGCTACAAGGCGTTCCTGGTGGCGGTGGATCGCGAGGCGTGCGCGCTGTACAAGGACGCGCTCGACCGCTACCTGCCGCCGGAATACTCCGCCGTCGTCTACAGCGCGAGCCACTACGACGACCAGGCGCTGGCCCGCTTCCACCTGCACGAGGACGCGGAAAAGCAACTGCGCCAGGACTTTACCCGGCCGGACAAACTGCCCAAAATCCTGATCGTGACCGAGAAACTGCTGACCGGGTTCGACGCGCCCGTGCTCTATTGCATGTACCTGGACAAGCCGATGCGCGACCACGTCCTCTTGCAGGCCATCGCCCGCGTCAACCGCCCGTACGAGGACGCGCAGGGGCGGCACAAGCCCTCCGGCTTCGTGCTGGATTTCGTGGGCATCTTTGAGAACCTGGAAAAGGCGCTGGCCTTCGATTCGAAGGACGTGGAGGGGGTGATCGAGGAGTTGCAGGTGCTGCGCGAACGCTTCGCCGCCCTCATGGCCCGCGCGCGCGCCGAAATCCTGCCGCTGACCTACCCTCCCCCTACCCCTCCCTGTGAGGGAGGGGAGAATGCCCCCTCTCCCTCCCAGGGAGAGGGCCGGGGTGAGGGTGAGGGCCTGCGCTGGGGAGCCCACCCTCCCCCTACCCCTCCCTGTGAGGGAGGGGAGAATGCCCCCTCTCCCTCCCAGGGAGAGGGCCGGGGTGAGGGTGAGGCCCCCGACAAAGCGACCGAACGCATCCTGGAGCGCTTCCGCGACGCCGAAGCGCGCCACGAGTTCTACCGCTTCTTCCGCGAGATGCAAGACCTGTACGAGGTGCTGTCCCCCGACGAGTTCCTGCGCCCCTACCTGGACGATTACGAAACCCTCTCCCGCATCGTGCGCCTGCTGCGCGAGGCCTACGAGCCGGGCGTCAGCGTAGACAAGGACTTTCAGCGCAAGACCGAGGCGCTGGTGCGCCGCCACACTTACAGCGGCCGCATCCAGGACACGCTGGAGGTCTATGAGATCAACGAGCACCTCCTGCAGAGGATCGCCGCCAGCGACCAGGCGGACACCGTCAAGATCTTCAACTACGCCAAGTCCATCCAGGCGCTGGTGGAGGGCAGGGCCGCCGAAGCGCCGTACCTGATCTCGATCGGCGAGCGGGCCGAGGCCGTCATCCTGGGCTACCAGGAGCGGCAACTCACCACGCAGCAGGCGCTGGCGCGGCTGGAGGAGGTCATCCAGGAGATCAACACCGCCGAGGTGGAGCGGGCCAGGACGAACTTGCCGGGCACGGCCTTCGCCGTCTACTGGACGCTCCGCCGGGAGGGCCTCCCCGGCGCACGCCAGGCGGCCGAGCGGATGGACGGGGTGTTCCAGCAATACCCGCACTGGCAGATCAGCGAAGGGCAAGGCCGGGCGGTGCGGACGGAACTGTACAAAGTGCTGCTCGAAAACCCCCCGGCAGCGAAGGGGGAGGGGCTCCAGGAGCCTGGGCCAACCTACGACGCCAAGGGCATCGTCACCCAGATTTTGAGAGCCGTGGAGAAGGCGCAAGCATGAGGCGCTTCGACAAGGCCCTGCCGCTGCCTCCAGCGCTGGAGGAAAGCGTGCCGGTCGGGCTCTTTAAGAGCGAAGTGGCTACGTGGGCCGAACGGATCGGGGTCAAGCCGCAGTTAGTCACGGTGCGGCCGATGAAGCGCAAGTGGGGCAGTTGCTCGAGCGAGGGGCGGCTGACCTTCGACCGCGACCTGCTGTACCAGCCCGCCCCCTTTCGCGCCAGGGTCATCGTCCACGAGTTGCTGCACTTGAAGTATCCGTATCCTCATCACGGCAAGGCGTTTGAGTCGCTGGTCAGGGCCTACCTGGCGCAGGTCCACGAATGAATTTGGAGGGGAAACCATGGGGGATCAACTGGCGCTGTTCATTGACTTAAAAACCGTGGCGATCTGGGCGGAGGAGCATTTCTTCGACCTCGAGCTGGATCGCCTGATGGAGTACCTGCAACACCGGGGGGCCGTGGTCGTCAAGCGCGCCTACGGCGACTGGGGCCGGTTTGACAGGTGTTGCGGGAATACGGCAGGCACGTCCTGGGCATCGGCCCCAGCGAGATCACCCACCCGCTGCTGGTCAAAGCGTGCGACGAGTTCGTGTACATGGAGACCATACTCGGGCCAGAGCCCGAGGCCGCAGTCCCCATGCCGACGAGCCTGGCGGCTTCCTACGAAAGTATATTTGCCAAGGTCATCGCGGCAGACCTGGAAAGAGAGCCGGGACGTGCTGCGGGACATCGGCGGCGTACCGCTAGCGTGA
>Ga0315274_10006704_pt1 | contig 16753 bp, 15 predicted proteins | sample YL17G02_20_MG_FD_203700 | JGI IMG/M metagenome (GOLD analysis project Ga0315274, IMG submission 203700) | Sediment microbial communities from Yellowstone Lake, YNP, Wyoming, USA - YL17G02_20 | ecosystem: Environmental > Aquatic > Freshwater > Lake > Sediment | place: USA: Wyoming | collected...
GGAATCGGCAGCGCGTTATGATATTTGCTGACGCAGCCATTGCGGTTTTTACCATGCTACTTGCCGTAATTTTCTGGCTTGGCAAAATTCAGATTTGGCATATCTACGCAATCATGTTCATCCGGTCGTTGGGCAGCGGTTTTCATTGGCCAGCAATGCAGGCTTCAACATCGCTGATGGTTCCCAAAGAACAATTACCCCGCATCTCGGGATTGAACCAGACACTACGAGGGGCACTGGGTATCGTGGCGCCTGTCGCCGCCGCACTGTTGCTTGAATTCATGCCCATGTTCGGAATCCTTTCGATTGATGTTCTGACCGCTATTATCGCGATCTCTCCATTACTGTTTGTGATTATTCCTCAGCCAGACAAATCCGGCCTGACGGAAATGACAAAACCTGCTCATCTCTGGGAAGATGTCAAGGCAGGGTTTCATTACCTGGCTAACTGGAAAGGGATGTTTTATTTGGCCATTGCGGCAACAGTATTAAATTTTCTACTCAACCCCGGATTTACTTTTATGCCCCTTCTTGTTACAAGTTACTTTGGTAAAGGCGCGATTGACCTCAGTTTGATAGAATCCGCATTCAGTGCGGGTATGATCCTGGGAGGCATTATCCTTAGTGCCTGGGGTGGCTTTAATAGAAATATTTTCACAATTCTTACTGGTCTGATCGGAATGGCTGTTGGTACTGCCTTAACTGCGTTAACACCACCAAATATTTTCTATTTGGCAGTAGTCGGAATGGCTATCACAGGATTTATGAATCCGATTGTCAATGCACCAATAGCTGCCATCATCCAGACAAACGCTGACCCTAAAATGCAGGGAAGGATTTTCTCAATGCTTGAAAGTCTGGTCTCAGCCATGATGCCCATCAGCATGTTAATTGCCGCGCCGGTAGCGGAATGGATCGGCATTCGCGGATGGCTGCTTTTCGGTGCTGTGGGTTGCTTTACGATGGGTATCGCGGGTTTCTTTATTCCTGCCCTGGTTCACCTTGAAGACAGCAAAGAAAAAACAAGCCATCCGTTACCCGAAGGCTAACCGCAGGGTTATCACGATCGCAGCGATCATCACCGCGGAAATCAGAATTAAAACAGGTTGACTTTTCTGTCTGACAACCACATTCTGCCCAAAAAGGTCTTCCCCAAATCCATAAGCTGGACCGGCAAACCAGGCAAAATATAACCCGCCCAGCATCCCTCCGAGATGACCCCAGTTATCAATCCCTGGAGAAAGCCCGAGCATGAGGTTTATGATAATGACCATGGCAATGTTGTTGAGCATCGGTCTCGCAGCTGAGCCGAGCAGGTGCCGGTTCTTATAAACATACACACCCTGGGCAGCGATAAGCCCAAAAATGGCGGTTGAAGCACCCAATGATGGTTTGGGTGAAAGCAGAAATGAAAAGGTGTTACCCCACAGGCCGCCAACCAGATAAAGCCCAATAAAAGGCCAACCCCCGTATTTTTTTTCCAGGCCAGGTCCGATAATATACAAGGCATACATATTAAAACCCACATGAAGAATTGAGCCGTGCAAGAGAACCGGGGTGATCAGGCGCCACAATTGGCCCTGAATGATCGATTGGTTGTCCTTGGCCAGGTATTGTGTCAAATCAAAACCCAGCAAAGTCTGTGAGAAATTTTGGAGTAGGAAAAAAGCAACAGTTATTCCGATGATAATGTATGAAATATAAATTTTTCTTTTCATTTGTCGAGGGGTTAGATAGATATTTTCCGCGGTTTGGATTTCTGATGTTCCGCGGTGATGATAGCTTCAATTATAGAGATAGTTTTTTGAAGTTGGTTTTGTGCGTTAACTACAATATAGTCAAAATTGTGGGCTTTTTTTAATTCATCTTTTACGGTCGTAATACGCGTTTCAAAATCTTTTTCCTGGCTTAACCTGCGCCCACCCAGGCGTTGATACCATTCCTCTTCATTGGCGGGTGTCAGAAAGATCAGAACGGCATCCGGATACAGCTTTTTTATTTTTTCCGCACCCTGCACATCCAGCCGTAAAATAACATCTTTATCGGATGCGATGGCTTTACGGATTTGTGCTTTTGGTACACCTTTGTAATCGTCATAAACGCGTGAATACTCGATTAATTCATCAGCGGAAATCATTTTTTCAAATGCTTCACGGGAAACAAAGAAATAATCAACCCCTTCTTTTTCATCCGGACGGGGCGCACGGGTATTGGCTGTGACCACATGATAAATGGGTAAATTGCTTTTCTTCAGCGCTCTAAGTACTGAATCCTTTCCAACACCGGAAGGACCTGAAATCACCACCATGAGTGGCATTTGTTCCAGAATATTAAAATCGACTTTTTCTTTAACCAATAGGTCTCTGATCAGTTATTTTTAAGATAGCCGTGATTATAATTGAAATCAACAAATATCATTTTTCCAGAAAAATGCCGAATTACGATTTTGTCTGTCAAAAATGTCAAAAAAAATTTGTTAAATTTTTAACCTACTCAGAATATGGCAATAAACCAGTGGACTGTCCACACTGTGGAAGCGACGAAGTGACAAGGCGTATTTCCCGCATCCGGATCGCACGCTCGGAAAACAGCCGCCAGGAAAGTTTTGAAAGTTTTTCCAATCCTGAAAGTATGACGCAGATGGAAGAAAATCCGCAGGCTTTGGGCAGAATGATGCGTAAAATGAGCGGAGAACTGGGAGAGGAAATAGAACCGGAATTCAATGAGGTTATTGACCGTCTGGAAAAAGGACAGTCGCCGGATGAGATTGAAAAAGACCTGCCGGATTATGCTGGAGGGTTTGCTTCAGACGAAGATGCAACCATGGAATGACACGCTTTCAATATGCGTTCACAGTCTGCTCCAACTCATGATATGATGACATCCAGCTAATTTTATTGATAAAGGATAATAGGCTGCTGCTCCTGGCTCGCAGGGCTCTCACATCGTTGCCAACCGGGTCAGCTCCTGCGGCACTGTAAGGTTCATTGGCATAAGCGCCGTAGAAAGCGAAATAAGCCTGGTTCAATTTACGAATCTGGTAACCATTCTCCCAGAACACCTTTCGGCGGGCTTCCATAAATTGTTCCGCTTCTTCAATTTTATTTTGCGAAAGCAGATCATCAGTGATAATCCGTGTCTGATACATTTCCTTCTGAAAGTTAAATTCAGCTTGAGCCGCAGGAGCTGTTGGGATGTATTTAGCTTCATAGGTCCTGTAAGAAAAATTATCTTCGGGTTTGATCAAATCTCCATAAAACCGGCGTATCAGGAACCAGCTGATTTCTTCCCCGGCTAAGGAAGCTGTGGTTTCATTCATAGTACGCAGGGCGGGCGTGGTGGAATAATTCCAACCCAATGGCCGGAAAACTAACAGATTATGGGTCCATTCGTGCGCGATGGTATCCACCAAATATAAAAGATTACCGGTGCTGATCACCATAGTGGGGTAGGTGCCAACTCCTCCGACAGGCACGACCAATGCGGAATAGTCAGTGGCTTTCTCCACTTTGGTTTCAAGCGCGATTTCCTCACTTGGGCTCAAGTCTGATTTTAGGGAAATATTTGTTTCTTGACGAATGACATTTCTTGGTGAGATGATCAGATCTTTGGGTAAATCGGTCACATGAAAAAGCACTGGGGGCAGAGGTTGCTTTAATTCAACCAAACCCATAGCATCCAGAGTTTGGCTGATCTGATCCTGGATCACCGACTCTGCCAGGATGGATAGTTTTTCCAGGTGGATTTCCTGTTCACGTAATTTACTCTCCAGCACCGGTGAATAATCTCTTTTTAAGGTTGATTTAGGGTCAGCGTACAAAGATTCCAGTGAATCCTTTAAGTAATTAGTATCCGATAATGCCTGAAAATAATCTTTAATGATTTTACGCTGCTGAAAGTAACTCAGGTGCCTTATTGGTCCAATGCTGATTGCGGATAATTTTTGCCAGATTGCGTTGGCGGTCCATCCAAAATAATCGAATTCGTAGTGTCTTGTGTAAGCGCGAACGCGCTCTGCATCATCAACCGGCTGCCAGACGCTGGTCGTTGCGATCAACAAGATAACGCAACTAAAAAGAGTGAACCTAAAGATAATCCAAAATCTTCTCATTTTTGTATTGTGGAATTATAGCGGCTGGTCTGCAAAATATTCTGTACGTCTTTGGTGTTAATGAAATGTTTACAGGTTTTTTTTCCAAATGTTGTTATAATAGGATGTATAAAATATACGATGTAATAGATTTAAGAAAAGAGATAGAAATGGCAAGACCAAAAAATTCACCTGAAAAAATTGAACGAATGCGTAACGATATGATGGATGCGGTGATTGACCTGCTTGACGATGTGTCTCCGGATAAGGTCAGCATCCGCATGATTGCGGAAAAAATTGGTGTTTCGCATATGGTTTTTTATACATATTTTGGCGACCGATCGGAAATCATGAAAGCCTTGATCGACAGACAAAAAGGCCGCATTGGGATCCACTTTGAAGGGTTAATCGAAAAGGCGCGTTCCGTTCCGGTAAAGACCGTCCTGGCTACCTTACTCAAGGATTATGCGCAGACTGCCCAGGACCACCCGAAAATTTTCCGCATGTTTTGGATGACCCCCAAATCAGATAAAGGCGATGAAATTGAAAGCCTGAAGCACCTGGAACCCATTTTTGAAAAACTCACCGCATTAATCAAGCTTGGCATAGAAAAAGGCGAGTTACCCAAAAAAGAACCTCGGCTTGCAGCTGTAACCATGCTCACGATCGCCAATGCTCCGCTAATCTTAAACTTGTGCAGCAAGATACCAATGGATGTGGGCTGCGGAGCTTTGATTGAAGAGGTCCAGAAAGCTGTTTTTACTTATCTGAGCGCGTAACATTTCAATAATCACGGAATAACAGGGTTTTATTTCCGTGCGTATTAAAGAGAAAATAATGCCTAAAAAAGACACTGAAATAAAAAAGAAATTTTCTGTTAATTTAATTCTTCAATGGTTCAAAACAAAATCGATCCGCTGGATTGCTGCAATCCTTTTGGTTCTGATTGCAGGATTTCTGATAATAAACAATTTACGCGGCCGTTCTAATACCAGTAATTCTTATCAGACTGCAAGCGTTGAACGGGGGGACCTGATTGCGATTGTAGGTGCCACCGGGGTAGTAGAGGCCAGACAAACAGCTGAACTTAACTGGCAAACGACAGGTCGGGTTAACCACGTCTTTGCGGATGTAAACACGAAAGTTAAAGCCGGAGAAATTCTGGCTGATCTGGCTGATAATACGCTTCCGCAATCTGTGATAATGGCGCAATCAGATCTGGTTACTGCGCGTAAGGACCTTGAAGACCTTATTAACTCAAATACTGTAAGCGCAGAAGCGTACAGAAATTTGTTGAGCGCCGAGAGTGATTTGAAAGATGCAAAAGAAGAGCGGGATGACTGGAATTATAATGGCGCGAATTGGGATCGAATTTATTCTGCGCGTTCAAACTTTCTGCGTCTGGAAGAGGAATTAAAAGCTTATAAGTCGGTATATACAGCCGTGGTTGATTTGCCAGCGCAAGACCCCAAACGTGTTGAAGCCAAAACCGCGTTGGATAAAGCGCAATTGGCGCGGGACAAAGCACTTAGAACAATTAATTATATTCTGGGAAAATCCTACGATCGGCTGGTTGCTGAAGATTTCGCAGATTATGAAATTGCCTTATCAAAAGTTCAGGATGCCCAGCGTGAATGGGATCGAGGTAAGGAAGGCCCAAATAAAGATGATATCAGCGCAGCCGAAGCCAGGGTTGCAGCAGCTGAAGCAACTGTCTCGCTGGGTTGGCTGGAAGCGCCCTTTGATGGGACAGTGACACGCTCTTATCAAAAAGTCGGTGACGAAGTCACAGCAGGAATGGCGGGATTCCGTGTTGATGACCTTTCGGAATTATTTGTGAAGGTAGATATTTCGGAAGTAGATATTAATCGGGTGGCAATTGGCCAGCCTGTGGAAATGACCTTTGACGCGGTAACTGGGAAAACCTATCAAGGGAAGGTCACTGAGGTCTCATCCGTTGGCATGGATAACGGCAGTGGAGTTGATTTTGAAGTGACGCTTAAGATATTGGAACCAGATGATCAGGTTCGCCCTGGGATGACAGCAGCTGTGAATATTATTGTCAGTGAAATTAAAAATGTCCTTGTTATACCCAGCCGGGTTATCCGGCTGAAAGATGGGCAGAGGATTGTTTATGTCCTGGCTGATGGCCAACTTAAAGAGACCAAGATCGAAGTGGGTTCATCCTCGGATACTCAAACCGAGATCACGGGCGGAGATTTAAAAGAAGGGGATGTGGTAGTGCTTAATCCTCCATCACTGTTCCAGTCCAACGGGCGACCACCGTCATTTGTGAGGCAGTAAGTGACGAAAAATAAGGATGTAATACTCACCCGCGACATCGAAAAAGTATATCGCATGGGTGAGGTTGAAGTAAACGCCTTGTGTGGAGTATCTGTAAAAGTAAAACAGGGTGAGGTAGTTTCCATTATGGGTCCATCCGGATCAGGTAAGTCCACATTGATGAATATTATCGGCTGTCTTGACAGGCCATCCGCAGGTGAGTATTACCTGGATGGTGATCTGGTTTCAAACATGAGTGATGACCAGCTTGCTGTCATCCGTAACCGGAAAGTGGGATTTGTCTTTCAGAACTTTAATTTACTTTCGCGGTCGTCTGCATTATTAAATGTTGAATTACCCCTACGATATGCGGGTGTAATCGAGGGGAGACGCGAAAGGGCAATAGAAGCTCTTGAATCGGTTGGTTTGGGCGACCGTGTGAACCATAAACCTACTGAACTTTCAGGCGGTGAGCAGCAACGTGTTGCCATGGCTCGGGCAATTATTAATAACCCGTCGATCATCATGGCTGACGAACCCACCGGAAACCTCGATTCCAAATCAGGTGAAGAGATCATGCAACTGCTTTTGAATATGAACAAGGAATTTGGAACAACATTGATTATTGTTACCCATGATCCTAAAATCGCTGACTGGACACAGCGGATAATTCATCTCTATGACGGATTGGTGGTGAAGCAATGAACATCGGGCAGTCCATCCGTGAGGCGTTTGAAAGCGTCGTTGCCAATAAATTGCGAGCTTTTTTAACGATTTTGGGTATTGTGATCGGTGTTGCGGCTGTAATTGCAATGCTTGCTGTGGGTACCGGAGCGCAAGATACTATTTTGGGCTCCATCAGCGGCATCGGCACTAACCTTTTGTTTGTCTTTCAGGGTAACCTGCAACAGGATGTGCGCAACCAGCAGCCGATCACCATGGCTGATGTGGCGGCAATAAAAGATGTATATCAAGCGCCGCATGTTCAGGAGGTGGCTCCAATTGTACAAGGCACTGTTAACGCGAGCTTCAGCGGTGAATCAACCTCACCAGAAGTTTTTGGCGTCACCCCCGAATTTGAGTTAGTCCGCAATTACAAGCTGATCGAAGGCAGTTTCATAACCGCTGACAACGTCAACGGTCAGGCTTCAGTTGCTCTGTTAGGCCCGGAAGTGGCAGATAAACTCTTTGACCGGCGGGATTTGATCACTGGCGAGACCATCCGTATTGAGGGGCAGCCCTTCCGCGTGATTGGCATCCTGGAACCCAAGGGCGGCGGCTCATTTGGCAGCCAGGATAATGTTATTTTGATACCTTTGACAACTGCCAGAATACGATTACTGGATATTGAACGCGATAATGTGGATGTGGTTTATGTCCAGGCAATCAATGCGGAATCCGTCCCGATTGTCAGTGAAGAAATTGCTCAAATCCTGCGCACCCGTCACCGAACTGAATTGGGCGCCGATGACTTTACCATCTTTACTCAGGAAGACTTCCTGTCTGTGGCTGGTACCATTACTAATGTTCTCACGATCTTCTTGGGTGGTATCGCTGCCATCTCGCTTTTGGTGGGCGGTATTGGCATTATGAACATTATGCTGGTATCTGTGACTGAACGGACCAAAGAAATTGGCTTGCGAAAAGCGGTGGGTGCCAGAAAAGCGGATATCCTCATCCAATTTTTAACCGAATCTTCCCTTCTCAGTCTTATCGGAGGAATTATCGGAATTATTTTTGGCTGGCTGATCTCTTTTGGAGTGGGGCGCATAGCCGCGGCCAGCGGTACCCCGTTTACACCTAATGTGAGCCTGAATGCGATACTGCTCGCAACCCTGTTTTCTACCGCGGTGGGGTTGTTCTTCGGTATCTATCCCGCAAATCGGGCAGCCAACCTTGAACCGGTGGAAGCCTTGCGATATGAATAAATTTATTTTTCAGAAAAAGCAGCCTAAAGCTGCTTTTTTATTTAAAGACCCGGTTTAATTCGAGATAGTTGTCTCTGTAAGCTGAAAATGGAATCGGTTAGAATTAATTTCACTAAAACTGTTTTTTTTGGAGGAATACCCAATGGAACCCTGGCGCGTCATTGTTACTGATGGTTTACAGGATACAGGCTTTAATATTTTGGAACGTGAGACAAAGGTCGCTGATCGTAAAGGCATATCTGCTGACGACCTTATGAAAGAAATCGCGGAATATAACGCGATAATCATCCGCAGCCGCACCAAAGTAAACCGTCAAATGATCGAAGCGGCGCCTAAATTGAAAGTAATAGGTCGCGCGGGCGTCGGCGTGGATAATATTGACCTTGAAGCCGCGAAAGAGAAGGGGATTACCGTTGTCAATGCTGCCAGCGCCATTACGACAGCAGTCGCTGAACTAACCATTGGATTAATTTTTGCTCTTGCCCGGGAAATTCCGCACGCGGATGCCAGTATGAAGCGCGGTGAATGGCTTAAAAAAGAACTTATGGGTGTTGAACTCTATGGAAAAAACCTAGGCATTATTGGCTTTGGGCGGATTGGCTCTACAGTAGGACAATTGGCTGCGGCTGTTGGCATGCGAATTGTTGCCTGCTGCGACTTCAATATTCCCGAGACCATCCGCATTATCGGCGGTGAACTGATGATGATGGAGGATATTATTGAAAAAGCGGACTTTATAGCAGTTCATACCCCTTTGACTAAAAAAACCCGGAATCTGATTAACAAGGAAACCATTTCACGGATGAAAGATGGTGTATATCTCATTTGTACTGCCAGAGGAGGGATCATTGACGAGAACGCGCTACTGGAAGCACTGAATTCAGGAAAAATCGCAGGTGCAGCTTTGGACGTCTTTGAAAATGAACCACCCACTAATCAGGAATTGATTAATCATCCACGCCTGATAGCTACCCCTCACATTGCTGGTCAGACAAATGAAGCCCAGAAACGTGCTTCTGTTGATATTGCCCGTGAAGTTTTAGCGGCGCTAAAGGGTGAAAAACTACACTGGAAAATAGTTTAATTACTTTTTATCGGGAGTACAGATGGAAGAAAAATTAAAGAAACTAAAGTCATTATTGGCTGAAATTGCTAATTTAAAGGCAGCTGATGAAATATTGGGCTGGGACCAACTGGTCAATATGCCAGGTGGTGCGGCTGAAGACCGCGGTGAGCAGATTGCCACGCTTGAAAAAATCATTCATGCCAAAGCGACCTCTGATGATATCGGGAAATTGCTGGGCGAGCTCACAGCGGATATTAAGCAGTTAGACCCTGATTCTGATGATGCCTGCCTGATCCGGGTTGCCAAACGCGATTATGACAAACAAACCAAAGTCCCGGCGGAATTTGTGACTGAAATGGCGCGTGTTTCAACAGTTGCGCAGTCGGTATGGGAAAAAGCGAAAGCCCAATCCAATTTTGAGCTTTTTCGCCCTTATCTGGAAAAACTGGTGGAATTGCGCCGTCAATACGCTGATTTCTTTAAACCTTGGGATCATGTATACGACCCGCTGCTTGATGATTTTGAACCGGGCATGAAGACATCCGAAGTTCAGGTAATCTTCAATACGCTCCGGTCAAGGCAGGTGGAGCTGATTAAAGAAATCAGCCAGGTTAAACAAGTGGATAGATCCTTCCTGTTCCTCGATTATCCTGAATCCGGTCAGCTTGCTTTCGGTGAAAAAGTAATCTCCAAATTTGGTTATGACTGGAATCATGGCAGGCAGGATAAATCTGCCCATCCCTTCACAGCCAGCTTTGGATTAAATGATGTACGCATCACCACGCGATTTAATACCAACTATCTGCCAACAGCCATGTTCGGAACCATGCATGAATGCGGACACGCGCTTTATGAGTTGGGCATCGACAAGAAATTCAATCGCTCTCCGCTTGCTGACGGGGCATCTATGGCAGTCCACGAATCCCAGTCGCGCATGTGGGAGAACCTAATTGGGCGGTCAAAACCATTCTGGAATCACTTCTTCCCGATTCTTCAGGAAATCTTCCCCACTCAGTTGGGAAACGTAGATGTAAAGGCTTTTTATAAAGGGGTTAATGCGGTTGAACCTTCATTAATCCGTGTTGAAGCAGATGAAGCTACTTACAATCTTCACATCATGTTGCGGCTAGAACTGGAAATTGCGCTTATGGATGGCAGCTTATTAGCCAAAGATGCGCCAGCAGCCTGGAACGCCAAATTTAAGGAATACCTTGGGATTGTCCCGCCTGATGACGCGAAGGGCATTTTGCAGGATATGCACTGGTCTTTTGGCGGTTTTGGTTACTTCCCCACTTATGCGCTTGGGAATCTGGTTTCAGCCCAATTATGGGAAAAGCTTAACAAGGATATTCCGAACCTGGAAGAACAGGTTGAAAAAGCCCAATTCACTGAAATTCTTGGCTGGTTGAGGAAGAATCTGCATGTATATGGCGCAAAATTTGAACCGCAGGAACTGGTCAAAAAAGTGACAGGATCAGAAATAATACCAGAGCCCTATTTCCGATATCTGGAATCGAAATTCAAGGCGATATATAACCTTTGAGTAAAAGGCAATTCATTTACGAATTAAAAAGAAAACGCTCAGGTTTTCCTGAGCGTTTTTGGTTTAGAAAGCACCGCTTTCTTTATAGAATTCAGGATCGGTGGGAGTTTTTCCGCTTGGATCCCAGACGTAAACCCAGTCGCCCTCGGCAGCCCAGTCATACAGCCAATGTGAATCTCCCACAGATAGATTTACGCAGCCATGGGATTGTTCATATCCAAACATGGCACGCCAGTACGCACCGTGAATCGCCCGTGGCCCGTCATAATACATCGTCCAGGGCACATTTTCCAAAAGATAATAGTCCACCTTGCCCGTAGCAAATGCGCCGGTCATGGTTTCGAGGTCTTTCTTTTCCCTTATCTGGAACAACCCTGGTCGTGTGTAATAAGGTTCAAATCCTGTGGCGACCAGTGTCGCAAAAATCAGGCGATTATCTTCATAGACTGTCAAGGTTTGCTCATAAAGGTTGATCTCAATCCACCGCCCATTGTCAACCCCTTCAGGCGCCGAGAGGCTGGGTGTTACGACACGGATCTTGTTGCGGTCCACCCATTGACCGGGTTTGATCATATACCAGGTGGTGCCTTCGGCTTCTACCTTGTCATAAACCTGTACCAAATCACCACGGGTCAAATTGACGTTAACTTTTTGGCCATAAATACTGGGCTCTCGATTAGGGCTGACAACATCAATGATCCAGCCAAAATTATTGAGCAGCTGCTGTTTGAAAAGCAGTCCCTGAAAGTTTGAGTAGGTGGTAGGTGAAGCGCGGATCCATTCTCCGCGTTTGTTGGCGAGGTAAGGATTACCGTCATAATAAGAAACGTTCTCATAGGTAATATACAGTGTTTGCCCAATTGGAAGAGTACTTAATGCACCCCACCCAGCCACAGCCGCATCAATAGTGGGGTAATAAGCAGCCTGGACTCCGGGTGGAACATTAATCTTGGCATATTTTTGGTCCAATTCTGTGTAAGAAATATCCGGGTGAGATGCTGGTAATGGTCTTTGGGGTAAAGTCATCCCACGGCGCGCCCATTGAGTAAGGGTCGCTGAAGGACCCAGGGGAAGGCAATCAACAGGTGTTACCAGATATACACCCGGAGCGCATAGCGGCAGGCCTTCATAGGGTTCAACTGCAGGCGGTGTCTTGGGTGTGGTCTCATCCTGGGCGCTTACATCGGCAGGGAGCGCCAAAGAAAAAAGCATCAGTGCAGTAAACGAAAAAAGAAATATTTTTCTTTTTGACATTTCATCCTCAATATAAAAAGCGGGGGTAATTGTACCTGATAAAAATTATCCGATTTTACTGAATGATTGAAATATCCCAAAATCACCTGATTTCTCCGTATGCTATAATCCACAAACATCCTTTCAATCCCATTCTGGTGGCAAATATGCGATTTTTAATTACAGGCGCGGCAGGTTTTCTGGGGGCTCCTTTAGCCAACGCCTTGGTTAAAGATAACCATAGTATTTTAGGTCTAGACGACCTTTCTACCGGTGACCCAAAACAACTGATGGATTCTGTACATTTGGAGAGGGGAGATATCAACGACCGGCCAAAACTGTGGTCGCTTCTGCAAGGCGTGGACTGCGTTTATCATCTGGCCGCCAGGGTGATCGTTCCTGAATCGGTGCTTTATCCGCGCGAATATAACACAGTCAATGTGGGTGGAACCGTAACGCTTATGGAAGCCATGCGCGACGTAGGGGTTCGGCGGGTGGTGTTCATTTCATCGGGAACAATTTACGGCAACCAAAAAACGCAGCCGGTGCGCGAATCTAACCGCCCGAATCCAAGCTCCCCTTATGCGGTATCCAAACTTGCAGCCGAGTACTACATACGTACCATCGGTGCATTGTGGGGTATTGAGACGGTCTGTCTGCGGGTCTTCAATGCCTACGGCCCCGGGCAAAGGCTTCCTCTGACTAACGCGCCGGTTATTCCTTACTGCCTGCGCCAGGCGCTGGATAACGGCACAATTGTTATCCATGGTAATGGGGAGCAAACACGTGATTATGTATATATTGATGATGTTGTTAGAGCCATGGTTGCTGCGTCATCTACTCCCGATATAAACCGCCTGATAATAAATGTAGGCAGCGGTGAGGAAACATCCATTAATGAACTTGTGAAGAGGGTGCTGAAAATTACCGGTGCGAAACCGGAGATTGTGACCAATCAATCGCATGACAGCGGACCTTCACGTATGCGCGCAGACCTGTTACTTGCTAAAAAGAAACTGGGTTACGTCCCCAAATTCAATTTGGAACAGGGTTTGCAGAAAACCATTGAGAATGACCCCCGATTTCAGAAGTAATAATCTTTTCTAATCCTGGAAAATGAACACATGAAAAGGTGGTTCTTCACACATCCTGCCATGCATGGTATGGACATTGATGACCCACGCTTGACATCCATACGCCGTGACATTCTGCGTCAAAAAATATTTTTAGGTAAACTATATCAGGATTGGTATGCCCTCATAGAAAATAATCTGGGCATTTCCGGTTCAAGGATAATTGAATTGGGATCCGGTGCGGGATTGCTGGAGAAGAAAATCCCTCATGTATTAAAAACAGATGTATTCCATCATGCATTTATTCATCTGGTAATTGATGGTCTAAGAATTCCGTTTCCATCAGAAAGCTTGAACGCGATTGTTCTGCTGGATGTTTTCCATCATCTGCCAGATGTGAATAAATTTCTTGAAGAGTCACAGCGGTCATTGCAGTTGGGCGGACGTATCATTATGATTGAACCATGGGTTACTGCCTGGTCGCGAAAAGCCTATGCAAGGCTGCATTTTGAACCAATTGATCCTGAAATGGAAAACTGGCAATTTAAATCCTCCGGACCCTTATCCGGATCAAATCAGGCATTGCCTTGGATTGTTTTCGAGCGTGACAAAAAATTATTCCACACACGCTTTCCCCATCTGCAAATTATTAAAATTCAGCCGATGATGCCTTTCCGGTATATCCTCAGCGGTGGTTTTTCGTCTTGGCTAAGTCTTCCCGGCTTTTGTTACCCGGCGGTTAAGTGGTTTGAATCCTTATTTGATAAAAAGATGGACAATTGGGGGATGTTCGCGTTGATAGTCCTGGAAAAAATTAAATAAATTTCAATCGGCGGGCAGCGAAAAAAACCATTCCCAACAAAAGCCAACCGTGTTTCCAACGCTGAATATTGGTGCTTCCATAAGTGCGCTCGCGATACCGGATGGGCATATCCACAATTTTCAGGTTTAATTTGGCTGCTCCAAAGATCAGGTCGTAATCTCCAAAAGGATCGAAATCGCCAAAATACTTCCGGTTGGCAGCTATCTTATCGTAATCTTTTTTCCAAAGAACTTTGGTCCCGCATAACGTATCTTTGATAGGTTGGCCTAGCAAATAAGTAAAAATCAGGGTGAACGCTTTATTTCCAAGCAGGTTGAAAAATCGCATGGCTTGTTTTTCCATGGGATATACCAGCCGGACGCCGTTAATAAAATCACCCGCTCCGCTCACCAAAGCGTCATAAAATCGCGGCAGATTTTCAGGGGGCATAGTCAGGTCAGCGTCAAGGATCATCAATATGTCATTATTGGCTATCGAGAATCCCAATCGAACTGCATCGCCTTTCCCTTTACCGTTTTGTTTTAAGTGAAAAGCTTTTTGTTGAGGATGAGATTGGATTTGCTGATCTATTTCGGCTTCTGTGTTATCGCTGGAATCCCCCTCGACAAAAATTATCTCGGTGTCTTTGCCAAAGTCGGTCATCCTTTCAAAGACCTGCCTGATATTCCCCGCCTCATTTTTTGCTGGCACAATAATTGAGGTTGAATATCGCTTCAGAGTTGATGGATCTGATGTAGGCTTGCACCTTGCGACCATAAAATGGGTCATGGCCAGATAATGAAATGGCCAAAAACGTACCAAAAATTTGTTACAGAGTGCAGCCAGCAGTGGGATTGGAAGTGGCAGCAAGACCTCTTCCCAGTCCCGGATTACCTCAAATCCTGAAAGGTTCAGTAAGTTGGAGGTATCTTCCAGGGTGAGCCAGTTTTGAAGCAGGGTCGGTTTGGCAATATTAAGGGTTGTGGCAACCTTCAACGGAAATTCCCAAAGGCGGCTATAAAAATTAAGGATTAAACGTCCATCCGGCTTGAGCAATTTGTGGACGGCTTCAAACATTTCCTGCACATCCCACAGATCATTGATAGTGTCAGATATTACAATAAAATCAAACTTGTGATTAATTTCACCTTCAACAGTGATGCTCCTCTGGAAATTTAATTCCGGGTGCATTCTCTGAGCGCGATTAACCATTTTTTCAGAAATATCGAGACCAAGTCCATAAGTAGGTTTAAGAGCAGCGAGCAGATCACCGCTTCCGCAGCCGATTTCCAACACTTCTTGACCGTGGGGAATATTATATTGATAAATCTGGATGATGCGTTTTTGGTAATAACCGCCCCAGCCATTCCACTTTTCAAGCTTTTTGGCGACTTTATCCCAATGGCTGCTTCTTTCCTGATAAAACTGATCCTGGCTGATGCTCATGGCTTAATTTCCACTCTATTATTGAGTATAAAAAAGTATATCATCCGCCAGGGAGACATTTAGGGCTAAATCATTATTTACACTTGATTATTAAACCGATGGGGTTTATAATTCAACAGTTGAATATTGAAATCTTGGAAAACCAGTTTAAGGGTTCGGCTGCAGATCTGACTATCCTTGAACATATTGAATCTGAGCCTGATACCACCCAGGCATCCTTGGCCGAGAAGGTCGGGGTGGCTGTAGGCACGGTCAACTGGCACCTCAAACGCCTGATTGCCAAAGGCTACATCAAGGTTAAACGTGCTGAACGGAAAAAGCTGAAATACATCATCACACCGGAAGGAATTGCCTTAAGGGCGAGACTACTGGTGGATTACATTCAGACATCCATGGGGCTTTATCGGCTGGTTAGAGATCGTTCTGTCAAGGCTATCAAAACAGTGAAAAAAGACGGCCACAATACAGTCCGGCTGGCTGGTGATGGAGAAGTGGTGGATATCCTGAAACTGACTTGTATAGAACAAGGTCTTGGAATAAGTAAAGACGGCCAGGGCAATCCTACTCTTAAGGTGATCGGATTGAAAATTTTCATTGAGAATAAGGAATAAACCATCCATGGCGGAAAACAATTTTTGGCAATCCAGGCGAGTGTGTGTAACCGGTGGGGCAGGATTTCTGGGTAAGGTGGTTGTACACCAACTGCACGAGCGAGGTGTGAAGGATGTTTTTATTCCCAATATTGAAAACTATGACCTGGTCAAATTGGAAGATATTAATCGTATGCTCGTGGATGCCAATGCGAATATGATTATTCACTTGGCAGCCCAGGTAGGTGGTATTGGTGCAAACCGTGAACATCCTGCGGAGTTCTTCTACAACAACCTGATGATGGGTGTGCAGCTCATGCATCGCGCTTGGGAAACCGGTGTCGAAAAATTTGTTGCCATCGGCACCATTTGCGCGTATCCCAAATTTACGCCTGTTCCATTTAATGAAGACAACCTGTGGGATGGTTATCCCGAAGAGACAAATGCGCCTTACGGCTTGGCAAAAAAGATGCTTTTAGTTCAGGCACAGTCTTACCGCCAGCAATATGGTTATAACGTGGTCTTCCTTCTCCCTGTGAACCTTTACGGTCCTGGAGATAATTTTAACCCGGGGTCATCGCACGTTATCCCCGCGATCATTCGTAAATGCATTGAAGCAAATGAAGCCGGTTTGAAGGAAATCGAAGTGTGGGGGGATGGATCTCCGACACGCGAATTCCTGTTTGTTGAGGATGCCGC
>Ga0315274_10006705_pt1 | contig 16753 bp, 9 predicted proteins | sample YL17G02_20_MG_FD_203700 | JGI IMG/M metagenome (GOLD analysis project Ga0315274, IMG submission 203700) | Sediment microbial communities from Yellowstone Lake, YNP, Wyoming, USA - YL17G02_20 | ecosystem: Environmental > Aquatic > Freshwater > Lake > Sediment | place: USA: Wyoming | collected...
AAAGCCGCGCTTAAGGTGGAAGAATCAGAGTAGCAGGAGCCATCATACGCTGATGAGCTTATCGAGGGTCAAAGAGATGATCGGCTCCCGCGCAAGAAGCTCGCGGAGAATTCCGACGTCGGGAAGGTCAAGAGCATCAGCGATTGCGGCGTCGATCTCCGCACGAACGCGATCGGCCTCAATCTCAGGGAGAGGAAGAAGGGACTCCAGGGCTATTCGGTCGTACGCATCACTCAGCTTCTTCCGAGCTCGCCTTTTGAGCTTCCGCACGTCGAGCACCATCATTTGAGAAAGGACGGGTTTCTTGAACTTAACCCATGCGCCTTCCGTTTCCTGGCGTTCCCCCATAAGCGAGAGAATTCCGAGTGTGGAATTCAACCACAAGACAAGCGCTTTCTCCGTCTCTTCCACATCCACTTGACTCTTGCCCCCTACTTTCAGCGACCACCATACATTCGACAGAACCTCCGTGGCGACGCGAACAGCTGACGTTCTCATCTTGTTCAGCCTTAGCCTCTCGGCTAGCAAAACCCGGCCTGCCCTTTCCCACAGACGATCTGCATCTCGAAGCGGCCGCCCTTCCTTCGCCCGGGACAAGGGATGAAGCCATGCGTTCGGCTCTTGCCTGATACTGGTGACTCTGGAAGTGTCATGGTTCCAGAATGCCGGATAGACTGTAGTTCCCCTCGAAACCCGAAATGCGTCGTGCATGTCGCGGCAGTCAAAGCCAAGCTCACCTATGTCGCGAAGAGGACAAAGAGATAGTTCCCCTTTCACGCCTTGGCGAGGCAAATGCAATGATCCTTGCCTTAGATAATACAGTGTTTTCAGCAATTCTGTCTGAGCGAATGAGCATGGGAAATTCCAGGAATCGCGACGAAGTTCCTGCCACCTAATGCTGACTGCCTCACCGAATTTGGAGCCTGCCGACATCACCTCAGCAGCGCCCCGACGGGCTCCGAGGTCAGGTACTTCCTGTTCCTCCAGCGAGCGCGTGATATCCAGAGCTTCGATGGCCGTGCGCGGATGCTGCCAGAGATTGACACAAGTAACGACTGACCCCTTCACAGGCTCATCGTTGTCCAGTTTCCGGGCTATCACAAGCACTTCGCTCAAATCTGTATTCTCAGAGAAATTCCAGTGACGAGGATCGTGGGAAACAATCAGATATTCGAGCTCGTATGATTCTGCAAGCAGATCCCGTGTCTGTTTCCATGCTACTCCTGAGAGAAGCGCACGGGGCAGAACCAGCGCGATACGACCGTTCGGTTTCAAATGTCGATCTCCGAGCGCTACGAACACGCTGCCCAGTCCCGCTGTAATGCTGGCTGCGACCTGTTCCTCTTTCACGGTCTTCTTCAGTTTCTGCTGCAGCCTTGACCGTTCCTCCTCGGCCAGATTACCGAAAAGAAGGTTGCCTCCAACGCTTCTCGTGAACGGCGGGTTCATTACACACAGGTCCAAGTCCGGAATTATGATGTCCCTTGACGGGGCGAGGCCTCTGCCGGTTATCCGCTCAGGTTTGCCGAAAAGCGTACCGTTTATCGTTTCCCTCCGCAAAAATTCGAGGGAGCCAAGAGCTTCCGACGGTCCGCCGAGAGGAAGCGCGTACAGATGAGTTACATCAACAGGGGTCTCCGGTATTCGCAGTGCCAGTGTAGCCGCAGTCAGATGAATCGCCGAAGGCAAGACATCGTATCCGTGGATTACATTCTCGACCAGTATCCTGTGAAGGCTCTCCAGATCCGGTTTGATCCCTGACTGTGCGCACGCCCGCACATAATTGTCCAGCACTACATCCGCGGAAGCCATGAGAAGGGTTCCGGTACCGCAGGCGAGATCGGCAACTCGGAATCGCTTGAGTTCCGCAAGAGAAGCCCAGTTCCTCTCCTGTCTCTTTGGACTCAGGGCCAGCTTCAACAGCATCGCTGCAGCCGGGATCGATGTGTAGTATGCGCCAAGATACTTCGCTTCCTCCAGCAAACGGTGAAAAATGCGGCCTGCGAGATCATGACGCAGAGACGCACGCCACTTGACGATCTGCTGCGATGATTCCAGGAGCCTGCGCAACGCTCTATCAAGGTCGATATCTGCCCCGAAGCAGTTGATCAGCGCCTCCGCCATGTAGAAAACGGGGTAGTAGTTGATATCCACAAGGATCAGGTGCCAGATACGACTCAACTCGATGGACAAGTCATTCTTCATCAAGACATCCTGGATGGAAGGCACGCGCTTCTCTTTCTCTGACAGCACCTGCTGAAAGATCATCGCATTGCCTAGGATCAATGCCGTTACTCTCACCAAGGCCGCCCTCTGCCTCCTGCGATCGGTCTCCTTTGTCTCTCCTCCGCTCGACTCGCCCACATTAAGCGCATCCGCCAGTCGCCCGAGAGGCCCACTTTTGGTTGACACTGCGAGAGCGAACCAGTCAATATCCGCCTGCAACCTTGCCACAGCCCGCTCAAGCGTCTCATCACGAACCAGTTGCTCATAGCAACGGCTGAGAGCTTCAACGAGATCATCAATTCCTCCCTCTGAGAACCGGGGGTCGCCTTCCTTTGTGAAAAGGCCGAGCTGCAATCCGAATGTCAGAACCGCTTCATTGACTATGATGTACTTCAGTGTTGCACTTTCAAGATCCCGCTTGAGGTTCTTGAAGGCCGTTCTCTTGAGCTCGGCGGGATAGACTACCGCTACTCCGATGTGTGCGATTGCCGTCTCTACGCGCTCTCTTGCCTTGTCATAGGCGGCTCTTTCTGCTCCTGCTCCCTTAAATTCTGCCTCGATCATCAGCCTAAGCCCCTGGAAATCCACAAGGACATCCGGCAGTCTCACTGCCCCCGGTTCCACCCTGAGGATTTGTTCAGGAGCCGCAATAACTCCCCGTTCCTGCAGGAGTTGAGCGAGTAGAACATTCAGGACTTCCTGTCGTTGCGTCATGGGTTTCCTTTCACGCAGCCGCAACTACTAGCCATTAAAGACCATGCTATAGAAGCGGCTTTGCCATGTCAACCCAAATGGGAGACGCTCACTCATCCCCCGAATCCCGCTCCCGACCGTACACCGGCTCGCGGTAGTTCTCCCTGTTGGCGGCGTTCGTGTCGGTATATGTCCCCGGGGACGGCGCGGGATTGTCGATCGTCACGATCCCCTCCGGGTTGTGATCGAGCCTTCTCCGCATAGGAAATTCAGTAGTAAACCAATGCCCGTTGATCTCCTCCCCCTCCTCCGATTCGCCTATCCCGTAAACCCAGCCGTTCTGCGACCCGATGAAGATCATCCCGTCCGCCACGCACGGCGTCGCGTCGAAATCGAACCCGTCGTCGAAAACCCACATCGGCTCGCTCGTCTCCTCATCGAGACACCAGAACCTCCCGTCCCGCACCGCCGCCAGCACGCACCCGTCGAAAACGACCGGCGACGACCATATCCTCGAGTACAGGTCCCGCTTCCACACGAGCCCCCCGTCACTCATCCTGATCGAATATATGTATCCATTCGCGCAGCCGACATAAAGCCTCCCCTTGTCCGGATTGACCGCCACCGTCGCCCATACCCCCCTCGACATCGGCACGTGCCAGATCTTTTCTCCGGTTTTCTCGTCAATGCACCATACGTGACCGCTCTCCTCCGCATCGCCTGTCGCGCACGCGACATAAATCCTCCCGTCCCACCAGACCGGAGTCGAGTCCGTGTCGCCGAGCGTCTTGAACTCCCACAGAATCTCGCCCGTGACCGCGTCGCAGCAGTAAAGACGTCCGCGCGAGCTCCCCGCAAACACATGTCCGTTCGCCACGCATGGGGACGATTCGACACTGCCCGCTGTCGCGGTGGCCCATAGAATCTCGCCGCTGAGCGGATCGAACGAGTAAATGTTGCCGTCCTCTCCGCCTATGAAACCGCGTCCGTCGACTACCACCGGGCTTGAGTCCATGTCGTTTCCGGTTCGTGTCTCCCAGTACATGCCCCCGTCGAGACCGTAGCAGTGAATTTTGTTGTCGCGACCGCCGTGGTAGATGAACTCGTCGAAGATCGAGATGCTCCCCTTCACGCAGTGATGAGTTCCGTAGTAGAAATGAAGCTCGCCGCTGCGCGCATCCTGGCAGTAAACGTATGAATCACTCGATCCATAATATATCCTGCCCTCCATGTAACATGGCTGACCCGTCCAGCCGAGACCCCTCCACTCCGACTCCTCCCCGAGCTTCTTGTCGCCCCTCTCCTCGTACGGCCCCTCCAGCTTCGTTTTCGTTTGAAACCGCCAGAGAAGCTTCGGACGCCGCGGCACAAATCCCACCCCGGACAGGTTCCTTTCCGGGCTTCCACGGAACATCGTAAGCTGGTGACTCGATGCCTGGATCACGCCGAGTGGCAGAGGCCTCCCCGGCTGAGGAGACACAAGCTCCACCTCGACCCCCCGGTAGACCGATTCATCGGCGGATGCCGACGATGACCTCCCTGCATCGGACGGCCTCCCCTTGGGACAGCCGGGAGCGGTCGTTGCGGCAAGCAGCAATACGAGCAGCAGGGCTCCTGTCCTATGTCCCATGAGCGCGATTCACCGACCGGTCTTCAGTGCGTCCGGCATTGAGTCACTAAAAGCTGAGACTGAACGCGATGCTCTCAGGCCCCCTCCTCATCGGAGCCGTGAGCGTCAGATTTATCCTTGACAGACACTCCTCGAGATGAGCCCTGGACATCGTGTCGAGATTCGCAGCGCCGGGCCCGTTGAGAAGGCCGAAGATTCGGCTCTTCAGAATCGCCAGGTCGCGCCTTGCGAGAGTGATCGCATCCTCCGGAGTGCCGTTCGCGGGGTTCAGCACGATCCCGCTGATCATCTCCAGATGCGCCCTCTGGAGGTCTCTCCGGAAGCCATTGATCGAGATCCCCGCGTCCACTTCCGCCCAGATCGAAGATCGCACGCCGTCGAAGAGCTGCAGAAGCGTGAAGGCATCCTCGCCGGGGGGCATGCGGGTCTCGTTGTTCACTATCCTCTCCAGAACCATCGGGTCGTACAGCCAGTACAGCGGCGTCTCCTGGGCCATATTCACCCATGCGTGAGTGTCGAAATCAGCCGTTCCCGTGTACAGGCTCATCCAGTCGAACACTTCCGATCGATCCCGACCAAGCATGTTCAAAAGCGTCGGATCGAAACTGTACGCGTCCGGCGACCAGATCCTGTTCGTCAGGAACGCAAGCGCGCGCCTCTGGTCTTCGGCCTTGACCGGGACCAGCGACGGGTGGCCGCCGGGATCGCCCACCCGGTCGCGGTAGACCCGCACACCGCCGATCAATCGCGGAACTGCGTTCGCCGCAAGAACATAGTCCCAGAGTGCGTAAATGAAAGCGTTCCTGATCTCCGACGGCCGCGTCCCGGGCTCGCTCCAGTGTTCGAGTATGCGATCCATAAGCTGGCTCGATACCGTCAGTCGACTTCCATGGAACCGAACCGGATCATCGCTCAGGTCCCACATGTACACGTCGGGGTCCGGGTTCCTCGTCCATCCATACACATCCTCGTCCGCTCCGTACCGGTACTGCGGCGCCCTGCTCGCCACATTCCCGAGCTCCTCCAGCTCCGCCTCCGGAGCATCCGCCTGAATCCGTTTGTACGCGTACTCTATCGCCCAGTAATCGTAGTCCCCCAGGCTGGTCTGGTAGTACTCGCCCTGCAGCTCTCCCTCCGGAGCTATATTGGCCGCTGTGTAATCCATGATCGACTGCGAAAGCCCGTGCTGCCTTGTCCAGTACGTCTGGTTCAGCTTCCAGTAAGGCGTTCCCGCGCTTCCGCCGAAATTGTGCGTCAGTCCCAGCACATGCCCGACCTCGTGACAGACGAGACTGACGATATAGTCATGAATGAATTGTTCCTCCTCGGGACTTCCCGGTTCGAGCATGTCCCTCGCACCGAGGATTGTCGCGGCTCGCGAGCCCTCGAACGCATGAATGGTCGCGAACCCATCCCGCATACCCCTCCCGCCGAATCCCCTCAGCTGTCCCTCAAGCTTCTTCTGAGTGTTCTCATCCCATCTCACCTGATGACCGTCCAGATTCGGCCAGCCCGGAGGAAATACGGCCTCGACTGCGTCCCGCACCGGCGCTATGCTCAGATCGTACTCCCTGTACGCGTACCTGAACATGTCGGCTGAGATCCCGACGTCCGCGTCGTAGATCTCCCCGGTTCTCGGATCGGTCCGCGACGGACCGATGGCGTAGGTCGACGGCGGCGACACGAAATACCTGATCGTGTTGTACCGGCTGTCCGCCGGGTCCCAGTCCGCGTCGTCCGGCATCTGCTTCGCCACTATCGCGTTTCGGTACCCGATCCGCTCGAACGCTGCGTTCCACACCAGCACCCCTTCCCTGATCGCATCCCGATATTCGTATGGTATCGTGTTCTCAAGCCAGAACACTATCGGCTGCACCGGTTCGCTCATCTCGGCCTCGGGTTCGGCCTTTTCGAGCCGCCACCTCTGCACATACCGCACGTACCTGGTCTCGGTCTTGTCGGTCGCGACGGAGTAATTCATGGCCAGGTCGACGAAATTCCCCACCCGATCGTCCGCATACCTCGGCATGTAGCCGGGGTCCGGCGGCTCGGCAAGAGAGAAGTGCAGCCCAAGTTCCTGTCCTTCCGTTATGCCGCCGCCGAACGGCCCCCCGGCTCCGTACAGCACCACTCGTGTATCGATCTCGTCGTTCTTCGGAAATCCCTTTATCCTGTCGACGTATGACAGCTCGTAGTCGATGGTGAACTGCAACCCGTAGTACAGTGCCGCTGCCTCGATACCTGTGGATCCGAGGAGAAAACCCGAAAGCTCTATCGCAACCTCCCCGTCGTCCTCGTCTTCCGCCTCGACCGGGGCCTTCCCGAAAATGAAATCGGATATCCCCGCTTCCACCGCTCTCGCCATCGGCTCGCCCATCACTGTCGTGATCTGATAGTTCGGCTTCACGAACTCTATGAACTGACCCTCCCGCCGAAATTCGAACGCCGATTGGTTCCACATCATCGGCGCTGCGAAGAATTCATCGCCCGTCCCTCTCGACAGTGTCGTCGACACGAAGTAGGTGTGATCGAGTTGCCCAGGCTTCACCGAGATCAGGACCCGTCTCGTCGCCTCATCCTTATAGTACGTGAACAGCCCCTCGGTCTTCGTCCAGCCGGTCGTGTAAAGATCGATGGCCATGGCCCCGAGCTGTTCCGGCGCTCCGCCTTCGACTGGGACCTCCTGCGCGAGAATGCGCCCTCCCGCCGACACCATCAAGGTCAGCATCAGAAGAAAAGCAACTGTGAATCGGGTCATATCCTGCCTCCGGGTCGACTCCGCTCGGCACTCAGCCGGCATCCGATCGACCAAGATCATGTTAATTGACACCAGATTGTACTCGAAAATCGATCACGGTGACAGACACCCTGTTTCCCTGCAAGAAACCGCCCTGTCACGATTCCTGCCCGCTCACTTGCGCCCTGATTCCGTGTGATGTGCCGAGGGTGTTTCGGGGCCAAAAAAGAACCGGGCTCCCTCAGGAACCCGGCTTTGCTGCTTGTATATAGCGATGGACAGTGTGGCTCTTCGGGAACTCAGGCTTCTGGTCGCGCTTGTTGGCGGTTGCCATAAGCGAATCCCCTAAGTCTTCACTCCGTCTGAGCAACCACGCTTCGTTGCTCACCGGACCTTCACTGAATTCTATTCTATTTGATAAACGGCGTTTCCACAAGACCAAGTATCGTTTCTTTTTCGATCAAAAGGGTCGTCACACGATCCGGACCCGAAATGTGTCCGCGCCCGACCCCCCGTTCAGCCCTTCTCGGCGACGCTGCGCTCGCTTTCCTCGTCCAGCCTTACTTCCTTTTGAGCCTTCTTTGCGGCCTCCCCGTTCCCCGCAGCGGCCGCGATCCGCTTCGCCGCAGTCCTTCTGCGCTCTTCCTGCTTCGCACGCTCCTCCTCCGACAGCGGCTTGAGCACAGTGTACATCGCGTCCTTTCCGTACTTGAAGCTCACCTGGCTCCTGCGGTTGATCTCCTCGAGCCCCTCGAACGTCATCCTCCCGTTCTCGTCCAGGTTCTCGTCCAGGACATGACAGAAAATATGCACCAAATCCGGATCGAATTGCGTGCCTGCGTTCTTCCTCAACTCCTGCTTCGCGACCTCGGCAGGCAGACCCTTCCTGTAAGGCCGGTCGGACGTCATCGCGTCGAATGCGTCCGCGATCGCAAGAATCCGTCCCAGCAAGGGTATTTTCTCCCCCGGAATGCCAAGGTAGCCGCGGCCGTCCATGCGCTCGTGATGCATCTTCAGCCCTTCGTAAGCCGGCCCCAGGAACTTGATCGGCCTGAGTATCTCAGCCGACTTCCTCAGATGGTCCTTCATCTCCTGAAACTCGTGCTCGTCCAGACGCCCGGGCTTCCCGAGGATCAGTTCGCTCACACCGATCTTCCCGATGTCGTGAAGGATCCCTGCGCGCTCCACGAAATTCAGCGTCAGGTCGTCAAACCCCAGCTCCCGGCCCAGCTCCACCGCGAAAAGCGCGACTCGCTCGGAGTGTCCGATCGTGTACTTGTCCTTCGCATCGATCGCGCTCGAAAGCGCCCGAATCGTCTCCGTGTAACCGCGACCCATCTCCTCATACAATTTCCGGTTCTCGAGGTTCGCTGCCGCCTGGTGGACCACTATTTCCAGAACCCTCACCCTGTCCATCTCCAGCTGCGCTTCATCATCCAGATATATGTCCACGTAGCCGATAACCCCGCGCGGACTCTTCAGCGGAATCGAGAAAAGCACCCCACGATCCAGGTATTCGTCGTCAAATACACGAACCGACAGCGGGTCATTGAATTCCGACAACAGCGGCCGCTGGTAGATCTGGTCGATGTCGACGAATCTCTCAGCGACTATTCCCTTCTCGTACCCCCGCTCGTAGAAACCCCGTATGAACGCGCTTCCCTGGTGAAACTCCACAAACAGGTTGTCGGGGTCCACGAACACGACCCCGTACTGGCTTTCCGGATAGATTCCCTTGATCTGTTTCGCCATTGACTGCAGCACCGCTTCGCTGCTTCCCGCCGCCAGGATCTCCTCGCCGGCTTCGTGGACGGTCTCCAGCTCGCGAATCCTGCTTCGCGCCGTTGCATACAACCTGGCATTCTCAAGCGCGATTCCCGCCTGGCTCGCGACCACCTCCAGAAGATCCAGATCCTCCTGCGTGAATTCCTCGTGGCTGGACTTGTTGTTTACATTCAGAACGCCCAGCACCAACCCGTCTCTTCCCTTCACCGGTACGCAGATCAGCGAGTTCGTGTCGTACCGCTGCGCCTTCTTCCCGTTCGTCGCCAGCGTGCCGAACCTCAGGTCGTTCTCGATGTCGCGAATAAAAAGGCTCTCGCCCCTCGCCGCGACCGTTCCCGATATCCCCTGCCCCACCTTCACCCTCGCGCTGCCGATCACGTCCTTCGGCAGACCCAGAGCGGAACGAATCCGCATGTGGTCCGCTCCAGGCTCTATCTCCATCAGGCTCGCCTTCTCGGCCCCGAATATGTCGGCCGCTTCCCGTACGATTAGGCTGAACAACTGGTCCAGGTCCAGAACCGAGCTGATGCCCTGCGTGACCTTCAACAGAGTGCGAAGATTCTTTACTTTCCGTGTGACTTCGGAAGTCAGGGCGGTTAGAAGTTCATTGTCGCGAAACGCACCGGTGGAATCCATAAATAATCGTCCTCGGCAGCCGAATGCTCGACCGCCCCCTACTCTTTAGAGTCCCTCTCGCAGCCCATACTTAAGCTCCCTGTCCCCACTCCGGCATCAAGGCAGCAAACGGAATTTCGCAGCATAAGCCACCCAATGCCGGCGTCTTCGTCTATCCGGCTGCACATTAGAATACTATCACCCTACCCTCATCTCAGTCAATCGTATGCAACAGCTCTTTTCCATGGCAACGCCTTCTTTCAAAAGGCCGGTTTTCCGACCCATAGGCCCATCTCCATTCTTGCCGCCACCGGGAACGTGCCCTGATTCCCCCCGGACACCTGGTTGAGGCCCACTACCTTCCACCTCTATAAATACCATGACAATCCGTTGAACGCAAGAGCCCATCCCGAAACCCACATTCTTTTGGCTTTTCACGGAGTGTGGTAGAATATGTCCGGTGCCGCCGCCAGGTTTAAAGCGCGTCCTTCTGTCCTGACGGTATGTTCCAGAGACGCAGGGAGGAACCAAAGTGTTCGACAAGCTGACCTTCATTTCCCGGGGGGGGGGGCAGGTATGCGCCTGCATGCCTGACACTTGCGGTATTCCTTGCACTTGTCATTTTGAGCGGATGTAACGGGCGCATCAGTCCGACAGAGCCGGGTAATGAATCCGGCATTCCTCGCATGGGGCAGGCGTTCGATGACGGGATTTCATGGGGCACAGCTTACAGCCTGGATTCCGCGTCAACTATGTGGGTGACGCCGACACCCTCAGGTATCATGCCGGGAGATATCGCGGTGGAAGACGAAATCAACCAGGGAAATCCGATCTCACCGTTGGTCACCGCATTCGTTCGGCACGACAATACGCAGGCTGCATCGGAGATTCACCTCGTGCTTGCAGACTTGAACTCGAGCCTCGTCCTTTCCGACACGTTCTCCGCTCCGCAAGGACTGACAGGATGTCCTCTGACGAACTGTCGACATCCGGTCGTTGAAGTAACCTACAGCCGCCCTCAAGAAGCCATGATCGGCACTATTCGAGTACACGTTATTTGGTCTCAGCTTACAGGAACCGATCCGAACGAGCACTGGGACCTTTATTACAGGTACCTTCAGTTCCCTGTTTACCAGGGAGGGCCCGTGTGGGTTCCTGACTGGGACGAGACGGTTCGTCTGCCCTTTTGCGTGCCGGCAAGAGACGAGATCCAGCCTGACATCTGCGTGGACGCTCAGGGGGGTGACCTGTTTGTGATCTACAATCAGCACGAAACCGTGAACCCGACTGTCCGGTTCATAATGGCCGCGAGGCATGACTACAGCGCCATGCTCATACCGTCGCAGTGGGACTCGCCGTACCCTGTTGCGCCGCTCAACACCGACGAGAAGGGCGCATCGAGCATAGATGCGGGGATACTATACCATCCCAACATATCCCCGGTGAGAGAAGGGAGAGTTGCTGCGGTCTGGACTCAGCGAGTACTAGATCAGATGTGGGGTGACATGAGATGGCAGGTGTTCTACAATAACTGGTCGCCTTCGGGCGTCGCCAATCCGTCCAGCGCAAGACGGATCACGGTCGGGGGGGAATTCGCCAGGGTCAACTGCCTTCCGAAAGTCGATATCACATGCGAGTCTTCGGATATCCACCAGGCGGTATTAACCTGGTTCGACTGCTTCCAAAGCGGCAGTGAATACTCAGATTTCATCGTGCACATGGCAGCGACCCCGTTTCCGCCGCCCCCTGCAATCCCGCTGATCTACACAATCCAGGAAAGCGGGTATAACAGATGTCCGGATCTGGCCTGTTATCAGATGTCCGGCATGAGTGAGCATTGGTTTGCCGTCAGCTACTATCATTCGGCTACCGGAAGCGAAGAGCAGCCATGGCCTGTCGAGGTGCGGAGTTTTAGCTTCTATGTTGACTGGCAACAGATGGTAGCAGTGATATCGCCTGAATGGCAGACCTCGCCTGACGGAAACGGTCTGTGGTCGCCTGGGAATCCGTTCACGGGTTCCAGTCTCTGTCTGCGCGATCCTTCATACTCTGATCCCGGGGGCGAGCCGATATACGATGTCTTCGGCCTTGGTTGGGTCGATGAGGGCTACATGGCTTTTCTGAGTCAGGGAGTAATCCCATAATCGCAAGTGGAGGCTAGAGACATGAGAACATCACTTTTCCTTTCAATCGGCTGTCTCCTGCTGGCCGTGGGATGCGCTACCGCCGGGGGCACAGGTGTAGCGCCTGTCCTTCCGGATAGCACCTCTGCCACTGGCGAGAGAACACATGCATCCAGCGAGCCGCGGTTCATCGGCTGGGGCGTTTACACCCTTGAGATAGCCCGCGACGGATCTCGGTGGGATGTAGTCAACGATCGCTCGGCTTCGGTCTCATGGGGATACCATCTCAACGCCGTCAAGCTCCTTGAGACTTCCCCCTGCGCCAATTGCTTATCCCTATCGAACATCCATCTTCTCCCGAACGGCGACTTGTCGGTCGACATATCCATCAAGCATCCATACGACAATCCCGTCTACACCGGCTTTGATGTCCGCGGGATCATCATGTTTCCCGCATCGCAGTACTGGCCCGATAATGACCTTCGCGTGCAGGCCGGATTTCCCCCGTATAATGACGGAGTCAAGTGGTTAGAGAGATACTCCAGCAGCGAGAAGGGGGATTGCGAGCTCATGAATCCCGATGGCTGGACGACTATCTGGGCGCCGGATGCCAAGTACAACGAGGGCTACTACGAGCCGGAGGAGGGATTCCCGATCTTCGAGTACTACAAAGGCAAGTTCGCCTCGGGCGACGATCTGGGCACTCTCAACGCATTCAAGCGGTTCTACTCCAGCGAGAATCGTCACATGTTCGAAGTGGGGGAAACGGTGTCCCGCACTTACATCATCCGTCCTCCCGCCGAAGGCCCCATCGAGGCGTCCTACGCAGTCTATGCCCATTGGAACGAACCGCTCACGATACCCGTCACGGATCCGGCAGTTGATTTCGGACCTGAAGCGAACTCGCCTATGCCTTACGAGTTCACGATAACGCAAGACCAGCCTTTCGATCCTGACTGTCCCATGGACGCTCCCTGCAATGAACACATCATCATGACCATCAAGACATGGGACATAGGCCCGGAGGAATGGAACATGCAGATCCATGATCTGCCCTTTCTTCAGATCGGCGGCGGCATAGACCCAATACCGGATGGCGAGGAGGATCAGTACTGCCCCAGCTATATCGACCCTGGGGCCTACGAGGCGATCCCCGGCGCGCTGCCCGGAGAATGGCCATTCATATTCATCTTCCGAATCAGCGATCCGAAGGATCCCTCCTACCATATCATTGGCACTGACTTCTACATAGCCGACATAGCCATCGAAGAGCCCGATGGCGAGTGGTGAGACAGCCCCGGAGCGGTGCCCGGTGGTTCTGATGCCTCCGGGCTCCGCGAGGGAGTGAAGAAGCCATGAGAAATCTAGTTCCTATCCTGCTCTTGTCATTCTCGCTCTTTTTCTCAGGGTGTTTGGCAGCTGATGGTGCAGACCCAGTGGGTGTTGCGTCGGATCTGAGCGCAGCCGCGCCAGGTCATCCGGCCTCACTGCCTGCAGGCCGTGGGCGGTTCGTAACCTGGGGACTCTACAGGCTGAGAATTGCCCGCGATGGCTCTCACGCAAGCGTTGTACCGGATCGTTATGCGACCGCTTACTGGGGTTACCACCTTAATGCAGTGAAGCTCCTTGAGTCTTCCCCGTGCACCGACTGCATATCCCTATCGAACATCCATCTTCTGCCGGATGGCGATCTGTCAGTGGATGTCGGGATTACTCATCCCTTCGACAACCCGGTTTACACCGCTTTCGATGTCCGGGGAGTAATCATGTTTCCAGCGTCTCAGTACTGGCCCGATAATGATCTGCGCGCGCAGGCCGGCTTCACGCCGTACGATCATTGGTTCCAAAGGTATTCCAGCTCCGAAAAGGGAGATGCGGAGATGATGAACCCGGACGGCTGGACAACAATATGGGCGCCGGACCTGGAGTATTACGGATTCGAGGTAGAGGAGGGATTCCCCATTTTCCAGTACTACCCGGGCAAGTTCTCCGCAGGAGAGAATCTCGGCACTGTCAACGCATTCATGCGCTTCCACTCAAACGAGAACCGTCACATGTTCGAAGCCGGGAAGACCGTGACACGAACCTACATAATCCGTCCCCCTGCCGAAGGTCCGATTGAGGCCTCGTATGCCATATATGCTCACTGGGACGAGCCTTTGGTGATTCCGGTGACTGATCCTGCAGTCGATTTCGGGCCGGAGGCGAATTCGCCTATGCCCTTCGAGTTCTCGATCAAACAGGATCAACCTGTCGATCCGGACTACCCGATCGCCTATGGTTGCGAACACATAATTATCGACGTTCGGACATGGGATATTGGCCAGGATTTATGGTCGCTCGGCATAGACGATCTCCTGATCATTGGGGGGGGTGGCAATCTTGAGCCGCTTCCTGATGGGGAGCCCGATCAATACTATCCGGCGGTGTTCTCCACGGAGGGCTATGAGGCGGTCCCGGGCGCGCTCCCAGGCACGTGGCCCATGCTTTTTGTGCTGGAGGTCCACATGCCTGACATGCCGTCGTATCACACGCCAATAGGGGTCGACTGGTACATAGCCGACATAGCCATCGAAGAGCCCGATGGCGAGTGGTGAGACAGTCCCGGAGCGGTGCCCGGTGGTCTGGATGCCCCCGGGCTCCGCTCTGTCAGCAATGCAGCAAGACCGTGAGTCAGTCCCCTTGCCTGTGAATCGGGCTCAACCGTTCATAGAATGCTGCGGGTTAACAGATCCTGGATAAGCCCATCCATCTCGCTTTCGCGTCTTGGCCCGTCCAAGCCCCCGGGTTAGTCATGTCCCCATCGAGGCTTTCAGCGTGCCTGTTGTGATATAATCGCTTTTGGGGTAACCTTCACCCAGGGGCATGGCGGTGATTCATAGATGGTCCAGCAGACACGAGCCGGAGGCGTTTCGAAAGTCAAAGCCTTTGAGCTGAACGAGGCCCTCGTCAAGGGTTTTCAGAACGATTGCACCGACCTCCACATCCGAGCCAACGACTATCCGGTCTATCGACTTCACGGCAAGCTGATCCGCGACAAATCCTACCCTATTTTCACTGCAGAGGTCACGAAGAAGGTCGCGCTTGCGATCATCAACGACTATCAGAAGAACAACCTGGAGGAGAACGGCGACTGCGACCTCGCCTACGAGATACCGGGCATTTCCAGGTTCCGCGTCAATGTCTTCTACGAGCGCGACAACATAGCTATCGCTCTCAGGACGATCCCGCAGCGCGTGCCCAAGATCGAGGAGCTCGGCCTCCCGGAGGAGGTCTGCAAGGAGCTCTCTCTCAAGCCGCGCGGCATTGTCCTGGTTACCGGCCCTACCGGATCGGGCAAGTCGACCACCCTTGCCGCCATGATCAATTTCATCAACGAGAGTCGCCCCTGCAACATCATCACGATCGAAGACCCCATCGAGTATAAGCACGTCAGCAAGACCGCCATCATCTCCCAGCGCGAGCTCGGGGCCGACACCGTGAGTTTCGCGCGCGCCCTGAGAAGCGCGCTGCGCCAGGACCCGGACGTGATCCTGTTGGGCGAGATGCGCGACCTCGAGACCATCTCCACTGCGCTCACCGCCGCTGAGACCGGACACCTTGTCTTCGCAACCCTCCATACCAACTCCGCCGTCTCCAGCGTCGACCGCATCATCGACGTCTTCCCCGCTCATCAGCAGGCCCAGATTCGCCTCCAGCTCTCCATGGCACTCGTGGGTATCCTCTCCCAGACCCTCCTTCCGCGCACCCGCGAGACCGGCGGCGGACGAGTGGTCGCAGCAGAGACCCTGGTCGCCACTCATGGCATCCGCAACATGATCCGCGAGGCAAAGACACACCAGATTCCTACCGCTTTGGAGTCAGGCTCCAAATGGGGCATGAAAACCATGGATATGGACCTCAAGCGTCTTGTCCAGGAAGGCAAGCTCACCATGGAGACGGCGATCAGCGTCTGCCACCATCCCGACGAGTTCCGCACCAGCCTCGGTGTGAGAGGCTAGACACTTCGCACCTTCAACCATTCTTCACATTGCCCTCACGCCCTGCTATACTCCATCCTTGTCGTAAAGTGGAGGTCTCCCCGGCATGGTCAGGAACATCTTCAACCTGTTCGGACGTTCGCCCTTCCAGGCTCTCAGCCACCATATGAGCAAATGCGTCGAGACCGCAGGAAAACTGCCTGAGCTCATCGCGGCCTTCAAAGCCGGCGAGCATGTCAGGGTGAAAGAGATCGCGAAGGAAATCATGGCCCTCGAGCATGAGGCGGACGAGATCAAAAACGAGCTGAGAGACAATCTCCCCCGCTCCCTCTTCATGCCCGTCGACCGCCGCGACTTCCGACGCCTCCTCTCCGCCCAGGATGAGATCGCGGACCGCGTCGAAGACCTCGCCGTCGTTGCCACCCTCAAGCCGGGACTTGCGGTCCCGCCCGCCCTCGTCGATGAGCTGGACCGCGTCGTCGGCCACGTCATCGACTGCATCAACCAGGCTCACAAGATCGGCGACGAGCTGGACGAGCTTCTGGAGGCGGGCTTCGGCGGGCCCGAGGCCGTCAAGGTCTTCGCCATGATCCAGAAAGTCAGCGAGATCGAGCACGAGGCCGACAAGCGTCAGTACAAGTTCAGCCAGGCTCTCGTGAGCATCGCCGACGACATGAAGCCCGTCGACCTTATCCTCTGGACCGAGTTCATTAGAAACCTGGGAAGAATCGCCAACGCCGCTGAACGATATTCGAAGGAACTGAGGAACATCCTGGCTCGCTGACAGGTCCTTCACGTTGCCGGGTCCGGAAGACCCGGCTTACGTATGACTTGTCGCGGTCGGGACCTCGGGACGTGTGGTGGAGATCAACATTCTCATAGCCCTGACCGGTGTCTTCGGCTTCTACATGGCCTGGAACATCGGAGCCAACGATGTCGCGAACGCCATGGGCACCAGCGTCGG
>Ga0315274_10006707_pt1 | contig 16750 bp, 12 predicted proteins | sample YL17G02_20_MG_FD_203700 | JGI IMG/M metagenome (GOLD analysis project Ga0315274, IMG submission 203700) | Sediment microbial communities from Yellowstone Lake, YNP, Wyoming, USA - YL17G02_20 | ecosystem: Environmental > Aquatic > Freshwater > Lake > Sediment | place: USA: Wyoming | collected...
GTAGGCCGTGAAGGACTCGAACCTTCGACCTTGGGATTAAGAGTCCCCTGCTCTACCAACTGAGCTAACGGCCCACGGTGAGCGAAAAAAGCACGGAACTTCCTTCCTTTGTCAAGCCCCGCCGCCTCGGCACCGCCGGGGGGCGGAACTGGGTCACAAGGTTCCAGGTTCGCGCCTGTTCTCCTTCCCCAAAGGGAGGCTGGAATGGGCGCGTTGTGCTATGCGGAGGAACTTGAGCAGCAGGAGCAGGCGGCGGGACGGGCCGCCCCCACTCGCCGGAATCACCAAAGGGCGCGGGAACGGCGCGCCCCTTCCTGCCGTCATGCGCCTGAGCGGGTGGCGGAAGCTGACCACGGTGCAGCGCTACACCTACATGAACGACGCCGTAGCCAGCGGAGGTGCATAGGAAGACGAGTCCGCTGGCGGCGCTCTAGGTTCGGGCTACTTCGGGTTCTGGCGGATGGAGCGGCCTTCTAGTAGCGCTGGCGGGACCGGCCGAGTGCTGCTCCGGGGAGAGAATATGGTACAAGTGTATGGACCCTGTGCTGACTCCGCTGTGCATATGGGCGGTTGGCTGCACATCCTGTCTGGCAGGTACAAAGAGTGAGGCTGGCATGTCCAACCTGATACTCGTGGTTGACGATGACCGGGCGCTGTGCGATGTGATTCAGACTGCTCTTCAGAAGGCCGGACTTGCAGTCCGTGTTGCCCACAACGGCAAGCAGTGCCTGGAGGCGGTGGCGGCAGAACGACCCGATGTAGTGGTGTTGGACGTGAAGATGCCTGTCATGGACGGGTACAAGACACTGCGCGAGCTCCGCAAGAATCCGAAGACGAACCTGCTTCCCGTCGTCATGCTAACCGGCAATCCGGGAGAACCGGACGAACTCGCGGAAGGCATGGCGACAATTGACCGCTATCTGGCAAAGCCATGCGACATAGCTCGTCTGGTTTCAGCAGTGAAGGAACTCCTTCCGACGCCTCCCAGAGCCTAGCAGCAGCTATTGTCGGCCACTCATCTCGCCCAGGGCCCGCCATGCGGGCCATCTGACGTGGGGGGAAGCCATGAGCTCTCTCCCGTTCCGCGCTACCCTAACATGAACGACGCGGTGGCCGCGGAGGTGCACAGCAGGACGAGTCCGCTGGCCGCGATGTGAGGGCGGCCGAGCAGGAAGGTGCACCAGGAGGCAGAATATGTTAGCAAGTCCGCTTCAACGCGGACCCAGGCCCGCCGAGGTATGTCCCCCCTCCGACCTCAGCGGGCCTTCTTGTTGGCCCGGTAGGAGGAAAGCCAAGGGTGAGGCGGTACGGCGATTGGCGGGCGCGGAATGGAGGGCCCTGTCGGGGAGACAGAGCGATTGCCCGACGCGGCGGTCGAAGGCTTCGCTATCTCACTTGCGCGGCAACGCTGGAGGTGGGGGCAGGCGCTGGCGGGGATGGGGGTGCTGGCTGCGGAGCAGAAGGCTGAGAGGCGAGCTGTTCCTCCAGCAGCCCGGCAAGCTGGGGCAAGGTCAGCAAGCCCATCCTGACCAGTTCCACTCCAAGGCGCCGGTGAGTCTTCCTCTGTTGGGCGAGCGCGAGCTCCAGTTCGTCCTCTGTGATGAGCTTGTACTTGCGGACAAGGAGTTCTCCGAGGAGCGGCCTTTCCCCCTGACGCTTTGACTTGTCGTAGAGTTCGGAGGGGGTGCGCCACCAACTCAGTCCCGAGAGCATCAACAGGCCCGCAGATACCAGGCCGATGGACCCAACAAACCAGTAGTCTGTGCTACGGGTTGCCAGGCCATACCCGAAAGCGACGCCGGCCACCAGGGCGCTGACCGCCCCGAGGTACAGTCGGTAACGTCTCCTCACGACAATCACCTCGCTAGGGGCATGCGCTAGATGGGCTGACGGCGTTTCTGACCGGGATCCCCCCCGAGACGTCCCCCAGCCCAGCTATCCTCTGACCCTTATTCCATACAGGGGACGCAAACTGGGGCTGTCGGGCGAGAAGGCTGCTAAGGGGTCGTTCGGCAACCTGGCGGGCATGCGGTATGCTGCTCGGGAAACCGTCCCCCATGGTCTCAGGCCCGCCGAGGTTCTTACCCCCTCCGACCTCAGCGGGCCTTCTTGTTGGCCGGGCAGGAGGGAGGCGAAGGCTGGGGTAAGAGAGCGGCGGAAGCACGAGCGCAGAGAGTGAAGCGCCAAGGGGAGGGAGGGAAATGGGCAAGAGCAAGTGGGCAGTGCTGGTTGTGGGAGCGTGCCTGCTGGTGACCGCGGTGGCGATAGCCTATGCCGCAGGTCAGGTGGCGAAGCCGCCCGTTGAGCCAGCAGTCGCGGGGCGACCGGCTGAGCTGGTGAAGCCCGCGCCAGAGGTCAACCCGAAGGCGGTGGTGTGGCGCACGCCGGAGCCGCCGAAGGACCCGCAGGCCGGTGATGTGTGGGTGAACGCGAAGGACGGAGCGGAGATGGTGTACGTGCCGGCGGGGGAGTTCATCCTTGGCGCAACCGAACAGGAGGTCGCCGCCTGGATCAGAGACCATCCGGATGACCGGTCTGGGCAATTCGATGACGAGCAGCCACAGCGCCGGGTGCACCTAAGCGGCTACTGGGTGGGCCGCACCGAGGTCACCAACGCGCAGTACCAGCGCTTTGTGAGGGAGACAGGACACGCCGCGCCGCCGCATTGGCAGGGCGAACAAGTCTGGGCTCGACTCCCGGGATTCCCAGTGATCTGGGTCAGCTGGGACGACGCCCGCACGTATTGTGAGTGGGCGGGAGGTCGCTTGCCGACGGAGGCGGAGTGGGAGAAGGCGGCGCGGGGGACAGATGGGCGCAGGTACCCGTGGGGCAATGAGTGGGACGTTGGCGGCGTCAGGCGGTGCAACTTCTGGTCAGATAAGCAAGCAAATGACGGCTACTTGGAGACGTCTCCGGTGGGGAGCTACCCGGCGGGGGCGAGCCCGTATGGCTGCTTGGACATGGCCGGGAACGTGGAGGAGTGGTGTGCAGACTGGTATGACGCAGAGTACTACCAGACGGCACCGGAGCGGAACCCGAAGGGACCTGCTCAGGGTGACTACCGGTCGGTGCGGGGCGGTTACTGGGGCAGCAGTCCGCGGGGCGTGCGATGCGCCACTCGGTATCCCTACGCCGCAGTGGGGGACACGTACAACTTCATCGGCTTCCGCTGCGCTCGCGATGCGGCCCAGTGAGCAGCTGGCATGGGTGGTGGCGGCCGCGATGGGGCCGGCCTGCTATGGGGGCCAGAACGGGGTTTTCGTGGTAGCATAGAGGTGCGGAACGAAACCGCGGGAAGGGACAAGCGAAGGGCGGAAAAGCTAGGAAAAACCTTGCTAAATCGCTCCTCCCGAAGGGGTCGGAGAAGGTGGTAGGCCGTGAAGGACTCGAACCTTCGACCTTGGGATTAAGAGTCCCCTGCTCTACCAACTGAGCTAACGGCCCACGCCTATCATCGCCTCTGTAGGGGCGGCGCTCTGCCGCCGCCCGCGGTCGTTACCCTAACACATCACAGCCATCGCAGTCAACCCGAACGCCAGCGCCAGAATTGTGGGAGCCCCGTCCTCGGGGCGACAGGAAGAAGGGGGAGAACATCGCCCGGAGGACCGGGCTCCCACACGCCCAGTCGCCCCTACCCCTCCCACGTCCCCGGCTTCACCCAGTCCGTGCATGGCCCCAGATCTCCCCTCTCGCCTTCGAGTTCCACGTCCTCCAGCGCGTGCGAGGAGGCCGGTCGCGCCCGCCCCTTCGCCCAGTGCCTCACCATGCTGATGTCCTCGCGCATGGTCACTGAAAGAGCAACCGTCTGCTTGAGCACAGTGAGGATATCCTCGGTGGTGACCTCCCGCTCCTCCTCGAAGGCCGCGTACATGCCGGAGATCACCGCCTGCTCTACCTCCGCTCCCGAGGAGCCGCCGGACTCCGCCGCCAGCCGCTCGAGCTGGAACTGGTTCGGGTCGCGCTTGCGCTTCCTCAGGTGGATAGCGAAGATCTCCCGGCGCTCGTCCTCCGTCGGCAGGTCAACGAAGAAGATGTCGTCGAACCGCCCCTTCCTCAGCAGCTCCGGCGGAAGCTGCGTGATATCGTTGGCGGTCGCCACCACGAACACCGGCTTGGTCTTCTCCTGCATCCAGGTGTTCAGCGTGGCGAACACCCGGGCGGTCACCCCCGCATCCGCCATGCCGGACGATTGCACCCCTGCCAGGCCTTTCTCTATCTCGTCCAGCCACAGCACGCACGGCGACACCGTCTCCGCCATCCGAATCGCCCGGCGCATGTTCTCCTCCGACGATCCCACCAGCCCGGCGAAGATCCGCCCCACATCCAGCCGCAGCAGCGGCAGCCGCCAAAGCTGAGCAACCGCCTTCGCGGTCAGGCTCTTGCCGCATCCTTGCACACCAAGCAAGAGAATGCCTCGCGGCGCCGGCAGCCCGAAGCGCTGCGCCTTCTCTGTGAAGGCGAGCGCCCGGTTTCTCAGCCATGCCTTCAGGATATCCAGTCCGCCGATGTCGTCTACCTGCTCCTTGGACTCGAAGTACTCCAGCACCCCGGACTTGCGGATCAACTGCTGCTTCTCGGCGATGATCAGGTCAACATCGAACCGGCCCTTCTCCACGATGCAACGGGCGAACACATTCTCCGCCTCGCTCAACGTCAACCCCAGCGCCGCCTTCAGGATGCGCTCCCTCTGCTCGGCGGTCAAGCTAACGTCTACTCCCTCCTGCCCCTTCACTGAGTCCACCGCCCGGGTCAGCAGCCCATCCAGATCCCGCAGGCTGGGCAACTCGTAGTCCAATACCGTCACGTCCTTCTGCAGCTCCTCCGGCAGTTGCAGCATGGGAGACAGCAGGATCACGGTCGTGTACGCGGTGTGCAGCGCATCCGCGAGGTCTCGCAGCTTGCGGATCACCGCGCTGGAATGCGGATACTGCGACGACAGAAAGACGTGGAAATCCTTGAGCACGTAGACCGCCGGCTCTGCGGTGGTGCGGATGCTGTCCAGCACATTGAGCGGGTCACGCGTCCGCGAATCCGCCCCGCCAGCGGTCAGCGGCTTCTGCCCTCCCCGCAGCCCCATGGTCTCCGACCAGGTGTAGAACTGCTTGTCCTGGCCGACCACGATTTCCTGCAAGGCCGCCAGCACCCGTCGCTCCTCCCACGACACCACATAGAGCAGCGAGTACCGGGCCCGGATCAGCACATCAATCTCGCGCGGCTGGCCATCCATGGCGGGGACATGATACCTGGCGCGCGTTGGCCTGGCAAGCCTAAAGCCCTTCCGAGGTATGGGCATCGGCGACGGCCGCTTGCTCCAGGCGACACGCCGCTCACAACCCCTCTATCGGAGCACCCTCCTCGGGGCGACACGGCTTCGCAGCTAATCGCCTGGAGGCTCAGCCTCCCACAGCGCAACCCATCCCCCGTGCGACTTGTCCGCAGGTTGCCTCACTCGCTATCCACAAGCCCCTTCATCACCGCGGCCGCTCTCAACTGCGCCTCCGCCGCCTGCCTCTCGCTCACCACGCGGTCGAGCCTGGCCTTCGTCTTCTCCACCACGTCGGCTGGGGCGCGCTCGACGAAGCCCGGGCTTCCCAACTTGCTTCTGAGCGATTGCTCCTCCTTCTCAAGGCGAGCCACGTTCTTGCGCAACTGCTCGCCGATGCGCTCCATGTCCTGCTGGGAGAGGGTTGCTGAGAAACGGACGACGGTCTCCTCGCCGAAGGGATGGGTGATCTCGGCGGCGGCATCCTCGTGTGACAGGTCGTCCCCGATAGCGACGGCCTTGCAGCCGGTGAGGAGGAGGATCTGGTCCCGATGGCTTCGCGCGAGTTCAGCCACCTGGGCTGAACGGGTCTGGATGCTCAGCGATGCTTCCTGCCCCGGCGCCCCTAACTGCTTCGCCCGCGAGGCGCGACCCGCCACCACCACCTCCATCAACGCCGCCATCTCTTGTTCCACCGACTCGTCCCGCCAGGCCGGAGCACACCCGGGCCACTGGGCCACCATAAGCGCCTCGCCCGTGCCCGGCAGCTTCTGCCAGATCTCCTCGGTGATGAACGGCATGAAGGGATGCAGCGCCCGCAGCGCGCCCTCCAGCACGAACCACAGCGTTTGGCGCGCTCGGCCCGCCTCGGCTTCGCCCCCGCGCAGCGCGGGCTTGCACATCTCCACAAACCAATCGCAGAACTCCGACCAGAAGAACTCCCGCAGCGCCCGCGCCGCCTCTGCCATCTCATACTTCCCAAGCGCTGCTTGCGCCGTCTCCAACAAAGCACCGTATCGGCTCAGTATCCATCGCTCGGCTAAGGAGCCGGAGGACTTCACCAGCGCTGGAATGTCCCCGGCGGGTTTGAACTCATCCCCCAGGTTCATCAGCACGAATCGGCTGGCGTTCCAGATCTTGTTGCAGAAGTTGCGGGCCATCTCGGTCCGCTCCTCGCCAAACCGGATGTCCTGGTCGGAGGCGCACTGGAAGAGCAGGCTGAACCGCGTCGCGTCGGAGCCGTACTGGGCGATCAGGTCGAGCGGGTCCACGCCCGTCCCCAGCGACTTGCTCATCCGCCGGCCCTCCAGGTTCAGCACCGTCGGATGCACCAGCACCTTTCGGAACGGCACCTTGCCCGTGAACTCCAGGCTGGTCATCACCATGCGTACGATCCACAGGTACAGAATGTCTCGAGCAGTGATCATCAGCGCGGTCGGGTACACGCCCTCCTCGCAGTTCGCCCGCAGCTCCTCCTCATCCGGCCACCCCAGCACCGCGAACGGCCACAGCGCAGACGAAAACCAGGTGTCCAAGGTATCGCTGTCTTGCTCTACAACCCCGCCGCATTTCTCACACGAGTTCGGCGCCTCCACCCGCACCATCACATGTCGGCAAGCGGCGCACGTGTACACCGGAATCCGATGCCCCCACCAGATCTGCCGGGAGATGTTCCAGTCCCGCAGATTCTCCAGCCACTGCCGCGTGTAGCCGCGGAACCGATCGGGAGCATAGCCAACCTCGATATTGCCATCCCGGATCACGTTCTGGGCCATGCGTGCCAGGTCGTTCATCTGCAGGAACCACTGCTCCGACAGCAGCGGCTCCAGCACCGTGTGGCAGCGGTCGTGCTGGCCCACGGAGTAGGTGTACTCCTCCGTCTTCACCAGCAGCCCCTGGGATTCCAGATCGGCGAGGATCCGCTTGCGCGCCTCGTAGCGATCCAGCCCCGCGTAGGCGCCTGCATCCGCGGTCATCCGCGCATCCGTCCCGATCACCACCACCGACGGCAGCTCGTTCCGCTGCCCGGCCTCGAAGTCGTTGAGGTCATGGGCCGGCGTCACTTTCACGGCCCCCGTGCCGAACTCCGGGTCCACCAGCACGTCGTCGCAGATGATCGGGATGGCGCGGTTCATCAGCGGCAGCATCACCTGCTTGCCGTGCGCGTGAGCGTGGCGCGGGTCTGTCGAGTTCACCGCCACCGCGGTGTCGCCGAGCATGGTCTCCGGCCGCGTGGTGGCGACGACCACCGCGCCCTCTCCCGCGGCGAAGGGATACTGGATGTGCCAGAGGTGGCCGGTGTGGTCCTTGTGCTCCACCTCCAGGTCCGAGACCGTCGAGGCGCAGGTCGGACACCAATTCACCACCCGGTGCCCGCGGTAGATCCACCCGCGCCGGTAGAACCGCACGAAGGCCTCCAGCACCGCGCGGTAGTACCGGTCATCCAGCGTGAACCGCTCTCGCTCCCAGTCATAGGAGCAGCCCAACGCCTTCAGCTGCTCGATGATCTGGCCCCCGTAGTGCCGGGTCCAGTCCCAGCACCGCTCCAGGAACGCCTCCCGGCCGATGTCATGTCGAGAGAACCCCTCCAGGGTAAGCGCTTTCTCGACGTGCATATTCGTGGAGATCGCCGCGTGATCGGTGCCGGGCACCACCAGCACCCGATCCCCGCACATCCTCCGCCACCGCACGATGCAGTCGTGGATGCTGTGCTGGAGGGCATGCCCCATGTGCAGGGCCCCCGTCACATTCGGCGGCGGAATGGTGATGCAGAAAGCGGGCGCCTCCGGCCGCTGTGACTTCAGAGGCAGACGGAAATAGCCCCGCTCCACCCAGAACTGGTATTGCCGCCGCTCCACCTCATGCGGCTCGTAGGCCTTCGCAAGCTCTGCTCTCGGCATCACGTTCGCTCCCGACCAGCATGAAAACAGCCCCCTCGTCCAAGGACGAGAGGGCCTCCCGTGGTACCACCTTGATTCTCCGTCATCGCCCCACAGGGACGACAGCGGACTCATTCGCGCTAACGGGCGCACCCGGGCTGTGACACCTCCCGCGGCGACCTTCGCTGCCCCTGCCGCTGGTCGGCCTCTCAGCCCGCGAGCCGACCTCTCTGCCAGCCGGTCCAGCAGCTACTCCTCCGCACACACAGCCAAGCACGAGCTAGGTTGTCCAGGAATTGTACCACGAACACAGACGCGGAACAAGCGCGGCCGCCCCGCCCCATTGTGGCACCGCCAGGTCGCCGCATGGCATTTCACACGTGGCCCTAGCCAATGGGCCGGCCAGTTTCGCCTTGACAATGCCAAAACCGCTGGTATAGAATCCCCTTGTGCGAGTAAGGCAGACCCATTGGCAGGCCTGGGCGCGAGCAGCAGTGGGCGCCAAGGCCGGGGCGAGCCAGTGGTGGCCGGCCCGGTTCGGTCCGGGCGGCCGAGACCCCGCGGCTGGCTAGCAGCCGCCTCCCCGTGAGGTTAATGAATGCCGGAGTTGCGACGTGACCCCATCACCGGCGACTGGGTGATCATCGCCGGAGAGCGCGCGAAGCGGCCCCAGGACTTCGCTTCGCACCTGCCGGCCAACGAGCCACAGAGCGCTTCCGTCTGTCCCTTCTGCCCAGGGAACGAGGGGCTGACCCCCCCCGAGGTGCTCGCCTTCCGACCCTCTGGGAGCGAACGGGATCGCCCTGGATGGTGGGTGCGAGTGGTCCCCAACAAGTACCCTGCACTCGCCGTGGAAGGCAACCTGAATAAGGCCGGGCTTGGCATGTACGACTGGATGAACGGCGTGGGCGCGCATGAAGTTATCATCGAGACCCCCGACCACACTCGCCAGCTCCCCCACCTCGATGCTCGCCAGGTCGAGGATGTCCTCTGGGCCTATCGTGCCCGCTACCTCGACCTCAAGAAGGATCCCCGCCTGAAGTACATCCTCATCTTCCGCAACCACGGCCGGGTTGCCGGCGCCTCCCTGTCACATCCCCATTCGCAGCTTGTTGCCACCCCCATGGTGCCAGGGGAGTTAGCCGCCGAGCTGGAGGGCGCCCGGCGCTATGAGAGCTATCGCGATCGCTGCGTCTACTGCGACATCCTCCGCCAGGAAACCAATGAGGGCAGCCGCCTGGTGGCGGAAAACGGCTCCTTCATCGCCTTCGAGCCCTACGCCTCCAAGTTCCCGTTCGAGACCTGGTTGCTCCCCAAGCGGCACTGCGCCTCCTTTGCCGCCATCACCGCGCAGGAGCAGACCGAGTTCGCGGAGATCCTGGGGGATGCTCTCCGGCGCGTCGACATCTGCCTGAGCGATCCCCCCTACAACTACATGATCCACACCGCTCCCTGCGACAGCGATGACCGCCAGGACTTCCACTGGCACCTGGAGATTCTTCCCCGGCTCACCATCGCCGCCGGCTTCGAGATGGGAACCGGCATCTACATCAATGTCACTCCTCCAGAGGTGGCCGCGCAGTGTCTGCGACAAGTCACCCTGGCCGCCGGCGCTCCTGCTGAGGAGCAGACGGTTACCCTCAGCGACGCCGGCTCCTAGCACGGGTGAGGTAGAGCAGCTTGACGGAGCACTCCGGACCAGCTAGACAGGACGACGAGATACGGGCAGAGCTGGAGCGCCTGCGCCTCCAGATCGCCGACCTCGAGGAGGCCAAGCGCCAGCTCGAGGCCGAGCTCAGGGATACCTCTTCCAACGCACCCGCCCCCATCACCACCTCCGCCGAGCTGGAGGCCACCCTGCGCTGGTTCCTCCGCCGCGTCGGCATGATCCTCCAGACCGAGAAAGCGGTGCTGATGCTCTATGACCAGGAGACCGGCGAGCTGGTCGCCCAGTCTCCCGCCCTCGGCCTCAGCAAGGACGAAGTCGAGATCTTCCGCGTCCGTGCCACCCAGGGCGTCTCCGGCCAGGTCTTTCGGGAAGGCCGTCCCATCATCACTGATGACGCCATGACCGACCCGCGCACCGTCAAGGAGAACGTCGCCCTCCTCAACATGCGCAACGGGCTGGCCGTTCCCCTTATCATCGAGCGCAAGGACGCGGAGGGTTCCGTGGTGGACAAGACCACCATCGGCGTCTTCCACGTGTTCAACAAGCGGGCCAGCCAGCGGTTCACCGAGGAAGACGTAACCCTGCTCACCGCCCTCGCCCGCAGCGCCGCCTCGGTCATTTCCAGCGCCCGCCTCTTCATCGCCGTCGCCGATGAGAAGCGCGAGTTGGAGGCCACCCTCCAGGGAATGCTCGCCGGTGTGCTGGTGGTCGGGCGGGACGGCCGGGTGCGGCTCATGAACTCTGCCGCGAAGCATATCTTCGGCGTCCCCAGCGAGGATGGCACCGGCAAACCCTTGCGTCAAGTCGTCCGCAATGAGCGGGTGCACGAGCTGGTCCAGGCCTGCCTCACAGGCAGCCCGGAGGCGAGCGCCGAGCTCTCCATCTTTTCCCCCGACGAGCGCATCTACCAGGTGCAAACCGCCCTGCTCCGTGGCGAAAACGCCGACATCTCCGGCGTCGTCACCACCTTCAACGACATCACCGAGATCCGCAGTGTGGAACGGATGAAGAGCGAGTTCGTCTCCACCGTCTCCCACGAACTCCGCACACCCCTCACCTCTATCAAGGGCTTCATCCGTACCCTCCTTGACGACACCGAGGGCTACTACGACCGCGACATGCAGCGGGAGTTCTACCAGATCATTGACACCGAGTGCGACCGCCTGGTGCGCTTGATCAGCGACCTGCTCAACCTGTCCCGCATCGAGTCCGGACGCACCCTGGAACTGGTGCTCTCCGAGGTGGACCTGGGCCGGACCGTCAGGCGGGTGGTGGAGAGCCAGCGGTCATACGCCACGGACCACGAGTTCGATATCATCATCCCCGATGACCTGGCCCCCATCGAGGCCGACCAAGACAAGGTCGAGCAGATGCTCACCAACCTGCTCTCCAACGCCATCAAGTACAGCCCCGGCGGCGGCAAGATCACCATCCACGCTCGGGATATGGGTGAGCACGTCGCCGTGGCTGTCACCGATGAGGGCATTGGCATACCGCCGGACCACATCGGGAAGCTGTTCAACCGCTTCCATCGCGTTGACTCCCGCGACTCCCGCAAGCAGTACGGGACCGGGATCGGCCTCTACCTCGTGAAGCACCTGGTCGAAGCCCACCGCGGCGAGGTCACCGTGGAGAGCGAGCTCGGCAAGGGTTCCACCTTCACCTTCGTGTTGCCCAAGCAGCTCTCTCAGGAAGATCGCCCCGAGGAGGCAGGTCCGAAGAACCCGTCCTAGCCGCGCCGCGACAGCCTCCCAGGCCGCGGCCCAGGCCCCCTCCAGGGGCCTTTGTTTTCCCTCCAGCCAGAGCTCGATATCAGGGAGATGGTGATGAGGATCGCAGTCGGCGCCGACCATGCCGGTTGGGAACTGAAGTCGGCCGTCATCGTCTGGCTCACGGGGAAGCAGATCCCCCACCTCGATGTGAGCGCAGGGCCGCCCGACCCCAATGACGATTACCCAGACTCCGCCGCCGCGGTGGCCCGCTCGGCGGCGCGTGGAGAGAGCGACCTCGGCATCATCATCTGCGGCACCGGTGTGGGAAGCTGCATCGCCGCCAACAAGATCCCCGGGGTGCGCGCGGCGCTCTGCACCGACACCTTCTCCGCCCGCCACAGCAGGTCTCACAACAACGCCAACGTCCTCTGCCTCGGCGGCCGCGTGTTGGGCCCCGGCCTCGCCCTGGAGATTGTCGAGACCTGGCTCAACACTCCTTTCAGCGGCGAGCCGCGGCACCGGCGGCGCCTGGAGAAGCTCGCCCGGCTGGAATGCGAGAGGGACGCGTAGGCATGCCCGACCGCCCGTCATGGGACCAGTACTTCATGGACCTGACCAAGGTCGTGGCCCGCAGGTCCACCTGCCTGCGCCGGCAGATGGGCGCCATCCTGGTCAGGGATAAGCGGATCCTCGCCACCGGCTACAACGGCCCCCCTGCCGGTCTCCCTCACTGCGAAGACGTGGGCTGTCGGCGAGAGCAGCTCGGCATCCCCTCTGGCCAGAGGCCGGAACTGTGCCGGGCGCTCCACGCCGAGCAGAACGCCATCGTCCAAGGCGCCCTCCACGGCGTCAGCGTCAAAGACTCGGTCCTCTACTGCACCCATCAGCCCTGCGTCATCTGCGCCAAGATGCTCATCAACGCTCGCATCACGCGCATCGTCTACCAAGCCCACTACCCCGACGATCTGGCCTTGGAAATGCTCACCGAAGCCGGCGTCGAACTCGTTCGCTGGCCCGGCGAAGATGACGGGGAACCAGCATGACGACGGGCGGCGCCGCACCTGTCGCCCTCGCCTACGCCGCCGCCGCGGCGCTAACCTGCGCCCTCACCCCCCTCGCCCGATGGCTGGCCCTCCGCAGCGGCGCCCTCGACCTCCCCAACGAACGGAAGATGCACCAGCGCCCGATCCCCACCTCCGGTGGAGTGGCGATCATCGCCGGGTTCGTCGTCGCCGCCGCAGTCGCAGGCCGGTTGCCGCAGACCCGGGTCCAAGCGCTGGCGGCCATCCTTACGGGGGCACTCGCGGTAGCGCTGGTGGGGTTCATTGATGACCGCAAGCCCATCCGCGCCAGGACCAAGCTTGCGCTCCAGCTCCTTTCCACCACCCCGCTGCTGATCAGCGGCGTCACCGTCAGCTTCCTCACCGATCCCTTCCACCACTCCATCATCGCCCTGCCCACCTGGCTCGCCTGGGCGATCACCGTGCTGTGGGTGGTGGGGGTCACCAACGCCATCAACCTGATTGATGGACTGGACGGCCTCGCCTGCGGCGTAACCGCCATTGCCTGCGTCGCTCTCGCCATCGTTGCCACCGCCTGGCATCAGCCGGCCGTTGCCCTCCTGTGCGCCGCTCTCGCCGGCGCCTCCGCCGGCTTCCTGCCCTGGAACTGGCACCCGGCGCGCATCTACATGGGCGACACCGGCGCCTACTTCCTGGGCTACATGGTCGCTTCGCTCACCATCCTCGGCGCCTTCAAGATGGCCGCCGCCATCTCTGTCCTTGTCCCCATCCTGGTCCTCGCCGTCCCTCTCCTCGACACCGTGCTCTCTCCGGTTCGCCGCTACTTCCATGGGCGTCCCGCCTTCGCCGCCGACCGGGAGCACCTGCACCACCGCCTCGTCGCCATGGGCCTCTCCGAATCGCGCGTGGTGCTCCTCACCTACGCCGTCACTGCCGTCTGCGGCGCCATCGCCATCTGGATCTCCCGCAAAGGCTGAGCACATGCGCAGGCCACTCCACGCCATGATCGTCATGGGTACCAGGCCGGAGGTAACGAAGCTGGGGCCGGTCGCACTCGTCTTGCAGGCGCAGCCCGACCAGTTCCGCGTCACCCTCGTCGGCACCGGCCAGCACCGCGACCTGGTCCCCCAGCACCTCCAGCTCTTCGGCCTCCACCTGGACCACGACCTGAAGGTGATGAAGAGGAAGCAGATCCTCGCCGACATCACCGCCCGCACCGTGACTCGCATGGACCAGCTCCTGGCCGCCGAGCCGCCCGATGTGGTGGTCGTCGAGGGAGACACCACCGCCGTTCTCGTCGCCGGCCTCGCCGCCTTCTACCGCAAGATACCGGTCGCCCACGTGGAGGCCGGCCTCCGCTCCGGCGACATCTACGACCCGTTCCCCGAGGAGATGAACAGGCGATTGGTGGGAGGACTCGCTGCCCTCCACTTCGCCCCCACCCATCAGGCCAGGCGAAACCTGCTGCGCGAGAACGTCCCCGCGCACAGCATCTATGTCACCGGCAACACCGCCATAGACGCCCTCCTCTTTGCCGCCAGACGCCCACCCGGCCGCCCCGCGTTCCCGCCCGGCCTTCTCCGCGGCCGGCGCCTGGTGCTCGTCACCGCCCACCGGCGGGAGAGCTGGGACACCGGCATCCGCCACATCTGCCTGGCGCTGAAGGACCTGGCCGAGCGCTTCCCGGACATCGTCATCGTCTACGCCGTCCACCCCAATCCGGTGGTGAGGAAAACAGCCGAGCGAGTGCTCTCCGGACAGCCGCAAGTCCACCTCCTTCCGCCGCCCGGCTACGCTGACTTCGTTGATCTGATGAGGCGCTGCTATATGATCCTCACCGATTCTGGTGGTATTCAGGAGGAGGCGCCTTCTCTGGGCAAGCCCGTGCTGGTGATGCGCCGCACCACCGAGCGCATCGAGGGCGTCAAAGCCGGCTGCGCGGAGCTGGTCGGGCCTGAACGCACGCGCATCGTGGCGCGGGCCACCGCACTGCTCACTGACCCGCGCCTATATCAGCGCATGTCTGCGCCGCGAAACCCGTATGGCGACGGCAAGGCCGCCCTCCGCATTCGCCGTGCCCTCGCCCACCATTTCGGGTTGACCAGAAAGCGACCCGCCGACTATCAGCCCTGAGCTGAGGCCTGCGGCAAGGAGCTGTGCGCTCCCACGGGGAGACGATTGAGTGAGAGAGAACTGGCTGCGCCTTTGCGGGGGCATCCTCCTGCTCGCCATCGGCGGATTCATCCTCTGGCGAGTGCGCGGAGTCGTGGTCACCGTCCTGGTGGCGGTGGTGTTCGCCTACCTCCTCCGCCCCCTGGTGGACCAGCTCTGCCGCCCCGGTCTCCTGCTCAAGGGCCGCACCCACCACCTCCCCCGCCCCCTCGCCACGACCATCGTCTTCCTGGTGCTGGCCGCGCTGGTGCTTGAGGTCGGCAGTCTGAGCCTGCCCCCTCTCATCAGGCAGTTCTCCGATCTCCAGCAGGACTGGCCCCGCTACCGGCAGGAGATCTCCGACTTCGCCACCGCCGCCGAGCAGTTCCAGCAGGAGCAGCTTCCACCCCTCCTGCGACGTGCCGCGGATTCGTGGGACACCGGCCTCACCCAGCTTGCCTCCACCGCGGCCAAACGCGGCCTGGGCTTCACCGTTCACAGCGTAGGGTTCCTGGTGGAGATGATTCTGGTCCCCATCATCGCCTTCTACATCCTCGCCGACGGTCCCGCCATCCGCCGTCAGGTGCTGTTCTTCGTCCCCAGACGCCACCTCGAAGCCACCCAACACGCCATGGACCGGGCCGATGATATCTTCGCCCGCTACATCAAAGGCCAGCTCGTCCTCTGCCTCATCGCCTTCACCGCGGTCTCGCTTGGCCTGTGGGCGCTCGGGGTGCAGTTCTACCTGTTGCTCGGCGTGGTGGCCGGGATGACCCGCGCCATCCCCATCATCGGCCCTCTCGTGGGCGCCGTGCCCGTCGTCATCGTGGTGCTGGTGACCACCGGCTCCGGCGGCACCACGCTGTGGGTGCTGGCTCTCTTCACCCTCATGCACCTGCTGGAAAGCAAGCTCCTCATGCCCGCCATCATCGGGCGCCAGCTCGACCTCCATCCCGTGCTCATCATCGTCGCCCTGCTCATCGGGGCGGAGATGGGCGGTCTGCTGGGTATGTTCGTCGCCGCCCCTGTCCTCGCCGCCGCCAGAATCCTGGTCGCCGAACGCCGCGCCGGGGCCGTGCAGACCATCGCTACCTCCTAGCCCCACCGGCCGGCTCCTGCCGGGCCTGTGCCAAACCGGCCCAAAAGCCCCCCACAGTCCATTGGACGCGCCGCCCCCCTCATGGTATAAAGCCAGTGAAGTGCGGCCCCTGGGCGAGGGCGCACCGGGTCTCCTTTGTCAGCCAGCCGCGGCCTCAGCCGGGGACGCCGGCCGGGAGGTGCACCATGATACGCCGATCGAACATCAGCAGATCTCGCGTTGCCGCCGTGCTCATCGCGGCGATGGCGGTCTCGGTCACCGGGCTCTTCGGAGCCCCGGGCGCCACGGTCAAGATCACCTCCCCAGCTGCCGGCGCGCGCGTGACCGGGGAGATCGCGGTTTCGGCAACCGTGAAGACCTCCGCCGCGGTCAGCTACGTCATCCTCGTCGTTGACCAGGCCCGCCCTTGTGTCACCAACTCCAGCCCCTTCCGCTTCCAACTCGACACTCGCGCCCTCTCAGATGGACCTCACCGCGTGTCCGTGGAGGTGTATGACGACTTCGGCATGATCGCTTCCTCCAAGGCCATCACCATCAACGTCAAGAACAGCTCGTTGCCGGTTGTGGCCCAAAAGGCCGCTCCCCCGCGGGCAATGGCGAAGCCCGCGCCGACGGGAGCACAGCAGACGGCGACGAAGCCCATAGCCTCGCCTCCAACTTCTGTAGTAGCGGGCAAAGGCCCCGGCAAGCCGCAGGTCGTCGGGGATGCCGCAGACCAGCAGGTGGCCGCCTCCGCCGCGCCCACCGCGCTCGGTCGTGGGCCGATGCCAGAGCCAAGCTCAGTGGCGGCCGGCGCCGCTCCCGCCGCCAGGCGACCCACCGCTCCGGCGGTGAGCAGCTACGCCAGTGTCAACGCAGGAGTGGTCACCGACCTGCCTCCCACTCCCACCCCAGCCACCCCCCCCCCCCCCCCACCCGCCCCCACCCAAAATCTTGTTGGGCCGGTTGTTGGGGT
>Ga0315274_10006710_pt1 | contig 16748 bp, 16 predicted proteins | sample YL17G02_20_MG_FD_203700 | JGI IMG/M metagenome (GOLD analysis project Ga0315274, IMG submission 203700) | Sediment microbial communities from Yellowstone Lake, YNP, Wyoming, USA - YL17G02_20 | ecosystem: Environmental > Aquatic > Freshwater > Lake > Sediment | place: USA: Wyoming | collected...
AGCGCTGAGTGCCGAGTCCAGAGTGCTGAGTGAATTGAAGGCGGAATGCGGAGTGCGGAATGCGGAAAGAAGCGCTGAGTGCCGAGTCCTGAGTGCTGAGTGAATTGAAGGCGGAATGCGGAGTGCGGAATGCGGAAAGAAGCGCTGAGTGCCGAGTCCTGAGTGCTGAGTGAATTGAAGGCGGAATGCGGAGTGCGGAAAGAAGTGCTGAGTGCCGGGTCCTGAGTGCGGAGTGAACTGAATGCGGAGTGCGGAATAGAAACAGCCCGCCGACCACAACCCGCCACTGACCGCCTTGGGCCGCAACCAAAGAGGACCTTGGACGTTGGACCTTCGACCCAAGACCAGGAGCCATGCACGGGAGAAGAGTCCACCCCGTCCACTCCGTCCACAGCACTTCCACACGCGCACGGGAAGAAGATCTACGCAAAGTGGCTGGATGCCTGGACGAAAGAATCTAAAACCCGTCTATCGCAACTTCCTCTCGCTGGCTCGCTGCCCATTAGCGTACCCGAAGTCCGCCGCTCTTGCCGGCCCGCCACAGCTCCGAATAGCGCCGCAGGACCGCATCGCCGGCAGCTGGATTGACGACCACTCGGTCCACGTCCAGTTCCACTTCCGCCCCGGGCGCGTCGGTCCGAGTCAGCCACATTGAAGGGTCCTTGGCGAATTCGCGAAAGGCCAGACCCCACGGCTTCGGTTTTCCCTCTTCGGTCACCAAGCCCGAGAACTTGGTGATGTCGCGCGACGAGGGCGTATCGGCATAGGCCCAGTTGAGCCAACCCGCCGCAATTCCCCGGCCTTGAAGCACGGCGGCGCGACACCACCGCATCTGATCTTCGGGCGAACGCACCGCCGACCGGTCGCTGGTCCGGCCGCCGCCGTACCAGCCGAATTCGGCGACCAGAAGCGGCTTGCGCGGATCGCCCGCCCGCGTGTAGCGCAACAGCAGTTCCAGGTAGGCCAGGTTGCGATCGAAATCCTGTTCGGAGGCCAACGGGTCGCCCCACAGCGGATAGAAATGGATCGAAAGGAAGTCCACCAGCGGCGCAATCCGCGAAGGCCGAAACGCGGCATAGCGCGACGGCCTGCCGATGTTCACCGGAACCGACCATTGAATCAGCCCAACCGTGATCAGATGATTTGAGTCCACGGAGCGGATCGCCTCGACCTGAAGTCGAACCCAACGGTCGGCCAGCCACTCCCGATAGTGCTGAAAGTCAAGAAGGGCGAGCGACTTCGACGCCGCCTGATCCTTGGGGATCGTCACGCTGTCGAAAGACGTCATCCCTTCGGCCTCACTTCCCCAGGCCCGACGAAGCCCCTCGGTGGTGGCGTATTGGTCGCGCAGCCATGCCGTCCACCCGGCGCGCATGTCCCGTCCGTCCCACCGAACGTGCGGCTCGTTCAAGAGATCATAAGCGAAGAGCGTCGGTTCGTTTCGATAGCGCGCGGCAAACGCCTTCCAGAAAGCGACCTGGGCGTCGAGGGCGGCGGGATCGGCGAAGATGTCGCCGCGTCGCCACGCCGGGTTCCCCTCCCAGGCGTCGGGACCCGTGGGATGAACGCGGATGCCGTGACGGCGCGCGATGGCCAGCAGCGCGTCGAACTTCTTCACCGCCTCGGGGGTGAGATCGGGCGGATTGGGGAAGAAACCGTTGGCCGCGATGAACACGCGAACCACGTTCACCCCCAGGTCGCGCATGACACGGAAGTGCTCCTCGACCCGGGCCGCGTCGAATTCTTGCCACATCTTCGGCGCCCAGCCCACGTGGGGATCGAAGTAGTTGCATCCGATCGCATACCAGGGCCGGTCGCCGACGACAAAGCCGCGACCGTCCTTGGCGATCCGAACAAAACCTTCCTCGGGTGCGGAAGCGGCCGCGAACGATGCGGCGGCAATGACCAAGAAAACCGAAAACCACAGCGTTCTTCTTCTCACGGTCTTCGTGTCCTTTCTTACGTGTGCTTTGTCAGATCTCATCTGATGGAAACACATTGCCCTCTCACGGGCCGACAGTCCTCTGAACGGTCTCGACGCACGCCGCGATGTTCTCGGCCGGCGTTCCGGCCGGGATGTCGCACCCGCTGCCAATGATCCAGCGCGCACCGGCTGTCGAGCGAAGCAGCGCCGCCGTCTCCGCCCTGACCTTATCGGGCGCACCGAAACGGAACACGGCGCTCGGATCGAGGTTGCCGCGCAACGCCACGCGGCCGCGCGCGACGGCGATGGCCTTCTCGGCCGCCACCTGATAGTCCACGTCAAAAAAATCCACCCCGGTCGAAATCATATCCTCCAGAATCGCCGCTGTGTTTCCGCACACGTGCAACCCGACGCACCGCCAGCCCATCGCTTTGAGCTGCCCGACCAGGCGGCGATGATAAGGCATCACCAATTGGCGATACAGCGCCGGCGAGATGAAACTCGGCGAGCACGTCGCCTCGCCCAAAAGAAGCCCGTGCGCCCCCACGGGCAACAAGGCCCGTGACAGGTTCGCGGCGACCTCGGTCGTGAACTCGAGCATTCGGGTCACGGCGTCGGGGTCTTCAAGCATGTCCACGAGGATGTTCTCGGCCCCGCGCAACTGCGACGCCGTGAGCAGCGGCCCGCGCAATGTGGCCAGAATGAAAGCCTCTTGCCCAATCTCTCGCACCACCCTTTCGACCGCCTCGAAAAACAGCGGCATTCGCCCGCCCGCGACCGGATCGCGCGACCGAAGACGCTCCAGCGCCGTGAGGTCGTCGAGCAGATGCTCTTTCAAGAACGGAGCGGCGTCGGGCGGCTGTTCGACCGCCGCGCCCAGCGCCTCGGCCTCGCCGATCACGCCCAGAGTCAATTGCACGCCGTCGTAGCCGAACCGGCGATACCCCTCGGCCATCACGTGGGCCATCACGTCGGCGCGCGTGAAAAACTCTCCCAGCGAAACGCCGAACAACCCGGCCAGTCCCGTGTGAAGCATGGGCAGCACGGGCGGGCGATCGCTTGACTCTCCCGCCAGCACGCAGGCCACGCGCTCACGACCGGTCATTGGCTCTCCCTTCGCTACCCGGCGGCGTCAGTCGCCCGCCCCAGGATGTCTTCCGCGCGGCATCGTCTCGCCCACAGCGTAACGGCGCTCCGTCACGGGTCAAGGAAGAGTTGATTTTCCCTTGCGCGCATGAGACACAACAACCCGCAACGCATTCCTCCGGAGGCGAGACAACCATGTTTCGACGCATGACGGCCTTAATGATCCTCACACTGATTGGCGCAACGGTCGCCCAGGCGGCCGCCCAGGCCGCGCCGACGACCAAAACGATTCGCGTCCTCATCGTCACGGGCAACGACTATCCCGGCCACAAATGGCGCCTCACCACGCCCGCCGTTCGCTCAGCCCTCGAATCGCGCGGTCGGTTCGACGTGCGCGTCTGCGAAGACCCCGAAATCATGGCCACGCGCCTCGCCGACCGCTATGACGTGGTTGTTCTTCATTTCATGAATTGGGAAACCTCGTCGCCCAGCCGCGCCGCCCTCGATGGCCTGGCCGACTTCGTTCGCGGCGGCAAGGGACTGGTCGCACTTCATTTCGCCTGCGGCGCGTTCGGCGACTGGCCCGAATACGTCAATCTCGTCGGCCGCGTCTGGGACAAGAGCAAGACGCACGACCCGCTCGGCCCGTTCCGCGTTCAGATCGCGAAGAAGGATCATCCGATCACGCGCGGGGTGGAGGATTTCGACATCACCGACGAGCTCTACTTTTGCCTTATGGGAAAGCCGGAAATCGAAGTGCTGGTCGCGGCGCGCTCGAAGAAGACCGGCCAGGACGAGCCGATGGGATTTGTCCTGCGCTATGGGCAGGGCCGCGTCTTCCACACGCCGCTCGGCCACGACGTCCGGGCGTTCTCGACGCCGGGCCTCGTGCGCCTGATCGAGAACGGCTGCGAATGGGCCGCGACGGGCGCCGTCGCCCCGTAAGCAACTACGACCGCTGTACGAGCGCTCTCACCGGTAAAACGTCCAGTTTCTATCCACCGAACTTCGGCTTCCCTCCAGAGCGTTGTGCCTGAAGGCGCCGTCGGGTTCGGAAGGTTAAGCGTCGGACGGCGAGGGCTGAATCCCGAGAATCCTGCAATGGAAGGCAATCGCTTCCTGGACGTGCGTGTCCCAGTAGTCCCACGTATGGCCGCCCGGAAACTCCTCGTATTCGTGCGCAACGCCCAGGCGCTCCAGGTGGGCATGGAAGTCGCGGTTGTGCGGGAGCAGGAAATCGTCCGCGCCGCAATCGAGCCGGAGGGCGGGCAGGCACGCCCGATCTGCCCGTTCGGCCAGCGCAAAGGGATCGTCGCCGGGATCGGGCGACTCGCCATAGATTCGCCGCAGCTCCGGCGTCAGCGACTCATCTTCGGGCAGCTTTCCCTGGCTGGCGAGGTTTCGCACAACGGCATGGCAACCCGAATGGGCGGTCGCGCTACAGAAGAGGTTGGGATACTTCAGGGCGAGTTTGACCGCGCCATAGCCGCCCATCGAAAGTCCGCCGATGACGCGGCCGCGCCGCTCGGCGATCGTCGGCAGAAAGCGGTCAACGAACCCGATCACGTCTTCGATGATATGGCGCTCGCAGGCCGGCCCCTCGGCGGCGTCGGTATAGAACTCGCGGCCGCCATTGGGCATGACAACGATCAACGGCAGCCGGCAGACGTACCATTCGATGCGCGTCCGCCGCCGCCAGATCGTCTGGTCGTCCGAAAGCCCGCCCAGCAGATAGAAGGCAGGATAGGGCGGCGGCTGTTCGATCTGTTCGGGCAGGATGACACCCATCGCGCTCGATTTCTTGATCGCGTCGCTCCAGAAGTGAACCTCCGCAAAGGCCATCGCTCAATTCCTCGTATCCGGGCACTTGGCCACATAAGAACGACGACCTCTTTGAACAGAGCACGGCCAACCGTCAACGAACTTCATCTGCTCTATCGGCGTCCATCGGCGGTTGATAAAAGGAGTCAGACATTCCCACTTGTCAGTTGAACAGCCGGCGCCCGGCGTGCAAGGTTTCCGAAGGCAATGCAATTGACTCAGTCAAGGAGGTTCTCGCCGTGAGCGAAGAAATCCGTTGTTTCCTGGCTGTCGAAATCTCCGAAGAAGTCCGGCAGGCCGCGGGCCGGTTGGTCGAGAAACTCCGCAAGGGCATCCAGTTCACCAAAGCCCGTCCCTCGTGGGTCCGGCTGGACAACCAGCATTTCACGATCGTCTTCCTGGGCAATCGCACGATCGAGCAGGTCGAGCAGATCAAAGCGGCGCTGGGCGACCTGACGGGCAAGGTCGCTCCCTTTCGCGCCGAGGTCGCCGGTCTGGGCGTGTTCCCCAACGAGCGGAACCCTCGCGTGTTGTGGCTGGGCGTGCGCGATGGGGCCGAACCGTTCAGCCGGCTCTACGACGACATCGTGAAGCGGCTCCAGCCGGTCGGCTTCGAACCCGAAAAGCGTCCCTTCCATCCCCATCTCACCCTGGCGCGGATCAAGTCCTTTCGCGGCACCGCCGAGATGATAAGCGTCGTGCGAAGCCATCAGAACGAAGCGTGCGGCGAGTTTACGGCGGCGGGGCTGACTTTTTTTCGCAGCCAACTCCACCCTGACGGCGCAATCTATACCCCGCTGGCCCACTGGCCGTTCAAAAAAAGTGGAGCCGATTGCTGATCGGCCAGATGCTTCTCTCGCCAGTTGACAACTTGCGCCCCGGACTTGGCCACAAAAAGCCCTTGCTCCGGCCCCTCGTTGCCTCTATGCTCTCTTGTATGAAGGTAGTGCGCCGAATGTGGGCGTTTTGCCGAAAAGGAGATTGCGATGAGCGACGTGAAATCCAAAGAAGAACAAGTCAAGTCGGTGATCGAGGAGATACGTCCATACATCCAGGCCGACGGCGGGGACCTGGAGTTTGTCAGCCTCCAGGACAACGTGGTCAATGTTCGCCTCCGGGGCGCGTGCTGCGGCTGTCCGGGAGCGCGAATGACGCTGAAGATGGGCGTCGAGGAGCGTATCCGCGAGGTCGTCCCGGAGATCGAGGCCGTCGAGGCGGTCTAGTTCGGCCGGCCTCTGGACCGCGCCGCGCGTCGAGGGCTGCGGCTGTCCGTTGGAATTCGGACAGGTTGACAACCTGCCCGCAGCGCCAGGGCTTGCGCGGCGTGTCCTACAAAGGGCCCGTAGCTCAACTGGCTAGAGCCCCCGGCTCATAACCGGGTGGTTGCTGGTTCGATTCCAGCCGGGCCCATTGCCGTTCTAAGCGACCCGTTCCCGAACAGGTGTGAAGTTCAGCCTGAAGTCATCTCCGTTCGGTATTTGTCCTGCTTGCCGGAATGACAAACTTGAGCATCGCGCAAGAAGTCATGTTAAGGCGGAGAGAGGGCCCGATCGGGCGGGTTTTTTTGGTGGCAAGCCCCGAACGACATCCATAAAGTCACATTCGGCTGCGGTTGAGACTTCCACGTATGCGAATATCCGACATTCATTGGGGACGGCGCGCGAATGGCCAAAGGGTCGTCGCGCGGGGCGTATCTTCGGAGGAGACGCCCGTGAACCCGGAGGAAGATGCGGGGCGGTCGGAAATTGACGGAATCATGGAGCGAGGCGTGGCCGCGCTCGAAGGCGAGCGCTATGACGTGGCGACCGAGCTGTTTCGGCGAGTCATCCAGCGCGCACCGTTCCGCCTCGACGCCCGAAACTACCTGGCCGTGGCCCTCGATCGGCAATTCGCGCGCGGAGAAAACGGCCAGGCAGGTTCCCGGCGCGCAGGGGCCGCCGTGGATGTGGCTTCGTCGGCCACCGCGGCGACTTCGGGTCGCGCCCGAGCTACGCGGGTCCGCTTCCCGGTCTGGTTGGCGGTTGTCAGTCTCGCCGTGACCGCCGTTGCGGTTGGCGGAGTAGCCGGAGTCGTTTCCTATCTGCGCCGCCACAACGTCCGGGAATGGGTTGACAAGATCGGTAAACCCAAGCCGCCCCCGGTCGAACCCGCCGTCGAGCAGATCGCCGCCGATCTCAAGAAGGCCGACGCCGCCGTGGCGCGCGAACAGTTCGACGAAGCCCTCGGCATCCTGACCAAAACGCGCGAGGCAGCCGCCTCGCTCAATCCGCCCGATCCCAAGCCGGTTGAGAACAAGATCGCAGAGGTCTATGGCGCCAAGGCGGGAGCGTTTTACTCCAAAGAGAATTATGACAAAGCGCTCGAAGCCGCCCAGGATGGCCTGAAATATAATGACGTATCTCCCCAGCTGAACTATCTGGCTGGGCGATGTTATGAACGCAAAGGAATGCATTCGCGCAGCAACAATGACACGGGGCAGGCCCGTCAATACTTCGAGAAAGCCTGTGAGGCGCTGGAGAGAGTGGTGGCGACCGACCCCAACCACTTGCCGGCTTACGATCTCCTCGGCAAAACCTACAGCCGATTCAACGAGATCAAGGCGATCGAGACCTGGAAACGCATTGTTCATCTCTCGCCCGACTCACCCGAAGGGAAAACCGCCAGGAATTATCTGCAATTCCGTCAGATTCAATAGAGGATTGGAGCACTTACGATGTCACGAGCATCCTGCCCGTGACGGTTCACAGGCACGACGCATTTGTCGCCTGATTCGTGGAGGAAGAACATTCTGGAACGCAGGCAGCATGCTTGCCGCCATCCAGCGGTGAAAGGAGCAATCCATGCAGAAGAGAACGATCCATATTACCGAGCTCGACATGACGCGATTGAGAAAATTGCTCTCGGCGGCCAGTATGCCCAAGAACCAGAACAAAGACAAAGAGTATCTGAAAGCCTTAGACCAGGAACTGCAACGCGGCGTGGTGGTGCCGGCCCGTAAAACTCCCAACGATGTGATTACAATGAACTCTACAGCGCGCTTCACCGACCTGAACTCAGGAGAAGAGATCACGTATTCCCTGGTCTTCCCTGCCGATGCGGATATTGCTCAAAACAAGATTTCGGTATTGGCTCCCATTGGAACGGCCATGCTTGGATATAGGGTGGGAGACATTATTGAATGGGAAGTCCCGGCAGGGATGCGGAGACTAAAAGTCGAGGAAATCCTCTACCAGCCTGAAGCTGCCGGCCGCTTTGACCTGTGAATGGAGTTGGCTCCACCGGTCCAGGAAGAAAACGCTAGGCTTTCGCGGCGGCCATCTCGGCCAGTTGGCTCAGGCGATCGGTGGGGGCCAGCGCAATCAGGATGTCTCCGGGCGTGACGACCGTGTCGGCCGAAGGATTGTAGGCCATCGGCCCACCCTGGCGGCGCAGGCCGATAATGATGACGCTAAGCGTCCGACTGAGGTTAAGCTCGCGCAACGACTTGCCGCAGATGGGCGACCCCGCCCCGACCAGCAGTTCCTCGATCTGATAGGTTTCCGACGCGGGCACTCCCCCGACCTCGGCGAGGAAATCAATGACGTTGGGACGCAACGCCGCCTGCGCCATGAGCCGTCCGCTTGACCGATAGGGCGAGAAGACACGGTCGGCGCCGGCTTTCCGCAGCTTCTCGATTGCGCTATCCTCGCTCGCTCGCGCGACGATAAAAATCTTCGGATTGAGCTCGCGCGCCGACAGCGTCACAAACACGTTGTCGGCGTCGCTGGGTGTGACGGAAATCAGCGCGCGGGCGCGTTGGATGCCGCAATGAGACAACACTTCGTCGCTCGTGGAGTCGCCGTGGACTCCGAGATAGCCTTGTTCCTCCAATTGTCGAAACGCCGGTTCGTGTTTCTCGATCACAACGAACGACACTTCGGCGTGGGCCAGCTCGCTCGCGATCACGCGGCCCATGCGCCCGTATCCGCACACCAACACGTGGTTTTCGAGTTTGGCAATCTGCCTTTCCATGCGTCGTCTCCCTACCAGCGCTCGAATCTCCCCCTCGACAAACGCCCGCGTGACCAGGGCGATGACCAGCGTCAGGGCCACCGTCCCAAAGGCCATGATTACCATCGTGACGATCTTTCCGGCGCGCGAAAACTCGCCCATGCCTCGGCCAACGGTCGCCACGGTGTTCAACGTCGAGTAAAGGGCATTAAAAGGACTCAACCCTTCGAACGTCTCATAGGCCAGCGTTCCCAGAGCCACGATGATGACCAGCAGGGCGATCGCCGCCACCAGCAGCTGCCCCGTGTTCGATCGCGGAAGCGGAATGCGTGAGCCTCTTCGAACGGCGTTTCGGTCAGCCATGGTTGCGCTCGAAGTCCCCCCGTTCACTTCCTCTTGAACTGCCTGTCGAGCTGATCGCGCGTCAGGCAAATCATCGTCGGCCGTCCGTGCGGACACGTATAGGAAAGCCGAGCGCCCAGCAGATCGTCAATCAATTGCTGCATCTCCTCGATCTCCAGACGACGGCCCGCCTTGATCGCCGCGTGGCAGGCCAAGCGCGTCAAAACCCGCTCGCGCAGGCGTTCGCCCTCGCGCACCGTCGCCTCCCCGGCCAGATCGTCGAGCAGATCGCCGATCAACGCCGCAACGTCCACCTGCTCAAACATCGTGGGAACCGACCGGACGATGAACGTGTGGCCGCCGAACGCCTCGGTCTCAAATCCCATTTCAGCCAACACGGGCGCCAACTCGTCCATCAACGGCCGGTCGGCGGGCCGGATTTCGACCGAGATCGGAACCAGCAGCGGCTGGACCGTGGGGGAGCCTCTCATCGCCTGAGCACGCATGTAGAGCAACCGCTCGTGCGCGGCGTGCTGGTCAACCAGAAGCAGCCCGTCGCCGGTTTCGGCGACAATGTACGTGTCGGCGATCTGGGCGATGGCGCGGGGCCGCGACGAAACCTCGGAAGGCGGCGCGACCGCCGCCGAGCCAGCCACGATCTCCTCGTCGGCGGCAGCGGGCGTCGCAATCGCAATGGCCTGCTCGATTGCCGCAACGGCGATCCTTTCAACAGGCGGCGCGGCCTGTGATTCACTTCGTGGCAAACGATCCCATCGGGCGGCCGCCTCCTGATAGGGCGCTCCGGGAATCTGCAAGGCTTGGCCGGCCAGAATGAACTGGGCCTGATAGTCAGAGGGACTGGTTTTGGGCGAAATGGCCGTCTGGGGGACTGTCGGCGGTAGATCGGGCAACCGAACCTGGGGTGCGAGATTGGCCGCGTGGAGTGTTTCGGCGACCGCGCGGTGGACCAGGCCGACGACCTTGTTCTCGTCACGGAACCGCACCTCTTCCTTGGTCGGGTGGACATTCACGTCCACCTCGTCGGGGGCTAACTCGATGAACAAGACGACCACGGGATAGTGCTGCGTGATGATTGTTCCCGCGTAGGCCTGCTCGACGCTGTAGGCCAGCGTGCGATGGCTGATTGGCCTCCCGTTGACGAAGAAAAACTGGTGGCGGCGGTCGCGGCGCGCTTCGATGGGTTTGGTGATGAAGCCGCGCACGCGAAGATCGTATTTCTCGAACTGAACCTCAAGCAGGTTGTCGCCGGAAATGGCCAACAGTTGCCGCGCGCGCGATTCGGGCAACTGGTCGGCCGGAAGATCGAGAAAAACGCGCTGCTGGTGGACAAATCGAAACGCCGTCGTCGGCGCGGCGAACGCCTGGCGCACGATGACCCGCGAAATCTGGCCCAGCTCCGTGGCCGGGCCTTTGAGGAATTTCAGCCGCGCCGGGGTGTTGTAGAACAGGTCGCGCGCCACGACATGAGTTCCCGTCGGCGCGCCGGCCTGTTCGACCGCCGTAATCCGTCCACCCTCAACGACGATGCGCGCAGCGGCGAGGTCCTCGGCACGGCGCGCGGTAAGCGTCAGGCGCGAGACCGCCGCAATGCTCGGGAGCGCCTCGCCGCGAAACCCGCGCGTGCGCAACGCCTGTAAGTCCTCCAGCGATTGAATCTTGCTGGTCGCGTGGCGTTCGAGCGCCAGCTCCGCGTCCTCGCGGCTCATCCCGGCGCCATCGTCCACAACCGCGATGTCTCGCAGGGCATTGCTGACCGTGATGCTGACGTGGCGCGCCTGGGCGTCAATGCTGTTTTCGATCAGCTCCTTGACGACCGACGCGGGGCGAACGACGACCTCGCCGGCCGCAATCTGGTCTATCAGAATCTTGGGCAGTCTGACAATCATGCCGCACTCGCTCTTGTCGCTCAGTCGCTCATGGGCGTCCCAAATGGTCTGTCACGTCGCAATTGGCGGACGCCGGCCCATCGTCACTACATGGAACCCTCTTCTCCGTCATTGCGAAAAACCTCCCTGTTTCCCTGTCATTGCGAGAAGCCGTTCTCTGGCGACGAAGCAATCCCGCCTGGGGGACGCACCAACGATGAGATTGCTTCGTCGCCAGAGAACGGCTCCTCGCAATGACAGGAACGCCGGCGGTATGTCTGCATCAATCAACATGTGACAGAGCACTGGAGCGGGTCGAGCTTCGAAGCCACTGTGCAAGGCAAAGCGGCGAAGTCAAGACCGTAGGACGTGTTTTCGAGTGCGGCGGCGCGACGCACTCCAGAATTCGGTTTTTGGCTTGACCTTGGGCCGCCGAGGCCGAAAACTGACGAAAGTTTGGAGTTCGCCCGTTCGGTGTTTACACTCCACCGTGGGTCTATTTTTCCGGAAGGTGGAATTTGATGAAAGTCAGTCTGCGATGGATTCTGCCGGCCGCGGCCATGCTGCTCTTGCCGGCAGCCGTTCCGTTGGCCCTGCGCTACGAGACGATTCCCGAAGAGAATACGGTCATTTCCGAAGACGCCGACGCCATTGTCATCACCGAGTACCTTCGGCGCGTCCGAGAAAGCCTCGGCAAAGACAAGCCCCGCACCGTCGCCGCGGAACTCCGGCGCGTGGCCGCTCTGACCGGTCGGGCGGCCGACTCCAGCTCGGGCGAGGCCCGCGACGTGCTGAAAACCATCCAGAGCCAGGCGCTCAAACTCGCCTATGCCGCCGAGACCAACGCGGAATCGGCCGCGCGCCAGATTCGCGAGTTCGCCGCCCGAACTGAGAACTTTCTCGACGGCGAGTGGGTGCTCCTCGAAGCCAGACAAGCTCTTACGCGCGGCGACGTGGAAACGGCCCGAATCCTGCTGACCGTCGCCGCGCAACAGATGGAACGCCGCACCCAGCGCGCTCCGAAAGAGCGTGGGGCGAAGTTCGAGGACATCGCCCGCGAGCTGCGCGGTTTTCTCGAAGAACAAGACGCCTTGAAATCGGGCGAGGCGAGCCGGCGGATCGCCGACTTCGCCAAGTCCGTTCGCGATCTGGCCGCCGCCGAACCCAAGACCGGCAAGTCCTCGGACAAGACGCTCGGTTTTGGGACCTCCGAAGACTCGTCCACCGAGACCAATTCTTTTGGGACCGGCCGATTCTCGACGTCCAAGTCCTACGATTCGAGCGACTTCGGTTCCTACGGCTCGAAGTCCTCCGGCTCGCGCGCCGGCAAATCGGAGACGGCCAGCTCAGGCGCGAAGCGAAAAGGGACACCGGGCAAGAAGACGACTGCGAAATCCGGAAAGTCGGGTCGCAGCGCCTATGGCTCTCGGTCAAGCGATCTCGAATCCAAGGATTCTTCCATCGAGTCAAAGGATTCTTTCGTGGAATCCGAGAATCTCAAATCGTCCGACACCGAGACTTCGCCGTCCGACTCTTTGGGCATGGAAGGGACCGATTCCAAATCGTCGGATTCATTGCCCGACAACACAGAGCCGTGACCGGAACTTGGCCGCAAAGAAACGCAGGAGGCGCAGGAAGACAGTGCCTTGCCTTGCAGCGTTGCGGGTGGGAATACGGTCGCGGTGTTCCCTGACCTGAAACCTGGAACTTGAAACCTGAGACTCTCACGACGCCAGTCCGCATCGCCGATAGAACGTTCCGATCTCGCCCAGGTAGTCCTCCACGCGCATCAGGCGATCCAGCTCGCGCGACTTGAGATGCTTGCGTCCCTGGCGGTCGGCCAGGAGGTTCTGCTTGAACGTTTTTGCGCCGTCCCATGTCTTCATGGCCGTGCGCTGGACGATGGCGTAAGCGTCCTCGCGCGTCAGCCCTTTCTTGACCAAGGCGATGAGAATGGATTGCGAGAAAACCAGGCCGCGCGTGCTTTCGAGATTGGCGCGCATCCGCTTGGCGTCCACCCGAAGCCCGTCGAGCACCCACGCCAGCTTGTCGAGCATGTAGTCGAGCAGGATGGCGCTGTCGGGAATGATGACGCGCTCGACCGACGAGTGGCTGATGTCGCGTTCGTGCCAGAGCGTGACGTTTTCGATGGCCGCCAGCGCATTGGCGCGAAGGATGCGCGCCTGGCCGGCGATGCGCTCGCAGATTTCCGGGTTTCGTTTGTGCGGCATCGCCGACGAGCCTTTCTGGCTTTTGCCGAACGGCTCGGAGGCTTCGCGGACTTCGGTGCGCTGGAGATGGCGGATTTCGGTGGCGATCCGTTCGATCCCCGCGCCGACAATGGCCAACGTCGTCATGTATTCGGCGTGGCGGTCGCGCTGAACGACCTGGGTGGCGACGGGCGCGGGCGACAGGCCCAGCTTGCGGCAGACGTATTCTTCGACCGCCGGTTTCGACTGCGAGAAGGTGCCGACGGCGCCCGACAGTTTCCCCACGCGCATGATGTCGCGCGCGCGCCGCAATCGCGCCTTGTGGCGCCGGAATTCCTCGTACCACAGCAGACACTTCAGCCCAAACGTGATCGGCTCGGCGTGGATGCCGTGCGTGCGACCGATCATGACGGTGTTTTTGTATTCGAGCGCCATCCGCCGCAGGATCGCCAGAACGCGATCCACGCCCTGGAGCAGCAGGTCGGCGGCGCGCACCATGCGGACATTCTGCGCGGTGTCCACGACATCGTTCGACGTGAGACCCATGTGGACGTATTTGGAGGCCGGCCCGATCGTCTCGGCCAGCTGGGTGGTGAAGGCCACGACGTCGTGGCGAATCTTGGATTCGATCTCGAGAATCCGGGGAATGTCCAGGCGGGCTTTCTGGCGGATTTCAGCCACGGCCTCGCGCGGAATCTTGCCCATTTCCGCCCAGGCCTCGCAGGCCAGGATTTCGACCTCCAGCCAAGTCTGGTACTTCGTCTCCTCACTCCAGAGGCTGCCCATTTCGGGGCGTGTGTAGCGCTCGATCATTGAATTCCCCCGTTTTCCCGGCGTTTGTGGTTACGCGGCACGAAGACTACGATTTCACGGCGGCGCGATCAAGGCCGATTTGGCGTCAAAATGCCCGGATTCCCTCAATTCCGAAACGTCCATGTTCGTCCAAAAAAGCTTGCCGGCTGGGCACGCTAAATGCACCATGAAGAAGTCGCAACAGAAGGAGGGGCCCCGAGGTGGAGTGGGATTTGTGAGGGCCATCTAAGGAAGCAAGGGAGGAAAGCCAAGATGAAACGCTACGTAGCACCGTTCGTCGCGGTAGCAGTCGCAATCGCGGCAGTCTCTTCGTGGGCGGCGATGCACGAATTGCCGAAAGTCGAGAAGAGGGCCGAGGTTTTCTACGGAAATGCCAAGTGCGTCGCGACGGGTGAGAAGACCGACCCGAAGCTGTTTGTCGAGTATGCCGATCCCAAGACGCATACCTACGCGAAGATTTACATGTGCTGCGCCGCCTGCAAGGCCGCGATCGAAAAGGATCCCGCAGCCGCTTACAAGAAGGCCTACCTGGACCGTGAGATCAAGGACAAGGACGGCAAGGTGATCGTGGAGAAGGGACAGCCGATTGACCTGAAGAACGAAAAATGCCCTATCATGGGGGGGAAGGTCTCGGACAAGGACTGGGCGGTCTATAACGGCTACCGCATTCACTTCTGTTGTCCCAACTGCGAGAAGCCCTTCATGAAGGACGCGGACAAGAACCTCGCCAAGCTGATCAAGGACCAGAAGGTCAGCGTTCCGGGATTGCCGGAACCCGTGAAGGAACCCGAGAAGACGGAACCGATGAAGATGTAGCGCGTCGAATCGAGTGTGCCGCAACTCATCAGACCGAAACACATAGCGCGCCCAAGATGGGTTCGTGGCCAATAGCGGGTGTTGCCAAGAGTCAACCGCTGCAACACCCGCGTTTGTTCGTCAGGGAATGAATGATGCAAACAGCCAGTTCAGCCGATCGCGTCGCGGATCTTCTGCGCAAGCGGCTGAAGTGAGCGCAAGGATTCCCGGATTTCTGCGGTCGTAATTCGCCGGTTCGACCGGCAAAGGGTAGCGCTCAATGGTGTAGTACTTCGTGATACTCTGACAACAACCGCGAAACTGCTCCAAAGCCGGATCAAACGGAATCGCATCGTCCAAAAGCGCTTCGAGATCATGAATCCGTCGAAAGACCACGCCTCTGCTCAAGAGAAAGGCCTTGAGGAATTTCTCTGCCGCCTGCTGAAGGCAAAAGCTTGCCAGCTCCGGGTCTTCCACTGCAAGACAGCGGTCCACTCGACGCAGATCGCGTTCCGCAAACCGAAGCCAGTCCGCCGCAGCATGCGAATCCTCAAGCGGCATACAAAACCTCGCCCTTGCGGAGAATTCCCTGGATGAAGGGATCTCCCGATTTCAACCCCTGCTCGACTTCTCCAGGCGTCAACACAATCGGTTCGAAAGGCACGTGAGGATGCGTTCCCGCAGCCGTTTGTCTCACTCTATCCAACCGATCAACGAAACGTTCCGAAGTCTCTTTGATGATCAACAGGTCAATATCGCTGTCTTCATCCAACTCGCCGGACGCGCAGGAGCCAAAAAGGATGACTTTCTGAGGCTCGTACCGCGCGACAATCCTCTCGAGAAGAGTCTGAATGACTTCTCGCATTGACTGCTGGTCCCGCATAAGACTCCTCCAAAGAACAGCGTGAACCAAGAAGCAATCCCTTGCTCGCGGTTTTGTTCACGCCATCCGGGCCGCGGCCATCACCTTGCGAAGCGAATCAGCGGCCGTCTTAAACAGGTCGGGCGTGGTGCGGCCCCAGTTCTTCTCGGCCACGCTGAGGTGCGGCTCCAGCGTCAGGAAGTTGTCGAAGCCGCTTCGGGCGGCGTCGGCCAGAATCGCCTCAATCGCGCCGTCGCCCTGTCCGGCGGGAACCATCTCGAGGTCGGAGCGCCGGCTGTCCTTGACGTGGAAATACTCGACGTAGGGCTTGAGCATGGGCCAGTTTTGCAGTGGGTCTTCGCCACAGTGGACGAAATTGGCGAAATCGAACACGCCGCGGAAACTCCGCGACTTCAGCGTCTGGTGAAGATCGAGGCAGTACTTTCCGAGGTCGCCGTAGATCAGCCGCTCGTTCTCGTGGCACAGTAAGACGTTCGTCTTCTCGGCCTCGGCGATCAGGCGGCCCATCCAGTCCATGACCTGGGCGCGGTGCTCCTCGTGCGTGTGGCCTTCGGGGATGTAGTAGGAGAAAATGCGGATGTAGCGGCAGCCGAGGATGCCGCAGAATTCCAGGGACTTTTTGAGCCGTTCCATCTCCTCCTGGAAGTTTCCATCCAGCGGGAACTTGCCGATCGGCGAGCCGATCGAAGAGAAACCGATCCCATTGTCGCGGGCGGTGCGGGCGATCTGGCGAACCTCGTCGGCCGTCAGTTGCATGACGTTCTTGCCCGACACCCCGCGCAACTCGATGTGGTCCACGCGAAGGTTCTTGAGGGTTGCGATCTGCTCATCCAGGCTGTCCGAAATCTCGTCTGCGAACGCGCTAAGCCGAACCATGCTCCACCTCCTCGTAAGCGTTTGCGTAGTGTCAAAAGTTCTCAGTTCTTTGGGTCGTCGAAGCGCTGAGAACATTGCGTTTTCTGAAAAAGTGGGTTGTCTCCCCCCATGAGTTGCGGCAT
>Ga0315274_10006711_pt1 | contig 16747 bp, 11 predicted proteins | sample YL17G02_20_MG_FD_203700 | JGI IMG/M metagenome (GOLD analysis project Ga0315274, IMG submission 203700) | Sediment microbial communities from Yellowstone Lake, YNP, Wyoming, USA - YL17G02_20 | ecosystem: Environmental > Aquatic > Freshwater > Lake > Sediment | place: USA: Wyoming | collected...
TTGAGGTGAAGGGGGGAATGGCTGGGCACGGCAACATGCGGCGGCCTAACCAGTTGTGGGATAACGACTTCGATAGGTCGGATTCCCTCACATTCCCCCCTTCGCCTCAATAAGAGTCAAGGGATGCGAAAAGTGTGCCAAAGCCGAGGCCAGAAGCCGCCCTGAGGATGGCAGCCGGCCCCTATCTGGGGCAGGCTCAGGATCGCTAGATCATGAAGAGCCCATCTTCATTTTCTTGATCCCCGGCTTCATGTCTTCCGCGCTGTTGGACCTGCTGATCGTAAGGCGGGGTAAGGATGTCTTCGCGCGCATCATCGAGGCCCTTGTCTTTAGCTTTTTCATCTATGCGGTCGTCACAGTCGTGACTGGTCAGAGTCCAGTGCTGTTGCACGAAACAAAGCAGGACAATGTGACTACCTATTCGATCACAGGGAACGCATCCTTCCTTGTCCCCGTGGTACTCCTGGCCCTGTTGCTGCCCTTAGGTATTGGCTTCCTGACGACAACCGACTTACACATGGAAGCCCTCCGCAAGTGCCACATAACGAACAAGACTTCTCGGGAGTCGACGTGGGTGGATGTTTTCACAGACCAGAAGAGACGTGTCATTTTGCACTTCAGCGATGGTCGTCGTCTCCATGGTTGGCCGATGTACTACTCGGAGGCGCCAGAGGAAGCCTCCCTCTACCTCTACGACCCTGCCTGGTATGTCCCGGAACGGAAGGACTGGGACCGCCTGAACGTCCACGGGCTTTTTCTCGTCAAGCGAGACCTGATCGACTGGATCGAGTTCTTACCCAAGCCCGGAGAATGGGAGTTACCAGCAACGCACGAAGGAGAAGCAGGCAATGAGCAGACCACCCCGAAGGCTTGATGAACGCGGGTATAGCCGGCCCCCCACACAGAGGATCGATCCGCCCAGGCCTGCGCCCCCACCCCCCCCATCTCCTGCAACTCCGCCACCTCCGCCGCCGCAACCCGTCAGGCCCAACAGATAATAGACCCCTGACAACGATTGGCTACCTAGACATAGGGTCGAGGCACGGTGCCGGCCAGCCTCGTAAAAGGGTGAGGCGGGTCACATTCTCACTCGCGCCCGGTCGATGTGGACCATGAGCACGGAGACGTCGGCGGGGGAGACGCCGGCGATGCGCGCCGCCTGCCCGAGCGTGGCCGGGCGCAGCGTCGCCAGCTTCTCGCGCGCCTCGGCCCCAAGCTCCTTGAGCGACAGGTAGTTGATGCCTTCGGGAATCGTGCGCGACTCCATGTGCCGCATCCGCTCGATCTCGGCGTTCTGGCGGGCGATGTAGCCCTCGTATTTGGCTTCGATCTCGACCTGTTCCTTGACCGCGTGGGAGAGCCGGCGCGCCGCCAGGCCGGGGTCGAGGGACTCGATGTCGGCAAGCGTGGTGCCCGGCCGCCGCAGCCAGCGCAGGAGCGGGAGCCCGTCGTGGTGGCGGGTGCGGAGGCAGGCGAGGGTTTCGGCGATGGCGCGCTCGTTCTCCTGGAGCGCCGCCCACAGCTCGTCGCCGATCAGCCCGAGGCGCCGCGCCGTGGGCATCAGGCGGCGGTCGGCGTTGTCCTGGCGGAGCACGAGACGATACTCGGCGCGCGAGGTGAACATGCGATACGGCTCGCGCGGCGAGAGAGTCACCAGGTCGTCAACGAGCACCCCGATGTAGGCCTCGGAGCGCCCGAGCACGAGCGGGTCGTCGCCCCGCACGGCCAGGGCCGCATTGATGCCGGCCATGATCCCCTGCGCTGCCGCCTCTTCGTAGCCTGAGGTGCCGTTGATCTGGCCGCCGAGGAAGAGGCCGGGGAGGCGTTGCGTCTCCAGCGACGGCTTGAGCTGATAGGGTGGGACGAAGTCGTAGGCGACGCCGTAGCCGTAGCGGACGATGTCGGCGCGCTCGAGGCCGCGGATGCTGCGGACCATGGCGACCTGGACTTCGGGCGGCAGGGTGTTGAAGAGGCCGTTGGCGTAGACCTCGAGGGTGTGCTCCCCCTCGGGCTCGAGGAAGACCTGGTGCGAGGTCCTCTCGGGGAAGCGGACGACCTTCGCCTCGATGGAGGGGCAGTAGCGCGGCACGGCGCCCGCGGCCCTGCCGGACATCTCGGCGGAGCGGTGGGCGTCGGCGCGGACGATCGCGTGGGTCCGCTCGTTCGTGTGGGTGAGGTAGCAGGGGAGGTTGGGCCGCTGGATCGCGGGGGTGGAGAAGGAGAAGGGCCGGGGCGGGTCGTCGCCGTATTGGGGCTCGAGGACGCTGTAGTCTATGGTCGCGCCGTGGAGGCGGGGCGGGGTGTTGGTGGTGAGGCGGCCGAGCTCGAAGCCGAGGGAACGCAGGTCGTCGGAGATGCCGAGAGCGGGCGGCTCGCCCGCGCGGCCTGCCGGGATCTCCTGCTCGCCCACGTGGACCATGCCGTTGAGGAAGGTGCCGGTGGTGAGGACGACGGCGCGGGCGCGGTGCTGGCAGCCCATCCCATCGCGCACGCCGATGCACCGGTTGCCCTCGACGAGCAGGCCGCAGACGCTCGCCTGCCGCAGCCAGAGGTTCGGCTCCTGCTCCAGCAGGAGCTTCATCGTCTGCGAGTAGAGCCAGCGGTCGCACTGGGCGCGGGGGGAATGGACGGCGGGGCCTCGGCTGGCGTTGAGCATGCGGAACTGGATGCCGGTCCGGTCGGTCACCCGCGCCATCAGGCCGCCGAGGGCGTCGATCTCGCGGACGAGCTGCCCCTTCGCCAGCCCGCCGATGGCGGGGTTACAGGGCATCTTGGCGATGGTGTCGAGGTTGATCGTCAGCAGCAATGTGCGGGCGCCGAGCCGCGCCGCGATGTAGGCCGCCTCACAGCCCGCGTGCCCCGCGCCGACGACGATGACGTCGAATGCCTCCGGGGTCCGCCGCGTCTCGCTCATGGCGCTCCTTGCTCACCTCTTGCTCACGCGCACGATGGTGCGGCGCCCGGCCCCCAGGGTGTCTGCCGCGGAGCGGCGGTTGGCGGAGATTTCGAGGAGGCCCGAGCTGCCGATCAGGGCCAGGAGCTGCCCCAGCCCCACCTCGACGTAGGTTCTGCGGACGCCCGCGATCTCGGCGTCGCCGATCTCCACCCACAAGTCGGCCTCGCCCCCCGGGGCAAATGCCTGAAGGTCCCTGCGCGAGATGTTCGTCACCAGGTTGCCGAAATGGTCCACGTGGATCACGCGGCCCTCGATGGCGTCGGGGCCGACCTGGGCCGCCCCCTCCTCCAGTTGCACCAGGTCGCTCACCTCGCGTCCCAGCGCCGTTAGCGGGACGCCCAGGGTGAGGTGCGCGGCCACGGGAGCGAACACGTCCCTGCCGTGGAAGGTCATGCTCACGGGATGATGGAAGTACTCCGCATTCGTCACGCTGATGATGCGGGCGGGGCGCGCCTCCGCCAGCACAGGGCTCAGCAGCCCGTTGTCGGGAGCCATCAGCACCTGTCCTTCGACCTCTGCCGCCAGGATGCGCCGCTCGCCCCCGACCCCCGGATCCACGACGGCTGCGTGCACCGTGCCTCGCGGAAAGTAGCGATACGCCCACGCCAGGAGGTAGCCCGCCTCGGCGACGTCGTGAGGCGCCACGTCGTGCGAAATGTCCACCAGCCGGACCTCGGGGTTGATCGACAGGGCGACCCCCTTCATCGCGGCCGCATAGGGGTCGGTCGTCCCGAAATCCGTCAGGAAGGTGATGCAGCCGCGGCTCATCCGTCTTCCTCTGCTTCGCCGGCCCTCGCGACGCTCTCGGTCAGCTCCAGCACGTAAATCACCGGGTTCACGTAGCGCATGTCCTCGGGCAGCCCGGAGGCATCCGCGCCGAGGATCGGATGCGGGACTCGGAACTCCGCAGCGATGCGATACATCTGGCCGCTCACCAGCAGGAAGTGCCAGAAGCGGCCCTTCTCATCCTGCGGGGCTTCCCTCCCTGGCATTGTACCATATTGGATGCTGCTGGTCACGAAGAAGTGCGGCTGCGGCTTCAGTTGGAGGAGTCTCGCCAGGTCATGAGGCGGGTCCTCGGGCGATGCTCGCAGCACGATCAGGTGATACTTCCCGGCATCAAGGGGTGGCATCTCGTACTGCCACGGCCATTCGGTCACCCCGATGGTTGCCCCAGCGTCGATCCTCCTCGCGATCCAATTCCCTGCCAGCGTTCGCACGTTCTCCAGCGCGTAGAGGCGCGACCAGGCCCACGTCATCGCCGCCGCAGGGCCAAGCACCGCGATCAGCGCGAGCGCCGAGATCGCGGCGCGCCCCCAGCCGACACGCACGAGCCTGCCCGCGGCGTCCCGCGTCGCCACCAGCCCCCGCGCCCCAATCACCGCGAGGGCGGGCAACAGGCCGACGTAGTAGCGTGAGTAGGCCCGACCGTCGAGGCCCACCACCACCGCCCAGGCCGCCAGCCACGCCAGCAGCAGCCAGTCGTCGTCCTGCCGCCGCACCAGCGCCCAGGCGACGCCCAGCCCGACGGCGAGCGCCATCGGCCACGTCATCAGAGCCGGCATCATCGCGGGCAAGTGCGTCGCCCAGCTCAGCGACAGGAGCCGAGACCCGAGGCCGCCCCCCACGTGCCCCGTCTCTGAGCCGAAGTCCTTGAGGAACTGGCCGAATCGGAGGAGATGGTAGGGGCAGACCAGAGAGAAGACGGCCGCCATCATGACCAGCGACACTGCGATGCCCGTCGCCAACTCCCGCCGCGAGCCGCCCTCTCGCCGGAATCGGAGCAGCGCCGCCAGTGGGATCAGCACCCAGAGCACCACCGCGAAATACTGGAGCGCAACACACAGCCCCGCTGCCCCGCCGGCGATGTCGTACCACTTCGCGGCGCCCGTCTCGTTGAGCTTCCGACAGCACATGAAGAACGCCACGGCCGCGAGCGCCGTGGACGTGTCTCGCGTCAGGTTGTGGGAGTGAATTCCGAAGGCCGGCATGGCGGCCAACAGCGCCAACGCCACCAACCCGGTCCCCCAGTCCCTCCTCCCTGTCCCCGGTTCCTCTTCACTCGCCCCACGCCCCTCGCCCCTCGTCCCTATCCGCATCGCATTCCCCAGGCGCCAGACCAAGAGCAGGGTGGCTGCCGCCGCCAGGAGCGAGAGCGCTCGGCCGATGAGATACATCCGTCCCAGCTCATCGGGATGCTCGAAGTAGTAGTCGAGCGGCCTGAGCCGCACGACGCCCATCAGCGCGCACGCTCCCTCCACAGCGCCGACAACGTACGTGTGGAGCGAGGGGTAGATGTAGTTCTTCGGATCGAAATCGAGCCGTCCCGGCCTCATGTTGCTCAGGCTTTTGAAGACGAGATACTCGTCGGGATGGTACGAGCGGATGGGATTGTAGAGATGGCGCCGCCGAAGCTGCTCCCACGCGGCGGGATCCATGCCCCCCGGCGCCTCGGCATCGCGCCCGTGCGAGCGCCAGAACTCCCACGACCTCTCCACCGCGCTCTTCGGCAACTGGCGCACCTTGAGAGCCAGCTTCGATGCTCCCTCCAGCTCGGCCCGTCGCCGGCTCGGCACCCCCCACCCGAGCCCCCACAGCACGAGCGCGCAGAACGCCGCCACGATCGCCCAGCCCGCCGCCAGGCGGCCCCATCGCCCAACTCCCTGCCTCTTGGCCTCTTCGGCGCTCATGGTGCTCCCCATTCTAGCCCCCACCGGCTCCCACCGTCAAGCCTGTGCCCGGCAGGGAGTCGCCCCTCGATGGCTGGAGTGGCCGCTTGCTGGGCAACCAACCGTCGCGCCTCCCGTCGAGCATTGACACCGCCGGAACCGACCGATATACTGTCTGAGGAAGGACGTGGCTCCGGGCGTCGGTGTGCAGAGCGCGACGCGAGTCTCACATCCGATGCTCACACGATACAGGTCAAGCGAGGGGGGTCCACATGCAAGAACACGTGATGCCCATAGGGCCTGCAACGCGCCTCGAAGACGTTCACAAAACGCTCTCTCCGGAGCCCCTCACTCGCCCCGATGAATTCAGGGCGTTCTACCGTGAAGAGGTGAACAGGCTGAGGGGCGGCGACACGGTTGGTCGCCTGGAACTTGGTCTCAGGAGGGCACATGGCGGCAGCCCCTACAAGAGCTTCCTGATGGGACATCCCGGAGTAGGGAAATCCACCGAACTCACAAGGCTGGTCCAGCGCGTCGAACCCTCGTTTCGTGCCATCCGTTTCAGCGCGACAACCGAGCTCGACCCAGTCGCGTTCAAACCCTTCGACGTGCTCCTGCTCATGATGGCTGAGGCGGCCGAGCGCACGGCGAAAGCCATCGACCTCGGAGGAGCGGGGCAGCCCCCTTCAGAGGAGCGTCTGAAGGAGATATGGGGCTGGTTTGCTTCTGAAGAGAAGACGATCTCACAGGCGAGCTCGAAGGCATTGGAGGTCGCTGGCGGGATGGGTGGGATGCCGGATTCCTGGTGGGCAAAGGTGCTTGGGCTGTTCGGCACCCTCCGTGGAGAAGTGAAGTATGCATCTGTACGAGAGAGAACCATCGTGGAGTACCGACTGAGCCGGCTCTCGGACCTCATCGAGGTCACCAATCGGCTCCTGGATGAGTGCAATGAGAAGATGCGGAGGGCAGCCCGAGCGGAATGGCTGTTCATCGGAGAGGACTTCGACAAGGCAGGCATGCCCCCTGGGCAGATCGAGAATCTGTTCCTCACGTACGCCAACGTCTTCAAGGAGCTCAGGGCGCACATGGTGTTCACCATACCGATAGAGCTCGGCTACGCGAGGTCGGCGCAGTTGCCGTTTCCCAGCGACCGCGTTCTCAGCATCCCGGACACTCCCGTCTTCCAGCCAGACCATAGCGCCCACCACCTGGGCCGCGAGGCGGTCTCCTCCATTCTTCGAGCGCGGGTGTGCCCCGAGCTCTTTGCCGAGGCGCAGATGATGCGCCTGATCGTGGCGTCGGGAGGCAATCTGCGGGACCTGTTTGCCTTGGTCTGTCATGCGGCAGACACCGCGCTCCTGAGGAAAGCGGAACACGACAGGATCCAACGCAGCGATGCGGACGCGGCAATTGATGCCCTGAGGACAGAATACGAGCGGCGGCTCGGGCGTAGCTCATACGACAGGGACGATATTCCTTACGAGAGCAAGGCTGACCTCCTCGTGAGGATATACAACCAAGACCAGACGGCCAGGATACCGGACCCCGCGTTATACTCACTCCTCCGCGCACGAGCGGTTCAGGAGTTCGACACGACACGGTGGTTCGGGGTCCATCCCCTGGTCGTGGACGTCCTTACCTCGCAGGACAGAATCCCGCCCTCTGCGGATGGAGCTGTGCCCGGTGGCACAAGGTGACTCTCACTTGCTGGGCCCGGGCTCGGTCGCCGAGACAACCGAGCGCCTCGCCTCGTGGTGCAAGCGGGCGTCCAGGGGCCTCGCCCGTGTGGAGTTCCTCTCCGAGTCTGCACGCAGGCAAGTGGTCTCAAGCCTGCTGAGCATGCTGGCCGAAGCCGGGATACGTTTCCACGAGGTCAGCGTTCCCGGCGCAAGGCCGGCGGGGCGCGCGGTGGGGGATCTCATAGACCATCTCAGCGCCTTGGCTCCTGGCGTAGTGTCGGTGACGGGCTTCGCGGACTCCGTCAGGACCGGCGACGAGGCCGGCCCACTGATCGCCGGCCTGAACCTGAACCGCGAGAGGCTTGGGAAGCCGGCCCTCCGACAGATCTGGTGGCTGCCGCCAGAGCTCGCTCAGCGCCTCCTGCGCGATGCTCCCGATCTGAACTCGTGGTTCACCGTGCGCCTGAGCCTGACGGAGACCGTCGAGCAAGAGCGTACGCTCCAGGGAGAAGCCGGCGGAACGGAGGAGATGCGCCCGAGTCCCGGGGACGCTCGAAGGCGAGCAGAGGACCTGGTCGCTCGGTTCGAGGCGGCGCTGAGGTCCGGGGTCCCCGGGAGCGAGATCCGGGATGCCCTCGCCATACCCGCAGTTCGTGCACTCCAGGAAGCGGGGGTCGAGACTGAGGCACGGGACCTCGCGCTCAGGCTGGCACAGCAACTCGCACAGACAACACCCTCTGCGCCGCCCACCCCCAGGAGGGATTTCCTGATCAGCTACACCAGTGCCGACCGCAATTGGGCGGAGTGGATCGCGTGGCAACTTGAGGAGAATGGCTATGCGGCCGTCTTGGATGTGTGGGACTTCCAGCCAGGGTCGAACTTCGTGCTGGAGATGCAACGCGCGACCGAAACGGCGCGGGGAACTATCGCTGTCCTGTCCCCGAGCTACCTGAGCGCGCGCTTCACTCAGCCGGAATGGGCGGCGGCCTTCGCCAGAGACCCGACGGGCGAGAAGGGAACACTCGTCCCTGTTCGCGTCAGGGAATGTGATGTTGAGGGGATCCTGGGGCAAGTTGTCTACATCAATCTCGTTGGGTTAGACGAGGGAACGGCGAGGGAGCGGCTTCTGGCCGGAGTCGGTTCCCAGCGGGCCAAGCCGGCGGTGCAACCAGGTTTTCCTGGGAAAGCTGCACCCGCACATGCACACGGTGCGCCATTCCCTGGAGCCCTGCCGGCGATCTGGAATGTGCCGCATCTGCGTAACCCCAGTTTCACCGGACGCCAAGAGCTGATCGAGAACCTCCACGGCGCGCTCGCCTCAGGCAAGCCAGCCGCGGTTGCCCAAGCCATCTACGGCCTCGGTGGGGTCGGCAAGACGCAGGTCGCAGTCGAGTACGCATACCGATATGCCTCGGAGTATGAGCGCGTCTGGTGGATCCGCGCCGAAGAACCTGCGCGCCTTGCGGCCGAGTACGCCGCCCTCGCCGGGCCACTGGAGTTGCCGCAACGGGGCAGCCAAGATCAGCGGATCGCCATCGAAGCCGTGCGGCGATGGCTGGAGCAGCACCGCCGCTGGCTACTCATCTTCGATAACGCCCGTGAGCCAGCGCAGCTCAGCGACGTCCTCCCACGAGGGGCCAGCGGCCACGTCATCATCACCTCCCGGAACCCCCATTGGGCAGGGATAGCGCGTCCGCTGGCAGTGCAGGTGTGGCAACGGAGCGAATCGGTTCAGTTCCTCCTCAGCAGGACGCGACAGCAGGACTCGGCAGCGGCCGATGCTCTCGCGGCGGCCCTTGGCGACCTCCCCCTGGCTCTCGAACAGGCCGCTGCGTACATGGAGCAAACAGGACGTTCATCATCCGAGTACCTCACCTTGTTCCAGGAGCGCCAAGCCGAGCTTCTCAGCCGCCCCGGCGCGCCGGCGAGATATGAGGCCACTGTAGCCACCACGTGGGAGATCTCCTTCCAGGAGATCGAGAAAGCGTGGCCGGAGGCTGCCGACCTGATGAACCTATGCGCGTTCCTGGCGCCCGACGACATCCCGCGGGCTCTCCTGACCGAGGGAAGCAGGTATCTCCGCGGTCGTCTCGCCGCCGCAGTGGGTGACCCCATTGTGCTGGACGACACCATCCGCGAGCTGCGGCGTTTCTCCCTGATCGAGGTGAGTGCCGACGCGCTCTCCATCCATCGCCTCGTCCAGGCTGTCGCCCGCAGCCGCCTGCCGACCGAAGCCAGGGAGAGATGGGCGAGGGATGCCGTGTCTGTTCTGAACGGGTTCTTCCCGCACTGGAAGGAACCCGCCATGGAGGACGATCCTCGCATCTGGTCCAGGTCGGTGCGCCTCCTGACCCACGCCTTGACGGCTGCGGGCCACCCAGAGGCCATGCGGGTTGCCCCGGATTCCACGGCGCGCCTCCTCAATGAGGTCGGCATCTGTTTGCTGAAGCTCTGGCGTCTTGGGGAGGCCAAGGATGCTTTTGAACGGGCCATGGCGGTCGACGAGGCGGCAGAGCCCCAGAGGCCCGCACATTTGGCGGTCACCCTTAGCCACCTGGGGACTGCCCTCGCCAGACTCGGCAGGTTGGCTGAGGCGCGAGCTCGCCTTGAGCGCGCCCTTGACATCAACCAAACCCTCTACGGCTGGCGTCACCCGAATGTGGCCATAGTCCGCAACAACCTTGGTTCCGTACTTCAGGACCAGGGCGACCTCCAGGGCGCCGAAGATCAGTACAGGCAAGCCCTTGAGATCGACGAGGCCATTCTCGGAAAGGACCACCCGAACGTCGCTGTCCGGCTGATCAACATGGGGGGGCTGCTCGTGGTCCTTCACAGGTACGATCAGGCCCGCTCCTGCCTTGAACGGGCGGTGGTGATCAACAGGAAGGCTTACGGCCAGAGGGATCCCAAAGTCGGGACCGCGTTGGACGTTCTGGGGACTATCCTCGTACAGGTCAATGACCTCCACGGGGCACGAAAGTGCCACGAGGAAGCCATAGCGATCTTGACAGACTTCTACGGCGAGGGGCACCCGGCAGTGGCAACCGCCCATGGAAACCTGGCCGAAGCACTGAGAAGAAGCGGAGATTCTGCTGGCGCCCGCGCTCACTATCAACAGGCCCTCAGTATCTTCGAGGAGCGCCTGGGAATCGATCATCGGGACACCGTCGCTGTGCGGCATAGACTTGCCAGTCTTCTGCGCAATCAGACCGAGAGTCAAGGTGGACCCTGAAGGGAGGGTGGAGACGGGCTCTCCTGAGCCCGCTTGCAGAGCAATCGAGGCTGGCTACCCTTGGCCGAAGGCATTGCGGCCACACCGGGCCGAAGAAACACAGAGAGGAGTGTCGACCACAATGGAATGGGATGCACTGAGAAAATCAGGGTTGATGAATCTGTTCTCGGCGTTCGGGAAGAGCATTTCCCTGCCGCAGGGCATTTTCTACTGGACCGGCCGGGCGAAGAAGGAGGCGGAGATCAACGCGACCATCGGCTCCGCCTACGGGCCGGAATCGGAGATCGTGGATGGCAAGCCCGACAAGCCCGTGACCTTTTACCTGCCGTCGGTCCATCGCTGGTTCGGGAAGCTGAAGAGCGAGGAGACGTTCCCCTACGCGCCCGTCCTCGGCCTCCCGGACCTCCGGGCAGCGTGGAAGGAGTGGATCCTGCGGAAGTGCGCCGACGCCCGCCAGCGGATCGAGCCGTGCCTGACCCTCCCCGCGGTCACCCCAGGCTCCACAGGGGCTCTCCATATCGTCGCCAAGATGTTCGTGGACCGCGATGAGGTGGTGGTCTCGCCCGACCGGATGTGGGAGAACTACGAGAACGTCGTCGAGCGGAACGTCGGCGGGCGGATCGAGACGTTCCCGTTTTTTGACGGCGACCACTTCAACGTCAAGGGGATGCAGCGGAAGCTGCTCGACACGCTCGGCGGCCAGTCGAAGGCGTTGCTCATCCTGAACTTCCCGAACAACCCGGTCGGCTATCTGCCCAAGCGGGAGGCGGTCGGGCCGATCGTGCAGGCGCTGGTGGACGTGGCGGAACAGACGGAGAAGTCGCTCATCGTCGTCCTCGACGATGCCTACGAGGGCTACGTCTACGACCCCGAGGCCATTCAGCGGTCGATCTTCCCGGAGCTCTGCGACGCCCACCGCCGCATCCTGCCGATCAAGATTGACGGCATCTCGAAGGAGTTCCTCTTCTACGGCGGGCGCGTCGGCACGATGACCTTCGGCCTGCCCTCGAGCCTCGACGTGGACCGCAAGGCGCTCCAGGGCGAGCTCGACAACAAGCTCGGCGGGGTGGTTCGCAGCACGGTCTCGAACTGCTCGATGCCGGTCCAGAGCGCCATCGTCAAGGTGTTGGGCGGCCTCGACAAGGCGCTCGCCGAGCGGCAGCGGGTGGTGGAGGTGCTGGCGCGGCGCGCTCGGCTGCTGGCCGCGGAGCTCGCGAAGCTGGCCCTGCCTCAGCTCAAGCCGTTGCCGTTCAACGCCGGCTTCTTCTGCTTCTGCGACGTCGAGGGGATTCCCGCGGCGAAGCTGGCCGACCACCTGCTCACGAAGTACAAGACGGCGGTCGTTCCGACGGAGAGCGCCCGGATCAACGGCATCCGCATCGCCTTCTGCTCCGTGCCCGAGAAGGACATCCCCAGGCTGGTTCAGAACATCGCCGGCGCGATCCGCGACCTGAGTTGTAGGGGCGATCCTTGTGATCGCCATCCCGCGGTTGGGGCGCTCACCCACATCCGGGGCGATCACAAGGATCGCCCCTACAACTCGGGCTGATCTTTGCCCACATCCTGAGGGCTTGCCCTTGGGAATGGAGGCCTTCGCCTGTGTCCCCGCTCCGCTGGCATTGAAAGCGGTGACAACTCACCGCACTCCACAATCCTCCCCGTCCTGGAGCATGCCGTTCTTGACCGTGCGCCGGCCTGGGAACAGGGAGGATTATGGAGTGCGGCGAGGCGTCGCCGCTTTGGCTTCCCCGCGGAGCGGGGAGACAGGCCAAACGCCCCGGCCTCACCCCCTTGCCCCCTCCCCACACGTGGGGAGGGGGATCGGGGTGGGGTGCGCGGCGCCCCCTCAGGATGTGGGCAAAGGTGAGCCCTTCGGGAGAGGGGGAGGGTGAGGGGCGCTGGAACGAGCATGGCCCCATCCCGGTGCCCCTCACCCCGGCCCTCTCCCGGAGGGAGAGGGAGGGGAGGCGCAGGCGAGGGCGTCTGTGCCAGACAACCTACTCGAAGGAGAGGGGCCGGTCTCAAAGTCGAGCGGCCATACGGGGTCCGTGGCGTTGTCTCACCTCGGCGCGGGAGCCGGCGTGGGGGTGGAGGTTGTCGGCCGGGTGGGGGTGGTTGGGGCCTTCGGCGGGGTGGGCGTGGCGGGCGGCTTGCGGGGGGTCGGAGGCGTCGGCGGAGTGGCTTCGGGCTTCGCGCGGGTGACCTCGGCGGAGATGCGCACGCTCCCTTCGAACGTCATGATCTGCTTCGTGCGGTCGTAGCTGATGGCGTCCGCCTCCAACTGGTCCTTGCCGATGATGGCCCTGGGCCGGGTCTCGCGTGAGCCGTAGAGGGTGACCGTGTTGGTGGCGGCATCGTAGACGAGCAGCTCGCAGAACGCCTTTCGTCCTTCGGGGGGAAGCTGGAGGGGCGGGCGCTCCGTCGTGCGCTGGGTGATGGGGATGACGGTGTGCATGCGGACGTCGTCCGTGGCAATCACCCTCCTGAGACGGTTGGCCACGGGGTCGAAGGTGGCGCGGATGCTGTGCGCGTCGATCCGCATGTCGTCCCGGATGACGGTGGCGTTGCCTGTGATGCGGGCGACGTTCTCGTTCTCCTTCTGTAGATAGCTGATGTGGTCGCCCCAGATGTGGATGGGGACGGGGGGCTTCTTCTCCGGGGGCTTCTTGGCGGGCTCCTTCTTGCCCGGGGCGTCCTTCCCGGCTGGTTCCTTCTTGGGGGGTTCCCTCTGATCGGTGGCGGCGGGCTCCGGCTTCGGCGAAGATGGTGCCACGGTCGGCTCGCCCGACCGTGCACGGCTGGGCAAGCCAGCCGTGGCACACGCGAGGGCAAGGCAGAGCGCCACGAGCGAAGCTATCTGCCTCTTGGCCATTCGGCAGATCCTAAACCGTCACCTTGTTTTCCAGCCCGAGCAGAGGCGCGTCGCGCTGGAGGATCGGCTGGACGACGCTGCGCAGGAGTTCGTCCACCTGCTGTGGGGCGCGGCCGGCCAGCCGCTCGGGCCGAAGCAGGTCGTCGATCCTGTCGCGGACGGCGGCGAATGCCCCGTCGGCCTTCAGCCGCTCGACGAGGTCGTTGTCGAGGCCCTCCTCGGCCACGCGGCGGCGGGCCTCCCAGGCGTGCTGGCGGAGGCGCTCGTGGAGGGCCTGGCGGTCGCCGCCGGCCTTCACGGCCGCCATGAGGATGCGCTCGGTCGCCATGAAGGGCAGCTCGCGGCGGAGCCGGCTCTCGATGACCCTGGGATGGACCACCAGGCCGCGCGCGACGCTGAGCGCGAGGAGCAGGATGGCGTCGGCGGCGAGGAAGGCCTCGGGAATGGCGATGCGGCGGCAGGCGGAGTCGTCGAGCGTCCGCTCGAGCCACTGCGTCGCGCTGGTCAGCGGGGCGTTGAGCGTGGCCGCGATGAGGTGCCGAGCCAGCGAGCCGATGCGCTCGCACCGCATCGGGTTCCGCTTGTGCGGCATGGCCGACGAGCCGACCTGGCTCTTGCCGAACGGCTCCTCGACCTCCTGGAGATGCTGGAGGAGCCGGATGTCGGTGGCCATCTTGCTCCCCGATTCCGCGATGCCCGCGAGGACGTGGAGGACGACCGAATCGATCTTCCGCGTATAGGTCTGGCCGCTGACGGGGACGGCGCGGCGGAACCCCGCCTTCGTGGCGACGAGCTTCTCCAGGCGACGCACCTTGGCGTGGCTGCCGTCGAGCAGCTCCAGGAAGCTGTCCTGGGTGCCGGTGGTGCCCTTGACGCCGCGGAAGGGGAGCCAGTCCGCGACGCGGACCAGTTCGTGGTAGTCCAGCGCGAAGTCGTAGAGCCACAGGGAGGCCCGCTTGCCGACGGTCGTGGGCTGTGCGGGCTGGAAGTGGGTGAAGCCGAGCGTGACGAGGGACCGATACTCTTTGGCGAAGCGCGCCAGGGCGTCAATGAGGTTCACCAGCTTGGCGCGCAGCAGCCCGAGCCCGTCGCGCATCAGGATGAGGTCGGCGTTGTCGGTCACGTCACAGCTTGTGGCGCCCAGATGGATGATGGGCCGCGCGGCGGGGCACTGGTCGGCGAAGGCGTGGACGTGGGCCATGACGTCGTGGCGCAGTTCGCGCTCGTAGCGCTCTGCGGCGTCGAAGTTGATGTCGTCCAGACGGGCGCGCATCTCGTCGAGCTGCTCGTCGGTGATGGGCAGCCCCAGCTCCTGCTCGGCCTCGGCGAGGGCGAGCCAGAGCCGCCGCCAGGCCGAGACACGCCTCTGGGGCGAGAAGTTGGCGCTCATCTCGCGGCTCGCGTAGCGCGTCACGAGGGGGTTGTCGTACTGGTCGTAGCCAGTCGGCATTGGAGGACCATGCCCCCTAATCTCTCATGCAAGCGGAGAGTGGATAGGTGGAATTGCCCCAGTGGTTGCGGATGCAGTCGCAGCAGGTGCCGCGATTGCCGCACGGCTCGTAGTCGCAGGCGCACAAGTCTGCGTTCTTCTTGTGGTTATCGCACTTCGCCTCGGCGACGCCCGCCAGGGAGCGCGTGGCGGGCGGGCGCTCCGTGCCCCGCATGCAGAAGCTCTTCTGGCTCTTGGCGACGTGATTCCGGATACACAGGCAGCAGACGCCGCGATTGTCGCAATCCGTCTTGGGGCAAGGGCACATCTGAAGGTTGACTTCGCGGTTGGGGCACGAAACGGCAAGCGCCATGCCATTCCTCCTGGTGCGGTTGATCCAGAGGCACAACCCATCTGATTATAGGGATATGCGGCGGGCCGTCAAGGACCAAGGGCATTGCACTTGACTTTTCGGGCGGTTCGTAGCAACATGCTGGGGTGTTGCGGGTGTTTTCCCGCGACGACATGGGTGATTCGTCCGTCTCGAGGCGAGGGCGGCCGGCTCGACCCAACACAAGCGCCGCGCTATCCAGGGAGGAGGTGAGAGACTCAGACGCGGCACGATCGGCGGCCGGCCCAGTGGTGAATCCTGGACAATGTGCAGCGAGGGGACAAAGAATGAGGCGTAATCCGTTGTGCCTGATCCTCGGGGGGTTGGCGGCCTTGGCGGTTTCCGGCTGGGCCGTGGCAGGTGAGGGCGAGGCCCCGAAGAAGGAAGAGCCCAAGAAGGAGGAGGTGAAGAAGGAGGAGCCTCCCGCCAAGCCTGAGGAGAAGAAGGTAGACGAGTACCGCTCGGTCATCGGGAAGCTCACTCAGGCTCGCCAGCGGTTCATCCAGAGCAAGCCCGAGCTCCAGCAGGCCCTGACCCAGCTCCGCGAGAAGCAGAAGCAGCTCGTGCAGGAAGAGAAGGACTTCCACGCGAAGCTCCGCACCATGTCGCCGGAGATCGACGAGCTGGAGAAGAAGAAGGAAAAAATCGAGGCGGACCGCAAGAGCCAGCAAGAGGAGGCGCAGAAGGCCAAGCAGAAGGAACGAGAAGAGAAAAAGAAGAAATAGCGCGGTCCAGGCAGACTGGCTGGAAGCGTTCCAGAGGCGGCGCGCTCCGTGGCGCCGCCTCTTTTCATGGCGTATGACCCCCAGTCACGGGAGGAACGCCTCTGGAGCCCCTTCGGAGCTGAGAAGCCCGAGGAACGGACCCCATCACTGGGGGTCATACTCCCTTACACCCCTTGACTCCCTCTCCCGCTGCGCTACAATGCCGGCCAGCGGACAGGAGGGTTCCCCATGCCCGAAGCACTCCGCGTCGTCTGCCCGAAGTGCCGAACGCCGTATCGCCTGAAGCCCGGGACGCCGCCCGGCACCCGCGTCGCCTGCCGCCGCTGCGGCGGCGAGATGACGGCGCCCGAGCCGCACCCGCCCCGCCCACCCATCGGCCAGGCCACGGTCGCCGGCACCTCCGACGACCGGCAGGTCTCCCTCACCCCCCTCGAGTGTGCCACGGCTGGCTCGTCCAGCCGTGCAGAACAGGGGAAGAGCACGGTCGGACAAGCCGACCGTGGCACTGACGAGGCAGGCCCTCCGGCGCCTGCCGAAGAATCCGTCGAGTCCCTGCTCCAGGAGTGCCGCGAGGGGGCTGGGCAATACATCGAGCAAGGCGTCATCGCCCGCGGCGGCATGGGCGAGATCGTCCTGTGCGTGGACCGCAACACCCGCCGCGAGGTCGCCATGAAGCGCATGCTGACCGCGACCGCGGCGGACCCGGCCCGGCGTGCCCGCTTTGTCGAGGAGGCCCAGGTCACCGCCCAGCTCGAGCATCCCAACATCGTCCCCGTCCACGAGCTCGACCGCGC
>Ga0315274_10006712_pt1 | contig 16747 bp, 16 predicted proteins | sample YL17G02_20_MG_FD_203700 | JGI IMG/M metagenome (GOLD analysis project Ga0315274, IMG submission 203700) | Sediment microbial communities from Yellowstone Lake, YNP, Wyoming, USA - YL17G02_20 | ecosystem: Environmental > Aquatic > Freshwater > Lake > Sediment | place: USA: Wyoming | collected...
GCAGCGTGTGCAATTTTCCGTTTTCGAATGTATTGTTGATCCTGCCCAGTGGGCGGTTTTAAAACAGCGGCTTATTGATGAGATTGATCCGGAGAAAGATAGCCTGAGGTTCTATTACCTTGGTTCTAACTGGGAGCGGCGCGTTGAGCATATAGGAGCTAAGAAGGCAATTGATCAGAAAGGACCGCTGATTGTTTAGTAAAACCGCCTATCGCGAACTATAAGCTCACAGATTTTTGCTGGAGGGTTCGCACACGAGGTAATACTTTGAAAATACATTCAATTTATAAAGATTCAAGGTTGTTTTTTCTATGTTATTATCAAGAGCAGAAATGGTTCGCAGAAAAGAGCAAATTAACTTGTTAATTACCACAAGTTAGAAGTAGAGAGTCGCGCCCCATGCGGGCGCGTGGATTGAAACAAGCTATAGCCTACCGCAAGAAAGGGAAAGTATGGTCGCGCCCCATGCGGGCGCGTGGATTGAAACGTGATGAATAATATATTTTGGAGATGGAGGATCAAGTCGCGCCCCATGCGGGCGCGTGGATTGAAACACTCCATTATCATAAGTATAACGCATATAGATTAGTCGCGCCCCATGCGGGCGCGTGGATTGAAACACATATAGGTAAGACCGCAAAAGAAATTGTATTAAGTCGCGCCCCATGCGGGCGCGTGGATTGAAACATGGCGTTATGGCTGGTGTTAATGGTGGTTATGAGTCGCGCCCCATGCGGGCGCGTGGATTGAAACCCATCTTTAAACTCATAGACAAAGTGGTACTTATGTCGCGCCCCATGCGGGCGCGTGGATTGAAACATGAGTGGTGGCAAAGAAAGCTACGCCGTCGTAAGTCGCGCCCCATGCGGGCGCGTGGATTGAAACACCACACCTTCTAATGTTTTTGCGTCTGTTGCACGTCGCGCCCCATGCGGGCGCGTGGATTGAAACAACATTAGCTATGGCAGTACTAATAATTGCTTTGAGTCGCGCCCCATGCGGGCGCGTGGATTGAAACACTGGGTGATAAGAGAAGTATACAGAAAGTATGCGTCGCGCCCCATGCGGGCGCGTGGATTGAAACATGAAATCTTGCATGTGTATGAACCTTATCTAAGTCGCGCCCCATGCGGGCGCGTGGATTGAAACGGCTGTGATGAGATAGGGGTTACTTACAGATTTAGTCGCGCCCCATGCGGGCGCGTGGATTGAAACTCAACATGTGTGCTGTTATCATCAGTCAGTTGAAGTCGCGCCCCATGCGGGCGCGTGGATTGAAACATGAGAAAGAAGTATCGCTACGGCGTTGATTACGTCGCGCCCCATGCGGGCGCGTGGATTGAAACATCCAACAATCAATATTAAACGAGTCAGTTACACGTCGCGCCCCATGCGGGCGCGTGGATTGAAACGTATGAAGAAACTGAAATACAAAGAGAGACTGTCACGTCGCGCCCCATGCGGGCGCGTGGATTGAAACGTATGAAGAAACTGAAATACAAAGAGAGACTGTCACGTCGCGCCCCATGCGGGCGCGTGGATTGAAACTTGATACAGCTCATAATCAGAAATCATCATATACCGTCGCGCCCCATGCGGGCGCGTGGATTGAAACTTTTGACAAAGTATAAGGTTGTTTTAAAGGTTATTGTCGCGCCCCATGCGGGCGCGTGGATTGAAACGATGACCTGGCACCCCCTCGATTAATAATGTATTGTCGCGCCCCATGCGGGCGCGTGGATTGAAACAAAGATATTTGCAAGTTTTATCGGAGTGAGTCCCGGTCGCGCCCCATGCGGGCGCGTGGATTGAAACTCTCCATTTCCCCCATAGCCATAACTGGGTAAATGTCGCGCCCCATGCGGGCGCGTGGATTGAAACGGCTGTGATGAGATAGGGGTTACTTACAGATTTAGTCGCGCCCCATGCGGGCGCGTGGATTGAAACATTTTGTGCGACGTGGAAAAGGGGTCAAATCTTTATTCTTGACAATACACGCAAGGAAGTCGTTGGTTATGAAGTCAACTTGATGGAGTATGATGCATGATAAAAAAGTCAATAGTCCATGGTCCATAGTAAAAGATAAAAACAGGATGCATGATGCTAGATTCTGGATACTGGATGCAGGATGAAAAATAGAGGGATCAGGGTTAAGGGGACAGGGTTCAGCAGAATAATTACGAATATGAATTATCAATTACGAGATGAAAGATACACGATGCAAGATGCAGGAGACACGATGCAGGTAGCAGGATGCACGATACAGAATACAAATGGGGCAGGACAAATTATCTATAAGCATCTTTACGATGTATAACCCTATAGACATTCACAATTTTCATAGCGTCATCAATCTCATAGAGTATTCTGTAGTCTCCGGTTTTAATGCGCCATCTTGAACTACCGCCGCTGAGCTTCTTGGCTTTGCGTGGGCGTGGTTCACTATAGAGACCCAAAATAATCTTTTCGAATCTTGATAGTAACTTGCCTGAATAGACATTAAGATCCTTCTGAGCCTGTGGCATGAGAATGACAGTATAATTGTTCAAGAAGAACTCCCCGGATTGCGCCGGCGTTCGAAGTATTCTTTTGCTTCAACTGATGGTCCCTTAGTCTTTTTTGCTCTTTCGATCAGGGCTATATCAATGAGATCTTCTCTAAGGGTGTAGTCGTTCAGTACCTTTTTGAGAAAAGCCACTTTTTCATTTTTTTTCAAAGCCCTGAAAGCAGTGAAAAATACTTCTGCGGTTGCATTGTCTGTTTTCATTGTGCTACCTCTTTTACCATTTTAATTATGATTTAGCTTTTCATACATGCTTTTGAGGCATCATATTCTAAAAACCCAATGCAATATTTATCAATCCTTCAACAAGCAATAAAATGTATCTGATCTTAACAGATTTAGTATAAATTTTGAATAGAAAAGTCAATACCTTAAAAAAGTGACTACGGAAAAACGGGACGTGGGTTCTGAATACAACTTAATAAAAAATCAGTTGTCAGGGATCAGGGGACAGGGTTCAGTAGAATAATTACGAATATGAATTATCAGTTACGAGATGAAAGAGGCAGGTCGCATGATGCATGATAAAAAAGTCAATAGTCCATGGTCCATAGTAAAAGATAAAACAGGATGCAATCTAAATCATACCTCCCTCACCTATGATCCTTCTCCTTCTTTCTTGACACACACAAGGTTTCTGTCATAATCAATTGACACACACAAGGTTTCGGGAGTAATAATGAAAAAAAAGGATAAACCGCGTTCTGCTTTAATGGCATATCGGGCTGAGAAGGCACTAAAGAGGGCTGTTGCGAAGGCTATTGCTGAACATAAGCGTAATGGTATCCCTATCGCTGTTTGGCGAGAAGGAAAGGTAGTTCGAATACCAGCAGCTAAGATAGAAGCACAGGAACCATGCTCCGAATATACCACCTCAAAGAAGAAGAGATAAGATCAGGCTACACTGAAAAAAAGACAGGGAGCAGGGGACAGGGTTTAGGGTGCAGGGAAAAAATATAAAAAGCAGTGGGGTCTGCCCTTGACATTGGACATTTATCGTCAAGTGCATAACGTTAGGATGGTAGTTCCGAAAAAGTAGTGAGTGCCGAGTAAACAGTGAATCATAAATCGTTAATCGTGAATGGTAAATCGTGAATAGTTAGGTGCGTGTTTCGGGTTACGAGTTAAAGAATGTGCTCGTATGAAATGCGCAATAATTGTCTTCATTACATTCGCTCTCTTCCTTCCATCGCTAATCCTCGCCGATGATCTCCAAGTCCACGATGATTACTTACCCCAATATGGTGACTTCTATCGACCAAGGGATGGCACACTGCAAGAGCATAATGACTGTGTAGCTCGATACGGAGATTATCTAAAAAGGGGTGGTGATAAAGATTCAATGCACCCTTACCTTACCCCGTAGAGAGAGGAATTATATGATCAGAACAGTTGTAAAATGGATTGAATTTCCCAATAGCTTTGGTTAGGCTTTAAAAAATCTTGACTGAAAGAAAAGATATACGTATAATATACGTGTAATTAACTTTTAGAGGAGAACTATGCAGAAAAAACTAACTATTACCATCAATGAGGAAATCTATCTTGGGCTTCACAAGGTGATAGGACCAAGAAAAATCAGCAAATTCGTTGAGGAATTGGTCCGCCCTCATGTGGTCAAACATGAACTCGAATCCGCTTATAAAGAAATGGCGAAAGACAGGGTACGAGAAAAAGAAGCACTTGAATGGTCTGAGTTTACTCTAGAAGATATCGCTCATGAAAAGAAGTGAGGTGTGGTGGGTAAACTTTGATCCTTCAATTGGTGGAGAAATCAGAAAAAAGCGTCCTGCCGTTATTGTCAGCAATGATGCCTCCAACAAATTCCTCAATAGAGTTCAGGTCGTGCCTCTCACTAGTACTATTGATCGCCTTTACCCCAGTGAAGCCTATGTTACTCTCAATAGAAAGCAGGGAAAAGCCATGGCCGATCAATTAGCGACAGTAAGCAAATTACGTTTATTCAGGAAGATTGGTACACTTTCGGCTGATGACATGCAAAAAGTTGGGGAAGCGGTCAGAATTCAACTCGATCTCAAATAGAAGCTTAACCCCACACTCCCACGGATGGTGGATACCCGCCGCTGGCCTTTGGCGCAATCTAAAATCATCGACACTTAAAAAAAATAAAATCCTCCCCCTTTGTAAGAGTAATGGTTAGTCAAGACATTTCCTGACACTGTCTGTCAAATCAACTACTGTTCAGGACACTTTATGCCAGTAGCACGATTCATGCCCTGCGCTCTATTTTCAACAATCTCTTCTGTGCTAATAAGAACCCATAGGCAAAGATGATTTCGCCTGCGTTGCCGGGTAGCTGACCCACCTTACTTGAGGGAATAGCAGCAATCATAAACATTGCAATGCTGGTGATACACAACACAGGCCAGCCGGTTGCTCTCCAGATCACTACGGAGCTGATGATGACAAAGAGATTTACCAGGATGACTGCAATCGGTATCGAAGGTTTTGCCTGAGAGTATTTAACTATCCCCCAGCGGACGTTTGGAACCAAATCAATATCTGATAATTCTTTCATAAACCCCAGTGCAATTAACCCAAGAGTCAACACCCACACTACTTTCTCTGCATTATTCCCCTGCGCAATTTTAATCCCCATGCTCTGGGCAATGTTAAACACAATATAGCAGAACAATGGTGTGATGAAAACGTGGATTGCAAAACGGAGGAAGTTGAGAAACTTTAACAAGGGCCCTAGTCCTATCAAAAATCCACTAAAACTAATCAGGTTATCATAAAAAAGACAAATTAATACTAGTAGATAGAGCCTGTACTGCAGGTCCTTGTGTGCTGGGAGGCGGTAGGCACACCAGATGAGGTAAATGAAAACGACACAATAAATAAAATAGACACTGTTTCCCATGGTCTTTCCTCCCTGCAGGTTCATTAATGGGCAGAAGGTTTATCTTTTAGCTCGTGCCAGATTTTTAAATTTATAGTAAACTATAATAAGGCTTTATTCAATTGATTCTTAACAGCGCATGGAGAGTGATTGTCTTTGGGTAGCGGTTCATCCTTGCTGTCCCTTTTCTATTAAAATCTTTACAGGTAAACAAAAGCAGGCTAAATATATCATATGAACTTTGTAATTGAGGCAAAGGAGTTACGAAAGACATTTGGAGAACTGGTGGCGGTTAACGGCATCTCCTTTAGGGTTCTGCCCGGGGAGTGCTTCGGTATTTTAGGGCCAAATGGAGCAGGGAAAACCAGCACCATTCGGATGCTCTATGGTTTTTCTCCCCTTAGCGAAGGGAAACTGCACGTGTTTGGTCTCGACGTGCAACGAGATTTACGGAAAATCAAAGCCCGGATAGGTGTGTGTCAACAGGAGAACAGTCTTGACCCTGATTTGACCGTACAGCAGAATCTGGAGGTGTTTGCCCGCTATTTTGATATTCCCAAGAAGGAGGCAGAGAGAAAGGTCGAGAAGTTACTTACATTTATAGCGCTAGACCATCGCAGGAATGCAATGGTCAATGAGCTTTCGGGAGGGTTAATGAGAAGGTTAGTTGTTGCCCGGGCGCTCATCAATGACCCTGATTTAGTTATTCTCGATGAACCCACCACCGGCCTTGACCCGCAGTCCAGGCATCAGGTGTGGGAGCGATTGGAACAGCTCAAATCGCGAGGCCTTACTATACTCCTGACCACCCACAACATGGATGAAGCATCTCGGTTATGTGACAGGTTGGTGATCATGGATTACGGGCGCATTCTGGTTGAGGGTAAACCCCTGGATCTGATCAGGGCTCACGTAGGCCGTGAAGTCATCGAAGTCAATAACCCTACCAGTGTAGTTCGAGAATATATAAAGTCACATTGCCAGCAGTTTGAAGACCTGGGACATAGATTGATTATCTATAGTGATGAAGGTAGCAACCTGTTTCACACCATCAGCTCCCGATTTAGGGAGCAAGGATGCCTGCTGCGCATGGCGACACTGGAAGATGTCTTTTTAAAATTAACAGGAAGGGAGTTAAGGGAATGAAGGTCAACCTTTCAGGACGTTTCATTAGGGTCTGGCAGCGCAACCTCACCGTGTACAGAAAAATCTGGAAGATAAGTTTCATCCCGCCACTGCTTGAACCATTATTTTATCTTTTAGCTTTTGGAATTGGGTTGAGTGCCCTTGTGGGAGAGATTAACTATCAGGGAAATCAGGTTACCTATATACAGTTCATAGCACCTGCATTAATTGCGATTACCATTATGTATAATGCCTTTTTTGAAACTACCTATGCCTCTTTTGTAAGGATGTACTATCAGAGGACTTTCGATGCGATGCTGGCAACCCCACTGTTCCTGGAAGAAATTATTACCGGGGAAATCATCTGGGGCGCTACCAAATCACTCATTTCTGCAGGAATCATGATAGGTGTAATAAGCTTATTTGGTCTCATCCACTATCCCCATGGCCTTTTAGTGCTTCCCCTTGCCTTCCTGGGAGGTATGGCGTTCGGGTCTATCGGTATGTTTTTCACTGGTATTATTCCTACTATTGAGACCTTCAACCTTCCTATTTTCTTATTCATTACACCCATGTTTCTCTTCAGTGGGACGTTCTTCCCCATAGAAAATTTACCTCTGTGGGCTCAAAAGCTTTCCATCTTTTTCCCTCTTACTCACCTGGTAAAACTTACGAGGTCTTTCTGCCTGGGAAAAATGGAGAGCGCTTTATGGTGGTATGCTGCCTACCTTTTACTATTTTGCCTGGTGTTTTTTCCTATAGCGATTTTTACCATGCATCGACGCTTAATTAAGTGATCTATAGTAAACGACTAAAGAAAGTTGTCATTGCGAGGAGTCCTTGATAATGCCGGACGAGGAAGCAAATCTCATAAGATTACTTCGCTCCGCTCGTAATGACACTCTTCATGTCAATTTATTAAAGTCTCTCACTATAGTTAGTCGTAAGCAGCAGTAAAATTAAGTGTTGAAATGCACACCATTATCTAATAATATCTAGTGATTTTTAAGGTCTTAACTATTGAGGAGCTTGATTACCATGTCCCGAGTAAAGAGTTATAAAAAGAAGATTGCCTGTTTGGAATCACTCTGGGATCAGGATATTGAAACCAGATTGAGTGTAATTCCGATTTTAGAACTGGCATCTAAGCTGCACGATATAAAATTTACCCATTTGACCTGTAATACCAGAGAAGAACTGAAGCACAATCTTAAAAAACTTAGAAAGAAACGGGGATATGGCATTTTATATCTTGCTTTCCACGGAAATCCGGGTGAAATCATTTTGGACGAGTCAACTATCAAGATAGAAACCATTGCGAGCATGATGGGCAAAGAATTTGCCAACTGGGTAATCCATTTTGGTAGCTGTGGTACGGTCGATACCGAGGAGGTGAGAATTACCCATTTTATACAAAGAACTGAAGTGTCGATGGTAGTAGGTTATAAAAAAGATGTTCATTGGGCGGAATCGGCTGCAGTGGATTTCCTCCTTTTAGACTGGTTCCAAAGGTATAAGGATATGGGTAAATTGTGGAAGAGGTTCAGCAAGCACTATCGCGGCCTTATTTCCATTACCGGATTGAAGGCATTTCAAAAATAACCGATAGGGTTTGGCTGATAAGGAAATAGCCTTGATGGTTTTAACAACACCATTCAGTTTTTGTAAATCATACCATTCATGATAGCAATGGAAGTCAACTTTATAGTATCGTATACTTGGTTATGGTTAAGATGAACTTTTGATGAAGTCGTAAAAAGTCAAAGAAATTGTCATTGCGAACGAAGTGAAGCAATCTCTGCCTTTGTAAGTAGTTGAAAAACTAAGATTGCCACGTCGCTTCGCTCCTCGCAATGACACCTGTCAGGACTTTTTACGACGCTATCAACTTTTAATTTTTAAAATTATAAAAAATACCTGTAAATAATTAGAGTTGACATTGAGATGTTTATATTGTAAAAAAATTAAATAGTTAGCGGCTTATTTTTAAAGAGAAAGGAAGAGAAAAAGATGAAAGGGAAAAAACAAAAACTTATTATCCCCTTGGTGATAGGAATAGCACTGTTTTCTTTTATGGTGGGTATTATCATCTCCTCAAGCCTCAAAATCACCCCTATCATAAGGGCAACCGATAAAGAGGTAAGTGAGGGAGCTGAGGGAAGTAACGCCAGTCCTTTAATAGATTCTCAGATATTTGTGAAGCTCTCAGAAAAGCTAATGCCGGTGACCGTTAACATCAGTACCACCAAGGTAGTGAAGCGGAGAGGGCAGCCGATGATGCAACCCTACGGGGAGGATGATCCCTTCAGACACTTTTTCGGAGATGATTTTTTTGAGAGGTTTTTTGGAGGGCAGATTCCTCAGAGGGATTATACCCTGAGAAGTCTGGGCTCAGGGTTTATAATAGATAAGGAAGGTTACATTATTACCAATAACCATGTGATTGAGGGTGCGGATGTAATCAAGGTGAGGTTGTCGGATAAAGATGAGTTTGATGCGAAGATCATCGGGAGGGATGCAAAGACAGATGTGGCGTTGATCAAGATAGAACCTTCAAAAGGATTGCCAGTAGTGCAACTAGGTAATTCAGATGAGTTGAAGGTGGGCGAATGGGTAATGGCAATCGGGAATCCCTTTGGGTTGGATCAAACGGTCACGGTGGGGATAGTAAGTGCAAAGTGGCGGAAGCTGGGGATTGGTCCCTATGAAGATTTTATACAAACGGATGCGGCAATCAATCAGGGTAATAGTGGAGGTCCGCTTTTTAATACGAGGGGAGAAGTTGTCGGAGTGAACTCTGCAATTTTTTCACCGAGTGGAGGGAACATAGGAATAGGGTTTGCGATACCGATTAATTTAGCGCGGGGCGTGGTAGAGCAATTGAAAGAGAAGGGGAGGGTAGTGAGGGGGTGGTTAGGGGTGATGGTACAGACGGTAACACCTGAGCTTGCAGAGTCGTTTGGACTTGAACAGGGGAAGGGAGCGCTGGTTGCAGATATAGAGGGAGGAGGACCTGCAGAGAAAGCAGGGATCAGGAAGGGAGATATTATTCTTAAGTTTAATGGGAGAGAAATACGGGAAATGAATGAATTACCTCTGGTGGTGGCACAGACTGCGGTGGGGAGAGAAGTTGATTTGGAGCTGTTGCATGAGGGCAAGACGATTTCCAAGAAGGTGGTAGTAGGGGAGTTAAAGGAGGAGAAGAGTTATGCGGTGGCAGAAGAGGCGGGAGGAGAAGTATTAGGAATGGAGGTGGAAGAGCTCACGCGCGAGCTGGCGAGGAGGTATGGATTAGAGGAGACAAAGGGGGTCGTAGTGACCTATATAGAGGATGGAGGGCCTGCGGATCGAGCGGGAATAAGGGAGGGAGATGTAATCATAGAGGTGAATCGAAAGCCGGTGGAGAGTCTGGATGAGTACCAACGGGCAGTTCAGGCAGCGAAGAAGGGAGAGAAGATTCTCCTGTGGATCAAGAGGGGGAAAACCTCGCAATTTGTGGTGATAACGTTAGAGAGGGAGTGATAGCAAGACGGACACCATACTTTCATCAGAAAAAAACTTATATGGGTATTTTATACGAGTGAAGATAGTGACGTATAGAGCTTTACCTACCTCGCCAGAACCATAAACACGCTATCTACTCCTAGGTGAGTTCTTTTACCCGCCGATACGGTTTAAATTTTTTCTTAACTGCATGTCAATAAAGATTCTTTGAGTAAAATTCATTAAATAAATTTGAAGCTATGGTAAGATTAAAAGAAGGAGGACTGGTATGAGTAAAGTAGTGAAAGTGCACGGAAGGCAGATACTTGATTCTCGGGGGAATCCTACAATAGAGGTGGAAGTGGTGCTGGAGAGCGGTGCGCTGGGCTGTGCTCAGGTGCCATCGGGAGCATCTACGGGTGAGAAGGAAGCGATTGAGCTTAGAGATGGAGATAAGAAATACTTTTTAGGAAAAGGTGTGACTAAAGCGGTGGAAAACGTCGATAATAGAATACAACGTGAAATTATAGGAATGGAAAGTTTAGAACAACGTGCTATCGATTATAAAATGATAGAGCTTGATGGAACTAAGAATAAGGCCACACTGGGAGCGAATGCAATATTGGGAGTATCATTAGCTGTTGCCAAGGCAACCGCCATAGAGGTGGATCTTCCGCTTTATAGATATCTGGGGGGAGTGAATGCTCATGTGCTCCCCGTGCCTATGATGAATATCCTCAATGGGGGGGCTCATGCCGATAATAATGTTGATATTCAAGAATTTATGATCATGCCTTTGGGCGCAACCACCTTTGCCCATGCCTTGCGGATGGGAGCGGAGGTATTTCATAATTTAAAAAATGTTCTTAAATCAAAAGGCTATAATACGGCGGTAGGAGATGAGGGTGGCTTTGCTCCTAACCTTGGTTCCAATGCTGAGGCGATGGACCTCATTATCCAGGCGATTGAAAAGGCAGGTTACCGACCAGGGGAAGAGGTGTGCTTGGCGATAGACGCTGCCGCGAGCTCATTCTACCAGGATGGTATGTATACTATGGCTGCTGAGGCAAAGCCGAAAAAAACTTCAGATGAGATGATTGAGTTCTATGCAGGCCTAGTCAAAAAGTACCCGGTTGTTTCAATTGAAGATGGGCTTGATGAGAATGATTGGGAAGGGTGGAGGCGTTTAACTGCTACGCTAGGGTCAAAGATTCAGATTGTGGGGGATGATATCTTCGTAACCAATCCTGAAATTCTCAAGAAAGGTATTGAAGCACACATAGCTAATTCTATTTTAATTAAGCTCAATCAGATAGGAACGGTAACGGAGACTTTGGACACGATAGCGATGGCGACTAAAGCTAACTACACTGCGGTGGTATCTCATCGCTCTGGTGAGACGGAAGATACCACCATAGCTGATTTGGTAGTGGCCTGTAACACCGGTCAGATAAAAACAGGGTCTGCTTCAAGGACTGACCGCATTGCTAAATATAATCAGCTGTTACGCATCGAGGAAGCATTAGGGCAGGACGGTCGCTTTCTGGGGAAAAAGGTGTTCTACAATTTATAGCATTGGTACTACGAATAGGATGTTCCAGACGATGGAGGAAACGACACAGGGAAATGGTATCAACAACCGCGAAGGTGAGTTTGAAAGAAAACGGCTTTTGATGGTAGAGAGTCAGCTCAAAAGCAGGGGGATCAAGGATAAGAGAGTACTTCAGGCAATGAGTAAGGTTCCCCGGCACCACTTTGTGCCCCAGGATAGCAGGAGCTCAGCCTACCACGACGGACCTCTCCCCATAGGTGAAGGACAAACCATATCTCAGCCCTATATGGTGGCACTTATGACGGAACGTTTGGAGTTACGGGGTGATGAAAAGGTTTTAGAAGTAGGGACAGGTTCGGGATATCAGTCAGCAATTCTCATGGAACTGGCACGAGAGCTCTATACTATTGAGAGGATTTCTCTCCTCGCAGAAAGGGCAAAGAAAAAATTAGTGGAGTTGGGCTACGACAGATTTCATATCAGGATTGGTGATGGGACTAAGGGATGGCCTGAGGAGGCTTTCTTTGATGGAATTATTGTTACTGCGGGTGCGCCGGTAGTGCCAGAAACCTTGGAACAGCAGCTACGAGAGGGTGGAAGACTCGTAATACCAGTGGGTACTCGATTTTCTCAGCGACTTTATAGATGTATAAAGAGAAAGGGGAAATATAGCAAGGAAGAAAATACTATGTGTGTATTTGTCCCTCTCATCGGTGAGTATGGGTGGGAGGATGAGTAGTTGTCTGTCTGTGAATATGTTGACGAATGGTAATTGGTTAAAAAGGAGGAGTAAATGTCAACCTTTAAGATTGATGAACTTGTAGTAGAAAATAACACCAAGATTATTTATCTCATTATGGATGGCCTTGGTGGTCTGCCCATGGAGGGTAAAGGTGGTACGGAACTACAGGTTGCAAAGACTCCTCACCTTGATGCCCTGGCGGAGTGTTCTATTTGTGGGCTTCTTGACCCCATTGCCCCCGGAATTACTCCGGGAAGCGGTCCTTCTCACTTTGCTCTCTTTGGATATGACCCTTTTGAAAATACCATAGGCAGAGGGATCTTAGAGGCAGCGGGCATAGATTTTCCTTTAAGCTCAAGGGATGTTGTCGCGCGAATAAACTACGCAACGGTTAATAAAGAAAGAATTATCATTGATCGGAGAGCGGGGAGGATTAGTAGTGAAGAGAATAAGCGGATTTGTACCAAGCTCGAGAAACATATTTCTCTAGGAGAAGGCGTTGAAGTGTTGGTAAAACCCGTAAAGGAACATCGGGCGGTCCTGGTGATCAGAGGCGATCACCTGGGAGAGGGGGATATTGCTGATACTGATCCGCAGCATGAGGGGCTAGCGCCGCTTCCTCCCCAGGCACTCAATCCTCAGTCAGAGAGTACCGTAGCCTATGTGAGGAAGTTTCTTGAGCAAAGCTTCTCAATTCTTGCCGATGAGCCTAAAGCTAACGCGGCGCTCCTCAGGGGATTTGCTCGTCACAGAGTCTACCCCTCTATCCAAGAAAGGTTTAAGCTAAAGTCTTTAGCCATTGCTACGTACCCTATGTATAAGGGAATTGCTCGTTTACTAGGTATGACAATTATAGAGGGGTTGGGAACACTTAAGGATGAGATTGATGCACTTAGAAAGCACTATGTTCACTATGACTTCTTTTATTTTCATGTCAAGCAGACAGATTCCAGGGGAGAAGATGGAGATTTTAATGCCAAGGTAAAAGTTATTGAAGAGGTCGATAGCATTATTCCAGCTATTACCCAGCTTACTCCAGATGTACTGATTGTGACCGGAGATCACTCTACTCCCGCGAAATTAAAAAGCCATAGCTGGCATACACTCCCCGTACTGATTAGCTCACCTTACGCAAGGGTGGATCAGGTGAAGAAGTTTGATGAGCTGAGTTGTACCCAGGGAGGACTGGGAAGAATTTCTACCATTCACCTGATGAGTTTAGCTCTCGCTCACGCACTAAGGCTGGCAAAGTACGGGGCATAGGAATAGAAAAAGAGGCATGAAAGAAATAGAAGCCCGTAGTGCCGAGTTGCGCGAAAAAATCAATTACCATAACTACCGCTATTATGTAGTGGATGATCCCGAAATCTCTGATGCTGCCTATGATCGCTTGATGAGAGAGCTTGAGAAACTAGAGAGGCAGTATCCTGCATTAGTAACTCCAGATTCTCCTACTCAGCGGGTGGGTGCTGCCCCCTTAAAAGAATTCAGAACAGTTCGGCATACGCTGCCCATGCTGAGCTTGTCAAATTGCTTTGAGGAGGAAGAAATAAGGGAGTTTGATCAGAGGGTAAAAAGACTTCTTAAGATACAAGGTGATATGGAATATCTAGCAGAGCCAAAGCTTGATGGAGTTGCAGTTGAGCTGGTGTATGAAAATGGAAAACTTTCGGTTGGTTCAACAAGAGGTGATGGAACAGTGGGAGAGGATGTAACCTTGAACTTGAAGACGGTTAAATCGATTCCCCTACAGTTGTTGAGAATAAAATCAATAAATATTCCCGATAAGCTTGAGGTAAGGGGGGAGGTGTTTTTGGGGAAAAAGGAATTTAAATCACTCAACAAAAAGAGAGAAGCATTAGGGGAGACGCTGTTTGCCAACCCTCGAAACGCCGCTGCCGGTTCTCTACGTCAGTTAGACCCCCGCATTACTGCTGAGAGACCTTTAGATATATTTTGCTATGGGATAGGGGAGGTCTTTGGTATACGTTTTACTTCACACGGGGAGGTACTGTCTTCTTTACCCCACTGGGGTCTCAAGGTGAACCCCATCAAATACAGGTGTAAGGATATAAGTCAAGTAATAGAGTGCTACAGGGAAATCGAGAAGCAGAGGGAAACGTTGGACTATGAGATTGATGGTGTAGTGGTCAAAGTAAACGACCTAGTACTTCAAGAGCGTTTGGGAACTATTTCCCGAAGTCCACGGTGGGCAGTTGCATATAAGTTTGAGGCTCATCAAGAGACGACAAAGATTAAGGATATTATCGTGCAGGTAGGCAGGACTGGTGCACTCACACCAGTGGCTGTTATGGAGCCAGTAAAGGTAGGCGGGGTTGAGGTCAGCCGCGCAACACTCCACAATCAGGATGAGATTGATAAGAAAGATATTCGTATCGGTGATACGGTAGTGGTGCAGAGGGCTGGAGATGTGATCCCTGAAATAGTAAAGGTGGTTGAGTCCAAAAGAATGGGTGGGGAAAAGCGCTTTATCATCCCTGGCAAGTGTCCCGTGTGTGGTTCTGCGGCAGCGAAGTCAGATGATGAAGCAGTGAGTCGTTGTGTGGGTTTATCCTGCCCCGCTAAATTGAAGGAATCGATTATACATTTTGCGTCGAAGAGAGCCATGGATATAGAAGGGCTGGGTGATAAGCTGGTAAACCAATTGGTAGAGAAAGGTGTAGTAAAAGATGTAGCTGATCTCTATTTTCTCTCGGCGGAAGAGTTAGCAGAGTTGGAACGGATGGCAGAGAAATCTGCACAGAATATAGTGAGCGCCATTCAGAAAAGCAAAAGTGCTGGTGTGGAGCGACTCGTCTATGCGCTTGGAATACGACATGTGGGTGAGCATATTGCGCAGGTACTGATGAGTAACCTTGGAAGTATAGAAAAGCTGATTAAAGCTAATGAAGAGGATTTAAAGCAGGTGAAGGAAATTGGTCCCCAAGTAGCGCAGAGCATAGTGCAGTTTTTCGCACAAGAGTTTAATGTGAAAACTATTAAAAGATTAAAAGAGGCAGGAGTAAGTTTTTTAACATCACGAAGAGCAAAAGGTGACCTTGAAGGTGTGACTTTTATATTTACCGGAGAACTTAAAGGCTATACGAGGGAAGATGCCAAGAGATTAGTTGAGAACAGAGGAGGAATGGTAAGTTCAAGCGTGAGTAGTAAAACTAATTATCTCGTGGTCGGCGATTCTCCAGGATCAAAACTGGAAAAAGCAAATAAACTAGGAATAAAAACCTTAACTGAAGGTGAATTTATTAAAATGGTGGAGAAATGATTCCCCTTTAATTCACTGCAATAAAAGCGTTCACAATTTCAGGATCGAATTGCGTACCCGAAGCCCTTTTCAACTCTTCGTAAGCCTGATCCTTACTAAATGCTTTTCGATAAGAAAGATCAGAGGTTAGAAAATCATAGGTTTCCGTTACCGAGATGATTCTTGCCGGAAGAGGAATGTTTTCCCCGGATAGACCATTGGGGTAGCCTTTGCCGTCAAATCTTTCGTGATGGTGAAGTATAGAGGGAACAGTGGGCTTTAAGAATTCCACATTTTCTATAATCTGTCCTCCAATCTCCGGGTGTTTCTTTATCATGAAAAGTTCTTGATCGGTTAATCTCCCTGGCTTCCCTAAGATATATTCGCTAATTCCTACTTTACCCACATCGTGTAAAAGCGCAGCCAGTTCTAAGTTCCTTCTCTCTCCAATGGATAATCCTATTTTATCAGCAATCTTTTTACAATATTCTGCAACCCTTTGAGAATGACCTGATGCTATTGTGTCTCTTGCGTCAAGAGCTCTAAGAATTACCTTAACAGTTGAGACGTAGGAATCAAGCAACTCTCTGTAGAGCTGATATAACTCCTCTCTGCTCAGCTTGCCTTCGTCACCGGGGAGATCTTCTAAGAATCCTATTTCTTTCAGATCAGATCTGCGAATTCGATGATGACCACCAGGAGTTTTGAGTGCCTTCAATTTTCCCGAATAAATGTAATTCTTTATAGTCTGAGTGGTCACCTTCAGTAAATCAGCGGCTTCTCTGGTTTTGAGAATTTCCTTTTGTGTGGAAGGTATTTTTTTCATTTTTTTCTCCAAGAATTGAAAATATAAGAATTTTTATCTTCTTTAATAGCGATATCTAGTTTTTATCATAAACTAGATATAATTGCAAGAAATTTTTTATTTTAAATAAATTATTTTAAGTTTAATTTTCTAATAATGCCTAGAGTTTAGAGTCTGCTGAACAAAAAAAATGAAAAAAAGCTCATTTAATTCTTGACAAACTTGAAATTTTGCGCGCTTCGCGCGGCTTCTAAGAAAAAATTTTTTAACTTTTCTTAGGAGGCGCGCGTATGAATGTACCACAAGAAACCTTTCAAATCTTCGCTCAATGGGTTACTTTTTTATGGCAAGC
>Ga0315274_10006713_pt1 | contig 16746 bp, 15 predicted proteins | sample YL17G02_20_MG_FD_203700 | JGI IMG/M metagenome (GOLD analysis project Ga0315274, IMG submission 203700) | Sediment microbial communities from Yellowstone Lake, YNP, Wyoming, USA - YL17G02_20 | ecosystem: Environmental > Aquatic > Freshwater > Lake > Sediment | place: USA: Wyoming | collected...
GCAGGTGCCAAGCTGGGGCGTTATTTAAACGCCAACCGCGAGGGCGCAGCTGCTGTCGATCGTTTGCGGTCTTTGCTTGGATTCTTGCAGGCGCATGCTCAAGCTGAAGTAGCCTCAGCGCCACGGGAGTTGGCACCGCAGTCACGGATCATTTGTGAGCAGTTGACGGCGACCTACCCTGGGGCTGACAAGCCAGCTCTAAAAAATCTCTCCTTCAGCTTTGAGGCGGGACGCATTTATTGCCTAGCTGGTCCTTCGGGTGCCGGTAAATCGACTCTATTTAATATTTTGCTGGGCTTGGTGACGCCTATTGGTGGGACGCTGCGCTTTGAGTCCGCGCAGCCAGTCATTGGTGCTGGTTTGGCGTATATGCCTCAGAAAGTGATTTTGCTGCCAGACTCCATTGCGGCGAATGTTGCTTACCCCGAGGCTGCAGATATAGCGCGCGTCGAGGCTGCGCTGGCGCGCGTCGGCTTGACGGAGCTGGTTGCTGGGTTGCGGGGCGGGGTCCAGACGCACGTGGGTGAGGGTGGCGTCGGCGTCTCGGGTGGGCAGGCCCAGCGCCTGTTACTCGCTAGGCTTTGGTATCAGCATCAGCCCTTTGTGTTGATTGACGAGGGTACGTCTGCACTCGATCCAGAGATCGAAAGAATCATCTACGGTCTGCTACGGCAGTTGGCGGATGATGGTGCGGTCGTGGTCACCATTGCGCATCGGCTTGCCGCCGCGGAGATTGCGGATGTGTTGCTGCTCCTGAATCACGGGGAGTTGGTGACATCAGGTGCGCCGCGTGACGTGATCGCGTCCGAGGCCTATCGGGGTATTCTGGGCTAGGTGCTAGGGTTGGTCGGGTGGCAACTTAGAATCTAGCTAAAGTTAGTCCGCCCTCAATCGACTTAAGCCTGTGGGTTACGCGATCGATGGTTGGGCGTAGCACCAGTCCGCGGGCGGGAAGTAGTCCCTCGGATGCCAGGGTCCCGTTGTAGGTACCGGGCCCATCGCCGGCCAGTAACGGGGAAAGGACTACGTAGGAGCCAAGAGCCGAGCCGCCGATAAAGCCCAGGGATGCTCCGACAGCCACAAAGCGCAGATTTTCCGCGGGGTTGCTTGTGAAGGCTAAAAATGCCGTACCGAGAGCGGCACCAAATGCCGTGCAGTAGCCAGCCGTGACGAAGAGGTCTTGAAACCGCTCTTCTGTGCCCATCTGACTGCTACTCATGGACGCTGCCTGGGCTGGAGCCGTGTTTAGCGCGGCACCAATCAGAGACAGGGTGAGCAGAGCGGAGCGGAGGCCCGTCCGGGTTGACTTCATCAGAAGCGGCATAAGTCTTCCTTCGTCTAATAATTGATTATAACTATTTTAATCTTAGGTATGGTGTTGCAGCAATGGTCAATTCCTCGCTGTTGACAAGGCGAGGCTTTTGAACTATCAGGTTCCTCATAACCAATTGGTGAGGACCCGAAAAAAGGCCACCATTGCTGCGGCCGCCAGAGTTTGTCTCAAATTCTTAGATCTGGCACTCAAGGCGGTAGTCCTACGACCCGGTTAAGGCACTAATCTCAACACACTAAATCTTACCCACCGACCCAATTAGCGAGAAGAGCTATGTCCGACGCGACGACGACCAAGGCGAAAAGAGCAGTCAAGCCTGCTGCCCCCCAAGCAAACTTAGTGTCGCAGCAGAATTTTGTGGAACCGCCGTTACCGGAGACAAACGACGACGTCCCGACCATTAATCTGACGGAACTAAAAGAAGAGCGCATCGCTGATCTGAACAAGATGGCGAAGGACCTCGGCATCGAGGGCGCGCCAAACATGCGTAAGCAAGAGCTCATCTTTGCGCTGTTGCAGGGTCAGGCGGAGCGCGGTGGTGTCATCTACGGCGAAGGCGTTTTAGAGACACTGCCCGATGGTTTTGGCTTCTTGCGCGCTCCGGACTATAACTACCTGCCGGGCCCAGATGATATTTACGTCTCCCCGTCTCAGATTCGCCGCTTCAATCTACGCACTGGTGACACAGTCTCCGGTCAGATTCGGCCTCCTAAAGACAGCGAACGTTACTTCGCTCTGCTGAAAGTTGAGAACGTCAATGGATCGGCGCCAGATCCTGATTTCGAAAAGATCATTTTCGACAATTTGACGCCGCTATATCCGATGGAAAAATTCAAGATGGAGTGGAATCCAAAGAATCTCTCCACTCGCATTTTGGACCTGCTTTGCCCGATCGGTAAAGGCCAAAGGTCGCTGATTGTGGCGCCTCCTCGCACCGGTAAAACCGTGCTGTTGCAAGATATCGCCTCAGCATTGGCGAAGAATCATCCGGACGTCGTCCTGATCGTTCTCCTGATCGACGAGCGTCCTGAAGAAGTGACCGACATGGAACGCTCGGTGCGCGGTGAGGTCATCAGTTCGACATTTGACGAGCCGGCTCAGCGTCACGTTCAGGTGGCTGAGATGGTCATCGAAAAAGCAAAACGCTTGGTCGAACATAAGAAGGACGTGGTCATCCTACTTGATTCGATCACCCGCTTGGCTCGCGCTTACAACAGCGTAGTGCCGCCGTCGGGTAAGATTCTTTCCGGTGGTGTAGACTCAAACGCTTTGCACAAGCCTAAGCGCTTCTTTGGTGCCGCCCGTAATATCGAAGAGGGTGGATCGCTGACGATCATCGCGACCGCCTTGGTCGATACCGGATCGCGGATGGACGAGGTCATCTTTGAAGAATTCAAAGGTACCGGCAACATGGAGATCCATCTCGACCGTAAGCTTTCGGAAAAACGGACCTTCCCAGCGATGGACCTGAACAAATCAGGGACCCGTAAAGAAGATCTGCTCTTGCCAAAAGACGTTCTAAACCGTATGTGGATCCTGCGGAAATTGCTGCAGCCACTAAACCCGGTTGATGCGATGGAGTTCCTCTTGGACAAGATTGACAAGTCTAAGACCAACACGGAATTCCTCGACTCGATGAACGGCTAACAGTGTCAGTAGATTTCGTAGTTAATAATCGTAAAGATCACAGTTAGTTGATCTTAGAGATGGCGTGAAGAGAAAGGTAAGTTTGTCATGAGAGAAGGCATCCATCCTGATTACAGTGAAGCAAAAGTGTCGTGTGCCTGCGGCCACACCTTCACTACCAAGTCGACCCGTAGCGCGATTCGCCTCGAGATTTGCAGCTCGTGTCATCCGTTTTTCACTGGCAAAGTGAAGCTGATTGACACCGCTGGCCGGATCGAGAAGTTCCAGAAAAGATACGGTAAGAAGTGAAGCTAGTCGGCGGTCTTGCCGCCGGCCACGGCGACTATGTTCGATAATCTCGACGGCGTAGAGCGCCGATTTAACGGTTTAGAAGACGCGCTCGCATCGGGCACGCTCAAGGGCGCCGAGATGACTCGGCTGACCAAGGAGCGGGCCTCGCTTGAAGAGCTGGTGGTCGTATTTCGCCAATTTAAGAAACTTAAACTGGAAAGAGACGAAGCCAAGGCTTTGATAGCGGCAGAGCGTGATTCTGACATGTTGGCGATGGCCAAAGAAGAGCTGGCCACCCTCGAAGCCGAGATTGGTGCGACGGAGAAGCGCCTGATCGTACTGACCCTGCCTAAAGATCCTAACGATGACAAAAATGTCATTTTAGAGATCCGTGCCGGTACCGGTGGTGATGAGGCGTCGTTGTTTGCTGCCGACTTGTACCGCATGTACACGCGCTACGCGGATCGTCAGCGTTGGCGCACGGAAGTGCTGAGCTCGACGGCGTCATCGGCCGGCGGATTCAAAGAAATTATCTGTCTCATTGAGGGCCAGGCGGTCTTCAGTCGACTGAAATTTGAGATGGGCGTGCATCGGGTGCAGCGAGTCCCTGCGACCGAAAATCAAGGCCGCATCCATACCAGTGCATGTACCGTGGCTATTTTGCCCGAAGCCGACGATGTTGAGGTTGACCTAAATCCTGCTGATGTCGAGATGACCGTCTGTAGGTCTTCGGGTGCGGGTGGGCAGCACGTCAACACGACCGACTCGGCCGTCCGTTTGGTGCACAAACCGTCCGGGCTGGTGGTTGAGTGCCAGGATGAACGCTCCCAGCATAAAAACCGCGACAAGGCGATGAAGATCCTCAAGGCTAGGTTGCTGGAAAAAGCTATCAACGATCAGCAACAAGAAATTAGCGCCAATCGTCGCAGCCAAGTCGGCTCAGGGGATCGCAGCGAGCGCATCCGGACCTATAATTTTCCGCAAGGTCGCTTGACTGATCATCGCATTAATTTGACGCTCTACAGACTCGACTCCATTATGGAGGGCGAAATCGGTGAGGTGCTTGAAGCGCTTGGCACGCATCACCAAACCGAGCTGTTGCAGCAGGAGATCGCGGTTAATAAATGAGTTCCGAGGGTGCTAGCGATAGCCTGTGGACTATTGGCCGCGTATTGACGTGGTCGACTACGTATTTGCGTGATCGAGGTCAGACTGATTCACCGCGACTAGACGCGGAAGTGCTGCTTGCGCACAGCTTAAAGATGACGCGTATTCAGTTGTATACAGAGTTTGATAAGCCATTGAATGCGGTTGAGCGTGAGCCTTTCAAGGCGAGCTTGAAGCGTCGCAGTCAGGGTGAGCCGGTCGCGTACATCACGGGAACCAAGGAATTCATGGGGTTTTCGTTCGCGGTTGGTCCCGAGGTGCTGATCCCACGTCCCGACACTGAGGTGTTGGTTGAGTCGGCTTTGAATGCGGTAAAGCGCCTAGAAAAACCGCGGATCTTAGATGTCGGAACGGGCAGCGGTTGCATCGCGTTATCCCTGGCCTTGAAGTGTCCATCTGCCGAGGTAGTTGCTTGGGACATTGACGATGCTGCATTAAACCTAGCGCGCGCTAACGCAAAAGCGCTGGGCGCAAACGTCAGTTTTGCCTGTTGTGACGCTCTCGCCGAAGATAGCTGGACGGCGGCTCATCCCGCTGCTCACACTTCTCAAACTTCTCAATTCGATCTGATCGTCTCAAATCCTCCCTACATCAGTCCCGACGAGAGGCCCTCCCTGTCGACTTCGGTGATTGATTTTGAGCCTTCGAAAGCGCTGTTTGCTGCTCCCGATGGGTTGCTCTTTTATCGGGCTCTGGCTCGCTTAGCGCCTGAGCTGCTCAAGCCGAACGGTCTGCTCATGGTTGAGATTGGAAGTAGTCAGGCCGAAGCTGTCGCTAAAATTTTGACTGCAGCTGGTTGGTCGAACTGTGTTTGCAGCAAAGATTGGGAACGTCGAGATCGAGTGATTCAAGCGGAGTGGTGCCATGAATAATCAACGCCTTGATTGGTCGAGCCTACGTCGTTTGCTCTGGTTTGGCCTAGCTATCTCTGGGACCCTGTTGGTGGCCGGGACCATCTACGGAGCGCTATTAGTTCCGATCTTGGTGAGTAGCTTTATCACCTATCTGCTTTTGCCCTTGGTGGACCGGTTGGAGCGATTGCGGGTACCGCGTGGTTTGGCGGCCTTCACCATTATTGTCGGATCCACTGCGATTGTGGTCTTTGGTGTCGTTCGCTTGGCACCGGTTTTATATCAACAGATGTTAATGATTGGCCACCTGCTGCCAACGGCAGCCAAAGAAGTGCAGAATCATTGGCTGCCACTCGTCGCCGATTACGCCTCCGATCTTGGTCTATTGAACGCATCTGAGTTTAGTGAAACATTTGGTCTGAGTAATTTAGTTAGTCATATCACTCAGCATTTGCAGGCTAACTTGGCTGGAATTTGGAAGACGGGTAGCTCGGTCGCCGGTGGTCTGCTCTATCTAATTCTCATCCCGATGCTTAATTTCTTCATGCTGAAAGACTACCCATTGGTCGCTAGAGTGCTCAGCTCGGAAGTGCCGCGCGACCTAGTTGTGCCTGTACATAGACTGTTATCGACGATGAATCGCACGTTCCGCAGTGTGCTCAAAGGTCAGGCTATTGTCGCGGGAATACTTGGCATTCTTTACATCATTGGCTTCAGCATCGTAGGGCTTCAGTCGGCGCTGCTGATTGGCTTTGTCGCGGGCGTTTGCCGAGTGATTCCATATCTCGATGTCATCGTTGGCGGTACTTTGAGCGCTATTGTCTTGCTGTCAAACTTTACTGGCTGGGGACAGGCTCTGGGAGTGGTCCTAGTGATTGCTGTCGTTCAGGCGGTCGATGGCGCTTTTGTCACGCCGCGCGTGCTAGGTGAACGGGTGGGAATCCATCCGGTCGTCTTGATTCTTTCGGTTTTAGCCTTTGGCGATTGGTTTGGTTTCTGGGGCGTCCTCATGGCTATTCCGGTGGCCGCTATGGTTAAAGTTCTTATCGTCGCCATTGATCCCTACTACCGCGCATCGCGGGCTTATTTGGGCCGAGGCAATAGCTAGTGAGTACTGCATCAAAGGGTCCCGGCCGCTTAACTATGGCTGCCACTCATGTGGGTGATGTTGCGGATATTCCGGTGCGTAGTTTGGATGCGTTGCGCCATGCTGACCTTCTTATTTTTGAAGAAGATAGGCCTGCGCGCAGCTTTCTCAAGGCTGCCGGTGTTCACCGCGACTATCTACGTTATTCCGAGCATGACCAGAAATACACACTCTCCGAGTGTGAGGCTGCGCTAAAGAAGGGGCGGTGGGTTGCTTATATGAGTGACCAAGGCACCCCAGGACTCGCGGATCCTGGTCGTGATTTAGTTGCTATGGCATACCGCCTGGGAGCCACGGTACAAGTGATTCCTGGGCCGAGCTCGATGACGGCGGCGATCGCTGCGTGTCCATTTGATTGCTGGGCATTTCATTATCTAGGATTTTTGCCGCAGGACCCTGGGCGACGCCTGGCGGCACTGCGGGCAGCGGCCTCGCTAACGCGACCACTGGTCATCATGGATACCCCATACCGACTTAAGCACTTGTTGGGGAGTTGTCAGCAGGCATTTGGCGCTAGCCGGCGTGGCTTTCTCGCGATCGACATCACGGGTCCTGCCGAGGCTTTTTGGGTTGGTGACCTAGGTGATTTAACGCGCCGTGCTGAGGGGCTTGGATCTAAACTTAATTTTGTTTTAATTGTTGATGGAGCTTGACTTAGTCAGCATTTTAATGACTAAATTCAAAGGAATAGACGCACCTTTTTGCCTATGATAGCTATGTGGCTCACTCACAAAGGCGCTACGGACTAATCCAACGGACTAATCCAGATGACTGACAAGCGGCTTCCGGAACTAGCGAAATCACTTAAGCGCGAATTGCTGCCCAATCACGTTGCTATTATTATGGACGGGAATGGACGCTGGGCTAAGGCGCGCGGTCGTCCGCGGGTTTATGGCCATCGCTGCGGTGCTGATAGTGTGCGTGCTGTGGTCGAAGGTGCCGACCAACTAGGTATCAAAGTGCTGTCTTTGTATGCCTTTAGTGAGGAAAATTGGGGCCGCCCCTCGCATGAGGTGCTGGCGATCATGACTTTGCTGAATACCTACCTGCTTAAAGAGCGGGAAGAGTTGAAGGCGAACAACGTCCAGCTGCGAGTCATGGGCCGTCTGGAGCGACTGCCGGAGCGCACGCGTAAGCTGGTGCGTGAGACGCAAGAGTTTCTGCAAGACTGCAGTGGCCTCGTTCTTAACATCGCTCTTAGCTACGGCGGTCGCAACGAGATCGTTGACGCCTGTCGGAGTGTCGCGCGTCGGGTACAGAGCGGCGAGATTGCGCTGCAAGATATCAACGCGGATATTTTTGCTAGTGCCTTGTACAACTGTGATCTACCGCCGCCAGATTTATTGATTCGCACAAGTGGTGAGCAGCGCCTGTCGAATTTCATGCTTTGGCAAATGGCATACACTGAGTTTTATTTTACCGATATTCACTGGCCGGATTTCCGCAAAGAGCAGCTTGTGCAGGCGCTTTATGATTATGCGCGCAGGCAGCGCCGCTTTGGCGTTCTTGCTGACGACAGCGAGGCACTAGTCGGCCGTGAAGTAGTTGGTGAGGATGGAACATTGATGTTTGAGCGTCACGACTAATGATGGCACCTTCTCTTCGCACGCAGCAGTGGAGTAATTTGCGCAAGCGGGTTCTGGCGGCGGCAATACTGTTGCCGTTCACATTGCTGAGTTTTATTTTTGGTCCGGCCTGGTTTGTAGTCACCGTACTGATGCTTGCTTGCACTTTGTCGGTAAGCGAGATGGCTATGATGGTGCTGCCGGCGCTCGAACGTAAACTAGCCGCAAATCCAGCACCCCAAGTCGATCCCATGACTGGGCGCAGGCTGCCGCATGTCTACGTGTTTCCGGCGATCACGGTACTACTTGGCTGGGGGGTGTTGCTTGCCTCTACCATTGGCGCTCCCGAAGTTGCCGTCGGCTGGGTGGTGTTGACAGCCATGATGTCACTACTTCTGGGTATTTTTTCGTCTAAAGACATCGACGTGTCAGCGGGGCGTGCTTTTGGGATTCTTATCTCATTGTGCTATGGCGCCCTCCCTTGGGTAGTGTTCTGGTTCCTTTACCGGGCCGCGCCAAACGCACGCTATCCACTTTTGGTCATGACGGTGACGTGGTGTGGTGACACGGGTGCTTATTTTGGTGGCCGTTTTTACGGTGGCAAGATTTTCGGCGATCGGAAATTGGCTCCGGTGATTTCGCCAAAGAAGACCTGGGAAGGCGCGATTGCTGGCGTTTTTGCCAGTGTTATCGGGGCATTATGCCTTAATCTCCTGTTTTTTAATGAACTGGGCAACACCGGCTTTATGATCCGTCTGGCATGTGTGGGCGGTGTGGCGGCGCAGCTTGGGGATTTGGTGGAATCGACCTTTAAGCGCTTCTCAGGAGTCAAAGACTCCGGGGTATTAATACCCGGTCACGGTGGATTCTTGGACCGCGTCGACGGCATTCTCTTTGCGGCGCCTGTCATTTGGGCTATTCTCTATTACTTTAGATGAGTTCCGATCGCTCTGCCCGCATTAGATGGCCAGAGCATGACAGGAAGGGCTGTGAGCCAATTTTTTTCGCATCCGATTCCAGCGGTCGTGATCCTTCTCGGCCTTTTGGTGTTAATTCACGAATTAGGCCATTACCTAGTGGGGCGTTGGTGTGGGATCGCCGTCGAGACCTTTTCGATTGGTTTTGGTCCCCGAATCCTGGGCTTTCGCCGAGGTGGGACTGATTACCAAATCAGTTGGATTCCACTTGGGGGCTTTGTCAAGTTTGCCGGAGCTCACCCGAGTGAAGATGTCCCTGCCGGACTTAAGGGCATCGGCTTTTTGCAGGCTTCATTGCCAAAACGAGCTGCGACCATAGTTGCGGGACCGGCGGCCAACTTCTTATTAGCGGTAGTCGTCTATGCGATTTTGGTAACGAGTGGCATCCCGCATCCTCCGGCGCTTATCGGCGAGGTCATTGAGGGAAGTGCTGCGGCGAGGGCTGGGCTCCATTACGGAGACCGCATCGTTCAGATTGCCGACCGTAAGGTTGAGACCTGGCGTGATATCGAGGAGACGATCTCGGCATCGCCTGGTAAGCCGCTAACAGTTACTGTCGTGCGGGCAGATAATCAGAGCCTCAAACTTGAGCTGACCCCTGAAGCAGTAAACACGGTAGATATGCTTGGTCGCGCTGCGACGGTTGGTCGTGCCGGTGTCGCTCTGGGACGACAGTCGGCGATTGTCAGTGTGCTGTCTTCGTCGTCTCCATCCGCTGCTGCGGGTCTAAAAACCGGCGATAAAGTGACGGAAGTTATCTTTGGGGGGAAGTCTCATAGCGTTAAATTTTATCCAGACCTGGTCGCGTTACTGCGCGATGCGGCAAAGTCAGGGGGCGCCTCTGGTGCTGCTAGTGCGGCTAATGCAGTTGATTCGGTTGAACTCAAGGTGACCACGGCACCATTGCCGGAACTTCACGAAGGACGCCCTGACCAGAAGGCGACCACCGAGCAAACTGTTGAAAAATCAACGGGCGACGTGCGGACCTTGACTCTGAGTCTTTTGGCTGTCCGCGGTGCTAGCGGCAGTGATCGCGAGTTTATGTCCCTGCTGGGACTCAGCAGTAGTGAGCTTACCGTTGCTCGACTGGTGGACGCGGGGGAAGATACGGTCCCGCTCAAAACTGGCGATGTGCTTGTGGCATGGAACGGATCACCCGTGCGTGACGTGTATGCTTTGCGGGAGAAGCTGATCGCCAACAGCGATTCTACGGCGACTTTCACTATCCTGCGCGGTGATCAAAGGCTGGACGTCAAGGTTGCGTTAAAGGGGATCGAAGTACAGAAGCCAGACGGCCCCGCTACGCTATACACCTTGCCGCTGCTGTTCTGGGGGCAGTTGCTGGACCCGGATCCTGTTATCGAAAAGTACAGTAATCCCCTGATGGCTGTAGCATTTGGTGTGCGGCAAACTGCTTCGCAGACGCGTGAGCTCTTTACGAATGTCGCTAGTTTGGTTACAGGTGACATTCCACTCAAGGCTCTTGGTGGACCAATGCTGATTGCCAAAGTGGCCGGGGATTCAGCACGCCGTGGCTGGCAAACCTTTCTCGGTTCTATGGCGCTGATCAGCATCAATTTAGGACTGATTAATTTGTTCCCCATTCCGGTGCTGGACGGCGGCCAATTGGTGCTTATTGGGGTCGAGGGAGTCCGCCGGCGGCCATTGCGCGAAGCGGCCATCGAAAACTTCCAGAAAATTGGCTTTGCGCTGGTTATGGCATTGGTCGTGCTGGCGACCTACAACGATTTGAGCCGGTTTTGGCGGTCGATGTTAGAAAGCGTGGTTGGAATATTCAAGTGAACAGTGAGCCGACATTTAGCATCATGCCGATCGTTCCCATTCTGTTTGTGGACGCAAGTCTAGCAGGGGTGCAGATTGCATTAATTGATGCGGCGCCTGGGGAGAAGATCGGCCGAAGTAGACTGCTTTGGCACGGTGCCCATAGCGAGAATATGGGTGCGCTATCGGCGATTAGTAGGTTGACCCAGGAGGCACTCGCTGCCACTTCGTTAACTATGGATAGTCTGGTTGGGCTTGCGGCAGCGACCGGCCCTGGTTCTTTTACCGGCATCAAAATTGGTATGGCTTTTGTTTTCGGCCTGCAGGCTGCTTTTGCACGGGCGCTGCCGATTTATCCCGTGTCTACTTTGGAGGCCTTGGCCTTGGCCTTGGCGCTGGCTAATCAGAGTGACGCGGCCGTATTTCTTCCGGCCACGCGCACTCACGGATTTGCGGCTGTGGCGCCCGCCCCGGATAGTGCTTTGGTACCGATGAGGTCCATGCTTGTAGATTGTGAGCAGTTAGCACCACAGTTGTTGGCGCAGTTGCCAGCCGCTTGCCAAATTGTGATTGTTGGCGATTGGCCACTGTTGGCCGCTGCTGCTGCCAACGCTGGACATAAGGTCGTGAGTCTGACGGCTGCAGCTGCGAGCAGAATGGCTTTGGATATCTTGGCTGATCAAGTTGCGGCGGCATGGCCGGACGGCTTTAAAGTTGAGCTGCCGGAGCCACGTTATTTGCGTTTATCGACTGCAGAGGAACGTCTGCAAGCAAGTGTGTCACAACCAAACCGCAAGGAGTCGCCAGCGTGAAACGTCCCAAACTCGGCGGAGCTGTTTATATTTTGCCGAACCTACTTACGGCTGGGAATCTCTTCTGGGGATTCTTCGCGATCAATAAGGCGCTGACTGGCGAGTGGGCTATGTCGGGGGCCGCGATCTTACTGGCCGCAGTTTTTGATGTTTTGGACGGTCGCGTAGCGCGGTTGACTAAAGGGACGAGTGAATTCGGCGTGCAGTTTGATTCGCTCTGCGATTTGGTGTCCTTTGGTTGTGCGCCGGCGATTATGATGCACCAGTACGGACTGAGTAACTTCGGTCGCGTTGGCTGGCTGATTTGCTTCTTGTTTATGGCGTGCGGCGCTCTCCGTCTGGCGCGTTTTAACGTGCAGAGTTCGATTGGTAAAGCCTCTGGTGACTTTACCGGCCTGCCGATTCCGATGGCGGCATTTGTCATTGCGACGTTTATGCTAGTCACTAATGAATTACACAACGATCCGCACTCATGGTTAGGTCAGCTTTATAACCAGTACATTCAAGAGACGACCTTCAAATCATTATTCCTACTGATTGTGTCGCCGTTACTGTCGCTAGCTATGGTTAGCAATATCGTGTACCGCAGTCACAAAGTACTTAAGATTCGCGGCATCAAGCCCTTTACGATTCTTGCTGTGTCGCTTTTTGTGATCACTCTGCTTGCGTATCAGCCGGAAGCACTTGGCTTTTTGTTTGCCGCATTCTACGCCTTGAGCGGTCCTGTAGAATGGGCACTCGGATGGAAGAAGTTAACTGAAGATGACGAGATATTCACGCCTCTAGAAGATCACTCAATTATTGAATCTGAGAGTGATGATTCGGATGACACAGAAGGAGCTAAGTACTAGTGAACGTTGCAATTGTAGGCGCTACTGGGGCCGTTGGTCGTGAGATGGTGCGCGACTTGGAAGAATCCAAACTAACCGACGTTAAATTACGGCTGTTTGCCTCGCTAAGGTCCAGAGGCGCAAAAATTAGTTTTAGAGAACACATGCATGAAGTCGAGGCCTATAGCACCGAAGCATTGAAGGGCATCCCTTACGTGCTGATGAGTGCAGGTGGCTCGTTTTCAAAAGAAGTCAGTCGCGATTTGGTCGCCCAGGGATCAACGGTCATCGATAATAGCAGCGCTTGGCGGATGGATTCTGAGACGGCTCTGGTCGTGCCTGAGGTAAACGGCGACCTACTTGTGAAGAACAGTAAGCCACAGATTATTGCTAATCCAAATTGTTCGACGATTCAGATGGTCGTGGCACTTAAGCCCTTAGCCGACCGCTTCGGTTTAGACTTGGTGCAGGTGGCTACCTATCAATCAGTGTCAGGCACTGGTCAAAAAGGGATCGCGGAGTTAGCCGGCCAACTTGAGGCCAAGATGAAGTTTCAGGATGTCGAGCCTAAGGCCTATGCCCAGCCGATTGCCTTTAACTTGCTCCCCGGTATCGATGACTTTGACACCGAGGGTCACTGTTATGAAGAGATCAAAATGGTGCAGGAGACCCGCAAGATTATGGGTCTACCCGATTTGGATATGTTCGCCGCGACCGTTCGGGTCCCGACCTTCCATTGCCACGGCGAGATGGTCACCGTTAAGCTGAAGAAGTCGATCACCCGTGCAGAAGCACTGGATGCATTCCGTGCTGCTAAGGGCATCGTGTTGAACGAGAAAGACGACCATGCATCACAGCCGACTCCGCGCACGGTGACCGGTGATGGACGCGTGTTTGTTAGCCGCGTGCGCCTGCAGTATGGTCATAACTCATCGCCATGGCTGCAATTTTGGAATGTGGCTGATAACCTGAAAAAGGGAGCGGCCACCAACGCGGTTCAGATTTTGGAGACGCTCGCTGGGGTCAAGCATTGACTCTCGCGCCGCGATAATGTGATGGCTCAAGTTATCAAGGCTAAGGTCGGACTTAATTAGTCAGGGGTGACAATATGCGGGATTTTGCTAAGGCGGTAAAAGCCGTGTCCAGATGCGTCGCGGCGGCATTTACGGTAGGTGCTGTCGCCATGACTTCCGCCATCTCACCTTTGGCCTTGGCGCAGGACGATAGTGGCAGTGCTGCTCAAGCAGCACCATTAGATGAAGCCGGTCCTCCGGCGCCCGCGCTGCTACCAGTTGCGACTACGCCGGTGGTCGATGACAAGGCAAAAGCGGAGACTAAAATAGAGTCGACAGTTGAGCAAAAACAGGAACAAAAAGAAGAGCCCAAACGTATATTTCGCCGCGGAGAATCCCACGACGACACCGTGTTTGGCAGCCACCGCATCCGCCTGATGTGGGCTAGGCCGACGTTTAGAGATAATCTAAAGTATTACGATGCTCTTTACGGCCGGGCGAAAGATTATCCTGAAATCGCCATGGATTGGTTTGCCTGGGACTGGTACGCGACGATGGGTTTAGGCCTGCGTGTTGGCTACTACTCGGACGACGGCAATGCAGCCCAGCTCACAAGTGGACAGGCAACGGATCTCGGTAATTTGAAGTCGTCTGACATTCAGCGTGATGCGAATGGTCCCACGACGATGCTACTGATCCCGCTGCAAGTGCTCTTTACTGCTGAGATCACGCCCTTCCCGAAAAAATGGCTAGTGCTCGATGGCTGGGTCGGATGGGAGCACCTTTACTACCAAGAGACACGCAATCAAAAGCAGGGATCTACTTCAACAAATACTGGGAGCACCACGACGAAGACCGCGGCAATGAGACCCATGGTGCCTCATTTCAGCGCTGTGACCGTCTCGACAGACAAGACTCTGACGAACACGGGCTGGCGCAATGCGACTGTCGTCGGTGGCGCAGCTAATATCCGGCTAAATGCATTTGATGAGATGTCGGCTGCGTCCATTCGTAATATCGGTATTGGCGGCATCTATTTGTCACCATATCTCGAGTGGATCAAGACTTTAGGTCAGCCCGCTGGCAGTAGTTTTTCATTTGGTCGGACCGTCATGGGTTTGGCATTTACCTTTGAGACGATCCGTTGAATCAGCCGGTATTATCGACGCTCCCTAAATACCGACTGGACCTGCAGTATATCGGCACGCCCTTTCTCGGCTGGCAAAGCCAGCCTCAGGGCGGCAGCGTTCAGGATCACCTGGAAAAGGCGTTAGCCACGATGTTGCGGCATCCAGTGCGCGTTACGGGCGCTGCCCGCACCGACACTGGGGTCCATGCGGAGCAACAAGTGGCGACCTTCAGGACCGAGGTCCCTTACGCAGAACGCGCCTGGATCAAAAGCCTAAATGGTCTGCTGCCCAAAGAGATCGGCATCGCCGGGGTCCGGCCTGTGGCGCACGACTTCCATCCGGTGTTGGCAGCGCGCGGTAAGGCATATCGCTACCGGGTTTGGTGCGGTGTCGCCCGCAACCCCTGGGCAGTCGCACATAGTTGGCAAGTGGTCACCGCGCTTGACATAGGGGCGATGCAGCGTGCGGCCAAAGAATTTGTCGGCACTCACGACTATACTTCATTCTGCGCGCTCGACTCTTCGGCGAAGACCCGTGAACGCACGGTGCTCGCTGTGGACATCATTAGTCAGGGCCCACTGCTGGAATTTTGGGTCATTGGTCACGGCTTTCTCAAGCAGATGGTGAGAACCATGGTTGGTACCTTGGTTGATATTGGCCTCGGTAAGTTTGCGGCCGATGATCTCAGCGGGATCCTTGCTGCTCGCGACCGGCGAGTTGCGGGGAGAACGGCACCTGCACAGGGGTTGGCTTTAGTTCAGATCTTTTATGAGGAAATTGCCGACAGCGGGGACTTAAGAGCCCAACTAGTCAGCGGACTCGGCACCAAGTTGCAGCCTTAACAAGTAATATAAGCCCTGGGGTCGTGCTTAAATTCTTTGCGCCGCCATGGTGCTTTGCGGTTTAATCAAGAACATCAAATTGGATTAGCGACTTGAGTGAAGGAGCCCTATGGGTCTCAAGACAGTGGCATGGCTCGTAGCGTTACTTGGGCTCACGGCATGCAGAAGCACTGGCAGCCATAGCGCTAGCCCGAGTCCAGGCAATCAGTCTAAGGATGCCGGCACACTCAATTTGACGGAACCAAGCGACCCAAACAAAGTACCGCTAGCGCTATGGTCGCCGTCGCAGCGCCGTGCCACTGCCAGCTATTATTTCATGGCGGCTGAATTTACCCTGCTTAAGGAGCGTGACGCCAAAAAAGCTCTGCAGCTTTATGAGTCAGCCTACAGCCTCGATCCGACGCCCTTTCTTGGCGGCAAAGTGTTGGCTGCGCGTGCTGCCGCCGGTGACCGTGCCGATGCTCTGATTGATGCCCGTAAAATGGTGTTACTGTACCCACGGGAAGCCCAGCTTCGCTACCTATACGGCAATATGCTGGCTCTCGAAGGGCAAGCAAGCGACGCTATCACTCAGCTAGAGAAATGTATTGAGCTCGACCCGCAAAATGAGGCGGCTTTTCTCGAGCTTGCTGACCTGTATCAGAATACCAAACAAACTCACAAAGCCATTGTCGTTGCTAAAGAGTTGACCCGCCACGTCCCTTCTTCGGTCGCGGGATGGTCACAACTCAGCCGACTGTATTTGATCAATTCTCAGCACAAAGAGGCCTTGGTTCCGGCTAGGCGGGCTTGGGAGATGCAAAGTGCAAATCCTCAACTCACACAAATTTATGCGATCACTCTCCAGCTGAATGGTAAGTTGAAGCAGGCTGTGCGTATTTATGAACAGCTCTACCACCTCGATCCGACCGATGAAGAACTAACCGGACGGATGGTGGATTTGTACCGCGAGCTTGGCAATCTCGACAGTGCTATCGAACTCCTCGACGAGATGATCAAGCAAGGCGGTGAAGCTAAGCCCGCCGTGCAGATGCAAAAGGCGATTTTGCTTTGGGAGCTCAAACGCAATGATGAAGCGGCGCGCCTACTTGATCAGCTGGTGAAGAGTTACCCGGATTCCGATCGCGTGCGCTACCTGGCAGCCTTTGGTCAAGAAAGGCTGGAACAATTCACTAAGGCCCTGGAATTGTACCAGGGCATAGCGGCCAATTCACCGCTGCGAAAAGATGCTGATTTCCGCATTCTGATGATTATCGCGAAAGATAAGAAGCGGGCCAATGAGGCCTACGAACTGGCCAAAAAACTACTCGACGACCCGCAAGCCACTTGGGAAGCATACGGGGTGATTGCTGGTGTATTTGGCGATACGGAACACTACAA
>Ga0315274_10006714_pt1 | contig 16745 bp, 14 predicted proteins | sample YL17G02_20_MG_FD_203700 | JGI IMG/M metagenome (GOLD analysis project Ga0315274, IMG submission 203700) | Sediment microbial communities from Yellowstone Lake, YNP, Wyoming, USA - YL17G02_20 | ecosystem: Environmental > Aquatic > Freshwater > Lake > Sediment | place: USA: Wyoming | collected...
GGGTCGAGCACGTGTTGCCACATATCCTTCCTATTCTATTCTGGTTGCTCTGGTGGGCGGAGTCTTTCCGTAGTTGGGACAGACTGGAATGAGATGGAAAAAGACGGGCACAAGGTGTTGTGCCCATCAGGTAACCTGCGTTGTCTGATCCTATTCAGCCTAGTATGGCCTTGAGGTCGGCGTCAGGCGTCGTTATAGGCATTATGTTGTAGTTCTTTACCAGGTAGTCTAACACGTTGGGTGTTAGGAAGGCTGGCAGGCTCGGTCCGAGGCGCATGTTCCTGATGCCTAGGCTGAGCAGGGTCAACAGTATAGAGACGGCCTTCTGCTCGTACCAGCTTAACACCATGCTTAGGGGCAGCTCATTTACTCCCACGTTGAAGACTTTGGATAGGGCGACCGCTATCTGTATGGCGGAGTAGGCGTCGTTGCATTGGCCGATGTCTAGGAGTCTGGGTATGCCTTCGATGTCTCCAAGTTTCTTGTCAAAGAACTTGAATTTGCCGCATGCGAGGGTTAGGACGACGCAGTCCTTGGGGACCTTTTCGACAAACTCGGTGTAGTAGCTTCGCGCTTGTTTTGATCCGTCGCAGCCTCCGACGAGGAAGAAGTGGCGTATCTTGCCAGTCTTTACTAGGTCGACGATCTTGCCGGCGACACTCATGACTGCGGCGTGGCCGAAGCCCACGGTGACTGATCCCTTGTCGGTTTCCGTTGTGAATCCGGGCAGTTCGAGGGCTTTTTCGATGACTGGGGTGAAGTCCTTATCGTCTCCGATATGTCTTAGGCCAGGCCAGCCGACCAATCCAGTTGTGAAGATGTTGTCCCTGTATGAGTCCTGTGGTTGCTGGATGCAGTTGGTGGTCATGACTATGGCTCCTGGGAACTCTGCGAACTCTCTCCGCTGGTTTTGCCACGCCGTACCGTAGTGGCCGTAGAAGTGTGGGTACGCTTTCAACTTTGGATAAGCATGCGTTGGGAGCATTTCGCCGTGAGTGTAGACGTTGATGCCTTTGTCTTGGCTCTGCTTCAGGATCAGTTCAAGGTCCTTCAGGTCGTGGCCGGAGACGAGTATGGCCTTCCCCTGCTTCGCGCCGAGGGGAACCTGGGTGGGCGTCGGGTCGCCGTAGGTGGCCGTGTTTGCGGTGTCTAGGAGTTCCATGGCTCGTAGGTTCATCTGCCCCGCCTTCATGACCTGGCCGAGCATCCCTTCGAGGGTGGCGCCTCTGTTTAGTGTGGCAGCTAGGCCTTCTTGGAGGAACTGGTAGATGGCGTCGTCTTCTCTGCCGAGAATGGCGGCGTGGTCGGCATACGCGGAGATTCCTTTAATGCCATAAGTCAGTGTCCATGTCAGCGAGTGAACGTCGGGGTCCTGGCCGTGGTCGGCCAGTATTCCGACCTTCTCGCCCTGTTTGACGAGGCCTTCAATGGTCTGGTCGGGCGTGAAGGTGGCTGGTCCCTCGGCTAGACTGACATTGCCCCCGGTCTTGGTGGCGATCTTCTTTTTGAGTTCCTCCCTGTGTCGCATCGTCTCCATGATTAGGGCTTGTAGTCTATCTTGGTCGAAGTTCACGTTGGTTAGTGTGGCGAACATTGCCTTGCAGGTGAATCTGTTGACCTCCGGGTCGTTGACGCCGACTTTTCGTCCCTCGAGGGCGACCTGGGATAGGCCCTTGACCGAGTATATCAGTAGGTCTTGAAGCGTGGCGACCTCGGGTGATTTGCCGCAGACGCCGAACTTGGTACAGCCTTTTCCAGCGGCTGTTTGTTCACATTGGTAGCAGAACAAGTGTCTGTTTTCCTCCTCCCTCTTTTCTCGTTCCTGTTTGTGGGCCTGAGCGTAATCCTATGCTATTGCGAGTAGGCGCAGCTGCCCTTTGATGGACAGTACTTCTGGGCGTGGGTCTCGACAAGGTTGAATATGGTCTCCATGGTCTCACCGTTCAAGGCGTAGATCCTTTCCTTGCCTTTCCGTTCTGAGTAGACGAGGCCGCATCGTACCAAAGGCTTCAGGTTGTGACTTATCATGCTCTGTTCCTGTTTCAGTGCCTCTGCGATGGCTGAGGCGTTCATCGGGCCTGGTCTGAGTTTCTCCATTATGGCAAGTCTGGTCGGATTGGCCAGGGTTTGGAAGAATCCGTAGCAGGTGTCCGCCAATCCCCTTTTCATGGACTGCTCACTCGCTTATTCATTTGCGGCTCACATGACAGTTGCTTCAGATGAAAGTATCTTCATCCATATAACCGTTGCCGGGCTCACCCGTCCCACGGCGCGCGCCGAGAACACATATGACATCCTCCGGTCAATTCGTTTCCGGAAGTGTGAATGTTGTGTGTTTCGGAGATAGCATCCGGAGCTAGCCACGCGCGGTCACTAGCTCGCCGCGATATGCGGCGCCGCCGCGTTGGACCACGTAACACAGGAGGAAGCAGACAAATCGCTAGACTAGCTGTTGAAGCATTGCATGAACCTCTGAAGCCTGAGTAAGGTATCCGCGTCCATAAACAGTAAGAAACGTGACCGTATGCCATATCTCGCTACGAGGAACTAACGCGAATAGGTGGGCGTCGAACTTATTGCGGAAGACAATTCATTTGCTCTGGAATCTCAGTTGAGGACACACCTGGATACAGTCGCAGTATACGGCCTGGGCTATGTAGGGTTAGCCCTTTGTTCCGTCTGGCTCAGGGCAGGCTACAGGGTCATAGGCGTAGACATACAGGAGGCAAAGGTCAAATCACTCAGTAACGGTCAGCCGACGCATGCGGAGCCGGAGGTCCGCAGAGAAATCGCAGTAGGCACTTCAAGTGGGTGCTTCGAGGCCACTACCAATGGGGTATATGCCTCAAAGAATAGCTATATCAAAGTCGTCTCCGTCCCCGTCGATCTTGACGAGGGAAACAATCCCCAGCTTGGCAGTCTAACCCAGGCTGTGAAGGGCCTCGGCCATGGACTTGAGAGAGGCGATGTGGTCATCCTCGAGTCCTCAGTCCCGCTCGGAACAACAATGAACATTGTCGGGCCCCAGCTCGAGCAGGCCAGCGGCTTAGAAGTCGAGGATGATTTCTACCTAGCATACAGTCCGGAGAGAGTCTACGTTGGAAGGGCAGTCAAGGACATCGAAGAACGATACCCCAAGATCGTCGGCGGGGTAGGCCCACGCAGTGCGAAAGTTGTCGGCGAGCTCTATGCCAAAATCGCCAAGAAAGGCGTCATGATGGTTAGCAGTCCGACAGTCGCCGAGTTTGGGAAACTAGCGGAGGGAGTCTACCGCGACGTAAACATCGCCCTAGCCAATGAACTGGCCATTCTCTCAAGCAACGCAGGCATCGACTTCGATGAAATGGCTGCGGTTGCCAACTCTCAACCCTACTGTCACCTGCACAGGCCCGGCACGGGCGTGGGGGGAGCCTGCATCCCCGTGTATCCAAGGTTCCTCATGAGCACTGCTAGCGACTTGTTAGTCGACCTGGATCTGACTAACACTGCTAGGAGGATTAACTCATTCATGCCCGAGTATGTGGCCAGACTGGCTGCACAACTTTCCTACAGGTTAGATCTTGAGAACCCGAAGGTAGTCATTCTGGGCTTGGCCTTCAGGGGAGGAATCGACGACACTCGACTCTCACCGACCTATGACCTAGTCAATGCTCTCATCAAGTCTGGCCTCGATAACTTGGTCATCAGTGACCCATATGTAGCAAACGACAGCTTCCTAGAGGATCTGGGTTTCCTTCTTACACCTGATCTTGGTAGGTCTCTAAGTGGCGCAGACCTAGCCATAGTAGCGACCGATCACCCCGAGTACCGCTGCCTGGACCTACGGGGCTTCAAGAGTATGATGCACAGGGAAAAGATCGGAGTTGTCGACGGTCGTCACCTAGTTGAAGACTGGAAAGACCCGCCACGGGGTACGATCTACGCTGCTATAGGTAGACCAACCCGTTCAAACCTCTAGCCATCTCTACAGCCCGCCGCAGAAGACGAGGTCTGGTTCGTCATGAGGCGAGTCAACTGGATATTAGTGCAGGGTAGCACGCGACACGGCTACACAAGAAGCCTCTTTTAAGCTGATAGTCTCATGAGAATAGGCGTGAACTTCCGTGATTGAAGGCATCCTCGTGAGGGAACTGGCCAAGAACATTGACGAGCGAGGCTTCTTCTCAGAACTACTCAGAAAAGATTGGGTCGACTCCCTCGGATCTGACGAGATACTTCAACTCAACCTGTCACACAGCTTCCCCGGAGTGGTCCGAGCCTGGCACAGGCACCTCCATGGCCAAGTCGACTACTTCATCTGTCTAGGAGGAGCAGTCAAGGTCTGCGCCTACGACGACGGGGAAAATTCCAAAACCCCCTTCGAACTCGACGAAATCGTCCTCAGCGAGGAACGTCTACGAGTCGCCCGTGTCCCCGGAATCCTTTGGCACGGCTACAAGGCACTCGGCGATAAACCCTGTAAGCTCCTCTACGCCACCAACCGCCTGTACAAGTACGATGACCCCGACGAGGAACGGATCCACTGGAACGACCCAGCCATAGTCCCAAGAACAATAAACGGGAAACAGGACGAGAGAACCGGCAAGCCCTGGGACTGGAACGCCTCACCTAACAAATAGACCAACGCGATGACAGTATGAGAATCCTAGTAACAGGTGGCCTCGGCTTCATCGGAGGCAACCTCATCAGGCACCTGCTCACTGCCCACAAGGACTATGAAATCCTGAACGTCGACAACCTGTCGACGGGCTCAAATATGGCCAGCCTTAGCGACCTTCAAACCGATAAGGGGTACCGATTCACCAAAGGTGACATCCGCGACATACGCCTCATCAAGACACTAGTCAGTGACGTTGAGGCAGTAGTAAACATGGCCGCGGAAACTCACGTGGACAGAAGTATAACAGATCCTGCTGCCTTCTACAGCGCCAACACCATAGGAGCCCTCACCGTCCTCGAGGCTATCAGGCAGGCCAATCCCCGCTGTAGGCTTCTCCAGGTCTCCACTGACGAAGTCTACGGTGATATCGTCGAAGGGTCATTCAACGAGTCAGCCTCCCTCAGGCCATCATCGCCCTACTCCGCCTCAAAGGCAGCCGCGGATCTCGCCGCACTGGCCCACGGTAGGACCTACGGCCTTGACATCGTCGTAACTAGGTGCACGAACAACTTCGGCCCTTACCAGTTCCCGGAGAAACTCATACCCAAAACTATAGTCAGAGCAGCCCTCGACCTCCCCATCCCGATATATGGCGCTGGTACAAACGTGCGAGACTGGATTAGTGTCCAAGACCATTGCAGAGCGGTGGAAGCGGCCCTCACAAAGGGCAAATCAGGGCAGATATATAACATCTCAAGCAAGAACGAGCTCACAAATCTCGAAGTGGTTAGCCGAATACTCCACATCATGAACAAGCCTCAAACGCTAGTGGCCCACGTCGAGGACAGGCCCGGACATGACACAAGATACTCTCTAGACTCCACTAGGATTAGGCATGAACTCGGCTGGGCCCAGACACGCGGCTTCGAGCCCGCGATCAAAGAGACAGTCGACTGGTACCTGGCGAACGAGGACTGGTGGAGGCCCATCGCCACCGACGAGGTCCTAAGCAAGACGCCATGGAGGAACAAGGCGTAATGAGGCTACTCGTGATAGGCTCAACTGGCCTCTTAGGCGAGACGCTCACAGAGCAGGCGGCTTCAAGAGGAGTCGAGACCATCGGAACATACCTGAGCAACAAGCCGAACCCTACAGTAGCGGGCACCAGTTTGAGACTCGACGTAACCGATAAGAGAGCTGTTGAAGAAGCCTTTGAGAGGCTGTTACCCGAAGCTGCAGTGAATTGTGCTGCGGTGACTGACGTCGACCTCTGCGAACGTGAGAAAGGGCTCGCAGCCCGCGTCAACTCTGAAGCAGCCGGCTACCTAGCCGAGGCATCAAAGGCTACTGGCGCGCACCTCGTCCAGGTCTCAACCGACTACGTCTTCGATGGTGCAAAGGGCATGTACAGTGAAGACGACGAAGCATGTCCTGTCAACTACTATGGAACGAGCAAGCTAGAAGGCGAGAGGAGGGTCTCGTCACTAGCAGAAGACTGGTGTATAGCCCGGACCAGCGTCGTCTTCGGGTGGGGAAGAGGGAAGCGCCCCAACTATGCGACCTGGCTAATCCAAGGCCTCAGAGAAGGGAAGAGGCTTAAGATAGTCACAGACCAGGTCTCCTCCCCGACGCTGAACACCAGCCTAGCGGAGATGCTCCTCGAAGCCGCGCAGCGAAGACTCCAGGGAATACATCATCTAGCGGGTCGAGACCGGGTTGACCGATACACTATGGCCACCCATCTAGCTGTCTGCTTCGGCCTGGACAAGAGGCTCCTCTCCCCAGTCAGGTCGACCAGCATGAACTGGATGGCCAAGAGGCCCATGGACTCTTCACTTAACGTGCAGAAGGCAGTGAGGACTTTGGCCGCGAAACCGTTACATCTAGACGAGGCCTTAAGGACCATGAGATCAGCCGAGGGACAGAGAATGATGAAGGCCGCGAAAGAGGAGGATCGGCCGTGAAGGGTCTTCTACTCGCAGGAGGCCATGGCACCAGACTGAGGCCATTGACCTTCACCGGCAACAAGCATACCCTCCCAATAGCCAATAAACCAATGATACTCTACGGCCTCGAGCAACTCCGGAACGCGGGCATCCGCGAGGTCGGCGTCGTCCTTGGGCCAATCAAGGAAGGCCTGATCGAGATACTGGGCGATGGGTCAGGCCTCGGCGTAGAAATCACCTACATCGACCAGTCCGAGCCCAAGGGACTAGCACACGCGGTTATGGTCAGCCGAGCATTCCTCGCGGACGAGCCCTTCGTCATGTACCTAGGTGACAACCTGCTAAAACAGGATGTCAGACAATTCGTAGACCTTTTCCATCGCGAGAACGCGGACTGCGTCATCGGCACCACAAAAGTAGGCGACCCGAGTAGATTCGGCATCATAGAATTCAACCTGGACGGCAGCATAAAGCGGCTAGTCGAGAAACCCAAGGAGCCGCTCAGCCCATGGGCCCTCGTCGGAGTATATCTCTTCAACAACAAGATACTCGACGCCGTGAAGAATATCCAGCCCTCTTGGCGAGGCGAATATGAGATCACAGATGCTATCCAGGCCCTGCTCACAGCTGGCGCTTCCGTGAAGGTCCACAAGATCGAGGGCTGGTGGAAGGACACCGGGAGGCCCGAAGACCTTCTAGAGGCGAACCAGCTCGTCCTCAATGAGCTAGTCCCCCGCAACCTCGGCACAGTCGAGGGAAGAGGCTCCAGCGTCGCGACCAACACCAGCATAGGAAGAGGTACAGTCATCCACGGCAGGACCACCATGAGGGGCCCAACCATAATCGGCGACAACTGTGAGGTCGGGCCCAACGTCTACATCGGGCCCTACACGAGCATAGGCAACAACGTGACCATAAGGAACGCAGAGATCGAGAACAGCATAGTCATGGACGGGACAGAGATTGACTGCGGAAGACGCATTATCGACAGCCTCATCGGACGAAAAGTAACAATCAGGAGCTACGAACAGAACGTTCCCAAAGGATACCGGCTCTTCCTCGGCGACATGGCCTACGTCAGCATCTAACACCCTCTTGACCCGCAGCAACGCATGAGACAATGATCCATGATGGCCATGCTCAACTGATTACTCAGTACATGAAAGTCATGAGCCGCGAGCAAACGAGAAGGACTAAGTGAGTATTTCTTGAATCTCGGAGATTTGAGCCCTATGTCTGGCCTTTCATCATTTAAGTCGGCAGTGGCCTCCTCGACAATGATGCAAATATGAAGCTAAGATGGTGAGGATGCGCAGGCTACGGACTAGTAACAGACGTCAGGGCAATCCTCTACGTGGACCCCTGGCTCGCCTCCCACGCCTTCAACGCCTCTACTACCGCAGACTACATCAAGAAGACCATGTGTCTCTAGGTTCTGGCCGGCAAGCTCTGGAATGTCCTTAAATCAACTAACCGCAATCTACGAGTAGCCTAGTCAAGCATCGACAATAAGGGAAGAGACGTGTGGAGGAGCAGAAGAGTCCTCGTTACAGGTGGGTTATCTTTCATCGGCAGTCACCTAGTAGACACTCTCCTAGAGAAGGGTGCCGAAGTACAGGTGGCAGACGATTTCTCAAGCGGTAGTATGGCCAACCTCGAATACAGGCTAAAGAAGACAGCGGACTCGACATGGTCTACCAGCCTCGGCGACCTGCAAGTCTTTGAGGGTGATCTCAAGGATCGAGGATTCACGCGTTCAGTCCTCAAAGGCTGTGACACGGTCTTCCACCTAGCCGCCCTCCACGGTGGGAGAGGATACATTAACTCTCACCCCGCACAGTGCTGTAGCAACATGATCATCGACCAGCTCGTCTTTGAGGAGGTACAGAGAGCTGGCGTGGGCCGGGTCTGCTACGCCAGCAGTGCCTGTGTCTATCCAGCCTACCTACAAGACGAGGCCGGGTCCTCCTATCTACTGAGGGAGGAGGATGCGGATCCCTTCACCCGGGACAAGGCCCAGGCTGATCTAGAGTACGGATGGGCCAAGCTTATGGGCGAGATGGCGCTACGAGCCTACCACCGGCAGTATGGACTGAAGAGCTCGGCCGTGAGGATATTCACGGCCTATGGGCCAAGGGAGAATGAGACGCACGCGATCATAGCGTTGATAGCTAAAGCGTTTGTGAGAATGGACCCCTTCGTCGTCTGGGGGACGGGCCAGCAGGATAGGAATTTCACCTTTGTACAGGACATAGTGGACGCGATGCTCCTCGCAGCTGAGAAGATAGAGGACGGCAGCTCGGTCAATGCGGGTAGATCTGACAGGCTCACAATTAGCCAGGCATGCGAGCTCGTCTTCAAACTCATGAGCTGGAGGCCCACAACAGTGAGGTATGACCTGTCAAAGCCGCAGGGCGTGGCCTCTAGGGCGGCGAGTGTCGAGCGTTCCAGGAGGGTCTTGGGCTGGGAGCCACGGGTGACCTACGAGGAAGGCTTTGGGAAGACAATAGACTGGTACGCGGCTCATAGAGACCCCAAACAAGTCCGTACTGACCTTGACAGACTACTCACGGAACGTTAGCTTAGGCGCCCCCAGAATTCTTCAGGGCCTCTGATATCCCCCGGATGATGGGTGTGGGAGTCCAGGCGATGAAGCTCCTCACAAACCCTGGTGACGACGCATCCGCTAGGACCTTCGGTCTTCCTATGGAGGTGTACCCCTTCCCAAAGGCTTGGATGAACTGTCTGAATCCTTCACTGAAGCGATCTCCGAAATGGCCAGAGAAATAGAAGAATTCGGCCACGTCCCAAGCTGGGTCCCCGTAGTGCTGTCCCTGCTCGAGGTCAAGGACGTGGAGGCACCCACGCGGATCTAGTATGAAATTTTCGGGCTTACAGTCTCCCACGATGACACCTAGGCCATGTATCTTGGCGAGAATCTGGCCGACTCTGAAGGCAAGGTCCTCGTGTTCTTTTCTTAGGCTATCCGACCTCATCACCTCGATCAAGACTTCGAGGAGAGACCTACCTTCGATATACCTCTCGACCAGCAGCCTATCAGGTATACTGACCGAGACCACCTCTGGGACCGGAATGCCGTTCTCGGCCAGAAGCCTATTTGTCACGTACTCGTTCGAGAGCCGGGTCTTCCCTTGTGTACTGAATACCTTTGTCCCGAGGGCAGCGACGTTCAGGATGAACCACTTAAAATTGTACCAATCGGTGAACTTCTTGGCAACGAGCCTTTCACCATCCACCTCGACAAGGTAGACCTCGTTTAGAGCGGTCCCCAGGCTTTTTGCCGTTATGTTGCCCTCACCGTTGAGGCCCCCAAGCTTCTCAATTATCGAATCGGTCTTATTGAGACTCAGCAGTCCCTTCTCGGTTGCGAGGAACAGGTAGTCCTTGGGATCCTCTAGTCCCTGTTGATGAAAGGCCAACTGGATCTCCCTCTTCAGCTTAGAAGCCAGCTCCTTCGCCACAACGTCGATGGTGACTCTTCCCGCTTTTCCATGAGTCACGTAGGCATTGAACGTTCTACGGCTAGAGTCGAAGAAGTTGACTGCCTTGTTGTATATCTTGTATGATAGGACCCTGTCGACGAATGCAGGCTGGAAACGAATCGATTTACCGTCGAACCTTATTGAGCCCTCCTGGCTCATCTTCGTGAGTGCCTCATAGTACCCTATCAGGATCTTGGAGAGATTACTTTCCTTCAGGTCAGGCCTTAGCACATTCGCGTAGCTGTACCGCAGCGGTGAGTAGGCCCTCGCCCTCTTCTCCATTCGGGCAAGTACGAGATATGCTGGCAGGATGGTTAACCCATGCGCCAATTCGCCGTACTCCAGAATGAGGTCCTTAAGGTCCTCTTCTGTGAATCTTTCCTTGACTCCGACCTCCATGCTGTGGACGTACTCTTCGTTCTTAACAGCTATGAGAGGCATCAGCAATCTTCCCGCGACGAAGTCCCCGAGCACCCCCTTCTCAACGTCTTCCTTCATCGCATTCTGGTCAACGGCCAGAATGGCCAGTTGCCCTGCATCTGTCTTGACGTAGTGGTACCTTATCTTGGGTTGGTACCTGTCTATGACCAGGAGGACATCATAATCGCTGTCCTCTCTCGCGTAACCGGAAGCTCTGGACCCATAAAGGGCCACGGCTACTATCGTAGACTTCCTGGCAATTCTCCTGCACTCGTAGAGGATTGTTTCCTCCTGTAAGTGCCCGTTCACGGGTCACCACCGCCTCCGACCCAAGGTCATCCGAAAGTAGGCTTCCCTCAAATATTCCTACTCGGTTACCAGTCTCTACCAGTGATGTCACCGCTCATAAACATAATGCCAGCTAATTCGTCCAGGCTCCGTTGCATTCTATTAACATGATAAATTACGGTGCGCACCATGCAGACTGAGAACATACCTTCCAGAGATACCTGCCACTGGTAGCGCCCATCCTTGAACCCAAGGCTCACTGTCTCTCAGTTGATTGACTATCTGTCCCTCAAAATGGGAGGAGGGCGGCTAGGCTCGCCACTAATGGTATTAGTAGATTATCGCTAATCGGGAGGGGAAGGGCCTCAATAGTCATGCCAATAATGGCGGCTAGTAGCGCCTTCGAAGGACTAGCATATAGGCTAGCTGCCAAGGCAGAAATCGCCACCCCGGCGATGCTTCCCTCGAGCTTCTTAGGCTTGTTGAAGGGTATAGTAGTTCTTCCCCAGCGCCTGCCCACTATCTTTGCTACTCCGTCGCCAAGTGCAACGACTATTATGCCGACATAGCCTGAGGGAGGCGGGAATAGGACTAGGGATATGACAACACCTGCGGCGAGATATAGGGGGGCGGTTGCTATGTCCCAGCGCTCAGCAGTGGTGGCAGCGTGCCTTGTAAGGGTGGTGAATGGTGGGAAGCTTCGTCCGCGGAACCGGGCAACCTCGCCTAAGCAGTAGCCTATTGATACGAGTAATATCAGAGCGGCTAGGAAGAATCTGTTCAAATTCATGAAGTGGCAGAGAATGGCGATGGTAGCGCTGCCCATGTGTATTGCCTCACGGAGCCTCGTGTCGTCGTGTCTAGCATTGACAGAAGGCTGATGACCTTTCGCGAGAAGGGGGAGTATCTCTGTGATTTCTCCTTTGACAACGTAGTCAGACTTGGTAGCTAAAATGAAGTCAGGGTTGAAACCGATTTTGAGGGCAGCTGGGTCATACATGGCTAGATTGTTTCTGTCGTCGGCCACTACCGCGATCTCGACTGGCGGGATACCCTCCTTTTCAAGGACGAAGTCCAGAGCCGCCTTTTTCCCTTGAGGCTCGATGAGGTTCCCTATGATCCTGCCTGTTAGCCTATCCTCCTGTACCTCGAGGGCTGGACCGATTGCATAATCGGCGTTCAGCCTGTCGGCAAGGCGTTGGAGAAGAGGTTGAGGGATGCCACTACTTATGAGGGCGATCTTGTAGCTCTGCTCCTTGAGGACTTGTATGACTTTCTGGGCGTGGGGAATGATGGGTATATTGTCGAAGGTTCCGGTAAACTCCTCAAGGGTCATCCCGCGGAAGTGTAGATAGATGTGTTGAAGAGTTGGTTTGAGTGCGCGTATCCCCAGCTCATAAAGGAAGCCATGGAAGAGGATTGACAGCTGGGCTACCATCGGGAGAGGAGCCATCTCCGCGAGGAGATAGCGTTCTTTGGGAAGGATTACGCCTTCCACATCAAAGACTACGAGACGAATGTTCTGCACTTGGGAAGGGAATTCTCTCGGCGGTGTGTCTGAGGCTTGCGTCATCTTTCGTTGTCTCTAGCGAGTTACTCTCCTAGTTTGCGGTTACATAACTTGAAAAGGCTCCCGGAGTGGAACTCCATGACCGAAGACCGTGTTGTCAATTTTCGACTGTGTTGTTGCTGGAAGAGGAGAGGAAGGAAAGAGAAGATGAGGATCACTTCCCAATGCATAATTCTGGGCTAGAATCATGCGGCAGCACAGGGACTTTTTCTCAATTTCCCTCTGATGGTGGTCCACTACGCGAAGTTGATGACGTCCATAACCATCAACGAGTGCGTGTTCTGGCTAGCGGGTCAGAGAATAATGCTTAATAGACCTGGTACAGATACCCACGCCGAATCAAGGAGCTGCGTCGCTGGCTCTGGCGTGTTAGGCGACAAAAAGGATGATGAACATGGATATTACACCAACCAGGGACGTTTACAACCCGATCCTTAAGAGAAGGGAGGTCACCTTCTTCGTTGATCACGGTGTAGCAGCCACACCGAAGCTTTATGATATGAGGAAGCAGCTGGCCTCAAGATATCGAGCCGCTGAAGAGCTTGTGTTCATAAGGAAGCTCGAGACCCTAACCGGAACGACGAAGGCAGTGGGCGAAGCCGAGGTATATGACTCGGTTGACACCGCCAAGAGTCTTGTCCCAAAACACATCGCTGAACGCAACAAGCTGGACAGACATAAAGCGGCCAAGGAAGAAGAGGAAAAGAAGGAAACGCCTCAGAAGAAGTGAACTGAATGAGCGAGGAACGCGCCAAGGGAACTAGGGCCCAGAAACAGAAGAAAGAGGAGAAGAAGATTTACACATACTATGAAATCAAAGATGGTCGGCTGAGCAGACGTCTCAGGAAATGTCCCAGATGCGGCTCCTTCATGGCTGGACACAAGACCCCCGAGAGATGGGCATGTGGTAACTGCGGATACACTGAGTTCGCCACACCCATGAATGCACCTAGACCGAGGTAAGAAGAAGATTTCGCAAACAGCATCTCGCATAAGATGCTGGCGACGGTACAGCGCGCGCGATTATTCAGTCTTTCAAGGTCTTCAGATTGACTTGTGCCGTGTCCTCAGTTATTGTGCTTCCGCGGACAAGCTTGCGCCTTCTCTGCCCATGTATGGTTGTGTGAAAACCGACCCCTCTGGTCATGAGGACCTTCGAGCGTACTCCGCCTCGAATGCCTTTTCTCATTGGGAAGCCATCTCTATCGCTTCCACCAGTTATCTCCAATCTCGCTCCTTGAAGACCCAACGCGGTTCCGTCAACTGTCTCGCCAATGCTCCTTCCGATGAGAGGCTGGGCTCTGTCGCCCTCTACCTCGACATTCTGTACTTTTCCATCAGGGGTGGAGACCGAGAGCTTGAACTTAGCCATTTTTTCTTACTCCATCCGCCTTCCGCCGACAGATCTAGTCGTGCTCTTATTAATGTTGTGTCAAACGAGCCTAGCCCGTTATCATGAGCGGCCCCCAGTTGGGCGATATCTTCCGCATGACTTCGATTAGCTCCTTCAGGATCTCGAGATCATCCTTTGAAAGAGCAGTCTGATACTTTGTGAGAAGCATCTGAACATCCTCCTCTGGGACAGCGACGTGTAGGATGTCTCCCTCGTCGAACTGTCTCCCGATTGTAGGTTCCTTCATGGAGACGGCAACCTCCTTCCCTATGGTTGCCTCCTCGATGCTTTCTCCCTGGTCTTGTATCTGCATTACAGTCCCCACCCTCTGTCCATCCAAGCGGATCATGGGATAACCTCGTTTAATGCGTCCGGCCAAGACTCGTACCCCAAATACTGCTGGCTTGCTCTTTCTGAAGATATAGGTGGGGAGAACCATGATTCTCCCTGGGAGAGTAATTGTGTTGAGCTCTCTCTTCAGAGCCGCCTTGCGCTCCTGATCGACCCATTCCTGATACTCATCAACCAGATGGTAGACTATATTAGCCGTGAATATCGGTACAATTCTTGCCTTGGCTTCTTCATCGGCGTCGGCGAGGACCTTCACATTGAACGCTAAAATGGCACCAAGTTGTGGGGTTGCCTGCTTGATAAGAGATGCTTCAACGACCTCACGGCGGGACACGTCTCCTACATCGGCTAGCCTGACCGGGATGCCGTTGTTTCCCAGCTCCGACAAGAGAGCCTCCAGGGAGCCTAGGGTGTCGGCTTTGAGTATTACTCCAACCTTGTCAGTGACGACCCGGATCTTCTCGATCTCGTCGGAGACGAGCTTCACGAGATCATTCACGGACTGTCCAGGTCCGACGGCATATATTGGTGCACCTGGCATAACATCTTCGATTCCTGGGGCCGCTATTTTGACTCCGGCTGCTGCTGACACAGCTTCAACCGGGGTGAACTTGTCTCTTGGGTCCCGCATCTCGTCCAGAGGCTTAGGTAGGAGGATCGTACGGATCCTGGTTACTATAGGCTTCTCTTTTCCTCCTACAACGATTGTGTCTGTCCTGTGAAGTACTCCTTCGTATATGATGACATTGAAAGTTAGGCCTAGACCGGGCTCCTCCTTGACCTCGAGTACGGTTCCTTTACCCGGTCCCTCGCTAGTCTTCAGCTTCTCGGACATGTATTGCTGGGTGAGCCCTATGAGCATGGCTATGAGCTCCGGTATTCCTTCGCCTGACTTCGCGCTGACGGGTATTATGACGACTGTCTTCTGGAAGTCCTTGACCCGATCGAATCTCTCAGCGTTGAAGCCTTGCCTGGAGAAGGTGCCCATCATGACGTACAACAGGTTGTCTAACTCAGTCTGTACTGCCTGGCTCTGCGCCCTGATGGATTCAGCGAAAGTAGTGTTGGGGTGAGGTATCCATCCCGGGACTAGGTCCAGCTTGTTGGCTGCGACCAGGAACGGTGTCTTCCTACCCTTTAGTATGGTGAGGCTTTCGTGTGTCTGTGCCTCAAATCCTCGGACAATGTCAACGACAAGCACCGCAATGTCTGAGACAGAGCCTCCCCTACGGCGCAGATTGAGGAAAACATTGTGGCCCGGTGTATCTATGACGAGTATACCAGGGATGTTGATTCGGGCGCTAATCGTATTGGAAAGGGGACCACAAATCTCCTTGAGCGTCTCCAAGGGGAAGAAGCTGGCGCCTATGTGTTGGGTCATCATGCCCGGTTCCCGGGCGGCGACACTGGAGCCTCTTATCTTGTCTAAGAGAGACGTCTTGCCGGTGTCAACGTGGCCTAGGACTGTGACTATGGGCTGGCGCAGCACCTGCTTCATCACCGGTCACCCTATTCCTCCAAAATCGGGCCTTTCCGTAAGGCAATAAGAAGAGACTAGTTGGGCCGGAGACCTATAATGGTTCCGGCTTATGCGTCTCCGTCATCTCTTCGATTCGTCTCAGTATCTTCGGGACCATGATGTCTAGTCCCGCGGCTACGTGGACGTCCTCTATGAGGCCTCTCTTCCTGTAGAAGCCGATCAGGGGCTCGGTCTGCTCCTTGTAGACCTCCAGCCTCTCTTCGATGACCTTGAGAGTGTCATCCTCCCTTTGTACGAGTCTTCCGCCGCATTCGTCACATATTCGCGGCTTCTTGGGGAGCATAGGAGGAAGCCTATACTGCACATCGTTGACGACGCGGTAGATGTTGGCTATGTTGTAGTTAGCGCCACATTTACTGCAGACTCGGCGAGCGGTCAGCTTCTCTATTAGTATCTCCTCGGGTATATTGAGGAGTATGACTGTATCGATCCTTGTTACCTTCTCCAATTCTTCGGCCTGGTGCAGAGTCCGTGGGAATCCGTCGAGTATGAAGCCGTTGGCAGTGTCAGGCTGCTTCAGTCGCTCCTCGAGGACCCGTATCGTTACCTCGTCTGGGACCAGGTCTCCCCGGCTCATGTAGCTGCCTGCCTCCTTTCCAAGGGGGGTTCCCCTCATGACCTCTTCGCGGAAGATATCGCCCGTCGATATGTGCGGTAGCCCGAGTGTGTGGGCGATTCTGGTTGAGTAGGTTCCTTTCCCAGACCCTGGCGGACCTAGGAATACTATCCTCATTCTATACGTCTTCTCCCCATCGAACAGTCTCGTTTAGCCTTCTCAGGACTGCAAAGGTTTTCTCTGCTCTGGTGCCTCTGCAGTTGCCCACTTGAGCTTTCGCGGATCCGCGCCTCGGTCTAGGACCGCCTTTCGGCACTTGCTGCTGCAGAAACGCAGAATTGTCCCGTCGTTCCGGACATACATCATTCCTGTACTCGGCGATATCTCCCTGCTGCAGAAGCTGCAGTTGTAAGTTCTTGGCATGGCCGTCTCCTACCTTAGTAGCTTCCGCCCCTCTTGGCTTCTCGCTCAGTCTCTCTAAGCATGAGGATATCTCCTTCGCGGACTGCGCCTTTTACGTTGCGGGTTATTATCCGACCCTTATCAGGGCCTTCAATTACTCTGACCCTGCAGAGGAT
>Ga0315274_10006717_pt1 | contig 16739 bp, 8 predicted proteins | sample YL17G02_20_MG_FD_203700 | JGI IMG/M metagenome (GOLD analysis project Ga0315274, IMG submission 203700) | Sediment microbial communities from Yellowstone Lake, YNP, Wyoming, USA - YL17G02_20 | ecosystem: Environmental > Aquatic > Freshwater > Lake > Sediment | place: USA: Wyoming | collected...
GCCCTTGTCGCCGTGATAGATCGCGCCATAGCCGGGGCGGACGATTTCGGCGTCGTCGGGGCCGCGTTTCTCGCCTCGGGGGGCGTCGGGATTGAATTGGTCGCCCTTCTGGTCCCAGATCAGCGTCCAGTCAGGGTTCCTGAACGTGTACGTCACGGTCATGTTGATGCAAGCGTCCCACACGCCCTTCTTGGGGAATAGGACGTTGGTGGCCTCGATCTCCGCCGGTCCCGTGCCATCGGCGCCCATCCACCACATGGCGCAGCTCATGACGTGAGCGCCGCGGTCGCGAATCTGCCCGCCGCCCGATTCCATCATCCAGCGGAACGAACCCGGCAGGTATTTGCGGTTGTAGGGCCGCCAGCGCATCGGCCCCAGCCACAGGTCCCAGTCCAGTTCAGGCGGCGGATCGCTGTCCGCGACGGGATTGTTGTCGGCGGGGCTGGCGTAGTGGAAGCACCAGACCTTGCCGATCTTGCCGATGTTGCCGTTGACGAGATAGCGATGGGCGAGATAGGCCTCGCGCTGCGAGCGGCCCTGCGAGCCGACCTGGCAGATCACCTTGTTCCCGTTGACAGCGGCAATCATGGCCTTGCCTTCCTCGATGGTGCAGCAGGCGGGCTTTTCGACGTAGATGTGTTTGCCGCATTGGGCCGCGTGAACCACCTGGACGGCGTGCCAGTGGTCGGGAGTGCCGAACGTGACGACGTCAATATCTTTGCGCTCGAGAATGTAGCGGTAGTCGCGATAGGGCACGACGCCCGGCTCGAAATCGTTGAGGGAGTCAGCCAGCCGTTTTTCGTCCACGTCGCAGACGGCGGCCATCTGGACCTCGTGGCCGACTTCCGACTTCTTCACCTCGCGCATGAGGCTGCGGCCTCGGCCGCCCGCGCCGATCAACGCCATGGTATAGCGCTCGTTGGCGCCGGGCTTGCCGGGCGCTGAGAAGACGCTGGAAGGGACAATGTAGGGAAAGCCGAGAGCGGCGCCCGCCGAAGTGAGGAACCGCCGCCGATTGAGTTTGAGTTTTTTGGTCATTTCGCTTTCCCCTTTCTCTGCTGGGATTTGCCTTCCCTCTTGGGTCTGTCTTTGGGGGCTTCCTTGGCGGCGGCTTCCGTCAACGGCTTCAGGTCCGTTTTGCGCGTGGGCACGAGGCGCTGGTCGGGAAGCCCGAAGACATCCACGCGGCGCGCGCGCAGCGACTCGGCGATGTTGATCTTGAAGTCCTCGGGCGCGGCGGCCAGGCCGGCCTTGAGCGCCGCCACCGACTTCTCGCCGGGAAGGCGCTGCAAGACCATCCGGGCGTCTTCGCGCAACTCCTTGTCCTTGAGAAGCGCGGCCACCGGCTCGACCGCCTCGTCGCCGGCCAGTTCCGAGACCATCCACATCAGCTCACGCTTGACGTTGGCGGGGCGCTCGTCGGCCAGCAACGGGAGCAGTTCGGCCACGACGGCCTTCTTGTCGGCGTCGGCGCCGGGCCGCCCGACGTTGCGGGTGATCCGCCACAAGCCGCGCCGGGCCGCCCGCGCGACCTCGAACTCCGGGTCGGCCATCACGGCGGCCAGAGGTTTGACCGCCGGAGCGCCGGCCGCCGGGGCGCCGTTGAGCCAGGCCTCGCCCCGGACCGTGTCGTCCTTGTCCTTGATCTTGGCGATCAGGTCGTCCACCGCTGCGCCTGCGGCCATGGCCGGACCGGCGGCCACGACCGCAGCGGCGGCGAGGGCAACCGACGCCGTCTCCGATCGTTTCGCAGACATACTCGACCCCTCGCAGAATGGAATGGATCGCCTTTCCTGCTCAGCTCCGAGACAGGGAAAGGCGTAAGGGCACTGAAAATCCTTGCAACGGGTAGCCCAGCCTCAAGGGTCTGTCAACAGCTCTCAGAGGAAAATCAGGAAGGCCGATGCGCCGGGCGCCTTGCGTTGTTTGGCTTCCACGAGCGTGCGCGAAAAGCCTGTGAGATGGCAACCGCCTCTGCTCGTAGTTCCCGCTTGGCGGGGTCTGTTCTTCAGCGCGGGACTACGAACCGGGCATATGTTTTCCGCGCGAGGCCAGAAACTCGGCGATCCGCTCGGCGGCATGGCCGTCGCCGTAAGGATTGGCCGCGCGGCTCATCGCTTCATAGCGCCGAGGGTCGTCGAGCAGCGTCTGTGTTTCGGCGACGATTCGGTCGGGATCGGTGCCGACCAGTTTCGCCGTTCCCGCCGCGACGCCTTCGGTGCGTTCGGTCACCTCGCGCGTGACGAGAACGGGCTTTCCCAACGACGGTGCTTCTTCCTGAATGCCGCCGGAGTCGGTCACGATCAGATGGCAGCGATCCATGCACCACACGAACGCCAGGTAGTCGAGCGGCTCGACGAGGTGGAAGTTGTTCAGACCCGATAGAATCTCGCCCACCGGTTGGCGGACTTTGGGATTGAGGTGGACCGGATAGACAAACTCGACATCGGGGTTGCGTTCGGCCAGCGACCGGAAGGCTGAGCAAATCCGGCGGAACGGCTCGCCGAAGCTTTCGCGCCGATGGCCCGTGATGAGCACGACGCGGCGGTCGGCCCAGCGGACGTGGGCGACGGGCGGCGGCGGCTCGGGCGTCTGTCGAGTCTTTTCGGCGAGGGCGAGCAGCGCGTCAATGACCGTGTTACCCGTTACGACGATCGCGTCGTCGGCAATGCCTTCGCGCAGCAGATTCGCCCGCGCTTGCTCGGTTGGCGCGAAGTGATATTGCGCCAACTGCGTCACGAGGCGGCGGTTGATCTCTTCGGGAAATGGAGAATAGCGGTTGCCGGTTCGCAGCCCCGCTTCGACGTGACCGACGGCAATGTGCTGATAGTAGGCGCACAGCGACGCCGCCATCGCGGTCGTCGTATCGCCCTGGACGAGGACTACGTCGGGCTTTTCGGCCTTTAGCACCGGCGGCAGGCGATTCAGCACTTCGGTCGTCACGGCTTCGAGCGACTGATTTGGCGCCATGATGTCGAGATCGTGATCGGGCTGAATCTCAAAGACGGCCAGCACTGAATCGAGCATCTGGCGGTGCTGGGCGGTGACGCACGCGCGGCAGTCGAACACGTCGCCGCGCCGTTTCATTTCCCGATAGACCGGCGCGAGCTTGATGGCCTCGGGGCGCGTTCCAAAGATAAGAAGGACATGCATGGCTACGCTCCGAAAGGCTGAAAAGGTGGGACAGATTGTCAATCTGCCATTCTTCGCAGGTTGACAACCTGCGCCACTCAGAACCTGCGCTACGTCGAACTCAATCGCCCTTTTCCGTTTCTGTGGGCCCACGATACGGCTTCGACGGATCGAAGTTCGGATTGGGCGTGGGCATCCGCGCATTCATCTCTTTGAGCCAGGCGTCGAGTTTCTTGCGAAGCTCGGCGACCTTTTCGGGCATCTTGGCGGCCAAGTTGTTCTTTTCCCCGATGTCATCCTTGAGATTGTAGAGTTCGTTGTGGCCGTCCTCATAGAACTCGATCAGCTTGAAATCGCCCTGCCGAATGGCCGCGCCCGGAAACGCTCCCTGGTTGCTGTAGTGCGGATAGTGCCAATAGAGCGCATCCCGCTTGAACGCGCCGGTCTGGCGGAGCAGCGGGACGAAGCTGACGCCGTCAACGATCTGCGCGCTCGGGCGCTCAACCCCGGCCACGTCGAGAATCGTCGGATAGAAGTCCACACTGCAAACCGGCACATCGCATACCCCGCCCGGCTTGACCACGCCCGGCCACTTCACGATCAGCGGCTCGCGAATCCCGCCCTCATAAAGATAGCCTTTGCCCGCGCGCAACGGAAGATTCGAGGTCGAAGGCGTGTTGACCGCCTCTTTCACCGACAGCCCGCCGTTGTCCGACATGAAGATGATCACGGTTCGGTCGGCGATCTTGAGGTCGTCAAGTTTCTTCATCAATCGGGCGACGCTTTCGTCCACGCTCTGAATCATTGCCGCGTAAATCGCGTTGTGCTGCGGCTGCTTGGGGTCGGCCTTCGCTTCGTACCTGGCGAGATATTCCTGTTTGGCCTGGAGCGGAATGTGAACGGCGAAATGACACAGGTAGAGAAAGAACGGTTTCTCCTGGTTGGTCTCGATGAACTCCTCGGCCCTGTCGGTCAGCGCATCGGCCAGATAGACTCCTTTTCGCGCCTGGTGGGGCGGTGTGACGTTCCAATTGAGATGAGGGCCGCCGGTGACATAGGACAGATCAAATCCCTGTTTGTCGGGATTGTAGTCGCGTCCGCCCATGTGCCACTTGCCGACGTGGCCCGAAACGTAGCCGGCGGGCTTGAGGGCTTCGGCGAGGGTGATTTCTTCGAGCGGAACCTGTTGTTCAAAGGACGGCTCGATGAGTTTGGTATTTCGGTTCTTCGGAGAGCCCGGAATGAAGTTCGTCAATGCCAGCCGCGCGGGATACTTGCCCGTCATGATGCTCGCGCGCGTCGGCGAGCAAACGGGACAAGCCGCGTAGGCGTCGGTGAACTTCATGCCTTGGCTCGCCAGGCGGTCAATGGAAGGCGACTCATGGAACGCGCTGCCGAAGCAGCCCACGTCTCTCCAGCCCATGTCGTCCAGAAGGATGAAAATGAAGTTGGGCTTCTGCCCGCCCGAACCTGTGCCGGGCGCTCCGGCGGCGAATGCGCCTTGTACGCTGCCACCAGCCAGGTGTGCCGAACTCGCCAAACCAATCGCACCCAGGCCCATTCGTTTGAGAAACTCACCTCGACCGATCGTTGTCATTTTCGACATCTCCTTTTCCTGTTCGAGGTTCCCGTCTGTGAAATGTGCGGAATCCGTGGTTCCCGTCTTTCACTCCCCCTCATTTCCCTTGAGTTTCTTCTTCTGCGCCTTCTTGGCGGGTTTGGCTTTGTCTTTTTCCAGGTTGTAATCGGGATTAGGCGAGGGCATTTGCGCGCCGACCGACCGGCGCCACTCCGCCAGCCGCTTCCGAAGCTCAGCGGCCTTCTCGGGCATCCCGGCGGCCAGGTCTTCCTTCTCGCTGATGTCGTTTTTCAAATTGTACATTTCCACGTGGTTATCCTCATAGAACTCGATCAACTTGAGGTCGCGCTGCCGTACCGCCCCGTAGGGCGTCGCTCCGCCCGGATGATAGTGCGGATAGTGCCAGTAGATTTCGTTGCGGTCGAGCCGGTCGCCGCCCTTTAGCAGCGGCGCCAGGCTGACGCCATCCACAATCTGCTTCGGATCGCGCGCCACACCCGCCATTTCGAGAATCGTAGGATAGAAATCGTTGCTGATCACCGGCTCGTCGCACGCGGCGTTGGGTTTCGTAACGCCCGGCCACTTGACGATCATCGGCACGCGGACGCCGCCCTCGTAGGCCGACCCCTTTCCAGCGCGCAGCGGCAGGTTCGAGGTCGAGCCGATCAGGCCGCCGTTATCGGACATGAAGAAAATCACGGTGCGGCCGGCGATTCCGAGAGTGTCGAGTTTTTTCATCACGCGCCCGACGCTGTCGTCCACACTTTCGACCATCGCCGCATAGGTGGCATTGTTCTGCGCCTGGCCGGGTTCGATTTTGGCCTTGTACCTGGTGGCGACGTCCGATTTGGCCTGAAGCGGCGTGTGGACGGCGAAGTGGGGAAGATAAAGAAAGAACGGCCGGTTCTTGTTTTCCTCGATGAACTTCTCGGCCTCTTCGCTCAGGCGGTCGGTCAGATATTCCTTCTCGCGCCCGCCCGCGAGCGTCGGAATGTTGTACGGGTAAAAGTAGCTGGGCGGCTGCCCTTTATCGGTGCCGGCGACGTTGAGCGCGAAGCCCTGTTTGTCGGGATAGTACGGTTCCTTGCCTAAGTGCCACTTGCCGATACTGGCCGACACATAGCCGGCGGGTCGCAACGCCTCGGCCAGCGTCACTTCTTCGAGCGGCAGATACATCGTCCAGTCGGGAATCTTGAGTTTGGCAAACGGGCGCTTGTGGCCTTCGATCCAGTCGGTGACGTGGAGGCGCGCGGGATACTTGCCGGTCAGAATGCTCGCGCGGGTCGGCGAGCAAACCGTGCAGGCCGAATAGGCATTGGTGAAACGCACGCTCTGGGCGGCGAGCCGGTCCACGTTCGGCGTTTCATAGACCCGGCTGCCGAAGCAGGCCACGTCGGTCCAGCCCATGTCGTCAATCAGGAAGAAGACGAAGTTGGGTTTCGCCTCGCCGGCGCCAGCCGCGAGAGCCGTGCGCGAGCCCCACGGCGGCGCGCCGCTCAACAGCCCCGCCGCACCGTAGGCGATCTCCTTCAGACACTCCCGTCTTGTGATTCGCCTCACAAGTTACATCCTCCGTTTGATGAATCACGAGAATCTGTTCGTAGTAGCGCCGCAAGGCGCGTTTTCGTCTGACTGGTGTTCTCACTTCAGGTCCCGTTTTTCAACGCGCCTGGCGGCGCTACTACAAACTCTCGCTCCCCTTCTAACGCGCCTTGCGGCGCTACTACGAACGCTCGCTCCCCTCTGAAGCGGCAACGCGCGCCATGAAAAGCTTCTCCCGCTGTCGGGTGATCCTCTCGATCAACCCTCCAGCAGCGCCTTCAACTTGGCCAGAAGCATGGAAGCCTTATAGGGCTTCTGGATGAACCCGGCCAGGCCCTTTTCGACGAACCGGCCGACGATCTCCTGCTCGTTGTAGCCGCTCGACAGGATCACCCGCACGTCTTCTTTGATCCGGCGCAGTGCGCGGAACGTCTCTTCGCCGTCCATGTGCGGCATCGTCAGATCGAGAAGAACACAGACAATTTCGCCCTTGTGGTCTCGGAACCGCTCCAGGGCTTCGCGCCCATCGGAGGCGGTCAGGACCGAAAACCCGGCTTTCTGGAGAAGGAGTCTTCCGACCGTGCGAACGGTGTCCTCATCGTCCACGACGAGGATCGTTCCGGTCCCGCGCCACCGCTCGACTTCCGAAGGTTCCTTGGCCAACCCGGCGGCGGGCTGGTCGAGGGCGGGCAGGAGAATCTTGAACGTTGTGCCCCGTCCGGGTTCGCTGTACACCCGGATGGCGCCTTTGTGTCCGCGGACGATCCCCAGCGCCGCGGCCAGACCCAGCCCGCGCCCCTGAAACTTGGTCGTGAAAAAAGGATCGAAAACCTTCTTCTGCGTCTCTTCGTCCATCCCGCAGCCAGTGTCCGAGACCTCGAGATAGACATAAACGCCCTCCGGCAGTTGCTCGTCCAACCAGGTCTTGGCCAGATAGGGGCGGTCGCACGACATCGCCCCCGTGCTGATCGAAATGAAACCACTCCGGTCGCCGAGGGCTTCCGAAGCGTTGGTGATGAGGTTCATGATCACCTGACGGATTTGGGTGGCGTCCGCCTCGACGGCCGGAAGGTTGTCGGCCAGGCGGAGATTCAGAACCGCCTTCTTGGACAGGGACACCTTGAGCAGGTGGCTCATCTCCCGCACGACTTCGTTCAAGTTCAGCGGTCCGATGACGAATCGGCCCTTGCCCGAATAGGCCAGCATCTGGCGGCTCAGCTCGGCCGCATGGGTCGTCGTCCGGATGATCTCCCGGATGTTGTCGCAGGCCGGCGAGGCGGGCGACAGATCGTGCAAGGCCAGCTCCGCGTAACCGAGGATTCCCGTCAGGAGGTTGTTGAAATCGTGGGCAATGCCGCCGGCCAGAACGCCGAGGCTTTCCAGTTTTTGGGCCTGCTGCATTTGGCCTTCCAACTTGCGCCGTTCCTCTTCCGCGCGCCGTTGCTCGGTGAGGTCGCGCGCGGTCGAAATGGCGCCGGTCACGTTCCCCTCGGCGTCTTTAAGCACGCGACACCACCAGGCCAGCAGGCGCTTCTGGCCGTCCTTGCGGCGCTGCCAGCTTTCCACGTAGATCACGTTTTCGTCGCCCTCGAACAGCGGCCGGACGGTCTGGTACGTTTGCTGCTCGCCCTCGAAGTAGTAGGCCGCCTCTTTGCCCAGCACGTCGTCGCCGAAAAACGCCGCCCCCGCCGGGTTGGCCCACGTATAGACCTTGTTGCCGTCCACCTCCATGATGATGTCGGGGACGGCGGCGAGAATGGCTTCATACCGTAACCACAGATCGCGCAGCGCGTTCTCCGCCCGCTCTTTTTGCTCGGCCAGACGCTCTTCGTGGAGGACGCGCTCGATCACAGATGGAAGCCGCGCGAGGAAAAAACCGCCCGTGTCTTTGACGATGTAGTCTCTGGCGCCCTGCTTCATCGCCTCGACCGCGGTTTGTTCGCTGCCCTTGCCCGTGATCATGACCAGAGGCGGCAGGGGCCTCCGTTCGGCCAGCTGCCGAATGACCTCCAGCCCGTCGAGACCCGGCATGGATTGGTCCACCGTCACCAAGTCATAGGAGCCGGCGGCCGCCATGGCCAACCCCTCGATTCCGTCGTGCGCCAGGTCCACGGCGTATCCCACTCCCTCCAACTGGCGCTGAATCAGGTGCGCCAGCCCGGGGTCGTCTTCCATGACGAGGATGCGCGTGGATTGGGTTTCGGCCATCTGCGTCATCCCCCGTTCGGGATCGTGACCACCGACAGGAACAAGCCGAGTCTGCGAATGGCGTCGGAGAATTGCTGATAGTCCACCGGTTTGGTCATATAGACGTTGCAGCCCAGCTCGTAGCACCGGGCTACTTCGCGCGCGTCGTCCGTGGTCGTCAGAACAATGACGGGAATCCGCTTGGTCCGCTCATCGCCCTTGAGGCGCTCCAACACCTCATAGCCGTCCACTCCCGGCAACTTCAGATCGAGCAAAACCAACAGAAACGGCACGGGCCGGCGGTCGGCGTATTTCCCCTCGCAAAACAGAAAGTCGAGCGCCCGCTGCCCGTCGCCAACCACGGTGATTTCGTTCGAGATGTTGTACCGCCGCAGGTTTCGCTCGGTCAGCTGGGCGAAGGCTGGGTCGTCTTCCACCATGAGGATGTGTACGGGTTGAGGAGTGGTCATCCTGGGCTTCCCTTCAGGAGACGTTTGCCGATCCCGGGAACTTGCGGAACCCAGAGCGCCACGGGTCTCCGGCAGGCTCCCAGACGCATTGTTCTCATCCGGTTCTGTCCACGATCCTGATTTCGAAAGCGCTCGATCAAGGATTACTCCCCACATCTGAAGGGAAAACGCGGTCGCGGGTCAACAGGAATCGGGCGAAACTGGCGGATTTGTAACAACGAAGCACTTCTGCTGTCGGTCTTCCCAAGAATGGGATTCCTTCGTCGCGATGAAACATCTCCTCGAAATGACAGGCAATGCGGCTGCCGACGATACCAGGATGCGCCTCCCCCGCATAGTGGCGCAATTAGGGCTTGACAGAGAAGGCTCAGATGTGCCTCCTGTTAATGAATTCATCGGATGGACCCCGGAGCGGATCGGTTGACGGGCAGCGTTCTTTCTGCCCGAGAGTCTAAGCCTCCCGACGGCGGACTGTATGGACGCGGCCAATTGCGTTGCCGGCGCCATCGTGCATCCGTCTTTTCGGGTCACATTGTGCCGGAGGAGAACCCATGACACCAAGAGGACAACGAGCTCGCGGTGAGAGTGAAGTGGTCCGAAAACTGGCAAGGCTTGTCGCGCCGCTGGCGCTTGGCCTGGCGTTGGCCGGGCGCTGTCCGGCCACGGTGTACGTGGACAGAGACGCGCCGGCGGGCGGCAACGGCAATTCGTGGGCGACGGCCTACCGCACCATCCAGGCCGGCATCAACGATGCCGACGCTCTCGACGAGGAAGTCTGGGTGGCCGAAGGCACATACATGGAAGCCATCACCCTGAAAAGCGGCGTGGCCGTCTATGGCGGGTTCGCAGGAACCGAAACCCAGCGTTCGCAGCGCAATACTTCCGCAAATGTCACAAGCATTGATGTGAGCGCCGCAAACGGCGGCTCACCGGCCCCGGTGGCTGTTGCGATGAAGTGGGTAACTAACGTTGCGATAGATGGTTTCACAATTGTCGGGGCATCCAACGGAGGTGACTATGGAGGTGGAATTGCCTGCCTCCGTGCCGAAGGCTCTTGCGCCATTTCCAACTGTCAGATTATGGGCAACGCAGCTCCGGGTGGCGCGGGCATCTACCTGTTCTACTCCTCTGTAGCGATCACCAGCTGCACAATCAGCGGCAATACGGCACTGTCGCAAGGCGGCGGGATCTATGCGAGCGACTCAACAGTCGCGATAGACAATTGCACACTCAGTGGCAATTCGGCTTCGCAAGGCGGTGGCGTGTACAGTAACTGGTGCTCACCGCAAATCATCAATTGCACGCTCAGCGGCAATTCGGCTTCCGATAAGGGGGGGGCGATCTATTGCCACGTGGCCATGGCCAGCCCGAAGATTGTCAATTGCACAATTTGTGACAACACAGCGAACAAAGGTGGCGCAGTGTTTGGTGGCTACGGCTACGTATTTCCCTATCCTATCGTGATTACCAATACCATTTTAGCAGGTAATGCGGGACACGCGATTTACGAAGAAGGCATGAATGTGTGGCCAAGATATTGCCTCTTTCGGAATCGGTTCGGCGACTTCTTTGACGCGCAGACGGGACCACAGACGGGGGCGAAGAACGTCAATTCACGGGTTGGAGGAGCCAGCGGAAATGTGGACGGCTTGCCTCAGTTCGTTGTTGGACTGAGCGGCACGTGGACAGCCGCACCCACCTACGACAACGGCAAAAATCGAACGACGCTGACAAACGCGACGGCCAGCCTCACGCCCGGTTCGTTGATCGGCCGACTGCTCAACGCCAATATCCTGGAGCAACACCAGACTGTGATTATTGGGAATACCGCTACCACGATTCAGGTGGCGGGAAACTCAACCGCTTATGTCAAGAGTGGCGACGCCTATCGAGTTATAGATTACCACCTGCAAAATGGCTCGGCGGCTCTGGACCGGGCAACGACAGCCGGGGCGCCGGCGATAGACTTCGATGGCCAAAGCCGTCCGGGAACGGATGGTCTGGTGGACATCGGTGTGGATGAGGCTCCCAGCGCTTACACGCCGGCGGCCTATGTTCCTCCGCTTTCACACGTGGAGAGTTTGCCATTTGCCACCGGCACAGCGGTTGTTCGGATACCCTATTTCGCATTCAGTGATCAGAGCGGCGTTAAGTATGTCCAACTTTTCTACCGTAGAAATGGTAGCCTGTGGACCAAGTACAACGGTAACTTCACCACGAGCCCCATTGCATTCAACAGTGCAACAACGGGGGGCGACGGTATATATGAATTCTACACGCTGGCTACCGACAATGACAATCGGACAGAGGAAATCCCCCAAGGCGCCGATGAACAAATTATGGTTGTGACGGCATGCTTTGGCTCGCGCGTCTATGTGGACAAGAAGGCCACGGGCTCGTCGTTGGGAACGAGTTGGGCCAACGCACTCCAAGAGATCGGCCCTGCACCGATCGTAGCGGTGCTGGCCGGCGCCCATGAAATCTGGGTCGCCGAAGGCACATATAGCGAGTCCATTGTCCTGACAAGCGGGGTCGCCGTCTATGGCGGTTTCCGAGGGACCGAGACACTTCTTTCCCAGCGCAACCCCGCTGCCCATCCAACGGTCATCAACGTCGGCGCGGTCAATGGCGGCGGCCCTGCGAAACGTGCCGTCATGATGGCGAACGCGACCAACGCGCGGATTGACGGCTTCACGATCACCGGCGGGTATGCGACCGCAGACACGGGCGGCGGCATCTGCTGCGCTCAGTCGGACGCCAGCTGCGTTATCGCGAACTGTACGGTGTTCAACAACTACGCTCAGTACGGTGGCGGGGGTATCTGCTGCATCGCTTCGTCGCCTACGATCACGGGCTGCCTGGTCTTCGGCAACCGTAATCAGGACGAGGTTGGAGGCGGAATCGCGTGCGTCAGCGCCGCACCGCGAATCGAGAATTGCCGGATTATCGGCAACGCTTCGAGTTACGGCGGGGGTGGTGTGGGTTTAGTGGGTGCATCCTCGCCGTCGTTCATCAACTGCACGATTGCCGACAATAGCGCGTCCGGCCCGGGTGGTGGGATTGCGTGCCGGGGAGGGCAGTTCCTAACCCTGACGAATTGCATCATCAGTGACAACCTGGCTTCCTATCACGGCTCGTTCGGGAACGGGTACGGCGGCGCCGTGGCCTTCACGCTGGGCTGTGCGGGGCGGGTGAGCAATTGTGTCATCTCCAGCAATCGGGCGACCGACGCCGGTGGAGGAGTCTATTGCAGCAGCTCCTCGCCAACGATTTCCAACACGATCTTTGAGAAGAATACGAAATACGCAATCTGGGAAAGCGGCAACTCTTCTGACCCGACGGCTTTGTCTTGCCTCTTCAACAACAATCCGAACGGAGACTTCTATGATTATGAAAGCGGGGCGCAAATAGGCGCCGCCAATATCAACAGCAATGTGCGCGGCACCCGTGGAAACGTGGATGGCGACCCGATGTTCCAGATGGGCGCCAGCGGCTACTGGACGGAGTTGCCAGCATACGATTCGAGCACGAGCCGGACAAGGCTCACCGGCGCCGATGCGGCCTTCGCGCCCGGCGCTTTGGCAGGACAGTTGATCAATCCCGATGTCAGTCAGCTGCGTTCCTGCCTGATTGCCTCCAACAGCGCGACAACCATTGATGTTTGGGGTAACGTGGCGTCCTTTGTTGCCATCGGCGATTCGTATCAGGTTTTGGATTACCACCTGCGCCGGGGCTCGCCGTGCATTGACCGGGGAACATCCGTTGGCGCGCCGACGACGGACATCGAGGGCCGCCCCCGTCCGGTGGACATCGCGGGAGTGGGGGCCAACGGCACAGGAACGGAATACGACATCGGCGCTTATGAGGTCCAACGCATCCCGGGGATTGCGGTCACACCCGCCGCGGCCAATTTCGGCATCCAACGGGTGAGCGACGGCCCCACGGCCTCGGTTCCGGTTGTCATCGCCAACGACGGATACGGCAATCTCCAGTTCACCGGCGCCGGGATCGCGCTGACCGGCGCCCGCGCGAGCCAATTTCGGATCATGAACAACCCGGCGAAAACCCCGCTGGCCCCGGGGGCCAACCGCACGGTGAGCGTCGCCTTCGATCCATCCTCGGTCGGACCGGCGACCGCCACCCTCACCATCACAACCAATGCTCCGACCAGCCCGACCGTCCGTGTGGCGCTGACCGGAACGGCAACCGATCAGGAGATCACGGTGGTCGGCGGCCCGCTGGCCTTTGGCTCGTGGGACGTGGACAGTGGACAGTGCGCCGTCAAGACCGTGCAAATCCGCAACGATGGCACGGCTGTGCTCAACTTCACCGGCGCGGGAATTGCCCTTACGGGCGCGAAAGCCAACCAATTCCAAATCACCAACAGTCCGCCCCATACGCCGCTGCTGCCCGGATACAGCCGCCTGGTGGATGTTACCTTCGATCCATCCTCGCCGGGACCCAAGTCCGCGAACCTGGCCATTACGACCGACGATCGGAGCGAACCGACGGTGAACGTGGCCCTGAGCGGAACCGCCGTTGATCAGGAAATCACGGTGCTGGGCGGGCCGCTGGCTTTCGGCGGCTGGGACATGGACAACGGACCGGCGCCCGCAAAGACGGTGACGATTCGCAACGACGGCAGCGCCCCGCTCAATTTCACCGCCTGGGGAATCTCGCTCGGCGGGACAGACCGAGAGCAATTCCGAATCACGAACAATCCCGCCACCACGCCTCTGCCGCCCGGCACAGCCCGGACGGTCAACATTGTCTTTGACCCGTCCTCCCTGGGACCCAAAAGCGCCAGTCTTTCGATCCTGACCGACGATACGGATGAGCCGACGGTCGTCGTTCCCCTGAGCGGAACTGGAATCAATCCGGAGATCACCGTCAGCCCGATGTCGCTGGCGTTTGGCGTTGTGGATGTTCATGCGGGGGCCTGCAGCCCGAAGAGCGTGACAATCAAGAACGACGGAGTCACGCCGCTCAATTTCACCGGGGCAGGCATTGTTCTGACCGGCTCGGCCACCGACGAATTCCGCATCACGAATAGCCCCGCCAAGACGCCGCTTGCGCCGGGCGCAAGCCGAACGGTCTCGGTGGTCTTCGATCCGTACATCCTTGGGCCGAGGAGCGCCGCATTGACAATCACGACCGAAGATTCCGACGAGGCAACGGTGAACGTCACCCTCTCGGGCCAAGGCTCCGGTGTAACAGCGGCGCGAAAAGACTGGCCTCTGTATGAGTAGGACACGCCGCGCACTCGCCGCCGCGACCCGCGTTGCCAAAGCGACCTGCCGCGACCTGCCGCGACCTGCCGCGACCTGCCGCGACGGGCTGCGGCACGGCGGGCGGCCTGCGGCACGGCGGGCAGCGCGGCGAGAGCGCTTTGGCGAAGCAGGGAGCGCTGGCGCTGCGGGCAGGTGGGCAACCTGGAAATTGAACTCCAAACACGCGGACAGGTCGCCCGGTTGTCATACGATGCTCTTGCAGAAGTCGGAGCGCCGATTTCTGCCTGATTCTGCAAGAGGCTCAGACTATTTCTTCTTGTCCTTCTTGTTCTTCTTGGGGGGACTGTCGGCCTGTTCAACTCTGGTTGCCCACTTCTTCCAGACCGCCTCGTCATATAGCATCTTGAGGAACACGCCGCCGACGACCGAGCGGGCCTGAAAGCCGCGCTTCTTGGCATCCAGCGTCCAATACCAGTCGGTCATGGGGATGCGGTCGGGCGTCTCGTTGAGGAAATCATAGATGGGCGCGATGAGCGCCTCGAAGTCTTGGCGCGAGCCGGTCAGCGTCGCCGTCCACGTGATCCAGTCCAGCTTGGTATAGGTCTGGCGATTGTCGAGCGGCAGACCGAACTTGTTCTGGACCTTTTTGTAGTAGGCCATCTCCTTGCGCGCGACGTCGGCGGGAAAGAGGTTGAGGCCGAGGATTCTGTCCCAGACGAGATTGTACTTCTGGCTCCACGTGCCCGGTTTGTCGAACGCCAGCCGATAGTGGTCGCCGTCGTCGGCCATCTTGATCCACTCGGCGGCAAAACCCTGGGCGAGCTTGCGATAGGCCGCCGCCTCGTCCTTTTTCCCCAGCATTTCGGACATCATGGCATAGGCGCCGAGCGCCTCGATCGCCTTGATCGAGAGATTGCAGTTGTGGGTGAGGTGGCCGGCGAAATCGTCGGTGCATAGTTGATTCTCCGGGTCGAGGCCCTTTTCCCTGAGATACTCGGCCCACTTGGTCATGAGCGGCCAATACTTTGCGGCGAAGTCGGCGTTGCCTTCGATCCGGGCGACGGCGGCCACGAGCAAGAGCATGTTGCCGCTCTCCTCGACCGGCATCTGGTTTTTCTCGGTCTTCTCGCCGCCGCCATAGACCTGGCCATTGGCCAACGGATAGGTGCCGAGGTCGTGGGGCGCAAAGGGGAATTTCCACCGGTCGGTGCTCGCATAGTCAAGAATCGGCGCGAGCGAGGCTTTGGCCAGCGTCGGGCTGAAAAGGAGAAACTGCGGGTCCATGGGATAGATGACGTCCACGGTGGCGATGCAGCCGTTGCTGAAATTCTCTTTGGGAAAAAGGAGCGGCTGGCCGCTGTCGTCGGCCGCGAGTTTGTTGGCCGCCAGACATTGGCGATAGGCGAGCGCGCACAGGCGCATGTACTTTTCGCCGCCGGCCCGGCGGAGATCGGCCATCAGCTCGCCGTCGAAGGCGGCGCATCGGTCGGTGAGCGATCTGTAGTCGCGGGCGGCGTTTCTCAGAAGATCGGCGGCCTCGGCGCCGTTTCGCCGCCAATAGGGGCGCAGTCGCTTGCCCAACAGCTCGATGGAGTAAAGATCGTCGTAGGCGAGAATGACGTGCCAGGGTTCGGGTTCGGCGTCTATTTTGCCGAGATCGCAGGTGAAGGCCATAACGGGCCAGTCGTCGTTGGCGGCGCGGGGCATGCGCTCGTCGTCGGAAGTGGGCAACGGTTTGCCGGCGACAAACGAGCCGCGGGCGGCTTTGTCGGACGCGACGGCGCACCGGACCGACGTGTCTTCGGGCGTGGCCGCATAGAGATAGCCCCAGTCAATGCGCAGATTGTCGCCCTTCTTGGCGAGGACGGGCTGGTCTTTCGAGCCCATCTGGAGGACGGTGAGATTGGCGACTTTGGGCCGCGACCAGACGACCTGCTGATCGGGCGTGTTGACGACCAGCTCGGCCGAGTTGTCGTAGTAGAGAACGACGTCGTGCTCCTGGCCGTCGCCCGCGAAAACTTCCCACGTGATGTACGTCACCGGGCGCGACAGCAGATCGAGATCGTTCGGGAGCGACGCGGTCAGGAAGGTGATCTTGACGTGAACAGCCTCATTCTGGAAGTTATACACGGTGCGGGTCGGCCAAATCTCGACGCCGACCTGGGGCAGCGCCGGAACCTCTTTGGGCTCGGGGCCCATGAGGCGATAGGGCTTCCCGTCAACGCGGATCATGCTTTCGAGCCACTGCGTCTTGCCGGTCCAGTGGCAGGTCGGGGCGTCGGTCAGGCGGTCGGCGGGCGACCAGATGCTGAAGTAGGGATCGCAGGCGACCAGCGGGACGGCGGGCGGACGAAGGGGCGGGGTGGCCGGGGCGGGTTCGCCCGCGGAGACATTTCGCAACATTCCGAGCGCGAGGCACACGAGGATCAACGAGCGAATCGGACTCATGGCGTGTCTCCTTCTTGACGAATCCGTAGTGTCAAAAGTTCTCAGTTCTTTGGGTCATCAAAGCGCTGAGAACATTGCGTTTTCTGAAGAAGTGGGTTGTCTCCCCCCATGAGTTGCGGCATGGGGTTTCTGGCGACAGAAACGGAGGCA
>Ga0315274_10006718_pt1 | contig 16737 bp, 17 predicted proteins | sample YL17G02_20_MG_FD_203700 | JGI IMG/M metagenome (GOLD analysis project Ga0315274, IMG submission 203700) | Sediment microbial communities from Yellowstone Lake, YNP, Wyoming, USA - YL17G02_20 | ecosystem: Environmental > Aquatic > Freshwater > Lake > Sediment | place: USA: Wyoming | collected...
TTGTGAATCACGGAAACCTAACACAGTAACACCCTGCGAAAATGCCTTAAAAATCGGCGTTTCTGCCGATTTTTAGTAGAAAAGCACCCACGGATTCTGCGGAGGAGCCTTTTCTAAACGACCTGTGTTGGACAGGGCCTCGGCTCTACGCGATCTGCCATGCGCGGATGTCGGCCTGCATGCGCAAGGCGGACTGCTTGCACGGGCGAGGAATGGACCTCTCGAGGCTGCCAGGCCCCTCAGTACCGCTGCATCGGCCGATCGGCCGTCGCTGCCACGAGCCGGGCGGTGATCCCGGCGGCCCTGCGGCGAAGCTCCTCCATGTCGAGATGGAGCAGCCGCCCTTCCCGCACGAGCACCTTCCCGTCCACGATGACGGTGTGAACGTTTCTCTCTCCCAGGGAATACAGGATGTTCGCGAACACGTCGTGCTCCGGGACCATGGAGGGGGTGCGGGGATCGAGGAGCACGAGGTCCGCCAGGCTCCCTTCCTCCAGCCTGCCGTAGCCGGCCAGGCCGAGGACCTCTCCACCGGCATGGCACAGGGGGAGGATCTCGCCGATCCGGGCGGCGCGCGCGTCGCGCACCGCGGACTTTGCCAGCAGGGCGGCACACCGTGCAGTTTCGAAAATGCTGAGCGTGCTGTTGGACGCCGGGCCGTCGGTGCCGAGGCCCACGCGGACCCCCGCGGCGAGCGCGCGCGGCAGGAAATCGCGCACGTCGCCGAACTTCATATAGGTCTTCGCGCAGTGGGCGATGCCGGCGCCCTTGTCGCGGATCAGGGCGAGGTCCTCATCCGTGGAATGATAGGCATGGGCGAGGATCGTGCCGGGCCTCAGCACGCCCGTGTCGGCGAGCACTTGGACCGGAGTCCTGCCCTTTTCAGAAAGGCTGCGCTCCACCTGTCCCTTCTCCTCCGAGACGTGGATGTGCATCTTCAGGCCGAGTGCTTCCGCCTTGTCGGCCACGGACGACAGGAAGCTCGCCGGGCAGATGTAGGGGGAATGCGGCCCAAGAGAAACAGCGATCCGCGGGTTCGCGTCCCGGTGGCCGGTTGTAAAATCCATCGCCTCTGCGACCTGTCTCTCCCACCCGTCACCGACGCCGAAGACCGCCCAGGCGAGGTCCGCCCGGATGCCGCTTTCCTCGCATGCCCGGAAGGCCTGGTCCATGTGGAAGTAGTGATCGGCCACGCAGGTCACCCCCGCGAGGAGCATTTCCGCCGCGGCGAGAAGCGTGCCCCAGTAGACATCCTCGGGCGCAAGGCTGCGCTCGTACATCCAGATGTGCCTGTTGAACCAGTCCTCGACGAGGCAGTCTTCGGCAGCCCCTCGCAGCAGGGTCATGGCAGCGTGGCAGTGCGTGTTCACCAGGCCGGGGATGAGGTACAGGCCCGTGCCGTCGATCGATTCGCCGGAAGCAGCGGATGTGCCGGCGAGGCCCGGGGCGATGCGCTGGACCCTGTTTTCTAGCACGAGCACGTCCACCCCGGTCCTCCGGGACAGGGTCGCGAAGTCGAGGACGGTCGTGTTACGGATGATCATGAGGAGGCGGCGTCCAGTTTGCGGATGGCCGCGAAGAGCATCTCCCTGAAGAGCGGCAGGTTTGCCTCGAGGGCCACCTCCGTATTGGGGGCGCGCCTGCTGATGCCGAACACGTCCGCCACTGTGCGCCCGCGCGTGAACTCACCCGCCGTCTCGATCTCGACGTTCATCATCGAAGTCTGCCGCGAGCGTCTCCCAGAGCCTGGCGGTTCTGAAGATCGCCGGAAACCTTGAGCGCATCGCGGACTTGTCGACGAACATCGGAGAGGACGTCATCTACATGACGGAGGGACGGGTGATCAAGCATCACCGCGAGGAGCAGCAATGATCAGAGTGCTCGTGATCTGCGTCCACAATTCCGCCCGCAGCCAGATGGCGGAAGCCTACTTGAAGAAGCTTGGCGGCGACTTGTTCGTCGTGGAGAGCGCAGGACTTGAACCGGGGTCGCTCAACCCGCATGTCGTTCGCGCGCTCCAGGAGGATGGGATCGACATTGCGGGCAAGAAGACCCAGAGCGTCTTCGACCTGTATCGGGCAGGGAGGCGGTTCCAGTACGTCATCACCGTCTGCTCGAAGGAGGCCGCGGAGCGCTGTCCGATCTTCCCCGGCACCCACGAGAAGCTGTTCTGGCCGTTCCCTGATCCCGCGAGCCTCACGGGCACGGACGAGCAGATCATGGAGAAGGTGCGGCAGGTGCGGGATACGATCCGCAAACGGGTGCGCCAGTTCGTGCAGGAGATTCGCCCCTAACTCTCGCTCGACAGCCGCCTATTGGCGAACCCCGGCGGGAATGGTACCGTCATCATCGTCCGCAACCATCTTCTATTGCGGACGGAAGGAGCTACCATGAAAAGGATTCTTTCTCTCCTCGCCATATCCGCGGCCGCCCTCGCGCTGCTGGCCGGCTGCGCCCCCTCTTCGAAGGGGCCCAAGGCACAAAAGGTCGTCTACCTCATCAACGGGGCCCTGGGCGACAACGCGTTCTACGACTCGGGCAAAGCAGGCATTGATGCCATCGCCGCGCAATACAAGGTCGAGACCCGCACGATCGAGTGCAACTTCGACGCGGCCAAGTACCAGCCCGCCCTGCAAGCGGCAGTCGACTATGCCGACGTGATCTTTGTGATCTCCTACGGCTTCGAGGACCAGCTCAAGGAGATCGCTGACAAGAATCCCACGAAAACCTTCGTCAACATCGACACGGTGGTCGAAAACCCGAAGAAAACCATCACCTCCGTGGATTATATCGAGGAGGACAGCGCGTACCTCGCCGGCGTCGCGGCCGGCCTCGCCACGGTGGACGCCTCGATCAAGGGCGTCAACACGGCGAAGGTCGTCGGGGTGGTCGGCGGCGACACGGATCCCGTCGTGAGCGCCTTCGTCTTCGCCTACATCAACGGCGCGAAGTCTGTGGACCCGCAGATCAAGGTTCTGGCCAAGAGCTTGGGCGGCGCGTGGGACGACACGGCCAAGGGCAAGCAGGCAGCGCTGCAGCTCTACGATCAGAAGGCCGACGTGGTCTTCCAAGTAGCCGCTGCCGCGGGCATCGGGGTCCTGCAGGCGGCGAAGGAGCGCGGGCTCTACGCCATCGGCGTCGACACAAACCAGAACGACATGGAGCCCGGCTTCGTGATCGCAAGTGACGTGAAGAACGTAGGCGATACGATCCAGAAGGTCTTCAAGGCGATCAAGGACGGGACCTACAAGCCCGGCGCGACGATCGAATCCGGCATCGCGCAGGGGGGCGTCGACATCGCCCTGAAGGCCAAGGTGCAGGTCCTGCCCAAGGCGACGATCGACAAGGTCATGCAGATGCGGCAGCAAATCGTCGACGGCACTCTGAAGGTCGAGCGCTACAGCGGCCAGGACGTCTGGAAATAGCGCCATTCGAGAGTGGAAGATCTCGTCCGGCTCGAGAGCATCGTCAAGGTCTATCCCCCCGTCGTGGCTGTCGACGACGTATCCGTGTCTTTCCGCCGGGGGGAGATCCACGCCGTGGTCGGGGAGAACGGGGCCGGCAAGAGCACGCTGATGAAGGTGCTCTACGGGCTCGTCCCCCGCGATGCCGGGCGGATATTCCTCGAAGGCGAGCCGGTCAACTTCCGCGGCCCCGAGGAGGCCATCGCGCGCGGGATCGGCATGGTTCACCAGGAGATCCTGCTCGTCCGGGAGTACACGGTCTGGCAGAACGTCGTTCTCGGGCGCGAGCCCATGCGCGCACTCGGGCGAATGGACGAGGCCGAAGCGCGTCGCCTGGTGGGCGAAAAGATCCGCGAGTTCCAGCTCAACCTCGATCCTGACGCCGTCGTGGGGGACATCTCCGTCGCCGCGAGGCAGAAGGTGGAGATCCTCAAGCTCCTGTACCGAAACGTGTCTGTTCTCATCCTCGATGAGCCCACGGCCGTGCTCGCTCCCCAGGAGGTGCCGCAGCTCTTCGCGGAGCTCGCGCGGCTGCGCGACAACGGACGCACGGTCATCTTCATCTCACACAGGCTCGACGAGGTGCTTGCGCTCAGCGACCGCATCACCGTGATGCGGCGCGGCAGGAAGATCGACACCGTGCAGGCCGCGGCGACCGGCAAGGAAGAGCTGGCCCGGATGATGGTGGGACGCGAGGTGGTCTTCTCCTCGCGGCGGACTCCCCGGACGCCGGGGGTCGTGGTCTGCGAGATCGACAATCTCTCGGTCCGAGGGGCAGGCGGTCGCGAGAGGCTCACGGGCGTGACCCTGCGCGTGCGCGCCGGGGAGATCGTCGGCGTCGCGGGGGTGGAAGGCAACGGCCAGCTGGAGCTGGTCGAGGCGATCATCGGGCTTGGGAAGCCCGAGTCCGGCAGCATCCGGGTCCAGGGGCGGGACCTGACGGACGAGCCGATCCTCGAGCGCAGGCGGCTCATCTCCTTTGTGCCTCAGGACCGGGGTCGCATGGGAGCGAGCCTCGGGGCATCGATCGTAGAGAACGCCATTATGACTCACCACCGCCTGGACTCCCGCTTCACGCGCCTCGCGGGTCTCCTGCTCGACCTGCCGTTCGCGCGCCGTTTCGCCCAGCGGGTGCGAGAGGAGTTCTCCGTCAGCATGTCCTCCGAGCGCGATCCGTTCCGCTCGCTCTCGGGCGGCAACCAGCAGAAGGTCATCCTGGGACGCGAGCTGCTCCTGGACTGTCCCTTCGTCCTCCTCGACCAGCCGACCCGCGGCCTGGACGTGGGCTCGATCGAATACGTCCACCAGCAGGTGCTGGGCGTCCGCGACGAGAATCGGGCCGTGCTCCTGGTCTCCGCCGACCTGGAGGAGCTCTTCCTGATCGCTGACCGCATCGTCGTGATGCACCGCGGCGAGCTGGTCGCCGACCTGCCCGTCGAACAGGCGACGATGGAACAGGTCGGCTCCCTCATGCTGGAAGGCCGGGCAAGGGCGTCATGACCAGGAAGATCCTCACGGGCATCGCCGGCATCCTCGTGGCTCTCCTGATCGGCGCGCTCATCATGCTGGCCGAGGGGTACCGCCCCCTGGCCACGTACGCCGCCCTTTTCCAGTTCTCCCTTTTCGGACTGTCCCCGCTCGCCACCACGCTGAAGAACTCCGTCCCGCTCATCCTGACCGGACTTTCAGCTTCCATCGCGTTCGCCAGCGGACCGGTCAACCTCGGGCAGCCGGGGCAGCTCGCGATGGGGGCGCTTGCCGCGACCCTCGGGGGCCTGTTCCTCCACCTTCCCGCCGGGCTGGAGATCCCGCTCCTCGCGCTTCTGGCCATGGCGGGAGGCGCGCTCTGGTCGGGCCTTGCCGCGCTGCTTCGCATCGCGTTCGCCATGAGCGAGTTCATCGTCACGCTTATGCTGAACATGATCGCGGACTTCTTCACCGCGTGGATCATCGCTTTCCCGCTGCTGGACCCCAAGGCCTTCTCGCCGATGACCCGGCAGATCGACAGGGCGGGCTGGCTGGGGGAGATGGGCGGCTTCAGCGGTTCCGTGCTCTTCATGGCGGCTGCGGTCGCGATGTCCTGGTTCGTGTTCCGAAGGTGGCGGGCGGGCTACGAGTGGAGGATCTCGGGCCAGAACTCGCTTTTCGCCCGGCTGGGCGGATGCAACATCGATCGCAACTTCGTTTCCGTGATGCTCTTCACCGGCGCACTGGCGGGCCTGGCCGGCGGGCTCGTGGTGATGGGCGGACCTCATCGCTTCCTCAAGGGCCTCGGCGCCAACTACGCGTGGGACGGGGTCATGATCGCGATCGTCGCAGGAAGCGGCCTGATCGCAACCCTGCTGTACGGGCTTTTCTTCAGCGCAATCCAGACCGGATCCCTTGGCATGGAGCTGATCACCGACGTGCCCAGCGAGATCGCCCAGGTGCTGCAGGCGGTTCTCGTGCTGGTGATCGTGGCGGGCCGCGAGTTTGTGAGGACGGCGCTGGACCGGGCCGAGGCCCGGCGTCAGGCCCGGGAGCGCGCGGCGTGACAGTGCTGATCGGGATCCTCAACGGGATGATCTCGGGTGCCACCCCCATTCTCCTGGCCGCGCTGGGGGGCGCCTTCACGTACCATGCCGGCATGTTCAATATCGCCATGGAGGGCATGATGCTGGCAGGGGCCTTCGGCGGGGTGATGGGCTCCTTCTTCCTGCACTCATGGCCTGCCGGCATTCTCTGCGCGATCCTGGCGTCCCTGGTCATGGCGCTCATCTTCATCCTGTTCTCGGTGGTGCTGCGAACCGACGAGTTCGTCACGGGAATCGCGCTCAACCTCTTCGCCGTCGGGGCGACCACCTACCTGCTGCGCCAGACCTTCCACGTCAAAGGGGTGTTCGCCGGCCCCGGCATCGTGGCAATCCCGAAGGTCGCGATCCCCCTGGTGGACCGGATTCCGCTTGTCGGACAGATCCTCTCGGGACACAACCTCCTCGTGTATGCCGCGGTCCTGGCCACGCTCGCCACCTCGTATCTGGTGTTCTCCACCCGATTCGGCCTGCGTCTGCGGGCAGCGGGGTACAATGCCGCCTGCCTCGATTCGAGCGGGGTCTCCACGACGCGCATCCGGATTCATGCCCTGCTTCTGTGCGGGGTGTTCTGCGGCCTGGCAGGGGCATTCCTCTCACTCGGGTACGTGACGCTCTTCGCCGAGAACATGTCCGCGGGCCGGGGATGGATATCGCTGGCAGCCATCATCCTCGTGAGCGGCAATCCCTGGGGCATCGCCCTCATCTCCCTCATCTTCGGGTTGTTCGACGGGCTGGGGCTCCTCCTGCAGGGCTCGGGCATCGCCTCCCAGTTCACCTCGATGGTCCCCTACATCGCGACCCTCGCGGCCCTGTACGTGTATTCCATCCGTAAGAAGGGGAGGGCATGAGCGTAAAGGCACGCGCGGCCTGGGAGATCGACAGGCAGCTCAGGCTGGAGGCGATCCCGCTGGACAGGCGCACGCACGCGAGCGAGTGGTACACCAGTTCCACCGTCTTCCCCGAGGGCGATGAACTGGTCGCCCTGTTCTGGAACGCGCGCGCGCCCGGCTCAGGGGCCCCCGAGATCCCTTACGTGGAGATGGTCCAGTCAATGGCCAACAGGGGATTCGACATGGCCGAGGCCGAGAAGCTCCTCCCGCTGGGCATGGAGCTTGCCGGAAAGAATGACCGGGACGGGCTGCGCGCGCTGACCGCCCAGCTCCTTGCAGCCATCCACGATGCGCCACGAGACTCCTCATCGCCCTACTGGGGCTTCGCGCATCCGGCGGCGTGGGAGGAGGTCGCGGCAGCCTTTGCCGCGAAGCAGAGCGAGCGCGGAGGCCGTGCCGAAGCCGTGGATCGCCTCGAGGAGAGGATCCTCGCGGGGTGGCTCGGTCAGCTCGCGGGCGGCTCCTTCGGCACGGCCATCGAGGGGTACCACGGCGAGCGTATCCGGCAGGTCTACGGCACGATCGACACCTACGTCACGGAACCCGAGACGGTCAACGACGACGTGGTGTACGAGCTCGTGTTCCTCGACGTGTTCGAGAGGATGGGCCGGGGGATCACCTCGCGCGAGTTGGGCCTGGAGTGGGTCCGACAGATCCCGTTCGGCTGGTCGGCCGAGGGGGTCGCGCTTCACAACCTGAAGGACGGGATCCTTCCCCCGCTATCAGGTTCGCGGCGCAATCCCTACAGCGACTGGATCGGCGCGCAGATGCGCGGCATGATCTGCGGGATGCTCGCACCCGCCTGGCCGATGGAGGCGGCCCGGCTCGCTCATATCGACGGGGTCGTCTCCCACGCAGCCAACGGAGTCTACGGCGAGATGTACGCTGCTGTTCTGACAAGCCTTGCGTTTGTCCGCCGGAAGCCGCGCGCGCTTCTGGCGGAGGCGGTGCAGTACATTCCCCGCGGGAGCGAGTACGCGAGCGTCGTCGAGGAATGCCTCGCCGTCGTGCGCTCGAGCCCCGATCCCGCCTCCGCCTGGCGCGCGCTGGACAGGCGCTTCGAGCAGTACAACTGGATCCACGCCTATCCGAACCTCGCTGCCGACATCCTGGCCCTCTGGTACGGGCAGGGCGACATGACACGCTCCTTCTCGCTTCTCGCCCATGCGGGGATGGACGTGGACTGCAACGCGGGACTCGTCGGCAATATGCTCGGCATCATGGACGGCGTGCCCGACGCGTGGGCCGAGCCCATCGGGGATGGGCTGGAGACCTACCTCAAGGGCAAGGAGAGGTTGTCGATCAGAGAGCTCTCGGCGCGCACGGCCCGGCTGGCGAGCGCAGAGTAGCATGCACAGCAGCTCTACCGGGCAGTGCCCGCGCAGAGGGCGATCTCCATCATCGCCGTGTAGCCCTTCTGCCTCTGCTCCGTGGTGGCCGACTCACCGGTCACGAGGCTGTCGCTCACGGTGAGGATCGAGAGCGCCTCCACGCCATGGCCGAGAGCGATCGTGTACAGAGCAGCGGTCTCCATTTCCGCGGCGACAACGCCGTAGCGCGCCCAGAGCTTCCAGAAGTCGGGGTCATCACCGTAGAAGGTGTCGCTGGTCAGAACGCTCCCGACGTGCGCACGGATACCCTTCTGACGCGCATAGTCGTGCGCTTTCACGAGAAGATCAAAGGAAGCAGCGGGTGCGAAGTCGCAGCCTCCGAAGCGGAGCTTGTTGACCGAGGAGTCCGTGCATGCAGCCTGGGCGAGGATCACGTCGCCAAGGGCCATGTCCTCGCGCAGCGTCCCGCAGGTTCCGATGCGGATGAGCCGACGGGCGCCGTAGTCGACGATGAGCTCGTGGACGTAGATCGAGAGGGAGGGGATCCCCATCCCCGTTCCCTGGACTGACACCTTCACGCCGTTGTACAGGCCGGTATAGCCCAGCATGCCCCTCACCCGGCTGTGGCACACCGCCTTCTCCAGATACGTCTGCGCCACGAACTCCGCGCGCAGCGGATCGCCGGGAAGAAGGACGACCTCGCCGATCTCTCCCGGCTTTGCGCCGATGTGGATGCTCATATCCTGCTCCTATCCCATGCTGCCGGTGAGCTCTTCGATGCGGCCCGTGATCGAGAAGATCACCCGCTCGCAGATGTTGCCCACCCGGTCGGCGACGCGCTCCAGGTTGTGCGCCACCCAGGTCAGACGCATGGCCTGATCGAGGACCTTCTCGTCGGCGATGATGTACGAGATGAGGTCCCGGTAGATCTTCTCGTACAGCGCGTCCACCTCCTCGTCCTCGCCCGGGAGGCGGCAGGCGAGCTGGACGTCCTGGCGGACGTACGCCTCCAGAGAGGCGTGGAGCATGGCGCATGCCTTCTTCGCCATCACGGGAATATCTTGGAGAGGTTTGATGAGAGGGGCGGTCCCGATCATGATCGTGATGTTTGCGATGCCCTTGGCATAGTCCGCGATCCGCTCGAGCTCCGTGGCCAGCTCCAGGACCGCGGCGAGGGCCCGCAGATCGCTCGCCATCGGCTGCTGCGTGGCGATCAGGGTGAGGGCCTCGTTCTCGAGGGCGAAGCGCTTCTCGTTGATGGGCTTGTCAGCCTCGATCAGCGCCCGGGCGCGCGCGAGGTCCTGGGTTCGCAGCGCCTCCACGGACTCCAGGACGGCGTTCTCCGCCATGATGCCGAGTGCGAGGACCTCCTCCTGCAGACGCTTCAGATCGTGTTCGAACTTCTCTCTCGGCATCGTCGTGTCCCCCCTTAGCCGGATCGTCCGGTGATATAATTCTCGGTCCGTTTGTCCCGCGGGCTCGTGAAAATCCTGTCCGTCTGGTCGTACTCGGCGAGGATGCCCGCCTGCCTCTCGTCGACCCAGAAGAACCCCGTATAATCCGAGACGCGCGCCGCCTGCTGCATGTTATGCGTCACGATGACGATCGTGTACCTCTTCTTTAGCACGCGCATCAGCTCCTCGACGCGCAGCGTCGCGATGGGATCCAGGGCCGAGCAGGGCTCGTCCATCAGGATCACCTCGGGCGCCACGGCGAGCACACGGGCGATGCACAGCCGCTGCTGCTCGCCAAGCGACAGGGAGAGTGCGTCTTTCGTCAGCGAATCCTTCACTTCGTCCCACACGTCCGCGGCCCGCAGGCTCTGCTCCACGACCTGCCCGAGTGCAGCTCCGTGGTGCGTCCCGAGCACGCGCGGCCCGAAGGCGACGTTGTCGAACACGGACTGGGGGAAGGGGTTTGGCCGTTGGAAGACCATGCCCACCCGCCTGCGCAGGTCCACGACGTCCATGCCCTGCCCGTTGACCTCGCGGTCGTCCAGCCTCACGCCGCCTTCGACGCGCGCACCGGGGATCGTGTCGTTCATCCTGTTCAGGCAGCGAAGGAACGTGGACTTCCCGCACCCCGAAGGACCGATGAGGGCGGTGATCGCGCGCTCACCGATGTCGATGGTGACGTCGCGCAGGGCGAGGCGGCTGCCGTAGTACACGCTGAGCTTCTCGATCGAGAACGCTCCCATGGCTAGCCGAACCTCCCCGTGATGTAGTCCTCGGTCTTCCGCTGCCGCGGGGCCGTGAAGAATGCCGGTCCCTCCCCGAACTCGTGCAGCTCGCCCATGAGGAAGAACGCCGAGTAGTCGGCGAGGCGAGCGGCCTGCTGGACGCTGTGGGGAACGATGACGATGCAGTAGTCCCGTTTGAGCTGGAAGAGCGATTCCTCGACCCTGGCCGTCGAGATCGGGTCCAGCCCCGAGGTCGGCTCGTCGAGGAGGAGGACCTCCGGCTCCAGCGCGAGGCTGCGCGCGATGCACAGGCGCTGCTGCTGACCGCCCGAGAGCCTGTTCGCGGGCCCGTCCAGCCGGTCGTTCACCTCGTCCCAGAGCGCCGACCGGACCAGCGAGCGCTCCAGCAGCTCCTCCAGCCGGCCGCGATCCTTTTCGCCGGCGAGCCGGGGGCCGTACAGCACGTTCTCCCGGATCGTGCCCGGCAGGGGGAGGGGGAGGGCGAAGACCATGCCGACCCTGCGGCGCAGGCGGGAGACGTCCGCGCCCGGCGCGTAGATGTCCTCGCCGTCGAGGAGGATCTTCCCGCTCATCGAGGTGCCGTCAACAAGATCGTTCAGCCTGTTGATCAGGCGCATCAGCGTGGTCTTGCCGCCTCCCGCGGGGCCGAAGAAGACGCTGATCGCCCGGTCGGGCACATCGAGTGAGACGTTTGACAAGGCCTGTTTCCCGGCGTAGGAGTAGCTCACCCCGTCGATCCGGATCTTGGCCGCTACCACTGGCGCTTCCTCCTGAAGTGGCGGCGGATGAAGGTCGCCAGGACGTTCAGCGAGAGCACGAGCGCGAGCAGGACGAGAGCGGTGCCGTACTGGATGCCCGCGGGCATGCCGGGCACCTGCGTGCTGATCACGTACAGGTGGTACGGGAGGGCCATGGTCTGGTCCAGCGGCGAGCGCGGGAGGCGCGGGAGGTAGAAGGCGGCCACCGTGAAGAGGATGGGTGCAGTCTCGCCGGCCGCCCGCAGGAGGCCGAGGATGACCCCCGTGATGATGCCGGGGAGCCCCTGAGGAAGGACGATGTACCTGATCCCCTGCCATCGCGTTCCGCCCAGGCTCGCGCTCACGAGACGGAACTCGTTCGGCACCGCCCGCAGCGCCTCCTCGGATGAGCTGATGATGACGGGGAGGGTCATGATGGCGAGGGTGAGCGAGCCGGCGAGGATGGAGGTGCCGAACCTGAGGAACAGCACGAACATCCCCAGGCCGAAGAGGCCGTAGACGATGGAGGGGATCCCCGCGAGGTTGACGATCGCCAACCGGATCGCGCGGGTGAGCGCCGTGTCGCGGGCGTACTCCGACAGGTAGATCGCCCCTCCCACGCCGATGGGGACCGCGACGAGGGCCGTTCCGAGCGTGAGCAGGAGCGTGCCGACGATCGCGGGGAGGATCCCGCCCGCCCGCATCCCGCCGCGCGGCATGGCGGTGAGGAACTCCCAGCTCACCGCGCCGATGCCGCGCACGACGATCGAGGCGACGACGAGAAGGATCGGCACGACCACGACGAGGGCGAGCACGGTGAGCAGGGCGAAGCCCAGCTTCTGCGCGAGGGCGCGGTTCATCAGCGAAGCCCTCCACGCCGTCGACGGCGGAGGATGGCCCGCGCCACGGTGAGGTTGATGAGGAACGTGAGGAGGAAAAGGACGATGCCGATCCCGAACAGGGCGTGGTAGTGCACGCTCCCGCGCGCCACCTCGCCCATCTCCGCCGCGATCGTGGCGGTCATCGTGCGGACGGGCCGCAGGAGGGCCGCGAGGTCCAGGGGCATGCGCGCCGCATTGCCCGTGACCATCATCACCGCCATGGTCTCGCCGATCGCGCGTCCCATGCCCAGCATCACGGCCGTGACGATCCCCGAGCCCGCGGCGGGGACGGTCACGCGCCAGATCGTCTGCCAGCGGGTGGCCCCCATGGCGAGGCCCGCGTCGCGATAGCTCCTGGGCACCGAGTCAAGCGCGTCCTCCGCCACGCTGATGATCGTTGGCAGCGACATGTAGGCCAGCAGGAGCGCGCCGGTGAAGGCGGTGAGGCCCGTGGGCGCGCCGAGTGATTGCCGCACGATCGGGGCGACCACCGTCATCCCGAAGAATCCCAGGACGACGGAAGGGATCCCCGCAAGGACCTCGATCAACGGCTTGAGGATTTCCCGCGCCCATCCGGGGGCGACCTCGCGCACAAAGACCGCCGTGGCCACGCCGAGGGGAAGGGCGATGAGGATGGCCGCGACCGTTACGATGACGGAGCCGAGGATGAGGGGGAGCGTACCGAAGAGGCCGAACGTGGGATACCAGCGGGTGGAGAAGAGGTTCGCGACGGGCACTTCGAAGAAGGCAGGCACGCCCTCGCGAAGGAGAAACAGGAAGATGAGGAGCACGAAGGCGATGGTCGAAAAACCCAGGACGCGCACGAGGGCCTCGATCGTGAACTCCGACGCGCGGAACCGCCTCTCTCTGGCGACTGCTCTCGTTCTCATCTGTCCTTCACCAGCGGCACGAAGCCCAGGCCCTTCACGAGCGCCTGGCCCTCGCCCACGATCCAGTCGAGGTACGCCCTGACGGCTCCCGTCGGCTCGCCCGCCGTGTACATGAACAGGGGCCGGGACACCGGGTAGGTTTCATCGCTCACCGTGGCCGCAGAGGGGAGCACCGCCGGGCTGCCGGCACTGCGGGCCACGGCGAGGAGCTTCTGGTCGGAGGTCACGTACCCCAGCCCATCGTAGCCAAGAGCGTTCGGGTTCTGCCTCACCTCGACGCTGATGCCTTCCGAGGAGGGCATCAGGAGCGTCTCGGAGGAGAAGAGCGCCGTGCTCTTCCTGTCGCCGAGGCGCAGCACCTGCTCGAGGAAATAGACGTACGTCCCCGAGTTGGATTCGCGGGACAGCAGCACGATGGGCCTGTCCTCGCCCCCCACGCCGCTCCACCTCGCGAGATTGCCCGTGTAGATGTCGGAGATCTGCTGAAGGGTGAGCGCATCCACGGGGTTGGAGGGATTGGCGACAACCGCGATTGCGTCGAGTGCGACGACGAGCTTTCTCGGCTCGAAACCCTTGGCTCGGGCGGCCTCGATCTCCTCCTTCGACATCTCGCGGGAGGCGTTGGCGATCTGGATCGTTCCATTGAGAAGCGAGGCGATGCCGGTTCCGGATCCGCCTCCGGTGACGGAGATCCGCACATCGGGGTGCAGACGCATGTAGGCCTCGGCCCAGGCGAGGGCGAGGTTGACGAGCGTGTCGGAGCCTGTGTTCTGGATGCTCAGGGCGGCCCGCTCCGCCCGCTTGGCCTCCCGCACGGCGCGGCCAGCGCCGCAGCCCGCGAGGGCGAGCGCCAGGAGGACAAGCACCGCTCGCGCTTTCATGTTCTCCATGGCCGAGGGGGAGTGTTCCTGAATCGGCGGCGCGTGTCAAGGAACGGCGGGATGACAGCCAGCGCGTTTCCAAGTACACTGGGGCCGGGAGGAACCGAGCATGCCTGCATCCCGAAAGCGACTTCTTACGCTGCTTTTCCTGGCAGCGGCGGCCGCGGCTTTCGCCGTGGACCCTGCGCAGATGAGCGTGAAGGTAAAGGAGGCCCAGCTGCGGACATCCCCGAGCTACTTCACTGGCAAGATCGCTGCGATGCTGGCCTACACCGACCGCGTCACAGTCATCGAGAAGCAGAAGGACTGGGCGCGCGTGAGCTTCCCCGCGAAAAAGGCCGAGGGATGGATCCACCTCTCGGCCCTGCAGGACAAGGCGATCGTCCTTACGTCGGGTTCTGAGACGGTCGCGAAACAGGCCTCCAGCGGCGAGGTCCAGCTTGCAGGAAAGGGGTTTAGCAAGGAGGTCGAGTCCAAGTACAAGCAGGACAACAAGCTGGACTACACGTGGGTCGACAAGATGGAGGCCTTCAAGGTGACCCCGGAGCAGATCGTGGGCTTCTTCACCCAGGGCGGTCTGTCCCCCGAGGGAGGTGCGAAATGAAGGCTCTGTCGCGCATCTTCCGCACCGCCGCCATCTCAATCGTCCTTGCCCTCGTCCTGTCAGGCTGCAGCACCCTCTTCAGCGCGTTCAGCCCCGGCAGAATTGTCGGCAACATTGCCGACAACGCCACGGATACCGTTGTGGGTGCTGCGTTGGGGAACGAAGAGGACAAGAAGAAAATCGAAACGGTCACCAAGCCCTTCGAGGAGATCAACCCCGAGCAGGAGTACTATGTCGGCAGGGCCGTCGCCGCCACGGTTCTCGGCACCTACCCGGCGTACGGAGATGCGAAGGTCAACGACTATCTCAACTCGCTGGGCCAGAGCCTCGCTCTCGCATCCGACATGCCCGAGACTTTCAGCGGCTACCACTTCCTCGCCATGGACTCGGATGAGATCAACGCGTTCGGCGCGCCCAGCGGCTTCATCCTCGTCAGCAGGGGCCTGCTGCGCTGCGCGACCAGCGAAGAGGAGGTGGCTGCCATCCTCACGCACGAGATCGGGCACGTGACGGGGAAGCACGGCCTGAAGGCGATCAAAGCGTCGCGCTGGACCGAGGCCGGTGCCCTGCTTGCCAAGTCCGCGACGTCAGGCTCCGACTCCGGCATCACGCAGAAGCTGACGGCGGCCTTCACGGATTCCATCGCCGACATTGTGAAGACCATGATCACATCGGGGTATTCGCGGGACCTCGAGAAGCAGGCGGACCTCGCTGCCGTGGTGATCCTCCAGCGTGTGGGCTACGACCCCCGCGCCCTTGTACGCATGCTCCAGGTGATGAAGACAAGACTGAAGCCGGGCGGCAAGGATTTCGCCAAGACGCATCCCGACCCCGCCGAAAGGATCACGTACATCGAGGCGGCGATCAAGGGGCTGGAGGCCGGTGCGGGTGCATCCGCGGCAGCCGAGCCTTCCGCGGCCTCGAAGCGCCAGGCCAGGTACAAGGCCGCGCTGGGGAAGATCTAGGCCATGAGCGGGGGACCTCAGGCCGAAGGAAAGGGGGGAGCACGAGCCCCGCGGAGGATCGTTCAGGGCGTCCTCGTGGGGTTTGTGGGCGCCGCCCTGGCGTTTGCCCTCTGGCTGCCCGGGGCGCTCGAGAAGTTCGAGGCGAGAACATGGGACCTTCGTGCGCGACTGTTCGCTCGCTCCGGGAAGTCGACTTCAGAGATTGCGCTCATCCTTCTTGATCAGAAGAGCCTGGAGTGGGCCCAGAAGGGGGAGAACCGGATCCCCTGGCCCTGGCCGCGAGAGTCGTACGCAATGGTCGTGGACTTCTGCCGGCGGGGCGGGGCGAAGGCTCTGGTGCTCGACGTGGGGTACACCGAGCCGTCGTTCTGGGGGGTTTCAGACGATGAGACCCTCGGCAGGGCTGCCGCGGACAACGGCCGTGTGGTCGGAGCGGTGTTCCCAGGCGACGGGGAACAGAGCACGTGGCCGGCCGGTGTACCGCAACCCGCGCTGGGAATCCAGGGCCTCGAGCAGTGGATCTTGAAGGCTAGGCCGAAGAGGATCGACTTTCCTGTTGCGGCCTTTCCTGTTCCGGAGTTCGCTCGATCCGTCTGGATTCTCGCCAGCGCAAACCAGGATCAGGACTCGGATGCGATCTACCGCAGGGCGCGTCTCTTTAATACCTTTGACGGCCGCATCCTCCCCTCGGAGGCGCTGGCGGCGTACCTCGCGGGAATCCCTGACCAGCGTGAGCTCTCGATCCGGCCTGGCAGTCTGACTGTGAACGATCGCGCGATCCCGATCGATTCCAACGGGAAAGCCATCCTCCGCTACCGGGGGCCGACACGGACGCACCCCAACTACAGCATGGCAGCGATCCTCCAGTCCGAGCTGCGGATCAAGGAAGGCGGTGCCTCAACGATTGATCCCGCAGAACTGCGAGACAAGTACGTGTTTCTCGGTTTCTCGGCGCCGGGGCTCTTCGACCTGAAACCGACCCCGATGCCAGGTGCGTATTACGGGGTCGAGATCAACGCCACGATGCTGGACAACCTGCTTTCGGGCGACTTCATGCGGGACGCTCCCCTCTGGGCGGGGATCATCCTGCTCCTTGCGCTGTGCGTCGGGGCGGGGATCGCGGTTTCCAGCGTTTCGCGTGTGGGCTGGAGCGTCCCCGTGTACGTGTTCTTCCTCGCGCTCGCGCCCGGGCTCGGCGTTGCCGCGTACGCCGCCGGCTACTGGCTGCAGGTCGTCGTCCTGGAGCTGGGGGCCGTGGTCTCGCTCGTCGGCGGGAGCCTCGTGAACTATGCGACCGAGGGAAGGCAGAGGCGCTTCATCA
>Ga0315274_10006725_pt1 | contig 16734 bp, 13 predicted proteins | sample YL17G02_20_MG_FD_203700 | JGI IMG/M metagenome (GOLD analysis project Ga0315274, IMG submission 203700) | Sediment microbial communities from Yellowstone Lake, YNP, Wyoming, USA - YL17G02_20 | ecosystem: Environmental > Aquatic > Freshwater > Lake > Sediment | place: USA: Wyoming | collected...
TCGATCTCGCCCAGACGTCGATGGCGGTCGTGGGCCGCTTCCGTCCGGACGCGAACCCGTGTGGCGGCGACCCCAGCGCGCGCGACCTTGCGGCGCGAGAGACGGATGCCTTCCAGGCCAAGCCCCTCTTCCAGTTCGCGTTTCAGGGCGGCGAACGGCGCGCCCGCGTCCACGAGAGCGCCGAGAATCATGTCTCCCGCTACGCCGTAGGAACAGTCGAAATAGGCGAGTCTCATCGTCTCGATTCCTTGCCGCGAAAACCTCTCGCGCCGCGAGCCGCGCGCAGGCTAACAACCCCCCGAACCCCTGTCAATCGTCATCTCCACGCCGTCCCCGAGCCGCGCGGGAGAAAGCGGCGGCAAGCCGCCGCACCCCAAATCAGCCCAGCAGCGCCGCTTCGAAGCGGGCCTTGGCCGCCTCCCACTCCCGCGCCGCCTCGGCGCCGTTGGCCCGCGCAATCCCTGCAGACTCAAGCCGGATACTGGCCTTGAACCGCCCTGTCCGAAGAATCACAACGAAATTCCCTTGACACGTTCCATGCTTTGTGGCAACATCCAAATGCAGGTTTGCGCGGGAGATACTTCAGGTCGTCCGCAAGGACGGCAGCCCCAAGCGGGCGGGACCCTGAAGCCCGGAACCTGCGTATCTCATTCATAAGCCTCGTTTACCCATCGCAAGCGCTCGTCGGCCTCGATCCGCCCTTCCACCTCGCGAGGCCATAGTTTGATCCCGTATCCCCGATAATGGCCGCGATGGTGGTAAACCACCGGCTTTGGCATGCGCGCGTAGCGGTCCTCCGTGAAGCCCAGGCGCGAGGCTTCGACGGCGTAGAAGAAGATGCCGGACACGGCGTCGGCGATCTGAAGGCCCATGCGCTTGCCGGCTGAGAACGCCCGGGTTTGTCCGGGCTTGATGACGTCCCACTCGATCCGGACGTCAAATAACCCGGTTTTGCCCTTCAAGTGCTCGAAGTACCTCTTCATCTCCTCGTAAGACATGCCCGAGCGGTTCGAGAAGACGATCTCCGCGCTGCCGTCGCCCTCGTCATGGGCCGTCCGGTGATCCCGGCAGCACCAGGATACCCGCTCGAACAGGTATCGGGCCGCGTAGAAGTAGAGCCGATAGCGTTCCTGGAACTTCCGGGCTCGAGGAGAGAGGGCTTGTGGACGAGAACGGAAACCGTTCTGAGACGCGCGCGGGCGATGGCGTCCACGAATGGCAAGCGGTGTTCATGGCGCAGGTCGCGGAAATGCAGCGGCCTCTTGTCCGGCTTGTCCAGCTGCGCCCGGACGCGATCCACCAGTCTGACCGTCCCCAAATCCGTCGCTTTTCGGGTGATGACGGCGGAAAGGACGAACCATTCGGAGCTGCCTTCCCCGAATCGGAATCCTTCATCGCCGGATTCATCAACATACACGACAAACGTTGCCGTCATGGGGCTCCTCCCAAGAGTTGGATCTCGAAGCGGGCCTTGGCCGCCTCCCACTCCCGCGCCGCCTTCTCGCGCGGCCGCCGCGCCTCCAGCCGGCGGCGCAGTTCGTCCACGATCTCCCGCTGAATCTTGACCAATCGGGGGACACAGCAGGCGCTTCAGAATCAGGTCAGGGCCTCTCAGTCTTTCTTCTCCGATTTCTCCTGGAGGCCCTTGAGCAGCTCCCCGCCGAGTTGTTCGAGGAGTTCGCGGCGTTCGTCTTTGCCGCTTTTTTCCTCGCTCGAGTCCGTTGGCGTCTTCTCGCCGTCGTCCTTCTTCTTCTCTTTCTTTTCCTGCCGTTTCTTCAGCTCCTCCTCGAGAATCGACGTTCCCAGATCGAGGACGGAGTCGCTCGGGAACTTCAGCGTGATCTTCGGTTTGCTGAGCGTGCCCGAGACGCCGAGAGGCGCGGGGAAGGCGAGATAGCCGCCGGCGTCGGTCTTGAGGTAGCGGGCGTACTTCTCTTCGAGGATGCGTTCCTTGAGTTTCCCGCCGAGGGCGAGAGTCATCGCCAGGTCCAGGTTTTCGTCATGGTCGATCTGACCGTGCAGGCCGATTTTCTGCTGAGGGCCTTCGATGTCGGTGCCTTGAACGATGATGCTCTGCTCGGCGGCCGTGATCTCGGTGTCGAAGCGGAGAAAGGCGATGTCGGCCAGTTCGGGAATCCGGGTGACGGCGGCCAGCTCGCGCGTCAACGGGATGCCGCTCAGCCGACCGTCGCGCACGCGACACCGAAAGCTGCCGCGGAGCGAGGCGAGCATCCGATCTTTGGGGACGCCGCCGGCGCTCCCCGTGGCGTCGCATTCCCCCGTGCCTTCAATCTGGCCCGCTCTGTCGGGCGCAAGGTTCGCCACGAGGGCGGCCACGTCGAGTTTCTCGCCTTTGAGATCGCGACAGCGAATGAGGGGTTTGGGGCCGGCGGAGCGGTCGATGGACAGGGCGGGGCAGGCGATGGCGCCACCGGCAAGGCGGGTCTGGAAGCTCTCCAGCGTCACGACCGGCCCCGTTACGATGACGTCGGTCTCGAGATTCTCCGCCGTCAAGGGGGGAGCGTCCGGGGCGGGCGTCATGCCGGCGTAGCCGAGCAGCGGCTGGAGGCGCAAGCCTTTCGAGGTCACGCGGAACTTGCCGCCGCGTTCCTTTCCAAAGTGCAAGGCGCCAACGCAATCGATGCGATCCGGGTTCTGGCCTTCGTGCGTGAGATCAATCTGGAGTTTGGTGAGATTCATTGTTTTCGCCGCGTAGAGGATCTCGTTGTTCACCGTCACGCTCAGCCTCGGCTGGGACTCGTCTTTGGCGCCGGCCGGGCGGAGTTTTGCGACGACAAGCGCGCCCTTCGCCGCGGCCGTCTGTTCCTTCTTTCCCGTCAGGTTCAGCGCTTCGCTGCCGCCGAGAACGGCTTCCGCGAGGTCAACCTTCTCGGCCACGGCGGGCGCCAGCGGGGCGAAGGGCAACAGGCGGAACTCCTCGGCGCGGAGCGTCAGTTCGCCGTCCACGGATTCGCCGTAACGGATCTGCCCGTCGATCTTCAGGCTTCCCTGCCGGTCTTGCTGGTCTCCGGCGGCGATCCGGCATTCTTCGATCTTCAGGCGCTTTTCGTCCAGAAACGCCGACATCTGGAGGTTCGCCGCCACGGGGAGCGCGATGGTCGCGTCGGGCGAGTCGGTCGAGCCTTTGAACGCCAGCGGCTCAAGCCGGGCGTGGCCGGTTACGAGCATCGTCTTGGGATTCTTCATCGACACTTCCAGGTGGGAGTTGAGATTGGACGCCGTCGGCATGGCCTTGTCGGGCAGGGAACCTTGCAGGCGGAAGATGGGGAGGAGGTCGAAGTCCACGCAACTGGCCACGATCTTGCCTTGGCCGCCCTCGACGTCGAGCGACCCCTCGGCCGAAGCCGTGACGAAAGGCCTCCCCCCCGCCCGGGCGCTCAGGCTCAGGGAAGGCAGGTCGATGCGCTGGAGCCCTTGGTCTCCCCTGACGAGGGAGGCGCGGGCCGTCAAAGCCGCGTCCACCTGCTCGAGCGGCTTGCCGGCGCCGTCGCGACGCGCAAGGTGCAGCCCTCCGAGGCGGAGGTCCGTCGCTACGTCGATGCGTTGCGGCGCCGAAGCGAGAGTCAGGGCCGTTTCTCCGCGCACGTAGCCGTCGCGCACCTCAAGGCCGACGGGGTCGGTGAGGCCGACGGGGTCGGTGAGGCCGACGGGGTCGGTGAGGCCGACGGGGTCGGTGAGGCCGACGGGGTCGGTGAGGCCGACGCGGGAGAGAATCGCCGGCGGCAGACTCCTCAGTTCGACGTTGTCCAGCGTTATTTTCAGATCGCCCTCCAAGGAACCAAGGAGCAGATTCCCGGTTGCCGCGCAACGCGCGAGTTGTTTCTCCCCGGAATACAGCGAAACGCCGCACTGGTCCAGGGTCAGCCGCTTCGCCCGATCCACGCTCGCCCGAACCGAGGCGCCGAGCGTGTAGGGATCGAAGGCCTTGCCGGAGACCGAACCCCTGAAGTTCTCAGCTCGAAGGTCTCCGATGACGAACAGCGTCCCCGTCGACTGCGGATCCGCGGCCAGCGCCACGTTCCCCCGCACCACGCCTTGCTCTAGTCGCACCGCATGCTTCGCGGGAAGAAACGGCGCCCACTGGGCCGCGTCCACCTCGTGCAGCGTCAGGGCAATGAGCGCCTTTCTCTTCTCCACTTTGTCCACGATCGGCAGGAACGTGGAGCGATCGAACGGCAGAGGCTGCGCCAATCCGCCGGTGGCGATTTTCCTTCCCCCCTGCATGACCGCCAGACCGAATTTCTTCAAGAGGACCGGCTGGTCTTCGGGCAGCAGCTGGAGGGTGAGATCGAACGAGGCGTTCGTGGCCGGGAATCCACCCTCCGGAAGACCCTTCCCCGTCGGGTCGAAGTCATCAACCGAAGCCCGGAGACGGACCTCGGCCGGAGTTGCGCCAGGGGCGAGGGTGAGCCCGCCTTCCGCCGAGACGCGCGCATGGCGGAAATCCAGCCCGCGCTCCCGCGGCGGAAGAAGATTCAGGAACCGGCGGTCCAGAGGGTGGACCTTCAGGCGGATCTCGCCCGACCCGTCCTCCAGGCTGAGGCTGCCGGAAACATCCGCGCGAGCCCAGACGGCATCGCCCGATCGCACGGTCATGGAGCTCTCCAAGAGGCGAATGGCGGGCGCCGACGGGGTCGGTGAGGCTGCGCCTTGGTTGTCAGCCGTATGCGTCTCGATTCGCGGCTCCAAGACGGCGCTGAAGTTCTCCAACTTCTGTCCGCGGAACTCCCCTTCCACGCGGCTGATCCCGAAGCGACCCTCAATCCTGCCGGCCTCGCCCGCGGATGCTTGGTGGAGGACCGAGAGATCGACGCTGCCGGAAATCCCTCGAGGCTGCGGCGCCCCGCGAACCATCTCAGAACTGTCGGTCCATTGGCCTTTCAGAATGCCGCTCCCTTGGATCTCCCATCTCTCGTTCATAGCCAGGCGGGGGCAGGCGAGGGAGAAGGACTCGATCTTGACCCAACGGACCGGCGCCTCGTCTCCGGAGGAGCGTTCCTCGTAAAGCGCGTTGAGGTTCTTCAGGTTGACGTCCGTCGCGAACAGCCGGCTGAGGAATCTCGCCGCCTCTTGAGGGCCGGGCTTTCGCGCGTCGCGGGAGCCCGCGCGCGCCTGCTTTCCGCCGGGCTTGGCCGGGCCCTGCGTTGCCTCGTCCTTGTCGGCCCTGGGAAAGGGACCGATGAGTCTTCCCTGTTCGTCGCGAACGACGCGCACGGACAGGGCGTCGACCAGCAGGCGCTTCACGACGATCCGCCCCCAAAGCAGCGACGCGGGCTGGAAACGCAAGTCCATCTCGCCGAGATGCAGAGGCGGCCCGTCCTCGTCCGGCAGGGGCGCGATCCTGACCTCGCGAAGCCGCAGCGAGCCGAGAGGCGAAAAGTCGTAGGACCCGATCTCGATGGAACGCCCAAGCCGTTTCTCCAGGCGCGGTTGGATCCACTGAGAGAAGAAGGCGCGGGAGGAGACGAAAAGATAGAGAAATGCGAAGAGGATGAGAAAACAGAGGCTTAAGCCGGTAAGGAATCGGCGTCGGCGCCATGGGCGCGTCGCCATGGAAATCAGTCTCGGCGAAACGCCGGAATTGGGGGACTTGGGTCGATCCGTCTCTGATGTCATCTTGCTTCGGTTGCCCTCTCCTGGCCGAGTATGGGGCCCGCATCGGAACGAAAGCGCTTTGCGGGCGCTCCCGGAGGCCGCAAGGGGAAAGCCGGGAGGCAGGGAGATGATGCACCGCTGAGGGCGGCTGTGCCACAAAAAGATGGAACGCCGTGATCCCGGAAGACTCCGAAGTGGAGCAAGGTGCTGGGGTACGACCCTAGATGGCGCCCGGAACCAGCCGCAACGCATTCCTGAAGTAGATCTTGTCGCGCACCTCCTGGCCGAGGTCGAGGGTCTGCAGGAACTCGTGCAGATCCGGTCCGTAATAGTCCCGACCAAAGAGCGTTTGGTCGGCGAACCGCGTGAGAAACTCGACCGCGTTGGCCGGGTCGCGTTTCAAGGCGCCGAGCCCCGAGCCGGCCGACAGATCTCCGTAAAGGTTGGGGCGCTTCTCTAAAAGACGGCAGAGCCGTCCGCCGGGCGTGACGGGGCCTTCCGGATAGACCTGCGGCGCTTGGTCGGCGTCGCCGCTGATCTCGCGCCAGAACCCAGGGCCGTGGCCCAGGAAAACCGTATTCGGGCAAGCCGCCATGGCCCGGTCCAAGTTCTCCACGGTCCCCCCGCACCAAAGGCGATCGTACGTCGGCTCGCCGGTTTCGTTCGGGCGGTAGGGGGCGTCGAAGTGCAACACGACGGGCATTTTCAGCTCGCTGGCCTTGCGGAAAAGGTTCAGGCAGCGTGGGTCGTCGAGGAGGACCTGGTACTTCCACTCGCCGCAAACGCGGGCCCCATGCATGCGGTAGGCGGCCTCCAGCAGGCGCGGCGCGTCGCCCTTGTGGGGGCACGGGCAGTACCCCACGACGAAGCGGTCGGGATAGCGATCTCGCGCGATCAGGACGTCGCTAAGCGGGACGCCCGGGTGCGTGCCGTCGCCGCGAAGATGACACGGGTTGAGCGCGCTGTGCGTGCTCAGACAATCCTCTTCGGGGGGGATTTCCCACGTCAGGAGCCACGCCTGATCGATGCCGTGCTCGTCCAGGTCGGCCACGAGGCCGCGGTCGTCGCGGCCGTGCCAGAAAACGTGTTGGTGGACGTCGATAATCATGGAAGACCTTTCGCGGGGGTGAGCGCTCGTTCAGACGCCGTAGGCGGCCTCAACTTTTCCCAGGGCGGCGATTAGATCATCGATCTCTCTTTGCGTCCACCCCTCGTGCAAGTCCATGCGGAAACGTCCGGCGTCGGTCGCTTCGCTGTTGGGCAAGGGATACTCCCGGTCCGGGTCCCCCTTGTAAAGGGGACTGAACCAAGGCAGGCCGCGCGACTCCGCCGCCGCGCGGTTGCGCCGCCACGGCATCCGGGTCGGGATCACAAGATAGCTCGGGGTTGCGGGAATGCCCTCCGCCTGCAGAGCGCGAACGAAGGTCTCCTTGTCCGCGCGGATGGCGTCGGCGTCCAGGAGGAAGTAAAGGCAGATGTAAGCGCCTTGACAGTCCGGCGGGTCCTCCGCCAATCGCACCGCCTTGAGCGTTCGGCGGCACGCTTCGGCGACGGCGGCCGCGATTTCCCGGCGCCTTCGGATCATCTCGGGCAGTTTCCGCAACTGGACCCGCCCGATGGCGGCGTGCAGCTCGTCCATGTTGAAGTTGAGCGACGCGAGAACGTTCTCGCCGCCGCCCCCCTGCTCGGGTCCGAAGGGCTTGCCGCGGTCGGCGCAACGCCGCGCGCGCCAGTAGAGATCCTCGCTTTTCGTGAAAAGGACGCCGCCCTGGCCGGCGGTGGCGTGGTGCTTGCCGAACATGGTCGAGAACACGGCGAGGTCGCCGATACTGCCGGCGGGCTTTCCCTTATAGGCGGCGCCGTGAGTCTGGGCGCAGTCTTCGATCACGGGAATGCCGCGCGGACGGGCCAAATCCATGATGGGATCCATGTCGGCCGGGAAGCCGCCAATGTGGGCGACGATGATCGCGCTGGTGCGCTCGGTGATTCGCGCCTCGATCTGCTCGGCGCCCGTGTTGTAACTGCCGGGCGCGGAGTCGGCCGGCACGGGCACGCAGTTCGCAATGACCACCGGCATGATTCCGCCCGGATCGGTGATCGGAGGAACGACGACCTCGGTGAAGGGCTCGATGTCCAAGGCGCGCAACGCGACGTAAAGAGCGTTGGTTCCCGAATTCACCCCGTCGGCGAAGCCGCCGCCGAGAGACTCGGCGAACTCGCGGCAGTAGGCTTCCTCCTGGGGCCCGTTGTATCCGAGAACGTTGCTCCCTTTTTCGATCGCTTCGTCGAAGAGGGTCAGCACGGCCTGCTTCTCTTCTTCGCCGAAGAGCCGCCGCGCAGGCCAGGGCTCCGTCCGGGTCTTCGGACCGCCTTCGATAGCCAGACGCGCTGATTTCCGGTCGTTCATCGGGGACCTCCTCCGCCGAGTCGGTCGGGCCTCGGAGTCTGCGTTTGCAGAGCGGCGGCCGAACCGCCCGCGTCTACTGGCCCGAGACGACGTTGTAGAACAAATGGACAGCCGGTTCGGGCGGCGGGGCGCCGCCGGCGCGGAAGACCTGGCCGCGGCTCCGCGCGCCGTTCGTCGGGTCGTACACCAGGGCCAGCACGCCCTCGTCGTCGTTTTCGGGCCACATGGGGTACTCCATGGCGCCGTAGCCGCCGGTGGTCGCCTCGGTCTGTTGCGGCCCCGCCGATTCCACGATGTACGTGTCGTTGGGGTAATTCACACGGCCCATGTACCAGTCCCCTCCCGACCAGTGCGCCCCTGCCTTGCCGCACCCGAATTCGTAAACCTGGACCTCCTGGCGACCGGCGCCGCGACCGAAAGCGGGAGCGGGGATGGAACTCAGGTAGGCGACGGGCGTGGTCAGCTTGTTCAGACCCGCGTACAGGGTCCCGTTCCAGTCGGAATGAGGATACGTGTTCCACTCCAACATATAAGCTTCGAGGCCCGTCGCGATGGAGCGCATGTCGGCTTTCGTGCGCGAGACCTTGGCGCGGACCTGCGCCTCAAGGAAATTGGGAAGCGCGATGGCGGCCAGGATGGAAATGATGGCCGCCACGATCAGCAGCTCGATCAACGTAAAGCCTCCGCGCGAGTCTGTCATGTCTTTTCGGCCTTCCCCTCTCGAGTCCCACCGCATCCGGGATGGGCGGACGACCCCAGCGATCTTGGCCGCCGGCATTCCCGTCATCTAGTCCTCGTTTTACTCAATCGGGATAGGGAGAGGGCTCGCGCCCCCTCTCGTCCCACACCACCGGGCATGCGGGTCACGTACCACGGCGGTTCGGTTCGTTAGTGTCGGGCGCGAACAGTCGCGGAACCCCCAGCGAGCCGAAGCATCGCCCCGGACGCGCCACGCCTCATATCCGGATCCTGTTCGTCGCCGGTTCCTGTTCGTCGCCCGGCGCCTTTGGATTGGGCTTCCTCCAGACCCCGCCTCGCGACGACGCCCTTGCCCTTCTCCGAGTGCTTTAACTCCGCGAACGCCTGTGCAGAGGTCTCTCGCCTCCTATCTGTACGACATGCCCGGCACACACGCTCCGGTTCAGCGGCGGCGTCTAGCCGTCCGATGCAACCGGTGACTGGGCGGCAGCCGCATTCCCCAACCCTCCAGCAGTCCCGTGACGATACACCTTCTCATCTACATAGTGCAGGATCGAGCGCGCCGCGTTGATGACGAGCATCGCTTCGGGCTCAGGTAGGAGTGCCGGGTTCGGGTGTGCGACACTCGCTTTGTTCCTCAGCGGGTTGAAGGAGTCGAGAATGGTTGCGAGCGCGCGAAGAACACGAAGGATTTCCTCGCTCCGGGGACCCAGGTCGCGAAAGGCTGGATGGGACTCTCGAACCTGTTTGAACAGTTCAGTAAGGGCGGCATCCTCCGCGGTCATAAGACCAGCACTGCCGCAGACCTCGCGCAGGTAGCCTTGGAGCGCGGTGTGGATCCGGTCCACACCGCTTGTCGCGCCGGTAGCGCGCAGCAACTCCTGCGCATCCAGCAGAGCACGCTCTACTACCTCACTTGTAATGCGCAACGTTGGCTGTTCGACCTGGGGGCCGGAGTGGACCCTCCTGATCCAGGCGCGGATTTCGTCTGCCCGTTCCAGGGTGCGAAGCTGGGAACTACCCACGGGGAACCGCGCCAGAACGCCTTCGAGGATACGCGCCTGGACCTCAGGCGCACTCTCGCTGATTATCTTGATAAACCGCTCCCGAGTGGTGCCGTCATACATATACGGGTCAATAGCGAGGTCCAGGTCGATATAGAACTCGTGGTGGTTTCGATACGAAAAGTCAGCCAGGTAGCCGCCGGATACGCCCATATACTTGTAGACGAGCTTGTTTATCTCGGACTGTTTCAGGCCAAGACCGCGTTGAACCGCCGGATGCACTGGGTGCTCGAGCGCTAGTTCGACAGCGATGGAGCGAATGTAAGTGCCGAGTTCGGAAAGCACTTCGGCAATGTGCCCGAACGCCTGGCGCTCCGCCGAGTCTTGCTGGCCACGCCGCAGTCGCTCGTACTCGTCCAAGGGCACCACTGCATGGAGCATCGAGAACTCATCGCTGAAGTGGTTCGTAGCATGAAATAGCCGAAACGGCACCGACCGCAGAATCTCGGCAGCCCGCGCTTGGGAGCGTGCGTTCAGCAGGCGAGCGGCATTCTCGAAGAGGACCCTGCATTGCTCGTCGGTGAGCCCATCCTGCAAGATGCTGAAGTCGCCCGCTCCGCTGCCCTGATAGAGCTGAATCATGGACGCCTCACAATCTCTCTGCTAGTTGTCATAGTGCCCGTCTGACGTTGCCGTTCACGCGCGGCGGTCAGCCGTCGCGAGCAACGGCTTGCTCGCAAATCTCCATCCCCTATTCGTAATCGTAATGCGACCGCGAGAGTCGAAACGTGGTCCTTGTCCCGTTCACCAAACCGACGCCGCTCTTGAGGAACACTTGCAGTTCCCGCGGCTCCTCCCTGCAGTGGCGAACGGTACGAGGGCGTCCCCCGTAATGGGGGTGTTCCTGCTCTCGAAGGAACTTCACAAATTGTCTATGGTCGGGATTGATCTGAAGGGCTCGTTCATAGAGCCTGTCCCTCAATTCAACGGGCAATTCCTGAACCGCTGCTATGAGTGCCCGCTGTACCGGGTAGGGTGTTTGCGCCGAGAAGTGCTCCGCGAAAGCCCTCTCGCGGTCGGTGTTGGTCCCATGTTTGCCAACACACAGGACGGCTTGTGCCTGCTCCAATGTCGAGACACCTATCCTTGCCGTCGATTTTGCGGACTCAAGCAAGCTTGCCGGAAGGGTGTCCGAATGCGTCAGCATTCGCCAAATGTGAAATCTCTGCCAGTCAAACAAGCTGGGCCTCGTGGCCAATAGATCTACGGCAGTACTCATAACATCTTCGTCTGCCACTGGCAGAAGCATCTTGGTCCAGTAGTCACTCCGCGAAGGATGTGTGCGAAGACGAGGAAGGACAAACTTTTTGATCTCGGGGTGTATGCGCGCCGTCATCTCCTCGAAGTCTGCAATAGACAAGAGGCGATTTGCGTACGCCCGAAATTTGCGATCATCGCCATCTGATGAGGCGTGCTGCTCGAGACGAGCGAGAAGCGTGTCCGCAGTCTGGCCGAGAGTCGTCTTGTCTCCGACAGCAATGCTTTCCTCTGCTTGGCTTAGGATGACGTCATCCGCGACATCTAGCAGCGCATTGAATTCTTCAGTACCCTTTTCAATTATCTTAGTCTTGTCACTGGCCAGAAATAGCCGATCTTGAGCGAGGACACGTTGCAGGTCATGAAGAGCTCGAACAGCTTGGTCGTGGCTCTTGGCGCAAATCCGGATGTCATCAACCCAACGAAAATACCGATAGCGTTTGCCAAGCATGTCCACGTCTGTGTTGTGAAGGTAGAGACTCCCAAAGAAACTGCTCGGGTCAAGGTTCTGAGGAATACCATAGCCGGTTCCGGACCAAAGGTTCAGAAGATCCTTGACGAACTCGACGATGGTTTGCGTCGCCGTATCCATGGAACGACCGAGCATTGACGCGATTCTATGAGCAAGTGCGTCGATACTGATGTGATCGTAGAAAGAAGCCAGATCGGTCAACAGTACGGCATTCGTGGATTCCTGCAGCGCTGCCGAGCGGAAATCATTGTGGAACTGCTTCCACCGGTCTATCCGGTTTGGGAAGGGATACGCATCCGGGTCATCGGCTCGGTCCAAGCGATATGAATAGATAGTTGGAGGTATCAGTTTGTCCAGCTTTGGGAGCAGGTGATGGAGCACTGCGAGGTACAGGATTCTGTGCGTTGGGTGTATCCAAATGGCTTCCCTGAGCATTCCATTGGCCTTCGGCGTGAACTCCATGATGCTGGGTAGAACGTCAATCTGGAAAATCCGATGTTGGCGCTGCTCCAGATAGTCAGCCTTGAGGTCGCAAACGTCGCGGAGCATGAACGCATCAGGAAAGAAGTCGTCCTTGCTATCCTCGCATAACCAATCGACCGCGACCGAGAGGTCCAGGCCGTTCTTGAGGAGCGTATAGTTGCTACCGGGCATGTAGTGTGATCCTCTTTTGTGCGAACGTCTTAAGGGTTTTTGCGGCGCGTCAGCGTCCGCAAAGGCCCTCTTGAACGGAGCCGCTTCGCGCCGGTTTGGCCATTATAATACACCGAGGGACGAGGTCAAGCCAAAAGAAGAGGACGCGGGCGTCTTGCCGCAGGTCTGGGCAGGCCACCGCGCGCCTGGAGGAGGGAGGGCAGGACGCAAGACGGCGGCGCGCCGAACGGGCGCATCTTGGCTCCGCTACGGCGAGACGCCAAATCCCTTGATAGTGGCTGCCTGTCTTGGTAGAAGCGTTGCTTTTCGCGGCAGCTCTGGCGGACGGGGTCCGTGAGACCAGGTAAGGCCGCGAAAATGAGCGATCCAGGCGCCTTGCGCCGAGGGGAGTCCCGTTCCGTCCGCCATCATCTCCCCGCCGCCACAGCAGGCGGGACGCCTGCGCCACTCCAAGCCCGAACGCCTGCCTGAGGCCGGGATCGTGTGCCATGACTCACCTTAGGAGGGGATGACATGCCGAAGTTCGAGAAAATCGCGCTTCCCCCTGGGGAAAGAATCATCTGGGAAGATGGCGCCCTGTCCGTGCCCGACGACCCCATCGTCGGCTGCATCACGGGCGACGGGATCGGGCGCGACATCATGCGGGCGTCGCTGCGGGTCTGGGATGCGGCGGTCGAGAAGACTTACGGCGGCAAGCGCAAGATCGCCTGGTGCAAGCTCTACGCGGGCGAAGAGGCCGACGCGCTCTATGGCGCTTATATGCCGGAAGAAACCTTGGAAGCGATCCGCTATCTTCACGTGGCAATCAAGGGACCGCTAACCACGCCGGTGGGCGGCGGCTTCCGCAGTCTGAACGTGACGCTGCGCCAAGCGCTCGATCTCTACGCCTGCGTGCGTCCCGTGCGGTGGCTGAAGGGCGTCCCCAGTCCCGTGAAGCGCCCGGACAAGCTGAACGTCGTCATCTTTCGCGAGAACACCGAGGACGTTTACGCCGGCATTGAGTACAGAGAAGGCACGGAAGAAGCGAGGAAAGTCATCGCTTTTCTGACCGAAGGCATGGGGGCGAAGATCCGTCCTGATTCCGGCATCGGCATCAAGCCGATCTCCATCACCGCTTCCAAGCGCATCATCCGCATGGCCATCCGCTACGCCCTTTCCCACGGCCGCAAGTCGGTCGCCATGGTTCACAAGGGCAACATCATGAAATTCACCGAAGGCGCTTTCCGCGATTGGGGCTACGAACTGGCGCGCGAGGAATTCGCCGATGCCGTCATTTCCGAAGGCGACCTCTGGGACAACTACGACGGCGCGGCGCTGGAAGGGAAAGTCGTGCTCAAGGACCGCATCGCCGACAGCATGTTCCAGCAGGTCCTGTTGCGCCCCGAGGAATACGACGTCGTGGTCGCCCCGAACCTCAACGGCGATTACCTCAGCGACGCGTGCGCGGCTCAGGTGGGCGGCCTCGGACTGGCGCCGGGCGCCAACATCGGCGACCGCGTCGCCCTCTTCGAGGCGACCCACGGCACCGCGCCGAAATACGCCGACAAGGACGTTGTCAACCCCAGTTCCCTCATCCTTTCCGGCATCATGATGCTCGAGCGCCTGGGGTGGCAGGAAGCGGCCGACGCCGTCACCCGCGCGCTTCAGGCCACCATCGAACAGAAAACCGTGACGTACGACCTCGAACGCCAGATGGAAGGCGCCGCCAAGGTCAAGACCTCCGAATTCGCTGAAAGGATCGTCGCGAACTTGTAAGAGCGCGGAAAGACGGCGACGCCGAAGCCTCGCAGGACCGCGCGGGCCGGATCACGAAACGAGACCAGGACCTCGTGCGTCGAGGCGGTCAAATGGGCGCTTCGCCAGGGGCGGCCCGAGGTCTTCAACGCCGACCAGGGATCGCAGTTCACGAGCGAGGAATTCACGGATTGCCTGGAGTCCTCGGGCGCGCGGATCGGCATGGACGGCCGGGGCCGGCGCTTGGACAACATCTTCATCGAGCGCCTTTGGAGGACGGTGAAATACGAGGAGGTGTACCTGAAAGATTATGAGGAGGGGTGCCTGAAAGACTATGAAGATGGCCGGTCCGCCGCGCGGAGCCTGGGAACCTGCTTCGGGTTCTACAACCGGGAGCAACTTCACCAGTCCCTCGGCTATCGGGTCCCCGAAGCGGCGCACCTCGAAGAAAGCGCACGGCGGGCGCACGACATAGATGTGGGTTTTCAGGCGGCACGGGGCGCCGGAATTCTCTTGCGCCGCGCGGTCATTGGCGGTAGGTTGAGTTTGCCAAGGAGAAAGACAGGGAGGAACGGCCCTCCCGCAGGTTTCGGGTCCGTTCCTTTCTGTCAGGATGTGCTTAACAGGCGGTTATTGAGTCCACCTTGAGAAAGCCGAAACCCTGTCCAGCTGACGGGGGGAGGCTCAATTCCTCCCCTTCCTCCTGTGGAGTGAGCATGATCCTCGGCAGCGCTCCATCGCCTCGTGTCGCCAGAAGTGTCCCTCTTGTGTGTGCGCTAGTATTCTATGGTGCCGCCATGGTCCTCCTTGGTCTGCTGTTTGTGCTTGTTTTCTCGCGGTTGTCATCCTACCAATTCTCCCTTGGCATTTTCGCGGATCTCTTGTGGCTTTTCCTCGTTGCTGTGGCCCTGTTTGTTGCAACCTTCTATCTGTTGTACCGCGGCGCCAGGCCGAGGCTTGCGAAGACAGGATGCTATCTTCTTGCCATAGCGTGTCTAGCCTTAGGGGCAGTGGTGGCATTGCATCGCTTGGCTCCAGCCACGTCTGGTGCTGTATTCTTTCTGCTCATCTACCAGGGTACAATGCTCTTTCGCGAGCGCCACAATGGTGAGATTTCGGCCTACGATCGGAAATTTATAAGTTATTGTCTTCTGTTTCTGTTTGTTGTCTTCCTGACAACCCTTTCTTTTCTTCTGTTCTGCAGAGCGCGCGAGGCCCTTGGATGGTGGAAGGTGATCGCTAATCTTGAGAAGAGAGGGGAGCACTGGCACCCCCCCCTCTCCGAAGAGGGGCGCTTGTTGAGCGCCATTCAGCGATGGACGCCTATTCCTCTCGTGCCCTTGGTGGACGCAGTGGTTGGGCTCTCTTTGCTGGTCATCTTGGCGTTGCGCCGCCGGGCGAGGAAGACCTTCATATCGGAGACGATTTTGGGGGAATTGTTGAAGAAGACGAGGAGCCTTAGGGCTCCGCCAGGGCGTCATTGAGGCCCTTTTTGTGAGGATGCCAATCATGCTGGAGAACAAGAGGTTGTCGCAAGAGATTGGGGACTCTTGGGAGCGAAGCCCCAGCACGCGCAGTGACATCCGGATAAGAGTTCTGCATGCTGTCACCCTTGCCTTTGTCCTAGCGTGCCTGATAGCGCCCATGGCCAGGACGAGATACTTTGCGGCTCTCACGATCGGCGACATATCAATCACAAGGGAACGGGATCCCATAGTCTGCGACTCGTACCTCTTCTGGTGGGAGCCTATTGACGTACGATCAGCGGGAAAGACGGACCTGCTTCGGAGCATGACCCCTGGAGTGCTCGCGTGGGTGGCGCTCTTTGTCTTTCTCACGGGCGTGCGGATAGTCTGTCCGAGAAGCTGGCTACCGAAATCAAGGCTATTCTCCCAATCCTTCTTCGTCGACGTGCCGCCTCTTGTGGTCAGCTTGCCTCTTCTTATGCATCTCGTTGTCCTTTTTGCTCGGCTCGTCTACAAGGCCAGAGTAGCGGCAGGCCCGTCGCGATTTGACGTGGAAATAGCCCCCTTGGCGTACGTCGTGTATGCCCTTTTGGTCGCGCAAGTGACCGTGAATGGTTATCGCTGGCTTACGCAAGATCATCCGCGAGATGGCAGGAGTGCTCAGCAAGAGAGCGACTGCGAGTCGGCGCCAGCCGAGCGCGACCGTAACAGTGCTCGCCTGGGATAAACGGCGCGGGTCTGGCCGGTGAATGCCGCGTGTCCGCTCTCCATGGCGATCTGATTCCGTGATCTCGGGGACATCCATGAGAAGTATGCGTCAAGGGAAAGGCTGGAGAAACGCAGATTCTCCCTTCGCCCCCGCCTGGGCATCGCTGGCGTCGCTTTCCGCTCTGTTCCTGAAGGCGTTTCGGCGTGGGCGCGTTTTGATCTCGTTGGGGCCAACGCAGAGCACGACCCCGAAGCCCTCGACCTATGGCCATAATGCGGCGCACGAATTGACCGAACTCGTTTGCAGCGAAGGCGGGACGGCGCAGTACACGAAGACCTACGGCTACGATGCGGCGGGGCAGACGACGCGGGTGACGAAGGCCGGCGGCGGCCTCACGACCGAAGTGAAGACGTATGAGTGGGACGCGATGGGGCGCTTGACGAAGGCCGAGGTCTCGGCGGGCTCGACGACGACGGCGACATACGACTACAACCCGTCGGGCGACCGGGTGAAACGCGTCGAGGGGGCCGTGACAAAACTCTGGTCCTACGACGGCCACAACATCGCGACGGCGGAGTCCTCGGACAACGCGAACGTCTACAGCGTCTATACCGTGATCGGCGGCGGGATCTCGAACGCCGTCGCGCGCCACGACG
>Ga0315274_10006727_pt1 | contig 16730 bp, 14 predicted proteins | sample YL17G02_20_MG_FD_203700 | JGI IMG/M metagenome (GOLD analysis project Ga0315274, IMG submission 203700) | Sediment microbial communities from Yellowstone Lake, YNP, Wyoming, USA - YL17G02_20 | ecosystem: Environmental > Aquatic > Freshwater > Lake > Sediment | place: USA: Wyoming | collected...
TAAGGGTGGACTCACGCCGTGGTGTGACCAACTACTTGGGTGGTGGAACGGCTTGCTCCCACGTGTCCGTCTTCTGATTGTCCTGGAGCCGCGACTGCAGCATGGCCTTGAACGAGTCGGTGACATCGAACGCTCCCGCGTCCACGTTGGACATGACGGCCAGCGTGTAACCGCTATCCAGGAACATTAAGAGATTGGATGAGATGCCCGGGAAGCCTCCACTGTGGCCAACCGCCTTTCCATTATCTTCTATCCCGAAGCCGTAGCCGTATTTGGGCGAGTTGCGCTCCGGCTTGGCGGTGATGAGTAGTTTGGTGTACTCGGGGCTCAGCAGTTTGTTCCCAAGGAGCGCGTTTGAAAAGGCGAGCAGGTCCTCGACGGTTGAAAACCCTCCGCCCGCTGGTCCGCCCTTGATGACGTGCATGAAGAGGTTGTTCTTCCATTCGCCGCGCATGTGTGTGTAGCCGATGGCGAGGTTCGGCACGACCTCGTCCATTCCGTAACAATCCGAGTTCACCATGCCGGCGGGCTTGTAGATGTTCTCGCGGATGTAATCGAAATAGGACTGGCCGGTGACTTTCTCGATGATGGCGCCGAGCAGCAGAAAGCCGGTGTTGCTATAGCTCCACTTTGTGCCCGGCTCGAACTCCAGCTTTTCGTCGGCCACCAGGGTCTTGTAGTCCTCCACGTTGCGGTAGAGCTCGCGCGAGGACTTCATGAACTTGTCGTTGAAATAGCTCCCCAGGCCCGAGGTGTGGGTCAGGAGATGGTGGACCGTCACCTTGCGCAGGATGTCATCCGCAAGCCAGCCGCTGAGGTATTTGGCAACCGGATCGTCGAACGAAAGTTTGCCTTTTTGCGCGAGCTGGGCGATCGCGACAGCCGTAAACATCTTGCTCATGGACCCCAGGTTGAACTTGGTATCCACGCGGTTGGGCGCATTGAAGCTGCGGTCCGCCAGGCCGTAAGCGGCTTTGAGGAGCGGCTTGCCGTCTTTGGCGATCAGGACGGCTCCGGAAAATTGGTCCGCCGCGGAAGCCTGTTCCAGGTACTTCTTGAATTGCTCAACCAATTGCGCATCCGTGAGCGGCCCGGCGGGAACCTCAGCGAGGACTGGCCCGGAGGGCATGATGCCGATGTCGGTGATGCGGTAGGGTGGCGCAGCATCGACAGCCAGCTTAATTTTCGCCCAATCTTTTCCTTTGCGGCCCTGCAGGAGACCCTCGACCGAATTCGGTGCGCGCACGACGACGCGTTTCAGGTCGAAACCGCCGGACTGCTCGCGGCCCATCGAGATGATCTTGACGTGCTCCTCGAGCGGGATATCGGTCAGAAAACTCTGCGCGAAATTCGCCGCGGCATATTTGCGGATGTGCTCCGCGTCGCCGGAGTTGAAGGCTTCCAGGAATTCCTGGAGGCGTTTCTCAGCGGGCTCCTTGGCCACAGCAAGCGCCCCCGTAACTTTCTGTTGCCCCACCGCTGACCTGGCACTGCCGGGGAGGCACAACACCCCGGTGAGGATGAACAGCATCATTCCCGAGGATCGTTTGAGCATGGAAACGAAGTTCTCCTTTTGGACACTACCCGCCCTCGGCAGACCGCACGCCGCTCGGCGCTCTCGAGTATAGACGTTCCTTGTCACTTATCGTTAGTTCGAGGGACTACGGGGGGCGGGACTAACTCTCGCGCACCAGTTCAAACACGGTGATTTCGGGCGGGGCGCCCAGGCGGATTGGAACACCAATGGTCCCAATGCCCCGATTCACGTAAAGCTGGGATGACCCTTTCTGGAACCATCCGCTAACGTAGTCCGTGATCAACCGGCCGGGTGAAAGGCTGGGATGGATGAATTCGAGTGTGACCTGGCCACCGTGCGTGTGGCCGGCGAGGCTCAGGTCAATCCCAAGTTCGGCGGCGCGGTCGAAAGTGTTGGGGTTGTGACTAAGAAGGATATTGGCCGTATCCGGCCGTACCAACCGCTCGACTCCCAGCAGGTAGGCCTGCACGGCGCGCGCGGCAGGAGGGCCCATGCGCCGGAGGCTCTGGAAATCCACGCCAATAAGGTTTAGAGCGTCTCCTCCCGATTGAATCAGAGTGTGCTCGCCGCGCAGGATATGGATCCCCCTTCCGGCAAAGAGTTGTGTAATGGAGTCCTCAGTATCGCTCCAAGCTTCGTGGTTGCCAAGGCAGCCGAATGCCCCGTGGGGCGCTTTGACTCCGGAGAGTGCCTCGACGACCGCCTCCTGTGTGCGTCCGTCCCAGGATATGAAGTCGCCGGTGAGCGCAATGAGGTCAGCCCGCAACTCGTTCGTGATCGCAACGTACTTCCGGATCTGGTCGGCGCTCATGAAGGGCCCGATGTGGATGTCGGAGAGTTGCGCGATGCGAAAGCCATGAAACGCCCTCGGGAGCCGCGCCAATTTGATTCGTTGGTTTGTGGTGTGCAGGTTGAGGCGGCCATAGAGAAGGCCGTAGCCGCCGGCAATGAAGGGCGCCACGCTCAGGGTTCGCGCTGTTTGGGCAAGGAATCGACGCCGAGAAGTGGAAGGCGGGTCCGCGGTTTGCGGCGCCGCCAGGGGAGGCTGTGCACGGCGGACCTTCCGGTAGCCCCACGTGACCAGCGCCCCCGCGTGATCGACGATTCCGAAAAGGCCGGCGATGGCGAACCCGAGCAGCGAACTCAATAGCCACCACTGCGCGGGGCCTTCAACCAGTGCTGACTGCCAGGTTAGCCGCGTGGGGGTTCCACCGCGCTGGATCGAGAGCACCCCGTAGGTGAGACAGTAGATGTAGACAATGGCGCCCGTGCCCGCCAGCGCCCGCCGGGCTTTCTGGCTTGAGATGAGTCTTTCGCCCAACTCGGCGATGCGCCGGAACCAGAAAAGCTGGCTGGCGAGAAAAATAAGAAAGATGGCAAAGGTGGCCAGCACTCTTCCAATGCCCAATGTCGTCATGAGAGCCCTGATATCTAATTTCCCATTAGTTGCAGCCCCGCGTCAAGGCCTTGGGATGACGGTTGCCCTGTCAGGCGCATGGGCGCGCTGAGGCGCAACGAATTGCAACGCCCCACGGGTCTTTTTGTGGAAAGCCGCCTGGTAAAATCGGCGGACGCGCTTCGCCCCTTGCCTTGCGTGGGCAAAGGGATATAGATTGAATTGCCTCGTCCGGCAGGCGTGTAGCGGGTTAAGCTCTCAAGTGAGACTGGCGCAACTCCAGGCCTTCAGGGAGACGAAGAACCTCATGGCTGAGCAAGATTTCTCGGTGCTGATTCTCGCGGCAGGTAAAGCGACGCGTTTCAAGTCCGAGCACTCAAAGATGTTGCACCGACTTGCCGGCCGGCCGTTGGGGGATTACGTACTTCGAACCGCCCTGGCGGCCCGCCCCGAATGTGTCTGCATGGTCGTTGGTCATGAGGCGCGCGAGGTGATGACGGCCCTCGATCGCCCCGGCGTGAGCTTCATCGAACAGCAGGACCAACGGGGGACGGGACATGCGGTTTCACAAGCGCGAAGCGAGATCGAACGGCTTTCCAGCCGGACAATTTTGGTGCTGGTCGGTGACGCGCCTCTCCTCCGCGCGGAAACTCTCCGGGCGCTCGTAGACGCCCACAGCAAAGCAGGCGCAGCAGCAACTGTCCTAACCGCCCGAGTGGAGAACCCGCAGGGCTACGGGCGGATCGTCCGCGCCGGCGGCGCCAAAGTCCGCGCCATCGTGGAAGAAAAGGTCTGCAGCCCCGCGCAGAGAAAAATCCGGGAGATCAACTCCGGGATTCTCTGCTTCTCGCGCGCGGAACTTCTGAAACACCTCGGTTCTCTTTCCAGCGAAAACGCCCAAAAGGAGTACCTGCTGACCGACCTCGTCGAAATCTTCAACCGTCACCGGTTGAAGGTCGCGGCCTTTCCGGTCGAGGACGCGCGCGAGGTGCTGGGGGTGAACGACCGGGTTGAACTTGCCCAGATGGAGAAGATTCTCCGCCTCCGCAAGGCCGAAGCCTTGATGCGCGAAGGCGTGACGATCGTCAACCCCGAAGCCACAACCATCGACGAGGATGTGGCGGTGGGGGCCGACACGGTAATCGAACCCGGCGTCAGCTTGCTCGGCGCAACGCGTATCGGCCGCGGGTGCACGCTGCGCTCCGGCTCGACGATAACGGATTCTGTCCTCGGATATCGAGTCACGGTCCGACCGAACTGCGTGATCACCTCGTGTGAGATCGGTTCCGACGTCGTTCTCGGACCGTTCGCGCACCTTCGCGATGGCGCGGTGATCGAGCAGGACGCCCGCATCGGCAATTTCGTCGAGGTGAAGAAGTCGCGCGTGGGGCGGGGAACGAAGGCCCTTCACCTGACTTACCTCGGGGATGCCACGCTGGGCGAGAAGGTCAACGTGGGCGCCGGCACGGTCACCTGCAATTACGACGGCGAGAAAAAGAGCCAAACGCATATCGAAAACGGCGTCTTTGTCGGCAGCGGGAGCATGCTGGTGGCGCCAGTGCGAGTGGGCAGGAACTCTTACGTGGCCGCGGGGTCAACGATTACCGAGGACGTGCCCCCCGATTCGCTGGCCATCGGCCGGGCCCGCCAGAGCGTCAAGGAAGGGTGGGCGCGCAAACACGAGCAGGTCAAACCCGCGGTGACTATTGTCGTCCGTGAATTGGGCGCAGTAACCGTTTTTGACGTAGGGGGGCGCCTTACCCTGGGGGAGCCTGTGACCCAGTTGAACAAGGCTCTGCGGTCGGCTTTTGAAACCGGTGTCCAGAACATTCTCATGAACTTGGCGAAGCTGGTGTATCTCGACAGCGCCGGCATGGGCGCCTTGGTGAGCGCACTCAAGGCGAGCCAGGCAGGCGGCAAGCGACTCAAGCTCAGCGCCATTCCGCCGAAGGTTCGGGTGCTGCTCGAGACTGCCAATTTGGACCGTGTCTTCGAGATTCATCCCGATGAGGCTGAGGCCCTTGCCAGCTTCGGCGAGAAGGCGAGCGCCTCAGAAGGGCAAACGCCTTGAACCGCACTCGGCACAAAAGTCCGCCCGGTTTCCGCAGTTTTTACACCGGCAGGGTAAGAATTTCGAAAACAGCTCGCGGCTATCCCTCTCTCCCACCACCTATCTTGTTTGTCGTGAATGAATTAGCGGACAATGAACATGGCACGCCGCCTGCATGAGGGCTGTGCGGGCACTGCCTGGTTAAGGCGCGCCCTCTGGAAGGAGACCCGGAAATGGCTATTGATGACATGCCCAAACAGGAAGCCCTCCCGATGAGTTCGCCGGAGGGTTCTGGCCAAACACTGAAGTTCGCATTGGTATTCGTCGTCCTCGCCGCCCTGGCGGTCGGGGAGATCTACACGCTAAGCCGGATCGGCACGATCCGCGAGTCCCTGGAAGCCCAGCAGACCGCGATGCAGAAAACGCTGAGCGCCCAGGTTGACCAGCAGTTGACCACTAAGATTACCGCCCTGGAGACCTCGAACGCCCAACAGTTCGATACGCTGCGGAAAGATCTCGACGTTGCTTCCAAGCGGACAGGGTCGTCGGGGAAAGAGCTGCGCAAAGCTCGCGCCCAGGTCGAGCAATTTCAGAACGAGCAGCGGGAGCAGGCCGAGCAACTGAAACAGGAGATTGCGTTGAAGGCGGACCAGCAGCAGGTCGGCGCCCTCTCTCAGGACGTGACCGCCACCAAGGGTGACCTTGAAAACACCAAGAAGCTGCTGGACTCCACGCGCTCCGATCTCGGCATGGCACGCAGTGAGCTCGGAACGCTCATCGCCCGCAACCACGACGACCTCGAAACGCTGCGCAAGATGGGGGAGCGCGACTATTTCGAATTCTCCCTCAATAAGAATCAGCCGGTGCGCGTTGCGGGAGTAGGCCTGGTCTTGAAGAAGACCAACCTCAAACGGTATCGTTTCAATGTCGTCCTGCAGGCTGACGACATGGAGATCGAGAAGCGAGACCGCACCGCCAACGAGCCGATCTTTTTCTACCCCCGGGGTCAGAAAAGATTTTACGAAGTGGTCGTGAATAAGGTAGAATCCAACAAGGTTGCGGGGTACATCAGTACTCCGAGGGGCGCCGTTGAGGTGGCCTCGCGCTCGGAGGGAGCGCGCTAACCCAATCAGCATTTGGCCCAGCCAGGGCCCGGGAGCCTGCGCTTGATAGGCAGGCTCCTTGTCACCTTCGAATAACCAGCTGGACAACGCGCCAGGGTCCGGCCATGAAGGAACCTTAGGAGGTATCCAAACCATGGTCAAGCGCGCCTTGTTGTGCGTAGTGCTGGCAGCCCTCTGCGCGTCGCTGCTACAGGCCGAAACGTTCAATGTCGCTCCGGGCACGACGATCCACTGCCGCCTCGCTCAGACGCTTAGCACCAAATTGAATTTCCAGAACGATCCCTTCACCGCCACGGTGACCGAGCCGCTCATGGTCGCCGGGAAGCAAATCATTCCGGTGGGCTCCACACTCGAGGGGCATATCGCGTGGCTGGTACGACCCGGCCGCATCCGGGGCGTCGGCGAAATGCGCCTGGACGCGGAAAAGGTCACGTTCCCGGACGGACGCAGCCTCACCTTGAACGCCATCCTGGTGAACGCGTACGGGGCGGAGGGCGTCAAGGTAGTGGGTGACGAAGGAAGCTTAAAGGGATCAACGTCGCGAGTAAAAGACCTCGAAGAGATCGGCCTCGGCATGGGCGGAGGCGGATTCCTCGGTACGGTCTTCGGCGGCTTCCACGGCGCGGTGATCGGCGGAGCTATCGGCGGAGCAGGTGCACTCGTCGATACGCTGCGGCGGCGCGGCAATGACCTCACCTTGCCGACGGGAACCCAGCTCAACTATCAGTTGACGCGTGAACTGATCGTCAGCGCGGATGCCCCGCGTCAGACGGCCGCGCGGGTGACGACCGAAACGATTCGCTAGGGTTCGGCGAAGTCTCATCCTGCTTTGCTGCCGACGGCCAGTGCGCCGTCCGAACAGCATGGGTCTGTTGGGGCTCGATTACCTTGAAGCTCCACGAGCGGTGAGTCGGGCGCACAGCCCAAGTCGTGCGCCCGGGCTTGCCCTTGCCGACGCCGTGACTGCGCTCATTTCACGGCGCGCACCGTGACGCTCGCAAAGCCGAAATTGGGCCCGCGCTGAAAGTCGTAGACCACTTCCTTAATCACGACGACTTCCCGGAATCCTGCCTTGCGGATCACGCCCAGGTATTCTTCCTTATCCAAGGCGCCCGCCGTGCACCCGGCCCATAATTCGACATCCTTGCGGATTGAGGGAGGAACCTCGCCAAACGATACGATGTCGGAAACCGTGAACGAGCCGCCGGCCTTCAAGACTCGATACGCTTCGGCGAACACGGGGCGCTTGTCGGGGGCTAGGTTGATGACGCAATTCGAAATGATCCGGTCCACGGTGCCGGATTCGACCGGCAGCTTTTCGATTTCGCCCTTGCGGAACTCGACGTTCGCGAAGCCGCCGCGCAGGGCGTTTTCGCGCGCCCTCTCCAGCATCGCATCGGTCATGTCCACGCCGATGACGCGCCCCTGCGGTCCCACGCGCCGCGCCGCCAGAAAGCAATCAATCCCGGCACCACTGCCGAGATCGAGCACCGTTTGCCCGGGTTGGAAATCGGCGTCCGCGGTCGGATCGCCACAGCCGAGGCCGAGGTTTGCACCCTCGGGAATCGCCGCGAGTTCGCTGGCCTTGTATCCCTGCGCCATGGTGGCGATGTTGTAGAGTTCGGCGTTCAGGGCGCCGCTCGTGTCGCAGCAGCCCTTCACCTCGCCGCGCGCAATGGCGGCGTACCTGTCCTCGATGGCTTTCTTGAGCGTCCTGGCATCAGCTTCTGACGATGGTGTCGACATTTCAGTTGTTCCTCCTTTTTCCCTCGACCCCGAACCGGGGCCTGATCCTACGCTTTGGCAGCGTCTGGTTTATTCTTTGGTGAGACGGCCGCCCCTATTCTCGAGACCAGCCCGACACAGCAGAGACCACCCCGGCGCAGCTTCAGGCGGCGCCCGGCGCGCCGCTCGTCTTGCTGAAAGTCTTCCCTTTCTGCGCGGAGCTCCTCGACGGCCTGCAACACGCTGCGCTGGTAGGGCTTCAGCTCTTCTGCGATCCGGTAATAAATCCATTTCCCCAGACGGCGGTCTCGCAGCCACCCCGCGCCGGCCAGCACGTGGAGGTGCCGCGAGATGTTGTACTGCGGAGTCTCCAGCGCATCGACCAACTCGCAAACGCAGATCTCATCGGTCCGCATCAGGAGGTTCAGCAGGCGGAGGCGGGTGGGGTCGGCCAGGCTTTGGAAGAGTTCAGCGTCGCGGTCCATGATCAATCAGATGCACATTTACGCATATGAGTTTCAATTTGTCAATCTTTTTTTGAACCATCCCTTTCCCGGCCTCTTTCTATTTATCGGAAATGATGCGCCCGTAGGCGCTGGCGCGGCTGAGGCGGTCAAAGTACGAGTAGGCGAGGCGGGCGACCTCTTGGATGGCCCGTTCGCCGTCCTCGTTGTTTTTCAGGTAGGTGGTCATCACGCAGAGGATGAACGGATGCCCGTCAATCTCAACGATTCCCGAATCGCATCGCACGGCATCCAGCGCCCCGGGTTTGTCGGCGATGGAGACCGTATCGGGAAGAGCTTTGTGAAACTCGCTATCTTTGTTCAACCTGAGAATTGCCAGATACTCTTTGGTGTGCGCGGCATCAAGCGCTTGTTGGGTGTGGATCTTCTCGAGCAGCCCGAGCATTTCGCGCGGCGTGGAGACGTTTTCACTGCCGCGACTCGCCGCCTGCAGGTCGATCATGCGCCGGCGCAGTTTGGTTTCCTTCAGCCCAAGACGCGTGACACCGGCGTTGATGTTTTCCAAACCAAGCCGGTCGATCAAGATATTGGTCGCGGTGTTGTCGCTCAAGACGATCATGAAAACTGCCAAGTCGCGCAGCGCCATCGTCACGGTGCCGTCGCCAAGCATGCCGAGGATCGGGTCGCGATCGCCCGGCGGAGCCTCGCTGCGGCGCAGCGTGTGTTTCTCGTCGAGCGAGAGTTTGCCCTCCTGCGCCTGTCGCATCAGTTCCAGCAAGACGGTCAGCTTGATGGAACTCGCCTGAGGGAACACCGTGTCAGGCAGGCGGAGGAACTTTTCGCCCGTCGTCAGGTCCTTGATGGCGAAACCCATCACGCCGTCTAGGCGCTCGGCAACGCGGTTCAAATCGCTTCCAAGCTGCGCATGGAGTGCGGCCTGAAGCGTCTCCTGCGCCCACCCCCGAGTTGGCATGATTGCGATGACGGAAATGACGAGCACACCGAGTCGAGCCCGAATTCGCATGCTTCGACTCCTTCTTGGGCAGAGCAGCCGGTCATCGATCGGGAGGAAATATAGACTAAAGGAAGAGAATCGCCAATCTCGAATCCAAAATCTAAAATCCTAAATCCCCTACGCTCCTACGTACTTCGCATACAGCCCACGCGCCACAGCGGGGTCGTGGGTGCCTTTAACGATGGCGCGGCCATCGGGAAAAATAGTCAACTCGCAGGCGTCGAGCGAACAGCGGAGCAGGAATTCGTTGCCGCGCACCGGTCCGAACTGCTCGAGGCGAGACCGCAGCGCCGCCAGGTTCAGGACACGCGATTCCCGCTGAGTGATCTGCACCGCGTCCCGCCCGCACAGCGTCGTATGAGTTTCTCCCCCGCCTGCGAGATGGACGTAGTCACGCGCCCCGCAGGCGCGGCACTGGGGATCGACACGCGGCACAATGGAACTGAGGCGATTCTTCCAGACGTCATATGCGAGCAGGGTGCCATGCGATTCTGATTCGCGCCCGAGGAGAATCTTGAGAGCTTCGGTCACCTGGATCGCGGACGCCCAGGCGACGGCGGGCGCAATCACGCCCACGGTGTCGCACGTGTCGTGCATTCCTTGGGGCGGCTTCGGGAAGACGCAGGCGAGGCAGGGCGTGCGGCCGGGCAGGATGGTGAGGGTGACGGCGTAGCTCGCCACCACCGCGCCGTAAATCCACGGGATGCCGAGTTTCAGCGCGGCATCGTTGATGAGGTAGCGGGTTCCGAAGTTGTCGGTGCCGTCGAGAATCAGGTCGAACCCCTCCACCAAGCTCAAGACGTTGCGGCTCTCGGCGTCCGCGATGACGCCCTCGACTTGAACGTCGGAATTGATAGCTTTCAGTTTCCGCTCGGCGGCGACAGCCTTGGGCAGGTTCGCCGCGGCATCCGCTTCGTCAAAGAGCATCTGGCGCTGCAGATTGCTTTCTTCCACGAAGTCGCGGTCGACGATGCGCAAGCGGCCGACGCCGGCGCGCACCAGGGCGTTAGCCTGTGCAGTGCCCAGCGCCCCGCAGCCAATGATGACCACCTTCGACTGGAGGAGCTTCTCCTGCCCTTCGGCGCCGATGGGCGGGAAAAGGATTTGGCGGGAGTACTTTTCGCGAATCATTCTGAGCTTTCAGCGATTAGCTTTCAGCTGTCAGCAACCTACGGTCTTTCTGAAAGCTGAGCGCTGATGGCTGAGAGCTGAAGGCCGACCGCCTCCATTATAGCCCGCATTGGAGTGGGGAGAGCGCCCTGCTGTCCAACCACCGGCCTGTACCTCAGCGCGGTGAGAGAAATCGCTGGACTCAAAGGTAGGGCGGAGTAATGATAGTGCTTGCTCGGAGTCCTCGCCACGGGGTGCCTTCCCCTAGATCGACGGGCGCGAAAGGTTTTCCATGAAAGCCACGCACGAGACCGTGCCTTACGAGACGGACCGGCGCGCCATGGTCGAGTATCAGATCCGTCGGCGCGGGGTTCGTGACGAGAAGGTGCTGGAGGCCATGCTGCTCGTGCCGCGGCATGAATTTGTTCCCGCGGCCTACCTGGGCTCTGCTTACGACGATCGCCCCTTGCCGATCGGCGAAGCGGAAACCATCTCCCAGCCTTACATCGTGGCGGCCATGACGGTGGCGGCGCGCGTGCAGCCGGGAGACAAGGTCCTGGAAATCGGCACCGGCTCGGGTTACCAGGCGGCGATATTGGCGTACCTGGGCGGGAAGGTGTACACGATCGAGCGCAATTTCCTGCTGGCCGAAGCGGCTCGCGCGCGGCTGGCTCGCCTGGGATACGAGGGCATCGAGGTGATCGATGGCGACGGGTCCGAAGGCCATCCCTCGGCTGCGCCCTATCAGGCGATCCTGGTCACCGCCGCTTCGCCGCAAGTTCCTCAGCCTCTCCTCGACCAGCTCGACGGCGGCGGCCGGATGGTCATACCTGTAGGCGACCTTTTGCGCCAGGACCTGCAATTGATTTTCAAGCACGAAGGGCAGGTGACCACGCGGTTTCTCGATCCTTGCCAGTTTGTTCCGCTGATCGGAAAGCACGCATGGCCGGAGGGCAAGGAGAGGGTGCATTAAGAAGTCAGCAGTCCACAGTCGACAGTCCAGAATCGGCAGCCCGAAGCTCATATTGAGCAACGTCACCAACTTCATTTCCTGTCTGCACTGCTGACTGTCGACTGTTGACTCTCTACTGACCTCAATCCTTCTCCGCCTTTGACTATCGGCGCCCGATTCCCGTATAGTCTCGCTCGTCGGCAGATGACAGTGGGTGCTTCTGGGCACTCGCGCAGCAGAGCCAGGAGCCCTGGAATGGCCAATGGGCTGTCGACTGTTGACTGTCGACTGTCAACCACAGCCGATGCCCCAACCCTATCTGAGCATCGTCATTCCTGCTTATAACGAGGCCTTGCGCATCGGGGTCACGCTTGAGAAGGTCCGGCAATACCTGGATTCCCGCAACTTTTCTTGCGAACTGATCATCGTGGACGATGGGTCGACGGATCAGACCCCGGACCTGCTGGAAGATGTGCAGCAGCGCCATCCTACCGTACGCGTACTGCGGAACGAGCCGAACCGCGGCAAGGGATTCAGCGTGCGGCGCGGAGTGCTGGAAGCTCGGGGCGAGTTCGTGCTGTTTACCGACGCCGACCTTTCAGCGCCGATCGAAGAGACAAACAAGCTGCTGGCCGCTCTGGAATCTTCCCGCGCCGACGCGGCCGTGGGCTCGCGAGCACTCAAGCGGCGACTAATCGGGGTTCACCAACCCTGGTATCGCGAGCTCGCGGGGCGATGCTTCAACCTGGTGGTGCGGCTGTTCACCGGGCTCAAGATCCGCGACACCCAGTGCGGGCTCAAGCTCTTCCGGCGGAGTTCCACGCGCCGGGCCTTCGAACTACAGTGCGTGAACGGGTTCGGCTTCGACCCGGAAGTGCTGTTCCTGATCGAGCGCTTGGGAGGCACCATCGAGGAAGTTCCGGTGCGCTGGAACGACAACCCGGCCACCAAGGTGCGCTTCCTGCGCGACGCCACGCGGATGTTCCTGGACCTCATCGCGCTCCGCTGGCGCGCCCTCACCGGAAAATACGACGGCTGATTTTACCTCGAAGAATGCGATTTTTTCTTGACTCGGCCGAGCCTGGATTTTAATATTGCCGCAACGCTAGAAAGGAGGTGATCCATGTCCAACGAAAGTAACTGTAGCGAGGGTGCTGAGGCATAGGCGCTCGCTAGCGGTTGTTTCGCAAGGACCTCTCCCTAGCGAGAGAGGTAGAGTGGCAAGGCGCTAGTCGGCGCCGTTTCCGTTGCAAGGCGGGATTGCCAAACCCATCAGTATCCCGGGCCCCTGGTTCTGCGGTCAGCGCAGGGCCAGGGGCTTTTCGCTTTTGGGATGCGGGGCTAGCGCTTCATGCGGCTTCGCCGCGGCGCCACCTTCGATGACTTCCGGGTCTTGAAAAACTTGAAAGCGTGCAGGGCAACCGAGGTGGCTTTTTCGGTGAGGTGATACTGCGGCAAGTCCTCGCGGCGGACCCAGCGCGCGTCGAGGACGTCGGATGCGGGCGCCAGCCGGCCACCTCTTAAGCGGCAGGCAAAATCCACGATTACGAAGTGGTAGCGCACCCGCCCGCCGTCGCGGAAGATGCGATCGAAAACGGTAAGGATTTCGAGCGGCTCGACATCGAGGCCGGTTTCCTCCTTGAGTTCACGGCGCGCGGCCTCGGCCAACTCCTCGCCCAGTTCTACCAGGCCGCCCGGCAGCGACCACTCGCCTTTTAAAGGCTCGCCCCCGCGCCGAATGAGGAGCACGCGGCCGCGGTGAATCACTACGCCGCCAACGCCTACCAGGGGATATTCGGGGAACTCACGCTTCATTTTCCCTCGCCCCTTTGCGCGGCGACCCGCGCCACCACCGCGTAAAGCAACTTCACACCGCGCCGAAACTGTTCGACGGGTAAGCGCTCATTGGCGGCGTGCTGGCTGGCATCATGCTCCGGCGCCATCTCGACCGGGTTGAAGCCATAGCAGACGATGCCCAGGGAGCGGTACAAGTTGTTCTCGGTGTACCCGCCGATCAGGGCTGGTGTGATGATCGCTTTGGGGTTGTACAGGTGGACGGCCTGCTCAATGATTCGGTATAGCGCGGTATCCGTGGGCGAGGAGTTGGGCGCGTGGGGGGGATTGAGGTGCTGCATCTCAATCCGATCGTCGGCCACAACTTGCCGCAGTTTCCGGAGGAATTCGTCCGGGTCGTCACCCGGCAGTAGCCGCACGTCCAGCTCGCAATAGGCCGTGTCGGGGATGACATTGGTCTGCGGACCTCCGCTCATGACGGTGAGCGCGATGGTGGTGTGGAGCAGGTAATTGTAGTTTTCATCTTGCATCAGAGCTCTTGCCGACGCGGGGACGTGGAGCGCTTTGCGGATATTGAGCAGTTGGGAAGCCCAGGGCTCCGGTTGGAGAGGCGCGATTTGATGGAAGTATTGCTCGACGGCGGGCAGCAAGCGTGGTGGGATTTGCCAGTCCACCACGCGCTGCATGGCCCGCGCCAGGCGATGTGTTGCCGAGTCAGACATGGGGATCGATCCGTGCCCACCGCGGCCTCGCGCCGTCATGCGAATCCAAAACGGAATCTTTTCCGCCACGTCAATGGTATAAAGCGCGCCTTTGCCCGGAGAGGTCAGGTTCGATCCACCTTCCGTGATGAGGTATTCGGCGCCATGCACCAACTCGGGATGATTCTTGATGATCCACGCGCTGCCGGTCCCGCCCATTTCTTCATCCGCCGTGGCCAGAAAGATCAGGTCTCGCTTGAGCGGCAGCCGCTCGCGGGCCGCGATCAGCATGACCATGGCGTGGATCAGGCCTTCATCCTTCATGTCCACCGCGCCACGGCCCCAGATCTCGCCGTCTACGATTTCTCCGGAAAACGGCGGCGCTCGCCACTTCTTCGGGTCGGCCTGGACCACATCGGTGTGATTCAACAGCACCAGCGGGGGGAGACTACCGTCGCCTTTAAGAATGGCGTAGAAGTTCGCCCGCCCTGGAGCGTAAGAGTAAATGCTGTTAGGAATTCCTGCCTGGTCGAAAACGCGATGGAAAAACTCGGCGGCAGCAAGCTCGTTGCCGGGCGGGTTCGATGTGTCGATGCGAAGGTACTCCTGGAACAACTGCACGGCCTCGTCCTGGTAGCGCTGCCACGGGATGCCCCGGAGATGCTCGTCAACAGTGGTCTGCGCCGACAGAGAACCAGCGCATCCCACCCAAAGCACGACCCCAAGAACCGGACTAAGTTGCATGACCGCCTCAAGGCCAACGAGCGATTGAGAGATGCATAATCCTCAGGCGCCCAGGGCCGCGTTACTATACCAAATGCCGACAGGCGCACAAGGGTTGAACAAACCCTGGGGACCAAATGGGTAACCATCCCAGTTTTCCGTTTCCAGGCTCCGCAACCCTAAGATTCCACAACTTATTGAAAATACGTTGGTTGGATTGAGTTTACGTCATTACGTCCGCGCGAGTTTCCGATTGATGGTCATGCTGACACAAGCCTGGGGATTCGACCTCTGAACAATTGTAACTTATTGAAAAAAAGCAATTTGAGTATCGGTAGTCGAAATGTCGGTGCTCTCACTCTTTGGGATATGTGCAAATCGCTTGCCATTAGGTGGCCAAAAACTTTATATTCAATAGGTTTGAGGGCGGCTGGTGCCGCTCCCCGGTGACCCGGCAGTGTCCAAAACCCACATACCCAGCATATTCGTTACGTTAGCCGCCCCCAACCTTGAGGGTATGGAAACTCAGGCGAGTCGAGTGAGCGGCACACCTGTCGGATTCGAATTGCGCTTGGACTACTTGCAGGACCTGACCGACTTCGAGCCGCGGCTTCACCAGATGCTGCTGGGGTTCCACTTTCCGCAGACGATCGCCACCTGCCGTCGGGCCGAAGCGGGGGGTCAATTCCAGGGTGGGGTTGACCAGCAAGTGGCTCTACTCCAAGCAGCGGTACGTGCCGGCTGCCAGTGGGTGGACCTGGAAATCGAGTCTGTCGATCGCACCCGGAGCAGTCTCCTCCGGCAGTTCCAGTCAGCAAAGGTCATTGTCTCCTATCACAACTACCGGAAGACTCCACCCCTGGGGCCGGTCTATCGCCACATGGCTCGATTGCCGGTCCAGGTGGTGAAGATTGCCAGTTTCGCCCGCGAACTTCAGGATAACCTACGGATTCACCGTCTGATCAGAGCACGCGGGCGGCGCAATCCGAAGCTGGTAGCGCTGGGTCTGGGGCCCTCGGGTCTGCCCTCGCGCCTCCTGGCGTTGCGATGGGGTTGCCCGTTCACCTACGGATCGGCGGGAAACCACCTTGGCGTGGCGCCGGGCCAGCTTCCCGCTGAACTCATGCGCGCGGTCTATCGCGTCGACCGGTGGGATCGTCGCACACAACTCTATGGAGTGGTCGGAACGCATGCCGCGATTTCCCTTTCCCCCGCGATGCAGAATGCGGCGTTTCAGGCCAAACACGTTAACGCCGCCTATCTGCCCTGCCAGACCACGCGATTGAGCGATTTCCTGACTTTCGCGCGGAAGATGGGCTTCCTGGGCTTCAGCGTGACCATGCCTTACAAGCGAGCCATCATCCGGCACCTCGATTGGCTCGACCCGTTGGCCACGCGGATTGGCGCGTGCAACACTGTTGCCATCCAGCATGGCAAATGGATGGGATGGAACACGGACGCGGCGGCCGTGGTTGAAGTTCTCACCAAACGCCTGCGGTTGGCGGGCAGTCGCATCCTGATTCTGGGCGCCGGTGGCGCGGCACGGGCCGCGGCTTACGCCCTGCGCGCCGAAGATGCGGAATTATTCATCGCGGCGCGCCGCGAGGCATCCGCGCAGCGCCTGGCACGCAGCGCCTCCGCGCGCGTGATTCCCTGGGACAGTGCGGAAGGCCTGGACGTGGACGCGGTGATCAATGCCACGCCGGTCGGCATGCCTCCCCACATCGACGCCATGCCCATCGATCTTGCTCGCCTGAGAGTGCGCGTGGTGTTCGACATGGTTTACTATCCTCTGGAGACCCGTTTATTGGCGGAAGCCCGCGGGCGCGGCTTGACCACCATTTCGGGCCTGGAGATGCTCGTGGCGCAAGGCGCCCGGCAGTTCGAAAACTGGACCGGCCTCGCCGCCCCGCGAGCCCTGATGGAGCAGGCGATCCGGCAGGCGTTTAACCATTCGTCCGGATAGGGAAGAGCAGGGCAACGGTCAAAAGGCAAAAGTCAAAAAGCAAAAGTGCACTGCTCCGTGTGCACGCTATATTCTGTCAGCTTTGACATTTGCCTTTTGCGCTTTGTCTTATGGTTTTCGGTATGTCTGACGTCACGCCCAACTTTGCGCAATTCCAGCGCCTGGCCCGGCGC